>Ga0065165_1000598_pt1 | contig 52772 bp, 58 predicted proteins | sample AraplaMF_Cvi_mMF_FD_63813 | JGI IMG/M metagenome (GOLD analysis project Ga0065165, IMG submission 63813) | Arabidopsis root microbial communities from the University of North Carolina, USA - plate scrape MF_Cvi_mMF (version 2) (version 3) | ecosystem: Host-associated > Plants > Roots >...
GAGATCCTCGCCCGGGGCGATGCCGACATGGTGTCCATGGCGCGTCCGTTCCTTGCCGACCCGGAGTGGGTGAACAAGGCACGCAAGGCACAGCCCGAGGCCATCAACACGTGCATCGCGTGCAACCAGGCCTGCCTCGACCACGTGTTCGCGAACCGGCGCGCATCGTGTCTCGTGAACCCCCGCGCCTGCCATGAGACCGAACTGATCGTCGCACCGGCGTCGGTCCGCAAACGCGTCGCCGTCGTGGGCGCCGGCCCGGCCGGCCTCGCGGCGGCCACCACGCTCGCCGAACGCGGTCATGCCGTGACCTTGTTCGATCGTGCGCCGGTCATCGGCGGCCAGTTCAACATGGCGAAACGCATTCCAGGCAAGGAGGAATTCCAGGAGGCCCTGCGCTACTTCGACCATCGCCTCGACGCGACCGGCGTGCAGCGCCGGCTCGGCACCGAGGCCACACCCGAAGCGCTCGCCTCCGGCGACTTCGACACCGTGGTGCTCGCCACCGGCGTGCGCCCGCGGATGCTCGACATACCCGGCGCGGATCACCCGAAGGTGCTGAGCTACCTCGACGTGCTGCAGAACGATGCCGCCGTGGGTCGCAAGGTCGCCATCGTAGGAGCGGGGGGCATCGGCTTCGACGTCGCGGAGTTCCTCACCGAAGCCACGCCCTCACCCACCACCGACATCGCACGCTGGACGAAGGAATGGGGCGTGGACATGACCATGACCGCGCCCGGCGGCCTGACGACCGCGCAGCCGGAAAAACCCGAGCGGCAGGTCTGGTTGCTGCAACGGACCGCGGGGAGGCCGGGCGGGAGACTCAACAAGACCTCGGGCTGGGTGCACCGCGCGACGCTGAAGAACAAGCGCGTGCAGATGGTCGGCGGCGTGGCATACGAGCGGATCGACGATGGGGGGTTGCACGTCGTCGTCGACGGCAAGGCGCAGGTGCTCGACGTCGATCACGTCGTGGTATGCGCGGGCCAGGAGCCGAACCGCGAGCTGCACGATGCATTGGTGGCGCGCGGTATGGACGTACGCCTCATCGGCGGTGCCGACGTCGCCGCTGAACTGGACGCGAAGCGGGCGATCGATCAGGCGACCCGGCTGGCGGCGACGCTCTAGAGGGCTACGGGGCGGCTGTAGGAGCGCGCCCCGCGCGCGACAGCTCTTGGGGCGAGGAGCAACAGGCCCTGTTGCTCCTCGCGAAAAGATGTCGCGCGCAGGTCGAGCTCCTACGGACGCCCTCGGCGAGCTTGAGCGCGATGCCGGGACGAGCGCCGCGGCATCGGCTTCAGCGCTTTTCGATCGGCGTATACGCCTGATCTTCCGGGCCGGTGTAGTTGGCGCTCGGGCGGATGATCTTGCCGTCCTGGCGCTGTTCGATCACGTGGGCGCTCCAGCCCGAGGTACGGGCGATGACGAAGAGCGGCGTGAACATGGCCGTGGGTACGCCCATCATGTGATAGGCCGAGGCCGAGTACCAATCGAGGTTCGGGAACATCTTCTTCAGTTCCCACATCAGTTTCTCGATCTTCTCCGACACCTCGAACAGGCGCGGATTGCCGCCCTCGGTGCAGAGCTTGCGCGAGATTTCCTTGATGATCTCGTTGCGGGGATCGGACACCGTGTACACCGGATGGCCGAAGCCGATGATGATCTCCTTGCGCTCCACGCGCGCGCGTATGTCGGCTTCCGCCTCGGCAGCGTCGCGGTAGCGCGCGATGATCTCCATCGCCACCTCGTTCGCACCGCCGTGCTTCGGTCCGCGAAGCGCTCCGATGGCACCGGTGATGGCCGAATACATGTCGGAACCCGTACCTGCGATCACACGGGCGGTGAAGGTGCTGGCGTTGAACTCGTGCTCGGCGTAGAGCACCAGCGAGCGGTCCAGCGCGTGCGAGTGCAGTTCGCTAGGCTTGCGGCCATGCAGGAGGTGCAGGAAGTGGCCGGCGATGGACTCGTCGTCCGTTTCCGTCTCGATGCGCTTGCCGTTGTGACTGAAGTGGTACCAGTACAGCAGCATGGAACCGAAGCTGGCCATCAGCCGGTCGGCGATGTCACGTGCGCCGGTGAGGTTGTGGTCGTCCTTTTCCGGCAGCACGGTGCCGAGTACCGAAGCGCCGGTGCGCATCACGTCCATGGGATGCGTGGCCGCGGGCAGCAGCTCGAGCGCGTTCTTCACCGGGGCCGGCAGGCCGCGCATGCGCTTCAGCTTGGCGCGGTAGGCGTTCAGCTCCATCCAGTTCGGAAGCACGCCGTGCACGAGGAGGTAGGCCACTTCCTCGAACGAGCCCTTGGCGGCGAGGTCGTGAATGTCGTAGCCGCGGTAATGCAGGTCGTTGCCGCTGCGGCCGACCGTGCACAGCGCGGTGTTGCCGGCGGCGACGCCGGACAGGGCGACGGATTTCTTCGCCTTCGGCGCCGTGGTGGTTGTGGTGTCGCTCATTGCGTGACTCCTTAACCTTTCTTGGAGAACAGTTCGTCGAGGTGACGTTCGTAGGCGTGGTAACCGATGCGGTCGTAGAGTTCTTCGCGCGTCTGCATCGTGTCGATGACGTTGCGCTGGTGGCCGTCGCGGCGGATCGAGGTGTAGACGTTCTCCGCCGCCTTGTTCATCGCCCGGAAGGCGGACAGCGGGTAGAGCACGATGCCGACGCCCACGCTGCCCAGCTCTTCGGTGCTGAACAGCGGCGTCTGGCCGAACTCCGTGATGTTGGCGAGGATGGGCACCTTCACGGCGTCGACGAAGCGCTTGTAGGTCGGCAGGTCGTACGCCGCCTCGGCGAAGATCGCGTCGGCGCCCGCTTCGACGCAGGCGATGGCGCGCTCGATGGCGGCGTCCACGCCGTCCACGGCGATGGCGTCGGTGCGGGCGATGAGGAAGAAGTCCGAGTCGGTCTTCGCATCGGCCGCGGCCTTGACGCGATCGGCCATTTCGCCGGCGCTGACGATTTCCTTGCCGGGGCGGTGACCGCAGCGCTTGGCGCCGACCTGGTCCTCGATATGGCAGGCCGCCGCGCCGAACTTGATGAGGCTTTTCACCGTGCGCGCGATATTGAACGCGCTGGGCCCGAAGCCCGTGTCGATATCCACCATGAGCGGCAGGTCGCACACGTCGGTGATGCGGCGCACGTCCGTGAGCACGTCGTCGAGCGTGTTGATGCCGAGGTCGGGCAGGCCCAGGGAACCCGCGGCCACGCCGCCGCCGGACAGGTAGATGGCACGGAACCCCGCCCGCTTTGCCAGCAAGGCGTGGTTGGCGTTGATCGCCCCGATCACCTGCAGCGGCTGTTCGGCCGCGAGCGCGGCCCGGAAGCGGGCGCCGGGCGAGGGTTGCTGTGCCATGGAACTCTCCGCGTAAAGGGAGGCATTTTAGCGCACGGCGCGAACAAAGGCCTTGCTGCGCCGCGGCGTAGCGCCTCGGCTTCCCTACGCGGGCGAGGCGTTACCGGTGTACAGGCCCCTGGCACAGGCACTCGCCGTCTTCGTTCGCATGGCCCAGCAATGCGTCGAGCAGGCTGGCGGTGGGTGTCCACTCGCCGATGGCCGGATGGATCAGCATGGCCTTGCGGGCCACCAGACGGCTGCCTTCCAGCACCGAAGCGATGGCCGCGCGCTCATAGGCCTTCACCGAGCGCACCAGACCGGCCACCGCGTCCGGCAGCGGGGCGAGCCTGCGCGGCTCGATGCTGTCGAGCGAGATATCGCACAGGGTTTCCACCACGTCGGCATCGGGCAGGTCCGGAATGGCGCCGCGGTTACGCGTATTGACCACGATGGGCGCAGGCTTCGCACCGGTCAGTGCGCTCATCACGTCGATGGCGATGCGGTGGTATCCGGTCGCGACGCGGAACGGATCGACATCCAGGCTCACGCCGTCGTCGAACGCCGAGCCGCCTTCCGCTTCGAGCTTCATGTACGAACCGGAGCGCTGGTTGAGATAGGCCGCATAGATATCCACCGCCTCGTCGCCCTGCCCGGCCGCCAGACGTGAACTCAATGCAGCGAACAGTTCGTCGTTCAGCGTCGCGATCTCGGCGCCGCGGCTGCCGCCCTGGCGGCGCTGGTTGGCCAGCGCGCGCTGGCGTTCGTAATAGAAGAACAGGTACTCGGTGGGAATGAGCCGCAGTGTGCGGATCATGTCGGTATCGAACAGCGGCGCAAGGTACAGACTGCGCAACAGCTCGTCGCTGTCGATCAGCGTGTCGATCTTCTCTTCGCCGCGCACGCGCACGCTGCGCACCCAGCCCAGATGGTTGAGACCGACGTAGTCGCATTCCACGGATTCGAACGGCTCGCCGAGCGCGCGGGCGATGTTGTGGAAGAGCTCCGTCGGCGTATCGCAGATACCGACGATGCGCGCCTTGCTGTGGTCGTTCACCGCCTGGGTGATGAGGCCTGCGGGATTGGTGAAATTCACCAGCCAGGCATCCGGCGAGAGGCGCTCGACCAGCCGGGCCTGTTCGATGGCGATGGGAATGGTGCGCAGCCCCATCGCCACACCGGCGGGACCCGTCGTTTCCTGGCCGGAATAGCCATGCTCGATCGCGACGCGCTCGTCGGCCGCGCGGCCGGCGATGCCCCCGATCCGGATGCTGTTGAGGACGAAGTCCGCGCCCTCGATCGTGTCTTCGATCGAGGTGGCGCCACGCAGGCGGAGCTGGCCACCGCCGCGCCGGACGATCGCCTTGCCAAGGTCCACCATGACCCGCAGGCGTTCCGGGTCCGGATCGTAAAGCACCATCTCGGCGGCACCGAGCGCTTCGGCTGCCTCGTTCACGCCAAACACCACCAGGGGCGAGCGGACGCTGCCGCCTCCCACCAGAGCGATCTTACGATCGGTACGTCTGTTCACGAAGGGTCCTCAATGGGGGGGAATGGGGCAGCGCCGTGAGGGCGCCGGCGGCCGTGCTGCACAGGGCACCGCAGATGCAGGCGCGCTCCAGCGCAAGGCCAAGGGTTTCGTCGTCGAGCCATGCATCGATGAGGCCGGCGTTGAACGCGTCGCCTGCGCCAGTGGTGTCCACCACCTGGACCACCGGCGGCACCACATGGGTGCATACGCCGCCGGCCATCGCCACGGCACCCTGTTCACCGAGCTTCAGCACCGCGCGGGGCAGACCGTTCTGCAGCGCCCATGACACGTAGGCCTCCGCACCGCCCCGACCGCATAGCATTTCGGCCTCGGTGGCGTTGGGCAGGAACAGGTCCACCTCTCGGCACGTCGCAATGTTCGCGGGGTCGCGCAGCCAGTCGGGCGAGTGGCCCACGTCCAGCGACAACGTGCAACCGGCCGCGCGCAGCAGCGGCAACGTCGAAGAAGCCATCTCACGCGAAAGCGGCATCGCGAAATGCACGTGGCGCGCCGCGGCGAGGTCGGCGACGACAGACGGTACCGCCAGCAGCTCGGGCAGCACGCGATTGGCGCCGGGGTAGGTAAAGAACGTACGGTCGTCGCGCATCGAAACGCTGACGGTGATGCCGGTGCCCTCCTGCTCCAGGCGTATGCCGTCCATGCCGACACCGAACTCGGACAGACGGCGCTCGAACCAGTCGAAATCGGCATCGCCGATCACCCCGACGAGGCGTACCTTGCGGCCGAGGCGCGAGAGCCCGCAAGCCGTGTTGACGCTCCCGCCACCCAGTTCACGCACGTAGTGGGTGGCGATCACCTCTTCGCCGGGGCGCGGCCAATGAGGAAAGCCGGTGAACACGTGGTCGGCGAATATCTCCCCGACGACAGCGACATCCCAGGGCTTCAACGGGGGAATGGCCACGTGCGCGTTCTCCGTGCTTGCCACAGGAAAAGAAGGCTGCCTGCCGCGATGGCGACAACGGCGGTCAGCATGGTCGGGACGCCACTGGTGGCGACGAGGTAGAGCCAACCGGCCACGCTGACGGCGATCGGCAGCGGATACAACGGCATGCGAAAGGCGCCCTCGATACGTGGCCGCCGCCGCAAGGCCACCACCGCAAAACACTGTGCGATGTATTGGAAGAGTATCTGCACGACCATCAGAAGTGCGATCAACCTCTCCAGCGAAAGGAAGCACGCAAGCGCGGAAGTGATCCCGACGAACAGCAGCGACACCGTGGGGAAACCGTCGCGCGGATGCAGCCGCGCGAAGGCCCGGAAGAACTGACCGGCCGCCGCGGCGGCATAGGGCACGCGCGAGTAGCCGAGCAATACGACCAGCGCGGAGCCCCAGCTGGCGACGAGGATCAGCACCACGGCCAGCGTGCCGCCCCAGGCGCCGTGCACGGCCTGCATCATGTCGGCCACCACCGCGGTGGAGTGCGCCGCCTGCTCCCAGGGCAACACGCCGAGGATGCTGACGTTGAGGCCCAGGTAGAGCACGGCCACCACCGGAATCGACACCAGCACCGCCATCGGGATGGTGCGTCGCGGCTGTTTCACCTCCCCGCCGAGCATGCATACGTTGTTGTAGCCACCGTAGTCGTAGACGGCGATCAGCGACACCGCGCCGAGCCCCAGCCAGAAGCTCTTGCCCGAGGCCAGCGGTGCATCCATGAAATGCCGCGCCATCGCCATGTCGAAGTGCATGATGCCGGTGAGGACGATCCACACCGCGGCGACCACCACCGCCACGGTCACCACCAGCGACAGCTTCTGGATGTCGCCGACCTTGCGGTAGAGGATGACCGTGTTCAGCAGGCAGAGCGCGGCGGCGACGACGATGCGGCCACCGTCGCCGAGGGACGGCAAGAGGTATCCCGCATATTGCGCAAAGCCCACCGCCGCGGACCCGATCGACAACGGCGCCGTCAGCAAGGTCTGCCACAGATACAGGAAACCAAAGAGCCGCCCTGCCCGTTCCCGGCCATAGGCTTCGCGCAAGTAGTGATACGGTCCGCCTGACTCCGGAATCGTCGAACCCAGCTCTGCCCATACGAGGCCGTCACACAGGCAGAGCAAGGCGCCGGCAATCCAGCCCAGCAACACCGCCGGGCCGGCCAGCGCGGAAAGCGCCAGCGGGATGGTGACGAACGGCCCGATGCCGATCATGTTCAGGACGTTGGCCGAAAGGCCGCCCCAGAACCCGATCGCACGCGGCGGCACCGCGTTCGCCTGCACCCGCGTGTCGCCTTCGCGCCATCCCGTCATGCGTGCGCTCCCGTTCAGAACGAGTACTTCACGGTAACCAGAGCCGTCCGGCCCGCATCGACGATATCCGAATTGACCAGGCTGTAGCGGCCAATATGCGACCAGTACTGGTACTGTTTGGTGAGGTTGCTGATCTGCAGGTCGAATTGCAGCCCGTTGTCCATGGCGTAACCGGCGTGCAGATCGACGCGCCGGATCGGCCGCAGCCAGAGGTCGTCCCACGGCGCACCCTGGTTGAGGAAGTCGTACGTGGAAATGTACGAGCCCGTGTAGTGGTAGCTCAGGTTCAGCGAGAAGCCGTATTTCTCGTAGAACACTTCCGCATTGGCCATCGTGCGCGGGGCCTGCTGCAGGCGCTCGTGCTCGAAGCCTTCCCGGCCAAGGTCCACGCGCGAGTTCTGTTTCGTGGCATTGACGCTGAAGCCGAGGCCGTTCCAGGCACCCGGCAGGTTCTCGAACTTCTGGCGCACCGTGGCTTCGATGCCGTACACCCGCCCGTCGCCGCCGTTCGTCGGTGTCTTCGTCAGCACCGTCCCCACGCCCGAGGTGTTCGGGTTGGCCTGGCCGCCGCCGCTGTCGTAGATGTAGTCGCTGAGCTTCTTGTAATAGCTGGTGAGCGAGAAGAACCCGCCGCTGGCGGTGGTCCATTCCGCGCCCAGGTCCACGTTGGTGGCCTTGATCGGATCCAGATCGGGATTGCCGCGGGTGACCGTGGTCACGCCGTTGGACACGCTGATCTGCTCGCCGCCGCCCAGCTGGACGAACGCCGGCCGCGTATAGCTCTGCCATATCGATCCGCGAAACACCACGTTGCCACCGGGGCGGTAGTTGATGAACAGGCTGCCGAGCGGCTCGTTGTAGATGGTACGGTTGTTCGAGAAGTGTCCCGGCAACTCGTTGCCGTCCGGGTCCTGCGGCGTGGTCCAGAAGGTGTTGTGGATGGACGTGTGTTCGAAGCGAACGCCGGGGATGATCTCGAGCGGCCCCTGCTCGATGGTCGCCATGGCATAGGCCGCGGAAACCGCCTCGGTACCGCGCATGGTGTCGCAGTTGAAGTTGTTGAAGTCGAGCTGACTGCACGTGTCCAGGTCGGACGGCTGCACGTGGGCATCGATCAGCGCCGCGACGGCGGCGCGGCTCACGTCCGGGGTCCTCCAAGGGTACTTGCCCGGGAATATCTGGTTGTAATACCCCTTGAAGATACCCAGGTCGTCCAGCGTGGTCGTGCCGTCGTTGATGCCGCCCGTGCTCCAGTCGCGATTGGTGAAGGTGCGCGAGCTGTCGCTGTACTTCACGCCAAACTTCACCGATTGCACCGGGCCGTCCTCGAAGTCGTAGCGCAGGTCGAGTTTCGCGCCACCCCGCTTCTGGCCCGAACGAATGCGGGTGACTTCGCCGTAGTCGTTCGCCCACATGTTCTGGATATTGTTCACCGAAGTGGACAACCCCGGCGTCAGCACCGGATACGGAAAGTGGTTGCCGCCATAGGAGAGCAACGAACTCCTGTCATAGGCGAAGTTGTCCTGCGAGTACTTGTCCTCGCGGCCGTCGATCTCGACGTGCTCCGGGCGATCGTTGCGCCCGATACTCCAGAACACGTTCGGCGAGATCGTCCAGCCGCCCACCGTCTTGTCCGCACCGAACTGGACGGTGCCGAGGTCGGCGCGCTCCGGATTGGTTTCGAACCAGAAGCGATTGGCGATGCGGCCGATGTTCGGCGTATAGACCCCCGGCGTTGCCGTGGGCACGTAGGTCACGTCCTGGGGCAGCAACTGGTTGTACGTGGTGTTCTGTTCGGTGAGCGCATACGCGTAAGACATCTTCGCGTACGCGTGCAAGGTAGGATCGATGTTCCAGTCGAACGACATGTTGCCGCCGTAGCGGCGCTCGAAGCCCGACGCGATACCGACATTGGTACCGATGCTGGTGAGGTTGCGCTGCGGGTCGTACCCCGGTGCGTTGTCGCCTTCCGCGGTGGCATGCAGGAAGGCCCACGATCCATCGTTGCTCGCGCTTTCGGCTGCACCTACTTCGCTGTTGGCGATGTTGCGGTAGTCGTAATACGCGCTGACGTAGAACCCGAACTGCTTCTCTTCGCCGAACTTGCTCTGCAGTTCGCCGGCCAGGCCGCCGCCGAGACCACTGCCACCGTAGTCGCGCGCGCGGCTTTCGCTGCGGCCGCTGGCGGTGACGCTGCCACTGAAGTCTTTCTTGAAATCGAACGCGCTGGGCGTGCGGAAGTCGATGGTGCCGCCGATGGCGTCGCCGTCCATGTCGGCGGTGGAGGTCTTGTTGAGCACGATGGTCTGCAAGCCCGACGGTGGCAACAGGCTGAGCTGCACACTGCGGCTGTACGGCATGCCTTGGGCGACGTTGCTGCCGTTCACCAGGTTCACGTTGTACTCCGAGGGCAGCCCGCGCACGGAGGCGAACATGCCCTCGCCGCGCGCCGCGCCGTCCACGCCACCGAAATAGCCGGTACCCGTGGTGGTCACGTTCACGCCGGACATCAGGCCCAGCGCTTCGGCCACGTTGTGCACCGCCGTGTGTTGCAGGTCGTTCGCCGACAGCACGTCGACGGTGTTGACCGAGTCCATGCGGATGTTCGTTGCTTCGTAGCGGTTGGCGACGACGCTCAATGCCTTGAGCTGTACGGCCTTGTCCTTCTCGTTCTTGCCTTTGTCCGCCTTGTCCCCGCCCGTCGCCGATGGCGCTCCGGAGCCCGGTGCTGCCTCTTGCGCGAGCGCTGCCGCGCCCAGGAAACCGCCGGCCATACAGATGGCCAGCACAAGTGCCTTCTTCGTCAGTTCATGGCTGTTACGCATTCTCATCCCACCCCGAAAGTGTCGCTGGAGGCAGCACGAAGCCCTCCGCCCGTGCTGCGGATTGACTGACCAGCGACCTTCGACATGCACACGCGGCCTGCATGCGGCACGAGCCGCGAGCAGGCGAACGTCATGTCGTGCCCGCTTGCGAACGCGGGCTCATCAGGAAGGGAGGCCGATCAGGACAACGGATCAGCGGGTATGGCGCGGCGGCGAATAGCCGGCAAGGGATTTACCACGGGAGCGCAGGGCGCTGAGCTTGGCACGGGAGAGTATGCGATGGCCGTCGGCCTGCACGAACGGGAATGACGGCTCCGCCATGGCGCAACCCCGGTGTGCTGGATTGTGGCTGCGGTGCGGCATGACACCCCCGAAATAGACGCCGCATGCGATGGCGATGCGGCGCTTCGGCAAGGTATAGCGCACCGTATAAACGGCGTCAATAAGCCGATTGTCCTCAGAAAAACTTGTAATTGAACGAGACCGTATACGTCGCGCCCGGTGCGTAGTACAGGTTGCTGTAGTTATCGAGCACGAAGTATTTGCGGTTCAGCAGGTTCTCGCCATTGATCTGCAGCGATGCGCGTTCGTCGAAGGCATAGCGGGCCATCGCCGTCACCAGGAACACCGACGATTGGTCGACGCGCTGCGGACCGTTCGGGCCATCGACCAGCGTATGGCTCGGGCCCTGCCAGTTGATGCCGCCGCCGAGGGTCAGCCCGGCGAGCTGGCCCGGCAGTCGATAGGTGGTGAACGTGCGCACGAGCGTGCGCGGCAAGGCCGGTCGCAGTTCGCCGGTGTGGGCGGGGCCTTTCACATTGAAGTGCGACCAGCCGACGGTTCCGTTCCAGGCGTCGGAGAACGAACCCGAGGCTTCCAGCTCGTAGCCGCGCGAACGCGTGCCGTCGACGCCGTAGTACGCCTGGGTGATGCCATCGGGCAGGAAGCGACCGACATCGGCCTCCGCCACGCTGGACAGGCGCGTGTCGAAGAACGTAAGCGACGTGTTCAATGCGCCGCCGAAGTGGCGCCCCTTGACGCCGACCTCACGGCTGCTGCCCAGCATCGGATCGAGGAAGCTGCCGTCGGCGCGGCGGTTGTCCTGCGGATCGAAGATCTGCGTGTAGCTTGCGAACGCCGAATAGACAGGGCTGATGTCATAGATCAGGCCCGCGTAGGGAATGGTCTTGTCCTGTTTCTGGTGGTACACCCCGGCCGAAGCGTCGTTCGTGTCGTTTTTCCAGCTCGTGCGCCGCGCGCCGACGACGAGCTTCAGCGGATCGGCCAGCGAGATGCGCGCGGCGGCATAGAGTCCCTTCTGCTCGGTCGCGATGAGCGAAGCGCGATCGGCGGTCGTAGCGAAGTCCGGATACGGATACCGGCCGGTCCACTCGAGGAAGTTGCCGGTGCCCGGCAGATCGCCGTGCGGGTATTCGTAGGCGTCGTTCGCGTAGTGCGAACCGCTGACGCCCACGACCAGTTCGTGCTCCCGTCCGAATGCCTGGAACGGGCCGGATGCATAAACGTCCAGCATGTTCTGCCTGCCGTGCTGACGGCTGCGATAGGCGTAGGGTTCGACACCTTCGCCGGTGTCCCTGTTCGGCCAGCCGTAGACGTAGAACAGCGCGTCGTCACCGTCGGTCTGGCGGTGGCTGGCCATCGCATGCAGTTGCCAGCCGTTGTCGAAACTGTGTTTGAGGTCGATGAAGGCGGTCTGGGTTTTCTGGTTCCAGAAGGTCCAGTCAGCCGCGCTGCTGAACGAGCGCGGCCACGACAGGAAGCTGCCGTCGTCGTAGAACACCGGGTAAGTGCCCCAGGTGACACCCTTCGGCTTGGTCTTCTGGTAGTCGAAGCCCACGCTCAGGACGGTACGGTCGCCCAGGTCCGCATCGACCACGGCGTAGAACACGTTCTTCGAGTTGCTGTAACGGTCGAGATAGGAGTCGCCGTCTTCGTGCACGCCGACCATCCGGCCGCGCACGCTGCCGGATGCGTTCAGCGGCGACGAGATATCGAACTCGGCGCGCTTCGTGTTCCACGAGCCGTAGCTGACCGTCGCCTCGGCCTGCGCGGTGCGGCTGTCGGCGTGCTTGCGCACGAAGTTGATCAGCGCGGCGGGGCTGCCCGCACCGCTCAGCAGGCCCGATGCGCCGCGCACGACTTCGATGCGGTCGTAGATGGCCGTATCCAGCGTGGCATCGGCGGAGCCGGCATTGAGTCCGGGCGCGACCGGGACCCCGTCGTTGGCCACGTTTTCGATCTGGAAGCCGCGCGACCAGAACACGACGCGCTCGGTGTCGTACTGGCTGGAGGAAACGCCGACAGTGTTGTCCAGCACCGACCGCACATTGGTGAGGTGCTGGTCTTCGATGCGCTGGCGGGTGATGACGCTGATGGATTGCGGCGTATCCTGCAGCGAAAGCGGCAGACGCGTGGTGGCAGCGGACGACTCGGCGGTATAGGTCGGTGCGGCCTGGCCCTGCACCTTTACCGCATCCAGCGTGGTCGTGTCCGTGTCGCCATCGTCTTTCCCACGCGCTGCGTCCTGCGCGTGTGCGGCGGAAAAAGCGGCGGAAAAAGCGGCGGAAAGGCCGAGGAAAAGCAGCGAAAGACGCGGGAGCGCTCGATGGCGATGAGACATGTTGAAGCCCCTTGAGGAAAAGTCGGTGGGACGACTGGGGCTTGCCGAGCGGCTGGCTCATCGTTTAGCCGTCCGACTTTAGCACGACGCGGTTGCGATCTGAAGGTACGAGCGGCCGCTACCCCGCCGGCCGCTGACCGCAGTGCGGACCGTGCGCGATCGCCTTGCGGATCGCCTCCAGGGAACTCGGATCGTCCAGCGTGGACAGGTCGCCGGGGTCGGTACCCTGCATGAGTGCCTGCAAGGACCGCCGCAGCAGCTTGCCCGAACGCGTCTTGGGCAACGCGGCCACCACATAGACGCATGCTGGGCGCGCGAGGCCGCCGAGCAACTCCACCACGCGGCGCTCCATGGCTTGCGCGACGTCGCGCGGATCGTCGGTGACGCCCTCCTTCAGCGTCGCGAACACCGCGGGCACCTGCCCTTTCAGTTCGTCGACGATACCGACCACCGCCACCTCGGCGACCGCGCCGAGCGTGGCCACGGATTCCTCCACCTCGCGCGTGCCAAGGCGATGTCCCGCGACGTTGATCACGTCGTCGGTGCGTCCGAGGATGAAGAAATACCCGTCCTGGTCGCGGACCGCCCAGTCCAGCGAGCTGTACAGCAGTTCCTTGAAATGTCCGAAGTAGCTCCGGCGATAGCGTTCGTCGTCGCGCCAGATCGTCGTTAGGCAACCGGGCGGCAGCGGCGGTTCGATCACCAGCACGCCTTTTTCGCCCCGTGCCTTTTCCTCGCCCGTGCCTTCGTCGATCACGCGCATGCGATAGCCGAAGGTGGGGAAGCCGGGTGAGCCTGGCTTGACCGGCTTCAGGTCGAGGCCCGGCATCAACGACAGGGCCGGCCACCCTGTTTCGGTCTGCCAGTAGTTGTCGATCACGGTCTTGCCGGTGCCTTCCGCGAGCCAGTCATAGGTGGGGCGGTCGAGCGGTTCGCCGGCCAGGAAAATCCATTTCAGCGCCGACAGGTTGTATTTCCGCAGCCAGGACGCATCCTGTTTCTTCAGCATGCGCACCGCGGTAGGCGACGAGAACAGGGTGCGGGCGCCGTAGGCCTCGCACAGGCGCCACCAGACGCCCGGGTCCGGCCCCGTCGGAAGGCCTTCATACAGGATGGCCGTGCAGCCGCCGATCAGCGGGCCGTAGACGTTGTACGAATGCCCCACGGCCCAGCCCACGTCCGACGTGCACAGGATCGTCTGCCCCGGCTGCAGATCGAAGATCGCGGTCATGGAGACGGCGAGCGCCACTGCGTAACCGCCTACGTCACGCTGCACGCCCTTCGGCCTGCCTGTGGTACCGGAGGTGTAAAGCAGATAGCTCGGCTCGTTCGACTCCAGCCAGGCCACCGGCACCTCCGCCCCGACATGCTTCGCGCGCAGCGTGGCGTAGTCGACGTCGCGCCCTTCGCTCCACGCCATGTCGTTATCCAGCCCCCGGCTCACCACGAGCACATGCGGGGGCGCCGCCTTCGCCTCGCGCAAGGCGGCGTCCACCAGCGGCTTGTACGGGATGACCTTGCCGCCGCGCATGCCGGCGTCCGCGCATATGAGGAGTACCGGTTCCGCGTCGTCGATGCGCAGCGCGAGGTTGTGCGCCGCGAAGCCGCCGAAGACCACCGAGTGGATTGCCCCCAGGCGCGCGCAGGCGAGCATCGCGAAAACGGCCTCGGCCACATTCGGCATGTAGATGACGACGCGGTCGCCCCGGCCCACGCCGAGTTCCACCAGCGCGGCGGCGAACGTGTTCACCTCCCGGTGGAGCTCGCGATAGCTGATCTCGCGAACGACGCCCGTTTCGGTCGAAACGGCGACGATGGCCAGCTGGTCGGGACGTGCGTCGAGATGGCGATCGACGGCGTTATGGCAGAGGTTCGTCGTGCCCCCGACGAACCAGCGCCGGAACGGCGGGTTCGACGCATCGAGTATGCGCTGCGGCGGCGTCTCCCAGTGGATAAGCCGCGCCTGCTCGGCCCAGAAGGCTTCGGGTTCGTCGACCGAGCGTCGCCAGGCGGTGTCGTAATCCATGCTCGCATCCGGCAGAACGGGGCTATGAGATTAGATCGGGCGCCCGATGGGCGCCTCTGGACGATGGTCGAACGCGCTCTAGCGCTCCTGACCCGGCCTGGCCACGCCGTACATTTCCCAGGCGATCTTCTTCAGCAGCGCCTGCGGGTCGTCGCCCTCCTTATAGAGATCGAAATGCGTCTTGCCGGGCAGGAAGCGGATATCGCTACGGGCGTGCAGCCCGTCGAGCGTCTCCTTGAGCAGCTTCGCGGAACCGTCCAGGTAGAAGGTGTCCGCCGTACCCACGATCAGGTGGATCTTGCCGTCCAGATCGGGTTTCAGCGTGGGCCACTGCGTGCGCAGGCGCTGCGCGATGTCGTAATGCGCGCGCCAGTACGCGGCGACGTTCGGATCCACGGCGCCGGTGTCGCGATTGAACATCGGCTGCGGCCGGCCGTCCTTGCCACGCGGCGAGAACACCCATTCGAAAGAAGCGAGCTGGCCACCGTAGGCACCGAGCACGCGTTCCAGTTTCGCGAACGTCTCGAAGGTGGCGAGCACCTTGCCCTTGTCGCGCACCAGCGGATTCTCGGTACCGTCCGGTTTGCGGTAGGCGTTGGCGCCCGGGGCGGAAAGGTCGATGCCCGTAAAGTCGCGGAAGTCGCTCGGATCGGGAGAGGTCGACCACGTGCCCCCGAATATCTTCGGATAACGCGTCTGCAGCCAGAGCGTGGCCCAGCCGCCCGACGAGTGGCCGTTGAGGAAGCGCCCGCTCGCCTTCCCGTCCATGCGGTAACGGCCTTCCAGCCACGGAATGTATTCCGTGGTCAGCGCCTGGCCCCAGGGGCCGTTGTTCACGGAATCGGCGAACTCGTGCGTGCCGGTCGGGCCGGACTCGTCGAGGAGTACCCATATCATCGGCGGCATCTCCTTCTTCGACATCGCCAGCCATAGCGCCGCTATGGTGCCGGCGTAACGGTCGAAGCCCCCGGTGAAGCCATGCGTCAGGTACACGGTGGGATAGCGCGACAGGCCCTTCGCGTCGTAACCCGGAGGCGTGACCACCCAGGCGCGGATGACCTGGGCATGCCCGGAGAAGTCGGTGAGCAGCCGGCTTTCCAGGACTTCCGCATGGGCATGCCGGCGTGCTTCCGGCAGCGCGTCGCGCACGGCCTGGGGGGCTTTGGGCGAAAGCGCCCAGGGGTCGGTCGGCGGCACGGTCTTGCTCAGCGTCAGCGGCGGTAGGGTACCCCCAGGCGTGAGTTTCACCTTCGTGACCTCGCTCACGAGGTCGCCGGCGTGCCGGCCGGAGTAGTTGTAATCGTGGCCGACGTCGAGCACGGCCTGGACGTAGTAGTCGCCCGGCGACAGGGTCGAGAACCCGGCCGGGAAGGCTTCCCCGTCGGCATCGAGGTCCACCGACTGGCCCGGCGCGATCCAGCTCACCTCACGCGCCGCCACGGACACCGAGGTCGGCTGGAAAGGATTCGTGTCGACCGCTTCGGGCTTTTCGCTCCCCGATGCCGGTGCCGCGAACACGATGAGTCGGCCGGAGGTGCCTTGGCCAACGGTACCGGGAAGGGAAACACGGACGATGCGGTGGGCGAGCGGCGCGTCGTCGGCCGGTGCGGAGGCGGTGGTGGCAAGGAGCGCGAGCGCGGCAAGCGCCCGGGTCAGGTTCTTCATCGGGTGGACCCCCTCTGGCCGCGGAGGCGCGGCGTGGCAACATGACCGATCCTGCCACGACACGAGGAGCAAACGGAATGGACGCGGAGTGGATCAGCCGCCATGCCCTGTCGATCTGGGCCGTGCTTCTCGCGACCGCCTTGGGCGCCGCCGATGTGGCCTGGCGGCGGGCCGTGCGCAGGCGGGAGGGTCAGGATGCCGCGGCGCGCGCCCTTCTGCGGCCGGCGACCACCGTCGCGGTCGCCGTCGCCATGCTGGCGATCGCCGCTGCGATCGCCGTGGAGATTCGCGATGCCGCCGGCCTCGCGACCTTCGATGCCGCCCTGGCCGCCCAGTTACGCGCGAACATGCCGGAGGCCGCCTTACGCATGATTGCCCTGCTCACCCACGCCGGCGACGCGCTCGTGCTCGGCGTGGCGGCCGCCGCCGTTTTCTTCGTGTTGCTGTGGCGACGGCATCGGCGGCTCGCCATGGCATGGATCGCCGCCCTCCTGGGCACGGCGCTGATCAACGCGGCATTGAAGGCCTGGTTCCGGCGCGAACGGCCACCGCATGACCACGGCTTCATCGTGGAACACAGCTACAGCTTCCCGAGCGGTCACGCCTCCGGCTCGATAGTCTTCTACGGCATGCTGGCCTACGTGCTGCTCGTGCTGAGTCCGCCCCGCTGGCATCGCGCGATCGTGGTCGCGGCGGTCGCGATGATCACCCTCGTCGGCATCAGCCGCATCCTTCTCCAGGTCCACTACTTCAGCGATGTACTCGCGGGTTACGCCACCGGCCTCGCCTGGGTGACCCTGTGCGCGGGCGGCGCCGAGTACCTGCGCCTGCGCGAAGGACGTCGGGCAGCCTCGTGATTTCATGCGGCCGTGACGGCGCGAGTGCTTCCTTGTGCCGATGTCGACGCCATCCCACGCCCTGCCCCTCGCCATCGTGATGAATACCGGATCCGGCCACGGAGAGGCCGGCGCCGCCCGCGACGAGATCGCCCGCATCCTGGACGCCGCCGGCCGCCCCCATCGGTTCTTCCCGATCGATGGCGAGCGCGACATCAAGGAAGTGGTCAGGGAGGCCGCCGAACATGCGAAAACCAGCGGTGGCGCGCTGGTGGCGGCGGGTGGCGACGGCACGATCAACTGCGTGGCAGGCACCGCGTGGAAGGAAGACCTGGTGATGGGCGTCCTTCCCCAGGGCACCTTCAACTTCGTGGGCCGGACCCACGGCATTCCCGCGGATACAACAGAAGCCACCGAGAAATTGCTGCGTTCCACACCGCGGGAGGTGCAGATAGGCCTGGTCAACGACCGCATCTTCCTCGTCAACGGCAGCCTGGGCCTCTACCCGCAGGTGCTCGAAGATCGCGAGGCCTGGAAGCAGCGCTTCGGCCGGCACCGCATCGTGGCCCTGTGGTCCGGACTCGCCACGATGATGCGCGGCTACCGGCCGTTGCGCATCGAGGTGAGCGACGGAACGCAAACCCGTACGCTGCGCACGCCCACGTTGTTCGTCGGCAACAATGCCCTGCAGTTGGAAAAGATCGGCCTGCCGGAGGCGGAGGACGTACGGCGCAACGATGGCACGCTCGCGGGCCTCGTCCTCAAGCCGATCGGCAAGCTCACCATGCTCGGCATCATGCTCAGGGGCGCCCTCGGCAAGCTCGGCGAAGCGGAGCAGGCCGTGAGCTTTCCCTTCCGGGAAATCACGGTCGTGCCGAAACACCATCGTCACGCCATCAAGGTGGCGGTCGATGGGGAAATCGTCTGGCTGAAGCCACCCATCGTCTTCCGCGCCGCCCCGCGCCCCTTGCACCTGCTGACCGATGGCGAGCGCCAGCCCGGGGAGGACCCCGGTTGAGCCTGATCGTACAGATCTCGGACCCGCATTTCGGCACCGAGCGACACGACGTGGTGACGGCCCTGCACGAGGCCATCATGTCGCTCTCGCCGCACCTGGTCATCCTGTCGGGCGACCTGACCCAGCGTGCCCGGCGGTCGCAGTTCGCCGCCGCCCGGCGGTTCGTCGACGCTTATGCGCGCCCGACCCTCGTGATACCGGGCAACCACGACGTGCCGCTTTTCAACGTATTTGCGCGCGCGCTGGACCCGTTCGGCAATTACCGTCGGGCCTTCGGCCGCGACCTGGAGCCGGTATTCGAAGACGACGAAGTACTGGCGATCGGGGTGAACACAGTACGACCTTCCCGGCACAAGAACGGGGAGGTATCGGATGCGCAGATCGAGCGGGTATCGACCCGGTTGCGTCGCGCCCGCGGCAACCCGTTGCGAATCGTGGTCACGCATCAGCCGGTGCATGTCATACGCGAGAAAGACGTCGAGAACCTCCTGATCAATCGCGAGCGCGCCGTCGCCGCATGGGCCGAAGCCGGCGCCGACCTCGTGCTAGGCGGCCATATTCACCTGCCTTACGTCCGACCCCTGACCGGCGAGCAACAGGGCCTTGCACGCCCGCTGTGGTCGGTGCAGGCAGGCACGGCGGTGTCCAAGCGCATCCGCGAGGGCATCAGCAATTCGTTCCACGCGATCCGCCGCGATCGTGCGGACGAATGCACCGTGGAGCAGTGGGACTACGACGAAGCGGCAAGGCGTTTCAAAGCCGGCAGCCGCACGTCCATCCCGCTGCGGCACTGAGCCTGCGGCACCGCCGCAGCGGCTGCACACACGGCGTCGACGTGCCGCGGGTCTACCATCGGGCAGTTCATCCAAGGGGCCCGTCATGAAACACCCAGCACCGCGCCGGTCCGCCGTGGCCAATGCCGTTTATGCGCTCCTGAACCCCATTCCGTTCGGGTTCTTCGTCGCCGCCCTGATCTTCGACGGCGTCTATGCGAAGACTGGCACCATCCTCTGGGCGAAAGGAGCGGCGTGGCTCATCACGCTCGGCCTGCTCCTTGCCATCGTTCCACGCCTGGTGAACCTCACCCAGGTCTGGATCACCTCGCGCCGATTCGGCAGTTCCGCGGACCACATCGACTTCTGGTTGAACGTGGTGGCCATTGTCGCTGCCATCCTCAACGCCTTGGTCCACACCCGCGACGCCTACGGGATCATGCCCGCGGGACTGTGGCTTTCCATCGTTACCGTGCTGCTGACCGCCATCGGCCATGTGCTGATCGCGGTGCATTATTCGACGGTTAGGGAGATCGCCCATGACTAAGGCATTGCAGCCAGCCGCGTTCGCCCTTACCTGTGTGATGGTGTTGGCCGGCTGCGCCGGCAAGAGCGAGCAGAACGCGGCCGATCAGGTGGGCGGCGATCCGTCGCTGCCCAAGGCCCGGAATTTTCTTCTTCCGCCCATGCAGGTGCCACGTTTCGTGGGATGGAAAGAGGGGGCGACGCCGACCGTCGCGCAAGGCCTCAGGATCGAGAAGATCGCCGGCGACCTCAAGCACCCGCGCCAGCTGCTGACGCTGCCCAACGGCGATGTGCTGGTCGTCGAGGCCAACGGACCCGGCGAGGAAGCCGTGACGACCCCGAAGCAACTGATTGCCGGCATGGTCAAGAACACCTCGGGCAAGGGCGCGAAAGGCGGCGACCGGATCACGCTGCTGCGCAAGACCGGCACCGGCGAATGGGAAAAGCACACCTACATCGAACACCTGCATTCGCCGTTCGGTGTGCAGCTGATCGGCAGCACGCTATATGTCGCCAATACCGATGCGATCGTCACGTTCCCCTATACGGAGGGAGCCACCCGCGTCGATGCCCCGGGCACGGAGTTCACCGACCTTCCCTCGACGGTGAATCACCATTGGACGAAGGCCCTGCAGGCGAACGGAGACGGCAGCAAGCTCTACGTAGGCGTGGGTTCCAACAGCAACATCACGGAAAACGGCATGGAGGTGGAATATCGCCGGGCGAACGTGCTGGAAGTGGATGTCGCGAGTCGTGGCAGCCGCATCTACGCCTCGGGCATCCGCAATCCGACCGGACTGCAATGGGATGCGACCACGAACACGCTGTGGGCCATCGCGAACGAGCGCGACGAGATCGGCAACGATCTGGTCCCCGACTACATGACCTCGGTGAAGGAAGGCGCATTCTACGGCTGGCCGTACAGCTATTACGGCCAGCACGTGGACACGCGCGTGAAGCCGCAACGGCCCGACATGGTGCAGAAGGCGATCAGCCCCGACTACGCCCTCGGTTCGCACGTGGCCGCTCTCGGTTTCCTTCTGAGCCGGCAGAATGCATTGCCGGCGCAGTACCAGAACGGCGCGTTCGTCAGCGAGCACGGCAGCTGGGATCGCTCGCCGTTGAGCGGTTATGCGGTGGTTTTCGTTCCCTTCCAGGACGGCAAGCCCGCCGGCAAACCGCAGACGCTGGTGAGCGGCTTCTACTCCAGGGACGAGAAGGAGCTGTACGGTGCACCGGTGGGGGTGGTGTTCGACAAGGAAGGCGCGTTGCTCATCGCCGACGACGTGGGCGATGCCGTGTGGCGAGTGACCGCGGCATCGCCCTGACCTCGACGATGTAACGATGTAGGAGCCGCTATAGCGGCGAGAAGCCTGCGGAGAGGATGAGGCCGTGACGCTGACTTTCTCGCCGCTATAGCGCCTCCTACACAACAGCGGTTACACGTACTGCATCTTGCGGCTCATGCCGCCGTCCACGGTGAAGTTTTCGCCGGTGATGAATCCGGCCTGCGACGAAAGCAGGAACACGGCGAGCCCACCGATATCGGGCGGCAAACCCGCCCGACCGACAGGATGTTGCGCGTGGTCCGCGGCGGACAGCTTCGCCTTGCGTCGCGCGGTGGGCTTCTTCCATTCGTCGACGACGATCCAGCCCGGATTGATCGCATTGACCCGCACCGGTCCGGCGCTGATCGCCAGCGCATGGGTGAAGGCCACGATGCCGCCCTTGCTTGCGGCGTAGGCCTCAGTATCCGGCTCCGACTGGTGGGCACGCGACGAAGCGATGTTCACGATGGCGCCGTTGCTTTTCTTCAATGCGGGAAGCGCATGCTTGCTGCAAAGGAAGGTACCGCCGAGGTTCGTATCGATGCGACGTTTCCACTCGCTCCATTCGAGCCGTTCCAGTGGACCTGTCTCGGGATCGGCAATGCCTGCATTGTTCACCAGACCGTCGATTCGGCCGAAGCGGCGCAATGCGCTGTCGACGAAGCGTTTGACACTGGCTTCCTTCGCGACGTCGAGCACGAGGAAGGCGGCGCGGTCGCCGACGTTCCATTCGTCGAGGCAGGCCTTGCCGGCATCGGCGTCGAGGTCGCCGATGAGCACACTGCCGCCCGCCTCGAGTACCGCCTGCGCAATGCCTTTGCCTATGCCCTGCGCGCCCCCGGTGACGAGCACGACCTTGTCCGGCCACTCGCCGGCGGCGGGGACAGGCGACGGAGACGCGTGTTTCGGGGCAGGCATGGCTTCGCTCCTTACGGCAACAGCGGGATCCTCCGCGCCGTACCGTGGAGGAAACGTCACGCGCGGCGGTAGTAGTCCATCTCGCGATACCGGCGGGCGTACAAACCGAAAGCCAACGCCGCCAGGGCGGCAAAGGCCGCGAAGAAGAACATCTGGAACGCGGTGGCGCCGATGCCGGTGCCCGCGATGCCCGTCAGCACCGCATCGTTGCGCACACCCGCGTTCGCAAGCAGCACCCACAGGTTGCCCACGGTGACGCTCAGGGTCCAGAAGCTCATCAGGGTGCCCTTCATCGACGGCGGGGCCTGGCTATAGGCGAATTCGAGCCCGGTGGCCGACACCAAGACCTCGCCCATCGTGAGGAACACGTACGGCAGCAACTGCCACGCAATGGAGACGGCGTCGCCGCCGTCGATCGCGAGCTGGATGAAGCCCACGATCACCCACGCGACCGCCGAGAACGCGATGCCGGCAGTCATGCGGCGCAATGCCGTCGGCTCGATGCCCATCCGGCGCAGGAACGGAAACAGCACGAGGTTGTTGAACGGAATCAGCAACAGCACCAGGGCGGGGTTCACTGCCTGCATCTGCGCGGGGTGCAGCCAGTCGGGCATGCTCATGGCATTCGCCTGCAACACCCAGGTGGAGGCCTTCTGGTCGAACAGCGACCAGAACGGCGTGACCAGCGCGAACACCAGCAGCACGCGCAGCACGGCGGCCACGGCGTCCACCGCCTCGTCGGGGTGCTTTCCGCGGGCGCGCTCCAGTTGCAGGCGGGTTCCGACGCCGATGCCGCCGAGGGCGAGCACGAAGGCAAGGCACAGGGCCGCCACGATACCCAGCACGGGCATGAGGGCGAGCGATCCAGCGGCCATGGCGAAGGCCGCTGCCGTCACGGCGAGGCCCGGCCGTCCTTGCCCCGGCGCAGGCGCGAGCAACGCGCTGCGCACGACCCGCGTGAAACCGTGCGGATCGCCGCCAGTTGGAGGCAGCATCACGTAGTGCTTGCGTCCGCTCCAGAACACCACCGTGGCGACGAACATCAAGGCACCCGGAATGCCGAACGCGACGGCCGCGCCGTAATGGCGGAGGAAATACGGCATCGTCAGCGAGGCCAGGAACGAGCCCACGTTGATCATCCAGTAGAAGGCGTCGAACACCACTTTCGCGAGCCGCCGGTTGCGCTCGTCGAACTGATCGCCGACGAACGCGGCGACGCAGGGTTTGATACCGCCGGCCCCGAGCGCGATCAGCGCCAGTCCCGTATAGAACCCAGGCACGCTGTGCTCGAACAGGGCAAGGCACAGGTGGCCCACGCAGTACACGAGGCTCAGCCACAGCACGGTACGGTATTTGCCGAACCACCGGTCGGCGAGCCAGCCGCCCAGCAGGGGGAAGAAGTACACGCCGATAACGAAGGTGTGGAACACGTCCTTGGCGGCGCCCGGCCGCTCGGCTTCGGGCAGGTACATCAGGAGCGACGTGACGAGGAACGGCGTGAGGATGTTACGCATGCCGTAGAAGCTGAAGCGCTCGCAGCCTTCGTTGCCCACGATGTAGGGAATCTGGCGCGGCAGGCGCTCGCTTCGCGCGGTGTCGACGTCGAGGGCGGTCATGGAGGTCCCGGTGGAGTGAGCAACCGCAGGATCCTAAACGAAACGCTCAGGGGAGCCGCGCTACGCTTGCTCCGATTCCTCTCCCCCGGAGCCACCATGCAGCCCATTCGCACCGGCCTCATCGGCTATGGCACAGCAGGCGCGGTCTTCCACGCGCCACTCATCGCGGCAGCGTCCCGACTGCGGCTGACTGCGATCGCCAGCCGCCGCGCGGACGAGATTGCCCGCGACTTTCCCGAAGCCAAGGCTTACGAAAATCCTCAATCCCTCATCGGCGATCCGGATATTGAACTTGTCGTGGTCGCCACGCCCAACGAGACCCACGCCCCTCTCGCCCGCGCCGCACTCGAAGCGGGCAAGCACGTGGTGGTGGACAAGCCGTTCACACTCGATGCCGGCGAGGCCGAAGCGTTGATCGCGCTGGCCGAGGCCGCGGGGCTGAAGCTATCGGTCTTCCAGAACCGCCGCTGGGACAGCGACTTCCTGACGGTGCGGCGTCTCGTGGACGACGGCCGGCTGGGCGAGGTCGCCTACTACGAGGCGCATTTCGACCGTTTCCGGCCGGAAATCAAGCAGGGATGGCGGGAGACGGACGCGCCGGGCGCCGGGCTCCTCTACGACCTGGGAGCCCACCTCATCGACCAGGCGCTGGTTCTGTTCGGCCTGCCGCAAGCCGTCACCGCCGACGTGGCGCGGCAGCGGACCGCTGCCAGGGCCGACGACTATTTCCATTTGGTGCTCGATTACGGCCGACGCCGCGCCGTGCTGCACGCCTCGGTCCTGGTGCGCGATCCGGGCCCGCGCTATCTGGTGCACGGCGACGGGGGCAGCTTCGTGAAATACGGCATCGACGTTCAGGAAGCCGCGTTGCGCGAAGGCCGCCGCCCGGGTGGCGACGGCTGGGGCGACGACGATCCGGCGCTGTTCGGCCGCTTCACCGACGCTGACGGCACGGTCGCGACGATCGATTCCCTGCCGGGCCGCTACACGGCGTTCTACGACGGCGTAGCCGCAGCGATCCGCGACGGCGCCCCCCTGCCGGTCGAGGCGCGCGAGGCGCGCGACGTTATCCGCGTGATCGAGGCTGCAAGGCTTAGTGCGAAGGAGCGCCGCACGATCCCGTTGCCCTAGGCCGAGCTGTAGGAGCCGCTATAGCGGCGAAAGCCCACGAAGCGGTTTAGCCGCGGGGCGAATTGCCCTCGCCGCTATAGCCGCTCCTACAACACAGCATGGTCAGTCGCCGGTGGCGACGCCGCGCGACCGATCGCTCACCCACCCGCTCCATGACGGCGCGTAGAGGCGCGAACCGCACAGACCCGCGTGCTCCATGGCCAGGAGGTTGTGGCACGCCGTGACGCCCGAGCCGCACATGTGCACGACATCTTCCGGCGGATGCGGCCCGATGATCGCCGCGAAGGCGCGGCGGAGTTCCTCGGGCGCACGGAAGTACCCATGCGTATCGAGGTTGTCGGCGAAGGGACGGTTACGCGCGCCGGGAACGTGGCCCGCCACGGGGTCGAGCGGCTCGACGTCACCGCGGAACCGCGGCGCGGCGCGCGCGTCCAGCAGCACCAGACGCCCGCTGGCAAGCCCTTCGGCCAGTTCGTCCGCACCGATGGTGGCGTGGAAATTCACATGGACGGCCGTGGGTTCGCGTTGCGGCAGCGCGTTGTCCACGGGCAGCCCCGCCTCCACCCACGCGGGCCACCCACCGTCGAGCACCGCTACATTGTCGATGCCCGCCAGCCGTGCAAGCCACCAGAAACGCGCCGCGGCGAGCGAACCGCCCGCGGCGTCATAGACGATCACCTGGAGGTCCGGCCGCCAGCCGGCGGCCGAGAGCCACGCGGAAAAGCGTTCCGCCGCCGGCAGCGGATGTCGTCCGCGACCGTTCGACGGCGACTGCATATCGGCCAGATCGCGATCGAGATCGGCGCGCACCGCACCGACAACGTGCGAGAGCGCGTAGTCCTGGTCGCCCTTGCCGGGATCGCGGCCACCCGGCTGGTCGAGGTCGAAGCGGGCGTCGACGAACAGCACTTCGCTAGCTGGCAGCTGAGCGGCCGTGGCCGCATCGATGAGCGTGCGCGAGATCAGCATGAGTGTCCCATCCGTTTGAGCAGGTTGAGCAGGATGGCGGCCGTGACGCCCCAGATGCGGTAACCCGCATGCAGGAACTCGACCATCTCCCGCCGGTGTCCCCGGAAATCCATGGTGTAGCGGCGCAGGTTCGCCGGATCGAGGAAGAACGCGAACGGCACTTCGAACACTTCCGCGACCTCGCCCGGGTCCGGTTTCAGCGTGGCGTTGGCGGCGACGCGCGCGACCACGGGCGTAACCGAGTAACCGCTGATCGTCTCGAAGGTTTCAAGGAAACCGAGCGGCGTGACCATGCCGGCGTCGAGACCGATCTCTTCGTGGCTTTCGCGCAACGCCGCGGCCACGACATCGGCGTCGGTGGGCTCCACCCGTCCACCGGGGAACGCCACCTGCCCCGCGTGTTGTTGCAGCGTGTCCGTACGCAGCGTGAGCAGCAGGTTCTGCTCGCGGTCGTCGCGAATGCCGATGAGCACGGCGGCCGGGCGGCGCGGACCGGCGCCGATCAGTTCGGCCATATCGCCGTGGTTCCAGCCGCGCGGCCCCGGAGGCGCGTCCAACGGAAGCAGCGCACCACGCAGCCGGGCGAGCATGTCATCCATCAGGTGCCTTCCCGAAGGGGAAGCACGTCGTCCATCAGCCGGATCTTCTCGGCGTCGGTCATCCTCGTCCAACGGGCGATCTCGTCACCCGTGCGCAGGCACCCCATGCAGAAGCCGCGCGTATCGAGGCGACACACGCCCGTGCAGGGGCTGAGGGGTAACGTGGAGGAAGCGATGCTCATACCGCCTGCCATTGTAGCGGGATGACATCAAGACGATGTGGGAAGGCGTCCCGGGCGCGACCTGTGCCGGAGCCGCGCCCCGGAGCCGGCGAGCTCCTACCGGACGTCCATCAGCTCGATCTCGAACACCAGCGCCTCGTTTGGACCGATACGCGGTAATTCGCCGCGCTCGCCGTACGCCAGCGCGGGCGGGATCACCACCTTCCAGCGGTCGCCGACACGCATGCGCGGGATCACATCCTGCCAGCCGGGGATGACCCGGTTCACCGTGAACGTGACCGGCTTGCCGTGCGCGTAGGAGCTGTCGAACTCGGTGCCGTCGATGAGCGCCCCACGATAGTTCACCACCACGGTGCTGGTGACCTTCGCCTGCGGGCCGTTCCCCTTCGCGAGCACCGCGTACTGGATGCCCGAAGGAAGCGTGATCACGCCGGGGCGCGTCTTGTTGCTGGCGAGGAAGTCGGCGCTGCGCTTCGCGTTGGCCGCGGCGACACGCCGGAAGGCCACCACCGAATCCCGCTGCACCTTGGCGTCGAAATTTACGAGCTGCTGCTGCATCACGTCGATGGGCACCCCGGGTGCGCGCTTAGCGTAGCCGTCCTGCAAGGCCTTCACGAGCACGGCGATGTCCACGTCCGGCTGCGCACTGTTCGCGAACTGCGTGCCGATCTGATAGCCGATGGCGTAGGAAAGCTTGGTCTTGTCGATGGCCGGCGCACCCGAGGCGGGCAGCGTCGGCGCCGACTGTGCGCTCGCGATACCGCCTGTCAGCGCCAGCGCGACGAACACGACCAGGAAACGCAAGGGTGACATCCCGTTCTCCGTGAACCCGGAACCGTTGGCGTGCGTGGAGGATAGTCCATCGGCACGCGGCCCGCCCATTGCTTCCTGAGACGCCGTAGCGGGGGTAAAGGTTCCCTGCCCTGCGCTACCATCCGCCTTTTGCGGCACGCCCGCCCCAGCCACCAGGAGCCGTCATGGCCTTTCGCACCCTCGCCACCGCCGATCGCGGCGCCGTTCGCACGATCACCGTCAACCGTCCCGACAAGCTCAACGCGCTGAATCGCGAGACGATCGGCGAGCTGACCCTGGCGTTCCGGCAGGCCGCCCAGGACGACGCCGTGCGCGTGGTGGTGCTGGCGGGCGCGGGCGAGAAGGCCTTCGTGGCAGGTGCCGACATCTCCGAAATGACGGCATGGTCGCCCGTGCAGGCCCAGTCCGCCTCGCGCGCAGGGCAGGACCTCATGCTCACCATCGAACGCTTGGGGAAGCCGGTCATCGCGAAGATCCAGGGCTACGCGCTGGGCGGCGGGATGGAACTGGCCATGGCGTGTCACCTGCGCGTCGCCAGCGAGAAGGCCCGCTTCGGCCAGCCGGAGATCGGCCTCGGCCTGATCCCCGGTTTCGGCGGCACGCAGCGTCTCACCCGCCTCACCGGCCGCGGCGCCGCGCTCGAACTATGTCTGCTCGGGCAGCAGGTGGACGCCGCCCGCGCCGAACGCCTCGGCCTCGTCACTCGCGTCGTGGCCGCCGACGAACTGGATAGCGCGGTGGACGCCATGGCCGACCAGCTTGCCGCCGCCGCGCCGCTGGCCCTGAAGGGCATCCTCGACACCGTGATCGAGGGCGGCGAATGCGCCATCGACCAAGGGCTGGCCTTCGAGACACAAGGCTTCGCCATCGCGTTCTCGACCGAGGACATGCGCGAAGGCACCGGTGCGTTCCTCGAACGACGCAAGGCGAGCTTCAGGGGCGTTTGACGCGCGACGCACGGCCGGGTCAACTCGAATGGTAGGAGCGCGCCCTGCGCGCGACATGTTTTCGCACCTGTCCCCAACCTGGCGCGCCAGCTCCGGGGCACGGCCTCAACACATGTCGCGCGCAGGGCGCGCTCCTACGAGTGTCCTGCGCGGTATTTCAGCTCGCCCGCCTCCACCCGCACGTCCAGCCGGTTTTCCGGCGGCGCGAGCTGGCAGGTGGCGTAAGGGGTGAATGCGCACGGCGGGTTGCGCGCTTCGTTGAAGTCGATGACCAGCTTGCCGTCCACCGGAAGGCCCGTGTCGAGGAAACGGCCCGCGCCGTACGTTTCCTTGCCGGACGTGAGGTCACCGAAGACGAAGAAGAGCGCCTCGGGCACCTCCTGGATGGGGTACAGCTCGAACACCCGTCCGTCCCGCGTGAACACGGCCTTGCCTGGCACGCTCTCTTTCTCGATGGTGCCGATGACGGTGCCGAGCTCGAGTTCGTACGGCGGGTCGAACGGCACCCAGTCCGCAACCACCCGCCACGTGGGATCGATCGGAAAGTACTCCAACCCCTCGAAACCGATGCGAGTCTCGGCTTGCTCGTCCTTCACGCGCACCGCCTTGCGGCCGTCGCGTTCGATGACGAAGAGGGTCGCGGAACCGAAGCGGACTTCGCTGGGCGTGCTCCCCTTCGCATCGTCGCGCAGCGCTGCCCGTTCCACTGCCTGCCCGTCCACCAGCGCGCCGCTGCCGGTCGCGAGTTCGATGCCGACCGCACCGTCGGCAGCGAGCACGATGGTGCCGAGATGCGCCGGCCCGGTGCTCAAAACGATGTCGTTGTCCTTCGCCCTGCCGATGCGGTTCGCACCTTCCTGCAGCCATTCGAAGCCGATAAGACTGAGCCAGCCGCCGGGGGCGGTGAGCAATTCAAGGCGCCGTGCACGCGCGGCGGCGACATCGTTTTCGTGAGAGGCCATCGCAATCTCGCAGTCTTTATTTCTGTAGGAGCCGCCAAGGCGGCGAGACAACCCGCGGAGATGCCCGCAGGTCTACGCGAACTTCGCGCGGCGCCGTATCAACGCCCGCGCAGGAAAAGCTTGTCGAGTTCGCCCAGCGACAATTGCACCCAGGTCGGTCGCCCGTGGTTGCATTGGCCGGAACGCTCCGTGGCTTCCATCTCGCGCAGCAGCGCGTTCATCTCGGGAATGCCCAGGCGCCGGCCTGCTCGCACGGAGCCGTGACAGGCCATCGTCGAAAGCAGTTCGTTTTCCAACTCCTCGAGTCGGCGCGAACTGCCATGCTGCGCCAGTTCGCCGAGCACGTCGCGCGTGAGCTGCGCCACGTCGGCGCCTTCGAGCAGCGACGGGATGCGACGCACCACCACGGCACCCGGACCGCTCCGGGAAAGTTCCAGCCCCCACTCGCCCAGGGCATCGGCGTGCTCCTCGGCTGCGGCGGCCTCCTTCGCGCTGACCGCGATGGACAACGGCACCAGCAGCATCTGCGAGCGGAGATTGGCGGTGACGCGCCCGTTCTTGAGCTTCTCGTAGGTGATGCGCTCGTGTGCGGCATGCATGTCGACGAGCACGAGGCCGTGCGCGTTCTCCGCCAGCACGTAGATGTTCTTCAGCTGCGCGATGGCGTAGCCGAGCGGCGGCACGTCTTCGTCTGCCTCGTTACCCGCCGGCAAGGGCGCCGGCCGCGAGGCCGTCGACGCCCCGAACAGCGTGGCGTAATCGCCCAGTGGCTGCTCGCGCACGCCCAGGTTCAGCCGCGACTGGCTTGCCTGCTGCGGCCATGCCGGCATGGCCGAAGACGAAGATGACGATGGCGGGGATGCGAGCGGACGGTGATCGATGAAGGCACCTACCGAACCGGCGCTCACCGGCGCGTCGATCCCGGCCGACGGCAAGGCCGTCCCCGCGCGCGTCTGCGCCAACGCTTCGTGCAGCGTACGGAAAAGGAAATCGTGGATCAGGCGTTGCTCGCGAAAGCGCACCTCGTTCTTCGCCGGGTGCACATTGACGTCCACTCCCGCCGGGTCGAGTTCCAGGAACAGGACGAAGACCGGGTGGCGGCCGTGGAACAGCACGTCCGCGTACGCCTGGCGTACGGCATGCGCGACGATGCGATCGCGCACCAGACGCCCGTTGACGTAGAAATACTGCTGGTCGGCCTGCGAACGCGACGCGGTGGGCAAGCCCACCCAGCCGGAAAGACGCATGCCGGCCGCCTCGTGTTCCACACGCAGCGCCTGTCCGGGAAATTCCGGGCCCAGCACTTCCGCGACGCGGGCCAAGGCGGCGTTCTCGTCGCGCGCGGGCTTGAGCAGGCGCACCGGCTTGCCGTTGTGGCTGAGGCGGATGTCCACACCCTCGCGCGCCAGCGCCAGCGACTTCAGCAGATCATCGATATGCGCGAACTCCGTGCGTTCCGCGCGCAGGAACTTGCGCCGTGCAGGCACGTTGTAGAAAAGGTCGCGAACCTCGATCGTGGTGCCCTGCGGATGCTGGGCGGGCCGCACGTCCTGCATGCGGCCGCCGTCCACCTCGATGCGCCACGCGGAATCGTCGCCCGCCTGGCGCGAGGTGAGCGAGAAGCGGGCCACGGAAGACACCGAAGCAAGCGCCTCGCCGCGGAAGCCCATGCTCGATACGCGCTCGAGGTCGTCGAAGCTGCCGATCTTGCTGGTGGCATGCGAGGCCACCGCCAGCGGTAGCTCGTCGCGGGGAATGCCGCCCCCGTCGTCGCGCACGCGGATGAGCCGCACGCCACCCTGCTCGATGTCGACCTCGATGCGACGCGCACCCGCATCGATGCTGTTCTCGACCAGCTCCTTCACCACCGAAGCGGGCCGCTCGATGACTTCGCCGGCGGCGATCTGGTTGATCAGTTCCGGCGGCAGGGGGCGAATGGGCATGACGGCTTGACCTGACGGGCTTGCAAGCCCCAAAGGATAGCCGATGGCGGCGCATGCCGCCCCGGGTCACGTCAGCCGGAAGGAATGACCATGACCGTGCCGACACGCACGGTGTTGTCGGTCATCTTGTTGGCGAGTTTCAGCGCCCCGACCGACACGCCGTACTGCTGTGCGATGCCGGTGAGGGTTTCGCCCCGGTTGACCCGATGCACGTCGCGGACGTTGTCGTCGGCGCGGCCGCCGGATTTCTTCACCGGAGCGGGCGCATCCGCCTTGGCGACGACGGTCGGAGCGGCGGGCTTCGTAGCTGCAACCTTCGCGGGAGCCGCGCCGTCACGGGAAGGCTTCGAAGGCGCGGCGGTGTCATCGTTACCGTCGTCGACAGGACGCGTGGCCGCCACGGCCGTGCCGTTCCGGCGAGCCGCCTGCGCGGCGAACCAGGTTCCCGGCGGCGGCATCGACTCGAAGTAGTTGCGCACGCCACCGAGGACCGCCGTGGCGAGCTGGCGGCGATGGTCTTCGTCGCGCAGCCGCTTCTCTTCCAGCGGGTTCGTGATGAAGGCGGTTTCTACCAGGATCGACGGCACATCCGGCGAGCGCAGCACGACGAAGTTGGCCCGCTCCACGTAGCCGCGGTGCGTGGGGCCGAGCCGGCCCAGCGCCTTCAGCACGTTGCCGGCGATGGACTCGCTGGCCTGCATGGCGTACCCCTGCTGGAGATCGAGCAGCACGGCTGCCAGCGTGTCGTCCTTGTCGTCGAGCGACACGCCGCCGACGAGATCGGCGCGGTTTTCCCGATCGGCCAGCCAGCGCGCCGCCTCCGACGTCTTGCCGCGCGGCGAAAGCACCCAGACCGACGAACCCTTGGCGTCGCTGTTCTTGAACGCGTCCGCGTGGATGGAGACGAACATGTCCGCGTTGTGCTCGCGAGCGATCTGGTAGCGGCGCTTCAGCGGAATGAAATAGTCGCCGTTGCGGGTAAGCACGGCCTGCATGCCGGGTTGCCGGTTGATCTGATCGGCCAGTTCGCGCGCCACCTGCAGGGTCACGTCCTTCTCGCGGAGTCCGGTCGCGCCGCGCGCCCCCGGATCTTCACCGCCGTGGCCGGCGTCGATCGCCACCACCACCTTGCGCTCGGTGGCGAGCATGGGGGGCTTGCCCGGCGGAACCGTCTTCGTCCGGGTGTCCCGCGCCGCGGCGGCTGCCGCCACCTTGGCCACGCTGGGCGTGTCGTCGATGACCGGGTTGTCGCCCGGATCGCTCTGCCCGCCCGGGTAGAGATCGAGCACGAGGCGGTAGCCGTAATCGCCAGCCGGCTTCAGGAGAAAGCTCTTCGGCTTGGCGGTGGGATCGACTTTCGCCAGCACGCGCGCCGTCGATCCCTGCTTCGCCGTCGTCAGCGATTTATAGAGACCCTGGCCGCCCGGTGCCGAGAAATTGCCGCTCACGGAGCTGGCGGCGATGTCCAGCACCACGCTACCCGGTGTGTCGCCGGCCGACATCTTGTAGTTGGCCGGGCCGGAAAGATCGAACACCACGCGGGTGTACTCGGGGCCGGCCCAGACACGGGCCGCATTGACGTCCGCAGCTGTCGAGCGGCCAGCCGTCAGCGTCGCGACGGCGGTCACGCACGCAAGAAGGCAGAATTTGGTAGTGATTCCCCTCATACGGCCCGGATTGAACTGCAAGTGCCCGCGTAATGCAAGATATTTGCCTTGTTAATCCATAACCTGCGAACACTTCGTCAACAACCGTACAGGAATCGCCTGCAAATCGTCAGAAGCCGCGAAGATGCGGTCGGCCGAAACTGCCCCAACGCATCCGCCTGTCCTACAGTTCTCCGATGAGGCGCTCGCCCGCCGAAGAACGCGGCTCGAAGCTCACGACCCGGCCCGGCCCCTCGTGCCGGAAGCGGATCTCCAGGTCCACCGGCGGCAATGCGCCCGTCCCGCGCTCCGGCCACTCCACCAGGACGATCGCGCCGGGCTCGGCAAGGCTGTCCAGCCCCAGCCACTCCAGCTCGCCCGGATCGGCGATGCGGTAGAGGTCGAGATGAAACGCCCGCCGGCCCTCGAGGTCGTAGCCCTCGATCAGGCTGTAGGTGGGGCTTTTCACCCGTTCGCCGACGCCGAGGGCACGCAGGAAAGCCCGCGCGAAGGTCGTCTTGCCGGCGCCCAGGTCGCCGTGGAGGTAGACGACCAGGCCACCGTGCAAGCGCGCGGCAAGCCGCTGTCCCAGTTCGATCGTCGCCGCTTCGTCGGGGAGGGTCCGCTCGCGACTCATGCGTTCAGCCCGTTCACGAGCCGCCGCAACGGATCGAGCAGGTCGCCCGCCAGCAAGCCGCGCTCGCCCGCTCTTGCCGCGACGTCGGCCGCGCGGGCGTGCAGACCCACGCCGAGACAGGCCGCGCGATAGGGATCGCATCCCTGCCCAAGCAAGGCGGCAATGACGCCCGTGAGCGTGTCGCCCATGCCGCCACTGGCCATGCCCGGATTCCCCCAGGGACAGACGGACACACTTCCATCCGGCGAAGCCACGAGGCTGCCGTTCCCCTTCAGCACCACCACCGCGCCATAGCGGCGCGCCAGCTCCCGTGCCGCGGCGAAACGGTCGGCCTGCACCGCGGCGGTGTCGATCCCCAGGAGCCGGCCCGCTTCGCCGGGGTGCGGCGTGAGCACCGCCTTCGCGGGGAGGCTCCGGCGTTCCCCATGCAAGAGATTAAGGCCGTCGGCGTCGAGGACCGTCGGCAGGTTCATATCGAGCGCCGTCGTCCACAGCGCATGACCCCATGCGCCCTGGCCCAGGCCCGGGCCGAGCGCGACGACGGAGGCCTTGTCCAGCATCGGTTGCAGCGCTTGCGGGCCGTTCACCGCGCGCGCCATCAGCTCCGGACGCGCCGCGTTCATGGCCAGCACGTTCTCCTCGCGCGTGGCCACGCTGACGAGGCCGGCACCCGAACGCAATGCCGCTTCCGCCGTCATGCGTATGGCTCCGCCGGTGCCGTGGTCGCCGCCGATGGCGAGCACATGGCCGTTCGACCCCTTGTGCGAATCCCTCGGCCGCGGTGGCAGGCTGGAGGCCACCATCAGCCATGCGTCCGGCGCTTCCAGCACCTCGCGCGGAAGACCCAGTCCCTGCAGTTCCACTTCCCCGGCCAATTCGGCGCGATGGGTATGCAGGCCACGCTTGTGCACGATGAAGGTGGCGGTGGCCGCCGCGCTTACGGCCACGCCGGGACAGGCGCCGGTATCGGCGGAGAGTCCCGAAGGCACGTCCAGAGCGAATACGGGAATGCCGCTGGCGTTGATCGCCTCGATGGCTTCACGCCCTTCCCCCTCGGGAGCACGATCGAAGCCGGTGCCGAAGAGGGCGTCGACCACCACGTCCGCGGACGGCAGAACGGACCAGGCCGACAACGGTTGCACCGTGCCGCCCAGCGCCTCGAAGGCGGCACGGGCGCAGGTGGCGTCGGCGCTGCGCGGGGCGCCCACTGCCACCGCATCCACCGCCAGGCCGTTGGCCAGGGCGTCGCGCGCCACGAGGTAGCCGTCGCCGCCATTGTTTCCCGTGCCGCATACGACGCGCAGCCGGCGCGCCTCGGGCCAGCGCCGCCTCAGCATGGCGAAAGCCGCCGCAGCAGCGCGCGTCATCAGCTCGAAGCCGGGGATGCCGAGCCCGTCGATGGCGCGCTGATCGATCGCGCGCGCCTGAGCGGATGTGAAGAGTGCAATATCCAGATCGAAGGCAGTCATCGGCCGATTATAGGAGGCCCGGTAGAATGGCGGCATGCCAGTTTCCGCCGCCATCGACTACGCCGCCCTCGCCGTCGACATCAAGCGCTGGGCGCGCGAACTCGGCTTCGCCGACACCGGCATCGCCGGCACCGACCTCGGCGACGACGAGAGGCATCTGGAAAGCTGGCTCGCGGACGGCCATCACGGCGAGATGGACTACATGGCGCGCCATGGCACCCGCCGCAGTCGCCCGGCCGAACTCGAACCCGGCACGCTCCGCGTCATCTCCGTGCGCATGGACTACGTGCCGCCCGGCATGCCGAACGCGTGGGACGTCATCGGCGACGGCGAAAAAGCATACGTGGCGCGTTACGCCCTGGGCCGCGACTACCACAAGGTCATGCGCAACCGTCTGCAAAAACTCGCTGCGCGCATCCAGCAGCGCATCGGCGACTTCAGCTATCGCGCCTATGTCGATTCCGCCCCCGTGCTCGAAAAAGCCATCGCGCGCAATGCAGGCCTCGGCTGGATCGGCAAGCACACCGTACTCATCAACAAGCGTGCAGGCTCGTACTTCTTCCTCGGCGAGCTGTATACCGATCTCCCCCTACCCGTCGACGCACCGGCAAGCGCCCATTGCGGCAGCTGCCGCCGCTGCATCGATATCTGTCCCACCCGGGCCATCGTCGCGCCCTATCGCCTCGACGCGCGCCGCTGCATTTCTTACCTCACCATCGAACTGAAAGGCAGCATCCCGGTGGAACTGCGCGAGCCGATGGGCAACCGCGTGTTCGGGTGCGACGACTGCCAGCTGATCTGTCCGTGGAACAAGTTCGCGCAGGAAGCGACGGAGCCCGACTTCGCCCCGCGCCATAGCCTCGACGGCCCCAAGCTCGTCGAACTGTTCGCATGGAGCGAAGAGGAATTCCTTTCCCGCACCGAGGGCATGGCCATTCGCCGCACGGGTTACGAAGGATGGTTGCGCAATCTAGCCGTCGGACTCGGCAATGCGCCCGCGAGCGATGAAATCGTTGCTGCGCTCAACGCGCGGGCAGACCATCCTTCGCCGATTGTCCGCGAACACGTTGCGTGGGCGCAGGAAAAGCAACTGCATAAGGCACGCTGAAAACCGCTTCCCGCCAGCCGTCAGGCTCGTGTCGTGCTCCTGCCGAATACGTACCAACGCGGACGCTCAGCGGCCTAAACTCAGGTCACTAAGCAAGTCGGTTGCAAACGGTTCCGCACTGCTCAAGCTGCAACGGTGAAGCCCATGAAGCTCGCCATCTCATTCCGATCGTTTCGTGGGGGCCTGCCCAAGGCACCTTCGATGCACGCCGGCCATGACCGGTCTGCCATCCAACCACTGACCATCCAACTAAGACATCGCGGTCCGCTCGGTCGACCACGATAACGACGGCGCGCACAAGCAGGCGTAGACAGGATCCAACATCGGGCCACCCGCCCGTTGCCGGTCCGCATCGTTCGAGTAACCACTCGTCCTGGAGGCCATCATGTCCGCAGCACCCGTCCTACAAACCCTGTTCCGATCGCATGCCTCGCTCGTTCTCGCGGCGATGCTGGTTCTGGTCGCCGCCGTGACACCGTCGTCAACGGTGGCACAGAGCATCCTCCCCGTCGTCACGTGCACAGGGAGCCACGCAGCAACCTGGTCCCCCGGTGTCACCAACACCACAGCAATCCATACCGTCGACACCCAGACGAGTTGGAGTTGCACACAGCTGATTGCGGCGCCCTTGCTCACCAGCGCGTCATCGCAGGAGAGTTTCGAGGCGCCGTTCAACTGCAACAACCTCTTCTCGACCACGCCCATCACGTGGACCATTCACTGGAGTGACAATGGCGGTGTAGCGACCAGCGCATTCACCTTCACTGCGACAGCCTTGCCCATCAGCGGCAACCTGGTGATAACGGCGCCGGGCACGATCACGGCCGGCCGCTACGCGGGCCGAAGCGCCACCGCTACCTTCACCTTGCTCAACCTCGGCGCCACGTTGGCTGCTCAGTGCAGTTCGGCGACCGGTGTAACCAACGCCAGCGGGCCATCGACGCTCTTGATCCTCTGAGCGACATGGCGCCGGTCCGCATCCGCGGCCTGCGCCGCGCTACCGGGCTTACAAGCAAGCGCTTCGCCACGGCGAAGCTGGCCGCCGCCGGCTTCGCCCACTGCTACGGGGGAGGCCCCGGCCTCGAGCCCGCCTCGACGGCGGGCTCTCCACGTCAGACCATGCCGCCCGACTTCCGCACGATCAGCATCGCCAGTTCCAGCGACTGCTCGTAGTTGAGGCGTGGGTCGACCATCGACTTGTACGCGCGGTCGAGATCCTGCTCCACGAGTCCGCGCGCACCGCCGAGGCATTCCGTGACGTTCTCGCCGGTGAGTTCCAGGTGCACGCCGCCGAGGCGCGTACCGGCCGCGGCGTGGATGTCGAACGCCTGGTCGAGTTCGCCCGCGATGTTCGCGAACCGGCGGGTCTTGTAGCCGTTGCTCGTGCTCTCGGTGTTGCCGTGCATCGGATCGGCCACCCACAAGACGCGACGGCCCTCGCGCTTCACTGCTTCCAGAAGCGGTTGCAGCTGCGTGGCGATCTTGTCGTTGCCCATGCGGTGGATCAGCGTCAGACGGCCAGGCTCCTCGTTCGGGTTGAGCACGTCGATGAGGCGCAGCAGATCGTCCGGCTGGACCGTCGGGCCCACCTTCACGGCGATCGGATTGCGGATACCGCGGAAGTATTCCGTATGCGCGCCATCGAGCGCGGCGGTACGCATGCCGATCCACGGGAAATGCGTGGACAGGTTGAACCAGCCGTCCTGGCGCGGCACCTGACGGGTGAGCGCCTCCTCGTAATGCAGCAGCAGGGCTTCGTGCGAGGTGTAGAAGTCCACGCGCGAGTAGCTGGAGATGGACTGGCCCGCCAGCGTTTCCATGAAACGCAGCGAATCGCCGATGCTCGCCACCATGCGCCGGTATTCCGCGGCGAGCGGCGAATGCTCCACCCACGCCAGATCCCAGTACTCCGGATGGTGTAGGTCGGCGAAGCCGCCGTCGATCAGCGCGCGGACGAAGTTCATCGTCATGGCGGAGCGGGCGTGGGCCTTGATGAGTCGCTGCGGATCCGCACGGCGCGCCTCCGCCGTGAATTCCGGGCTGTTCACCAAGTCGCCGCGGAACGCCGGCAGGGTCACGCCGTCGCGCGTTTCCGTGTCGGCCGAACGCGGCTTGGCGTACTGACCGGCGAAACGTCCCACGCGCAAAACAGGCTTCTTCAGGCCGTGCACGAGCACCAGGCTCATCTGCAGCAGGACCTTCAGACGGTTGGAGATGATCGGACTGCTGCAATCGGCGAAGCTTTCCGCGCAATCGCCGCCCTGGAGCAGGAACCGCTCGCCTTCCTGGGCCTCGGCGATGCGCTGCTTCAGCGCCAGGATCTCCCAGGAGGTGACCAGTGGCGGCAGCTCGCCGAGCTGTGCGAGCGAGCGGGCGAGTTCCGCGGCGTCCTCGTACGTGGGCTGCTGCAGGGCGGTCCTCGACCGCCACGAGCCCGGCGTCCAGTCGAGGGACGGCGGGGTTACGGCTTTGAGGGAGTGTTGCATGTCGGTACTGCCTGCGTGGATGCACCTAGGGCGGCGCGGGAATTCAACGAACGGAACGGCGAACGGCGAGGAACGCCCAGACGATGAGCACGACGAACCAAAGCAAGGTCCAGCCAGGCATGGGCACACCGAGGATGGGCTCGACCTTCGCACACTCGCCGGAGCCGGTGAAAGCGAGCTTCAGCATCTTCATGAACGGGAAGGCGTCGAAGAGATATCCGAGGCCTGGGCCGCATGCCGGTACCTGATCTGACGGGAGCGACTGGAGCCACAGATGACGGCCCGCCGTGGCGATGCCCCAAAGCCCACCGAGCGCGGCGAGCACGGCGTAGGTAACGCGGGCACCTTTACGCCGGGGTGCGTGCAGCCCGCCGATGAGGAAGAACAGGCCCATGATGCACACGGCAATGCGCTGGAAGATGCAAAGCGGGCACGGGTCCAGGTGCATGACGTACTGCGCGTAAAGCGCGAACGCCATGAGGCCTACGCAGACGACGAAGCCGGCGAGGTAACGCGTGCGGAACGACCAGTTGCGAAGACTCATGCGAACGATGCTGCGATGCGGGACGCCCACGTTAACGCTTTGTCGAGAGAGTTGTAAGTCCTTGGACGCAGTTGCGTTTGCAACTGTTGGGATGGGGACGGGGGATGGGAAGTGGGGGCGCAATTCGCGGCGGGCGCCCGAGGGGGCTGGTGAGGCCACGCTTGCGCATGAGTCAGCGCAGCCCCGCCAGCACCCTCAGGCGCATGCCGGCTGTGCCGCCCCCCCCTTCCCCTCCCCCAACTCCCATCCCCCCAACTCCCAAAAAACAAAAAACCCGGCAGGTCGCCCTGCCGGGTTCTCTTCGATCGAATGACCGACGCTTACTCGGCGTCGACGGCTTCGCTCTTGGCCGGGCGGTCGACGAGCTCGACGTAGGCCATCGGAGCGTTGTCGCCCGGGCGGAAGCCGCACTTCAGGATGCGCAGGTAGCCGCCGGGACGCTCACGGTAACGCGAGCCGAGTTCGAACAGCTTGCCCACGGCTTCCTTGTCGCGCAGGCGCGAGAAAGCGAGGCGGCGGTTGGCGACGCCGTCGGTCTTGGCGAGCGTGATGAGCGGCTCGGCGACGCGACGGAGTTCCTTCGCCTTGGGAAGGGTGGTGCGAATCAGCTCGTGCTTGATCAGCGACGAAGCCATGTTCTTGAACATCGCTTCGCGGTGGCTGCTCGTGCGGTTGAGCTTGCGACCGGATTTCTGGTGGCGCATGGCGTTTACTCTCTCAAGGTCTGTTGTTATGAAAAACCGGCCAGGATGATCCGGCTTTCCGCGGTTACCCGCTTTTCAGGGCTGTCATAACGCCCTGTTATAAGAGCACGGCCTCTGCGGACCGCTCTGGTGCTCCGGAGGAAATACCCGAGGTATCCGCCGGTTGGAACAAAGGAACGGGGCGACCGAACGACGGTCGCCCCTTGGAACTTCAGCCCAGCTGCATGCCGTGGGACAGGCCCGGCGGCGGCCAGTTCTCGAGCTTCATGCCGAGCGCGAGACCACGCCCGCCCAGAACGTCCTTGATTTCCGTGAGCGACTTCTTGCCCAGGTTCGGCGTCTTCAGCAGCTCGACCTCGGTCTTCTGGACCAGGTCGCCGATGTAGTAGATGCTTTCTGCCTTGAGGCAGTTGGCCGAACGGACCGTCAGCTCGAGGTCGTCGATCGGACGGAGCAGCAGCGGATCGAAACCGCCCTTCTCCGCCTTGGTCGAATCGCTCTCGCGACGCGAGAAATCACCGAAGACCGACAGCTGGTCGTTGATGATCTCGGCAGCCTTGCGGACCGCGTCTTCAGCACCGATCGTGCCGTTCGTCTCGATGTCGAGCACGAGCTTGTCGAGGTTGGTGCGCTGCTCGACACGAGCCGCGTCCACTTCGTAAGCCACGCGCAGGACCGGCGCGAACGACGCGTCGAGCTGCAGACGGCCGATCGGCCGGGTCTCGTCGTCCGGATGCTGGCGCGCGCTGGCCGGCTGGTAGCCGACGCCGCGACGCACCTTCAGGCGCATGTTCAGGGCCACGTCCTTGGTGAGGTGGCAGATCACATGTTCCGGATTGACGATCTCGACGGAGTGGTCGACCGCGATGTCGCCGGCGGTGACCACGCCCTTGCCCTTCTTCGACAGCGTCAGGGTGACTTCGTCACCGGTGTGCTGGCGGATGGCGACGTCTTTCAGGTTCAGCAGGACTTCGATCACGTCCTCCTGCAGACCTTCGAGAGTGGTGTACTCGTGCAGCACGCCGTCGATTTCGACCTCGACGATGGCGCTGCCCGGGATCGAAGAGAGCAGCACGCGGCGCAGCGCGTTGCCCAGGGTGTGGCCGAAGCCACGCTCGAGCGGCTCGACTACCACCTTCGCGCGGTTCGCTCCAAGCTGCTCGACGCTGAGGCCACGAGGCCGCAGCACACTAGTTGACGAAACTGCCATGCAAGGCTCCGGTGGATTACTTCGAGTAAAGCTCGACGATCAGGGCTTCGTTGATATCGGCCGGGAGATCGCCACGATCCGGGACGGCCTTGAACGTACCCGCGAACTTCTTGCTGTCGACCTCGACCCACGACGGACGCAGGTCCATCGTGTCGTAGATGGTCGCCGCTTCCTGCACGCGCAGCTGCGTGCGGGCCTTCTCGGTCAGCGAGACCTCATCGCCCGGACGGACGTGATAGGAAGGCACGTTGACCTTCTTACCGTTGACCGTGACGGACTTGTGGGCCACGAGCTGGCGAGCCTGGGCGCGGGTGACCGCGAAACCCATGCGGTAGACAACATTGTCGAGACGGCTTTCCAGTAGGCGCAGCAGGTTTTCACCCGTGTTGCCCTTCTGGGTCGAAGCCTTGGTGTAGTAGTTGCTGAACTGACGCTCAAGCACGCCGTAGATGCGCTTGACCTTCTGCTTCTCACGCAGCTGAACGGCGTAGTCCGACAGACGGGCGCGCTTGTTGGCGCCATGCTGACCGGGCTTGTTTTCGAGCTTGCACTTGGAATCAAGCGCGCGAGCCGGGCTCTTCAGACCGAGGTCGGCACCTTCACGACGCGCCAGCTTGCAGGTAGCTCCACGATAACGGGCCATGGTTATGCTCCTTAGACGCGACGCTTCTTGGGGGGACGGCAGCCGTTATGCGGAATCGGCGTGACGTCGATAATGTTGAGCACCTTGTAGCCCAACGCGTTCAGAGAGCGCACGGCCGACTCGCGGCCCGGGCCGGGGCCCTTGATGCGCACTTCCACGGTCTTCACACCGTAGTCGCCGGCAGCGCGGCCGGCCTTCTCGGCGGCAACCTGGGCAGCGAACGGGGTGGACTTGCGGGAACCGCGGAAACCCGCGCCGCCAGCCGTCGCCCACGACAGGGCATTGCCCTGACGGTCGGTGATCGTGACGATGGTGTTGTTGAAAGAAGCCTGCACGTGGGCCACGGCATCCGTGACGACGCGCTTGATCTTCTTCTTGGTCTTAACCGGCTTAGCCATAATCGGTATCCGTTACTTCTTGATCGGACGACGCGGACCCTTGCGGGTACGGGCGTTGGTACGCGTGCGCTGGCCGCGCACCGGCAGGCCGCGACGATGGCGCAGGCCACGGTAGCAACCGAGGTCCATGAGACGCTTGACCGCCATGCCGATTTCGCGGCGGAGGTCGCCTTCGACCGTGTACTTGGCGACTTCGGCGCGGATCTTCTCGACCTCGCCCTCGCTCAGCGACTTGATCGGGGTGGTTGCGACCACGCCCGCGTCGACGCAGACCTTCTTGGCCCGCGACCGGCCGATTCCGTAAATGCTCTGCAAACCAACCCAGACATGCTTCTGGACCGGCAAATTGACACCCGCGATGCGCGCCATGATGTACTGTCTCCGATGCGTTTCGTGCGCGGTAAACGCGCAATTCTAACCGTTATTAACCTAAACGGGAAGTCCTGCGGCGCCAGGCGCCGCGGCCTCCCCTACTTGGGGTCCCCACCGCGTCTCAGCTGCGGCGGAGATTCGACTTCTTGAGCAGACTCTCGTACTGGTGGCTGACGAGATGGGCCTGGACCTGAGCCGTGAAGTCCATCACCACCACCACCACGATCAGCAGCGAAGTGCCGCCGAAATAGAACGGGACGTGCCAGGCGTTCTGCATGAACGTGGGCACCAGGCAGACCAGGACGATGTAAATCGCGCCGACGCCGGTAAGCCGGGTCATGACGCCATCGATATAGTCCGCCGTGGCGCGACCCGGGCGGATACCCGGAATCAACGCGCCCGAACGCTTGAGGTTATCGGCCGTTTCCTGCGAGTTGAACACGATCGCCGTATAGAAGAAGGCGAACCCGATCACCAGCACCGCGAACACGATGTCGTGGATCGGCTCACCCGGGCTCAGCGCCGTGGTCAGCCATTGCAGCCAGCGGGACTGGTGGGCGGAGCCGAACCAGGTCGCCGCGGTCGCGGGGAAGAGCAGCAGGCTGGTCGCGAAGATCGGCGGAATGACGCCCGCCATGTTGATCTTCAGCGGCAGGTGCGAGGTCTGGCGCTGGAACTGACGCTGGCTGCCCTGCTTCGCGTAGTTCACGGTAATGCGCCGTTGGGCGCGCTCCATGAACACCACGAAGGCCGTCACCGCCAGGATCACCACCAGTACCATCAGCAGCTTCAGGACCGACAGCTCGCCGTTGTTCGCCATGCTCAGCGTGTGAACGATGGCGGCCGGCAAGCCTGCGACGATGCCCGCGAAGATCAGCATCGAGATACCGTTACCGATACCGCGCTCGGTGATCTGCTCGCCCAGCCACATCAGGAACATGGTGCCGGCGGTGAGACCGACGACCGATGCCAGAACGAAGCCGGCACCCGGCATGTAGACCACCGGCGCACCACCCGCGGCCACCTGCTTCTGCAGGGCCACGGCGATGCCGAAAGCCTGGAATGCCGCGAGCCCGACCGTGCCGAAGCGCGTGTACGTGGTCATCTTGCGACGACCCGCCTCGCCTTCCTTGCGCAGAGCCTGGAGCGACGGAATGACCGAGCCCATCATCTGCACCACGATCGACGCCGAAATGTACGGCACCACACCGAGAGCGAACACCGAGAAGCGAGACAGCGAGCCGCCCGAGAACATGTTGACCATGTTCAGCAGGCCGCCACCGCCCTCGACCAGGCTCGTCATCGCCTCGGGGTTCACGCCCGGAACGGGAATGAACGAACCGAGGCGGAAGACGATCAGCGCACCGATAAGGAAAAAGATGCGCTGACGCAGTTCCGTCAGTTTGCCCAGCGAGCCGAGCGTTGTGCCCTGCGCTGCAGCCACCTGATTACTCCACGCTGCCGCCGGCGGCTTCGATAGCCGCCTTGGCGCCGGCCGTCGCAAGCACGCCCTGGAGCTTCACGGCGCGAGTGATCTCGCCCTTCAGCACCACCTTGACCTTCTTGGCGCGGCTGGACACGAGGCCAGCGGCGTGCAGAGCGATCAGGTCGATCGTGTCGGCCTGGACCGAGGCCAGCTGGTACAGCATGACCTGCTCCGTGTCGGCCTTCTTCAGTGAGCGGAAGCCGACCTTCGGCAGGCGACGCTGCAGCGGCATCTGGCCGCCTTCGAAACCGACGCGGTGCGTGTTGCCGGCGCGGGCATGCTGACCCTTGTGACCACGGCCGGCGGTCTTGCCGAGGCCGGAGCCGATACCGCGGGCGACGCGGGTACGGGTCTTGCGGGCGCCCTTGCCGGGCTTGATGTCGTTAAGACGCATGATGCTTACTCCTCGACCCGGACCAGGTAGTAGACCGTGTTGATGAGGCCACGGACCTGGGGGCTATCCTTCAGTTCGCGCACATCGTTGAGCTTGTTCAGGCCGAGGGCCTTGACGCTCAGACGATGACGACCCTGTACGCCGCGCAGGCCCTTGACCAGGCGCACGCGCACGGTGCCGGCGGCGGCAGCGGTTTCGTTCTTCTTAGCCATTGCCCAGCACCTCTTCGATCGTCTTGCCACGCTTGGCGGCGATGCGCTTCGGCGAGGCGACTGCCTGCAGACCCTTGATCGTCGCGCGGACGAGGTTGATCGGGTTGCGCGAGCCGACGGCCTTCGCAAGCACGTTCTTCACGCCGACCACTTCGAGCACGGCGCGCATGGCACCGCCGGCAATCACGCCGGTACCCTCGGAAGCGGGCTGCATGAAGACGCGGGCCGCACCGTGGTTCGCCTTGATGGCGTACCACAGCGTGCCGTTGTTCAGTTCGATGCTCACCATGTTGCGACGGGCGCGTTCCATGGCCTTGGAAATGGCGACCGGCACTTCACGGGCCTTGCCATAACCGAAACCGACGCGACCTTCGCCGTCACCGACCACGGTCAGCGCGGTGAAGCTCATCTGGCGGCCACCCTTGACGGTCTTGGCCACGCGGTTGACGGCGATCAGCTTTTCAAGCATGCCGTCCGAATTTTCGCGATCTGTCGAGGACATCTCTTTTCTCTGTCGGCCCGGATGATCCGGGACTTCTGTTTACGGCTCGGTCGCCGCTTGGAGTTGTAGTTACATCGGGCGGCACCGGCCCCGAGGGACCGATGCCGTGGCCTGACGCCTCTTAGAACTTGAGGCCGGCCTCACGCGCCGCTTCGGCAAGAGCCTTGATGCGACCGTGATAACGGAAACCCGAGCGGTCGAACGCGACGGACTCGATGCCGGCGGCCTTGGCGCGCTCGGCGACGATACGGCCCACGGTGCTGGCGGCCTCGACGTTCTTCTTGCTCTTGAGGCCCTCGGCCACCGACTTCTGCACGGTCGAGGCAGCAGCCACGACGGTGCCGTTCGGCGCGAAGACCTGGGCGTAGATGTGCTGACCGGTGCGATGCACGCTCAGGCGAGCGGCACCGAGCTCACGGATGTGGGCGCGGGTCGACTTGGCGCGGCGCAGGCGGGATTGGTTCTTGTTCATCGTCTCGTCTCCAGGAAGCGGATAGGCCGATTAGGCCTTCTTGGCTTCCTTCAGGATGATCGTCTCGCCGGCGTAGCGGACACCCTTGCCCTTGTAGGGCTCCGGCGAACGGAACGCGCGGATCTTGGCTGCCACCTGGCCCACGAGCTGCTTGTCGGCGCCCTTGATGAGGACTTCCGTCTGCGTCGGGACTTCGATGGTGATGCCTTCCGGCGCATCGAACACGACCGGGTGCGAATACCCCAGCGACAGGTTGACGGACTTGCCGGCAAGCTGGGCGCGGTAACCCACGCCGACGAGTTCGAGCTTCTTCTCGAAGCCGTTGGCGACGCCGTGGACCATGTTGGCGACGATGGCGCGGGCGGTACCGCCGAACTTGTCGTCGGCGCCGTCGGCGAGAACGATGTTCGCCACGCCGTTTTCCTGCTGGAACGAAACGCCCGGCAGTTCATGGGTGGTCAGGGTGCCCTTCGGGCCCTTGACGGTGACGGTGCCGTTGGCGACCGAGAGTTCGACGCCCTTCGGGAGGGTGATGGGCTTCTTGGCTACACGTGACATGTCGGGACTCCTTACGCCACCTGGCCGATGACTTCGCCGCCCAGACCCTTGGCACGGGCCTGCGCGTCGGTCAGGAGACCGGCGGAAGTCGAGATGATCGAGATACCCAGGCCGCCGAGGACCTTCGGCAGCTCGTCCTTGCCGCGGTAGACGCGGAGACCGGAACGGCTGACGCGGGAAATGGACTCGATGGCCGGACGGCCTTCGAAATACTTCAGCTTGATCTCGAGGACCGGCTTGCCCGCTTCGTCAGCGGTACGGGCGTCGAGGATATAGCCTTCGTTCTGCAGAAGCTTGGCAACTGCCAGCTTCATCTTCGACGACGGCATACGGACAACCGGCTTGCCAGACGCCTGGCCATTGCGGATGCGCGTAAACAGATCGGCGATAGGATCAGTCATGCTCATAAGAAAACCCTTGAGAGTGCACCGATATCCGAATTACCGGAAATCTTGAATTGTAAAGCCGACAATCGTCGGTCTGCGTTGCGCAGACCGACGACTATAACAGCTTGACCCGCCGTTGGCGAGTTTTTTACCAGCTAGCCTTGCGCAGGCCCGGCACGTCGCCACGCATGGTGGCTTCGCGGAGCTTGTTGCGGCCCAGGCCGAACTTGCTGTAGACGCCACGCGGGCGGCCAGTCAGGGCGCAGCGGTTACGCTGGCGGGCCGGGCTGGCATCGCGCGGAAGCTTCTGCAGCTTGGCCTGGGCTTCCATCTTCTCGTTGTACGAGGCGGTGGCGCTCAGGACGATCGCCTTCAGTTCGGCGCGCTTGGCGGCGTACTTCTTGACGAGCTTGGAGCGCTTGAGGTCGCGCTCGATCATCGAGGTCTTGGCCATGTTCTACCTATCAGTTGCGGAACGGGAAGCTGAAGGCTTCCAGCAGCGCCTTGGCTTCTTCGTCGGTCTTGGCGGTGGTGGTGATGGAGATATCCATGCCACGCAGCGCGTCGACCTGATCGAAGTCGATTTCCGGGAAGATGATCTGTTCCTTGATGCCGAAGTTGTAGTTACCGCGGCCATCGAAGGCACGGCCCGAGACACCACGGAAGTCGCGCGTACGCGGCAGCGAGATGTTGATCAGGCGGTCCAGGAATTCCCACATCTGGGCACGACGAAGCGTGACCTTGCAACCGATCGGCCAACCGTCGCGGATCTTGAAGGAGGCGACCGACACGCGGGCCTTCGTCGTGATCGGCTTCTGGCCGGCGATCTTGGTCATGTCGGCGACCGCGTTCTCGAGGATCTTCTTGTTACCGGCGGCTTCGCCGACGCCCATGTTGAGCGTGATCTTCGTGATGCGCGGAACTTCCATGACGTTCTGGTAACCGAAGCGCTCGGTGAGCTTCTTCATTACCGACTCTTTGTAAAACGTTTCAAGGCGGGTCATGACTTCGGTTCCTTACGCGTCGACCACTTCGCCCGAACGGAACACGCGCACCTTGCGCCCGTCCTCGAGCGTCTTGGTGCCCACGCGCTCGCCCTTGTTCGAGGCGGAGTTGAAGAGCTGGACATTGGAGATGTGGATCGAAGCCTCACGCTCGACGATCCCGCCCGGCTGGTTGGCCTGGGGGTTCGGCTTCGTGTGACGCTTGATCAGGTTCACGTTCGAGACGACCACGCGGTCGCCCTCGACGCGCAGCACGTCGCCGCGCTGGCCCTTGTTCTTGCCGGTGATGACGACGACGTTATCACCCTTGCGGATACGGTTCATGGTCTGGCCTCCGCTCAGAGCACTTCGGGCGCGAGCGAGACGATCTTCATGAACTTCTCGCTGCGCAGCTCGCGGGTAACCGGCCCGAAGATACGGGTGCCGATCGGCTCGAGCTTGTTGTTGAGGAGCACGGCCGCGTTACCGTCGAAACGGATCAGCGAACCGTCGGCGCGGCGCACACCCTTGGCGGTACGAACCACCACGGCGTTGTACACCTCACCCTTCTTGACCTTGCCGCGGGGAATGGCGTCCTTGACGGTCACCTTGATGACATCGCCGACGCTGGCATAACGGCGCTTCGAGCCGCCCAGCACCTTGATGCACATCAGTTCCTTCGCGCCGCTGTTGTCCGCCGCGGAAAGCGTGCTTTGCATCTGAATCATCGCAGCTCTCCTTAAACTTCAGCGCGCGTGACGATTTCGACCACGCGGTGATGCTTGGTCTTCGACAGCGGGCGGCACTCCGCGATGCGGACCACGTCGCCCTCGTTCGCACCGGTTTCGTCGTGCGCGTGGAGCTTCGTGGAGCGGCGGATGATCTTGCCGAGCAGCGGATGCTGCACCTGACGCTCGATCAGCACCGTGACCGTGTTGGCCATCTTGTTGCTGATGACGCGGCCTTCGAGGGTACGCGCCGTTTTCTGGTTATCGCTCATATCAGCCGTCCCTTACTTCTTCGCGCCGAGCACGAACTTCGTGCGGGCGATGTCGCGCCGAACGCGGCGCAGCTGGTGCGGCTGGGTGAGCTGGCCGGAGCCCTTCTGCATGCGCAGATTGAACTGCTCCTTGCGAAGGTCCAGCAGATGCTGATTCAGCTCTTCCGCCGACTTGTCTTTGATTTCTTTGATGGCCATTACATCACCGCCCTGGACACGAACTGGGTCTGGACCGAGAGCTTGGCCGCGGCAAGGCGCATGGCCTCGCGTGCGGTGGCTTCGTCGACACCTTCGATTTCATAAAGCATGCGGCCCGGCTGGATCAGAGCCACCCAGAACTCGACGCCACCCTTACCGGCACCCATGCGGACTTCGATGGGCTTGCGGGTGATCGGCTTGTCCGGGAACACGCGGATCCAGAGCTTGCCGCCACGCTTCACGTAGCGCGTGATGCAACGACGGGCCGCTTCGATCTGACGCGCGGTCAGCTGACCGTGCGTCGTCGCCTTGAGGCCGTACTCGCCAAAGCTCACGAGATTGGAGTTGAATGCCAGGCCGTCGTTGCGGCCCTTATGCATCTTACGGAACTTGGTACGCTTCGGTTGCAACATGGCAACGCTCCTTACTTGGCAGAGCGCTCGCCGCGCTCACGGCGGTTTTCACCACCTTCGCGACGCGACGACTGCTGAGGCTGCTGTTCTTCCTTCGACTCGGCCGTGGCGGCCGCCAGATCGAAGATCTCGCCCTTGTAGACCCACACCTTGACACCGATGATGCCGTACTGGGTCTTGGCCTCGGCGGTGCCGTAGTCGATGTCCGCACGCAGGGTGTGCAGCGGAACGCGACCTTCGCGGGCCCACTCGGAGCGCGCGATCTCGGCACCGTTCAGACGGCCGGAGACGTTGATCTTGATGCCGAGGGCGCCGAGGCGCATCGCGTTGCCGACCGAGCGCTTCATGGCGCGGCGGAACATGATGCGACGCTCGAGCTGCTGGGCGATCGACTCGGCGACGAGCTGGGCATCGAGCTCCGGCTTGCGGACTTCGCTGACGTTGATGTGCGTCGGGACGCCCATCATGTCGGTGACTTCCTTGCGCAGCTTCTCGATGTCCTCACCCTTCTTGCCGATCACCACGCCCGGACGGGCGGTGTGGATCGTGACGCGGGCGGTCTTGGCCGGACGCTCGATCTGGATCTTCGAGATACCGGCTGCGGCGAGCTTCTTGCGCAGCATCTCGCGGACCTTGAGGTCGGCAGCGAGGTACTGGGCGTACTCACCCTTGTTGGCGTACCACTTCGAGTTCCAGTCCTTGGCAATGCCGAGGCGGATACCGGTGGGATGAACTTTATGACCCATCGTTTCTTACCCCAGTCAGTTGCCGACAACCACAGTGATGTGGCTGGTGCGCTTCAGGATGCGCGAGCCGCGGCCTTTGGCGCGGGCGTACATGCGCTTCATCGCCGGACCTTCGTCGACGAAGATGCGGGCCACCTTGAGCTCGTCGACGTCGGCGCCGAGGTTGTTCTCGGCGTTGGCGACGGCGGAGAGCAGCACCTTGCGGACAAGGTGCGCGGCCTTCTTGTTGGTAAAGGCGAGCACGTCGCTGGCTCGGCCCACGGGCATGCCGCGGACCAGGTCAGCCACCAGGCGTGCCTTCTGCGCCGAGATGCGGGCGCTGCGCAGGATCGCTTTGGCTTCAGTGCTCATCACTTGCCCTTCTTGTCGCCGGCGTGGCCCTTGTACGTGCGGGTCACCGCGAACTCGCCGAGCTTGTGCCCGACCATGTTCTCGTTGATCAACACAGGCACGTGCTGGCGGCCGTTGTGGATGGCGATGGTCAGACCGACCATCTCCGGCAGGATCATCGAGCGACGCGACCAGGTCTTGATCGGACGCTTGTTGTTGGCGGAAACGGCGGCTTCCACCTTCTTTACGAGGTGCAGGTCAACGAACGGACCTTTCTTTAGAGAGCGCGGCATGATCGTTTCCTATTACTTGCGACGACGCACGATGAACTGCTGGGTGCGCTTGTTGTTGCGCGTCTTGTAACCCTTGGTCGGCGTGCCCCACGGGCTGACCGGGTGACGGCCGCCGGAGGTACGGCCTTCACCACCGCCGTGCGGATGGTCGACCGGGTTCATAACCACGCCGCGGACGGTCGGGCGGATGCCCTTCCAACGCTTGGCGCCGGCCTTGCCGAGCTTGCGCAGGCTGTGCTCGGAGTTGCCCACTTCACCGATGGTGGCGCGGCACTCGACCGGCACGCGGCGCATTTCGCCGGAGCGGAGACGGAGCGTTGCGTAGCCCTGCTCGCGCGCCACCAGCTGGACCGAGGCACCGGCGGAACGCGCGATCTGCGCACCCTTGCCCGGCTTCATCTCGATGCAGTGGATGGTGGAACCGACCGGGATCGAACGAAGCGGCAGGCAGTTGCCCGGCTTGATCGGGGAGTCGGAACCCGACACGAGACGGTCGCCCACCGCCACGCCCTTCGGCGCGATGATGTAGCGGCGCTCGCCGTCGGCGTAGCACAGCAGCGCGATGTGCGCGGTGCGGTTCGGATCGTATTCCAGACGCTCGACAACGGCGGCGATGCCTTCCTTGTCGCGCTTGAAATCGATGATGCGGTAAGCCTGCTTGTGACCGCCGCCGCGATGACGCGTGGTGATGCGACCGAAGTGGTTACGGCCGCCGGTCTTCGCCTGCGATTCGGTCAGGGGCGCGTACGGTGCGCCCTTGTGCAGACCTTCGGTCCGCACGCTGACTGCGTCGCGGCGGCCCGGGGAGGTCGGCTTGTGAGTGATCAGTGCCATCTCAATTCAACTCCTGGCTCAGGCCTTGGCCGACACGTCGATCGTGTGACCGTCGGCGAGGCGCACGTAGGCCTTACGCTTGCCCTGGCGGCTGCCAGTGCGGAAGCGGAACGACTTGACCTTGCCCTTCGTGTTCACGAGGTTCACGTCCACGACCTTGACGTCGAAGAGGTGCTCCACCGCTGCGCGGACATCGGCCTTGGTCGCCTCGGGCGCCACGACGAAAACGTACTGGTTGTTCTCAGCAAGGCGAGCCGACTTCTCGGAGATGTGCGGCGCGCGAAGCGTGTTGAGCGTGCGTTCGGTGCTCATGCGAGCCACTCCTCGACCTTCTTGACCGCGTCCACCGTCATGACGACGTAGTCGCTGCCGACCAGGCTGACCGGATTCAGGGCCAGCACGTCGACGACGTGGATGTACGGAATGTTGCGTGCGGACAGGTAGAGCGCCTCGGTGGCGTCTTCCGACACCAGCAGCACACGACCCTTGACTTCGAGCTCGGCCAGCTTCGCGATCATGCCCTTGGTGCTGGGCTTGTCGATCGACAGCTCGGAGACGACCTTCAGGCGATCCTGACGGTTCAGCTCGGCGATGATCGAACGGATCGCGACGCGGTAGGCCTTGCGGTTGACCTTCTGCTCGAAGCTGCGCGGCTTGGCCGCGAACGTCACACCACCGCCCACGAAGATCGGGGCACGGTAGTCGCCGTGACGGGCGCCGCCGCCCTTCTGCTTCTTGAACTTCTTCGTGGTACCCGACAGTTCACCGCGCGACAGCTGCGCCTTGGTGCCTGCACGGCCGCCCGCCTGGTAGGCGGTGACAACCTGGTGCACGAGGGCCTTCTTGTACTCGCCGCCGAACACGTCGTCCGACACGGTGAGCGACTTGGCGCCAATAACGTTAAGTTCCATGGCGTCTCTCCTCAACCCTTGGTCGTCGGACGGATCACGACGTCGCCACCGGTCGCGCCAGGGACTGCGCCCTTGACCGCGATCAGATGACGCTCGGCGTCGACCTTGACCACTTCCAGGCCCTGCACGGTGCGATTGACCGCACCCATGTGGCCCGCCATCTTCTTGCCAGGGAACACGCGGCCCGGCGTCTGGCGCTGGCCGATCGAGCCCGGGGCGCGATGCGACAGCGAGTTACCGTGCGTGGCGTCGCCCATCTTGAAATGGTGACGCTTGATGGTGCCCTGGAAGCCCTTGCCCTTCGACACGCCGGCGACGTCGACCGTCTGACCGACGGTGAACACGGCTTCGGCGGTGATCTCGGCGCCAACTTCGTATTTGCCTGCGTCGTCCGCGTTCAGGCGGAACTCCCACAGGCCGCGACCCGGCTCAACCTTGGCCTTCGCGTAGTGGCCCTTCGCGGGAGCCGTCAGCAGCGAGGCGCGCTTCGCGCCGGCCGTGACCTGCACCGCGCTGTAGCCGTCGTTTTCTTCGGTCTTCACCTGCGTCACGCGATTCGGGGTCGCTTCAATCAGCGTCACCGGAATCGAGCGGCCGTCTTCGGTGAAGAGCCGGCTCATGCCGCACTTGCGGCCAACCAGTCCGATACTCATCTTCGTATCCTTTAGTCCGCTCAACCGAGCTTGATCTGCACGTCGACGCCGGCGGCGAGATCGAGCTTCATGAGCGCGTCCACGGTCTTGTCGTTGGGGTCGACGATGTCCAGAACGCGCTTGTGGGTACGGGTCTCGTACTGGTCGCGGGCATCTTTGTCGACGTGCGGCGACACCAGAATGGTGTAGCGCTCGATCTTGGTCGGCAGCGGGATCGGGCCGAGGACCGTGGCGCCGGTGCGCTTGGCCGTCTCGACGATTTCGCTGGCCGAACGGTCGATCAGACGATGATCGAACGCCTTGAGCCGGATGCGAATCTTTTGGTTCGCCATAAA
>Ga0065165_1000600_pt1 | contig 52753 bp, 41 predicted proteins | sample AraplaMF_Cvi_mMF_FD_63813 | JGI IMG/M metagenome (GOLD analysis project Ga0065165, IMG submission 63813) | Arabidopsis root microbial communities from the University of North Carolina, USA - plate scrape MF_Cvi_mMF (version 2) (version 3) | ecosystem: Host-associated > Plants > Roots >...
GAAGGTCTGGCTGAACTTGGTCGGGATGGTCGTGTTCTTCTTGATCATCTTCGTCATCACGCCGCCCAGGGTCTCGATGCCCAGGCTCAGCGGGGTGACGTCCAGCAGCAGCACGTCGGTGCGTTCGCCGCCCAGGACCTGGCCCTGGATCGCGGCACCGACGGCCACGGCCTCATCGGGGTTCACGTCCTTGCGCGGGTCCTTGCCGAAGAACTCCTTGACCTTCTCCTGCACCTTGGGCATGCGCGACATGCCGCCGACCAGGATCACGTCGTCGATCTCGCCGACCGACACGCCCGCGTCCTTGATCGCGGTGCGGCAGGGGGCGATCGTGCGTTCGATCAGCTCGTCCACCAGCGACTCCAGCTTGGCGCGGGTCAGCTTGATGTTCAGGTGCTTCGGACCGGTGGCGTCGGCCGTGATGTACGGCAGGTTCACGTCGGTCTGCGACGCGGTCGACAGCTCGATCTTGGCCTTCTCGGCAGCTTCCTTCAGGCGCTGCAGGGCCAGCACGTCCTTGGTCAGGTCGACGCCCTGTTCCTTTTTGAACTCGGCGATGATGTAGTCGATGATGCGCTGGTCGAAGTCCTCGCCGCCCAGGAAGGTGTCGCCGTTGGTGGACAGCACCTCGAACTGCTTCTCGCCATCGACGTCCGCGATCTCGATGATCGAGATGTCGAAGGTGCCGCCGCCCAGGTCGAAGACCGCGATCTTGCGGTCGCCCGCGCCGTGCTTGTCCAGGCCGAAGGCCAGGGCCGCGGCGGTGGGCTCGTTGATGATGCGCTTGACGTCCAGGCCGGCGATGCGGCCGGCGTCCTTGGTCGCCTGGCGCTGCGCGTCGTTGAAGTAGGCCGGCACCGTGATGACGGCCTCGGTCACTTCCTCGCCGAGGTAGTCCTCGGCCGTCTTCTTCATCTTGCGCAGCACTTCAGCCGAGACCTGCGGCGGCGCCAGCTTCTTGCCGCGCACTTCCACCCACGCGTCGCCGTTGTCGGCCGCGGCGATGGTGTAGGGCATCAGGTCGATGTCCTTCTGGACTTCCTTCTCCTGGAACTTGCGGCCGATCAGGCGCTTCACCGCGTACAGCGTGTTGCGCGGGTTGGTCACGGCCTGGCGCTTGGCCGAGGCGCCGACCAGCACTTCGCCGTCTTCCTGGTACGCAATGATGGACGGGGTGGTGCGGGCACCTTCCGCGTTCTCGATGACGCGGGTGGTGTTGCCTTCCATGACCGCGACGCACGAGTTGGTCGTGCCCAGGTCGATGCCGATGATCTTCTTCTTAGCCATGTGGGGTGCTCCTGAATTTGAAAACGGGCGGAACGGTCAGCGGGGTGGTCGCTGCCGGCGGGGTCGCCGAGCGGCTGAAACGTCGTTCCGGGATGCTTCTGATCTGTGGATAACTTGCCCGGGTTCAAGGCCCGGGCGTTCTTTTTCCGCCGTTATTTCGGCGCGGACACGGTCACGAGCGCCGGGCGCAGCACGCGGTCGGCGATCAGGAAGCCCTTCTGCAGCACGGTCACGACCGTGTTGGCTTCCTGCTCGGCCGGGACCATCGAGATGGCCTGGTGCTGGTGGGGATCGAACTTCGTGCCGGCGGCCGGGTTGATCTCCAGCACCTTGTTGCGCTCCAGCGCCGACTGCAGCTGGCGCAGCGTCGCGTGGACGCCCTCGAGCACCTGCTCGACGCTGGCGTCCGGGCGGGCGATGGCGGCGGACAGGCTGTCCAGCACCGGCAGCATCGCGTCGGCGAAGCCTTCGACGGCGAACTTGCGCGCCTTGGCGGTGTCTTCTTCGCCGCGGCGGCGGGTGTTCTCGACCTCGGCCTTGGCGCGCAGGTAGGCGTCGGACATCTCCGCGAGTCGGCGTTCGGTGTCGGCCAGCTTGGCCTCGACCGTCTCGGGCACCGAGGCGGCGGCCGCGGCGGCGGCTTGCTGGGTCAGTTCGTCCAGCGTCGGATCGGGTTGTTGATGGTCAGTCGTCATGGTTGGATTGGCCCCAATGCGGATGCCCGGCCCCGGCGACCCTCTTCGCGCAGGGCGGCGGAGGGTCGTCGGAAGCGCGGCCGGCCTCTGGACGGGCCAGCTCGCGTCGGGCGACCCGCCGCATCTGGGGCCCATGGCCGGAACTTCAAGAGGGGGATTCTGGCATCCCGGCACGGGCAAGCCCGGGGCCTGCTAGCGGTCGGCCGTCGGGTCGGCCGTCGGGCCGGCCGAAAGCGCGGCGAAAGGGGCCGGAGGGCGCGCTAGCGGGGCGCCATCCGCCCGGGAAGATCCGGCTGGGGCGTGGCTTGCCGGGCCCGCTGCGCCTCGAGCCGGGCGCGATCGCGCGCGACGACCGGCTGCAGGCCGCGGAAGTAGGGGCCGACGGCCGCCCCCACGCCGACACCCAGCTCGACCGCCTTGCCGGCGCGATGGACCCAGTTCAGCGGTTCGCGGCGCGTGGCCGCCGCCGCGACGTTGACGAGCAGCCCCAGCAGGCCCAGCAGCCAGGTCGAGGCGACGAACAGCCGGATGCGGTCCGCCACCCCGCGTCCGACGTTCCCCAGGCCGTTGCGCACGCCGGTGCCGGTGAAGCGGGGCGGCACCGGCGGGGCCTTCCTCACCTCGAACAGCGGCACCTGCACCAGCGGGGCCGGCGTGTCGCCGAGGTGGCCGGCGTCCGGCACGCGCCAGCGCTGCGCGGCCATCCGCGTGCCGGCGGCCAGGCCGGTGGCGACGCCGGCGGCCAGCGACGCGCAGGCCGAGAGGCCGATGTCCGGCAGGGCGCCCACCGGCGTCATGGCCTGGGCGGCGCCACGGGCGGCATTCACCGCGCCGAAGGCCGCGACCCCGCTGCGCACGTGCGTGCTCCCGTGGAGCTGGCCGGCGTCCACCTGGGCGGCCTGGAGCTGCCGGCGGAGACGGCGCACGCCGTCGGCGCCGTACAGGGCGCCGGTCTCGTCGCGCAATCCGGCCACATGGTCCGGGACCAGGTGTTCCGGCGCGATGGCGGTCAGTTGCCGCCCGGTCCACGCGGCGGCCCGCGGCGCTACGACGCTGCCCAGCGTGGCGCCGACGCCGCCCAGGATCGTGGCCCCCAGCCATCGCGCGGTGGCGATCGCGGCGATCTGCAGCAGGGCGCGGTCGGTATTGAGGTCGACGTAGTTGCGGTCTTCGCCGAAATCCAGCGGGGAGCGCGTGTCGAAGGCGCCGCGGACGCAGAGCTCGGCGATCGCGCCGCCGATGCCCCGGCCCAGGCCGAACCCGAAGGCCGCGGCGACACCGATGGAGAGAGCCAGGGCAAGGATGGCCCGCCGTACCTCCGGATGGCCCGCCGACATCGTCGTGTCGCCGAGGCGGGCGGCATCGAAACGCCGTACTGCCTCGGACCGCGCGACATCGATCGCGGACGGCGCGACGAGCGGGAACTCCTCGGCGCCGCCGTCGTGATCCGTCGACATCCTGTCGAGTTGAGCCGGTACCGCCTGGACTCCGATCATGTCGCCCTCGCTCGTCACGCCCCGGCGCACCGGGCGGTCGCGTCGGCGTCCACCGGGCGGCGCGGCCGCAGGGCCGGCGGAACGGGGGCGTCAGTCCAGGCTGGCGGACCAGCGGTTCCAGTCCGCGAGGCGGCGGCGGTCCTGCTTGGTGGGGCGACCCTGCTCGATGGTGTCGGCGGGTTCGGGCGCGAGGCGGCGCGCCTCGGCGGCCTTCTCGCGCGCGGCGATGCTGCCGGGCGTTTCCTCGTACAGCGCCTGGGCGACCGGCGCCGGGCCGCGGACGCCGCTGAGCCCGGCCACCTTCACCGTGCGTTCGACCTGGCCCTGGCGCAGTTGCACGAGGTCGCCGACGCGCACGTCGCGCGAGGCCTTGGCCGCCTGGCCGTTGACGGTCACGCGGCCCTTGTCGATCTCGTCGACGGCGAGCGAACGCGTCTTGAAGAATCGCGCGGCCCAGAGCCACTTGTCGAGGCGCACGCCGGCCGTGCCGGCGGACGGCGACGCGCCGGAGGCGGCGCGGGCGGAAGGACGGGAGGAGGATGACATCGATGCGCGGATTGTCCTATGCCGGATCAGGCGGGGGAAGCAGGATCCGATGGTGCCGCCGGCAGCCGGACCACGGCGTCGAGTCCGGCGATGACCCCATCCCGCTCGCGGTTGTCCAGCGAGAGGGTGCCGCCGAGCGAGCCGACGATCTCGCGGCAGATCGCCAGCCCCAGGCCCGATCCGCCGCCGGCGCCGGCCGCGAACGGTTGCCCGAGCTTGGGCCGCAGTGCCGCGGCGATGCCGGGGCCGCTGTCGGCGATGCGCAGCTCGACGACGCCGGCGTGGCCGATCCCGCCGACACCGCCGCCGCTGCCGCTGCCGCTGCCGCTGCCGCTGCCGCTGCCGCTGCCGCTGCCGCTGCCGCTGCCGCTGCCGCTGCCGGCGGGGCCCGCGCCGGTGCCCGCCTCGCCGTCGCGCGCAGGCGCCGTCACGCGCACCTCCAGCCGGCCGCCGCGCGGGCAATGGCGCAGCGCGTTGTGCAGCAGGTTGCGCGCGAGCTCGCGCAGCGCCCACGCATGGCCGCGCACCGGCGCGGGGGCGGTGATGAGCTCGAAGTCCAGTTCCGCGTCGGCGATCAGCGGCGCCAGGTCGAGCGCCACTTCGCGCACCGTCTCGGCGAGATCCAGCCGCGGCGGATCGCCCTGCTGCCGCAGCTGTTCGACCTTGGCCAGCGCCAGCATCTGGTTGGCGAGCGCGGTGGCGCCGTCGACGGTCTGGCCGATCTCGTCGATGGCCTGCGCCGGCGGCAGGTCGCCGCGCCGCGCCGACTGCACCTGCGCCTTGAGCACCGCCAGCGGCGTGCGCAGCTGGTGCGAGGTGTCGCGCACGAAACGCTTCTGATGCGCCAGCAGGCCGGCCTGGCGGTTCCAGGCCTCGTTGATCGCGGAGACCAGCGGCGCGAGTTCGGCGGGCACGCCCGGCAGCGGGATGGGGCTGAGGTCGTCGTCCGCGCGCGCGGCGATCGTGCGGCTGAGCTCGCGCACCGGCCAGGTGGCGAAGAGCACCACGCCCCACACCACGATCGCGATCACCGCCAGCAGCGCGGCCTGCCGCCACAGCGTCGAGACCAGCACCTGCCGCGCCAGCGTGCGCCGGATCTCCAGCGTCTCGGCGACCTGGATGGTGGCCACGCCGAGGCCGGCCTCGCCCGAGACCGGCTGCTTGAGCACCGCGATGCGCACCGGTTCGCCCTGGTAGATGTCGTCGTAGAAGTCGACCAGCGCCGCATAGGCGCCGCGGTCGGGCAGTCGGCCGTGCCACTCGGGCAGGTCGTTGAAGCCCGAGACCCATTCCCCGCGGAAGCCGGTCACGCGGTAGAACATGCGGCTGCGGTTGTCGGCCTCGAAGGCTTCCAGCGCCGCGTAGGGCACTTCGGAGACCAGGTGGGGATCCTCGCGCGTGCCGTGCACGTCGAGCTGCTCGCCGATGGTCTTGGCCGACGCGAGCAGCGTGCGGTCGTAGGCGGTGTCGATCGCCTTGAGCGCGTCCTCGTAGAGCCGGTGCGCGTTCGCGGCGATCAGCAGGCCCACCGGCAGCAGGATGCCGACCAGCAGCCGGCTGCGCATCGAGGCCAGCCGGCGGCGGCGCGGCGGCGTGGCTCGCGGCGCGCCGTCGGGGCGGTGCGGAGTCAATCCGGCGCCTTCAGCAGGTAACCCAGCCCGCGCAGCGTCACGAGCCGCGGACCGTCCGCCGGCAGCCGCTTGCGCAGCCGGTAGGCGACGACCTCGACCGCGTCGGGCTGCACCTCCAGGTCGTCGGCGAAGACGATCTCCGTCAGCCGTTCCTTCGCGACCGCCTGGCCCGGCCGCGCCAGCAGCGCGCGCAGCAGCGCGGCCTCGCGCGGCGGCAGGTCCAGCGGCAGGCCGAGGTGGTAGATCGCGCCGCTGTCGGCGTCCACGCGCAGGCCGTGGAAGGCCTGCTCCTCGTGCGCGGAGGCGCCCGCCGGACCGCCCGGTCCCCCGCGGCTGCGGCGGGCCAGGGCGCGCACGCGGGCCTCCAGTTCGTCGAGGTCGAAGGGCTTGGGCAGGTAGTCGTCGGCGCCGATGTTCAGGCCCAGGATGCGGTCGCCGACGGTGCCGCGCGCGGTCAGGATGATCACCGGCGTCGTGAGCTGCCCGGCGCGCGCGGCCGACAGCAGCTCCAGCCCGTCGATGTCAGGCAGCGACAGGTCCAGCAGCACGACGTCGGGCGGCGACGCGTGCCAGCGTTCGAGCGCCGCGCGGCCCTCGGCGAACACCTGCACCTGGATGCCGCGGCGCTCGAACGAACGCGCCACCGTGGTCTGCAGCGCGGCGTTGTCCTCGACGAAAAACAGCCTCATGCCCGGCAGTGTCCGCCACGCACTGAACGGTCGCCGCTCAGGGTCAACCCTGAGTTTTCCGACAGCCGAATGAAAGCCGCCGTGTGCAGGATGCACCCCTGCAACGATGGTCGGGAGCCCGCTCTGCCCCGGCGTCGACATCTACAACAGGAGACACGAGCATGCGTCGAGACCAATTCCTGAAGTCCGCGGCCGCCTTCGCCGCGCTGGGCGCCACGGGCGCGCTGCCGCTGAGCGCGCAGGCCGCGGCGGCGCTGAAGATCCTCGTGCCGGCCAATCCGGGCGGCGGCTGGGACATCACCGGCCGCGCGCTGGGCAAGGCGCTGCAGGACTCGGGCGGCGCCGGCGCCGTGACCTTCGAGAACAAGGGCGGCGCCGCCGGCGCGATCGGCCTGGCGCAGTTCGTCAACGCCGCCAAGGGCGACGCCAACGCGATGATGGTGATGGGCGCCGTGATGCTGGGCGGCCTGATCACCAGCAAGCAGCCGGTCACGCTCACGCAGGCCACGCCGATCGCGCGCCTGACCAGCGAGTACAACGTCTTCGTGCTGCCGGCCAACTCGCCGTTCAAGACGATGAAGGACGTGGTCGAGGCGCTGAAGAAGGACCCGGGGTCGGTGAAGTGGGGCGGCGGTTCGCGCGGCGCCACCGAGCACATCGCCGCGGCGATGCTGGCGCGCGAGGTCGGCGTCGACGCGACCAAGATCAACTACGTCGCCTTCCGGGGCGGCGGCGAGGCGGTGGCCGCCATCCTCGGCGGCAACGTCAGCATCGGCGGCAGCGGCTACAGCGAGTTCCAGCCCTACATCGAGAGCGGCAAGATGCGCCCGATCGCGATCACCGCGCCGCAGCGCATCAAGGGCCTGGACATCCCGACGATGAAGGAGCTCGGCTACAACGTCGAGATCGGCAACTGGCGCGGCGTGTACGGCGCGCCCGGCATCACGCCGGCGCAGCGCCAGGCGCTGATCGACCTGGTCGTGAAGGCGACCAAGTCCAAGGCCTGGGCCGAGGCGCTCGAGAAGAACGGCTGGACGCCGGCCGTGCTGACCGGCAAGGACTTCGAGGCCTTCGTGGACAACGAGTTCGCGTCCCTGCGCGCCATCATGCACAAGTCCGGCATGGTGTGACCCACCCCCTACCGCCTTCGGCGGCCCCCTCAAGGGGGCGAGCCCGGGGGCCTGGCAGAGCCAGTTCCACGGGCTCTGCTTGGTAGAAACGGCGCACCTGCCGTCTTTGATTCCGGACCGGGAGGTCTTCATGACTGATACCACCGAGCAGGCCATCCCGAGCCCGCTCTACCAAACCTTTGTCGGCGCCGCGGCCATGGTCGTCGGCGGCGTGATGGCCGCCGGCGCCGCGGCGATCCCGTCGGACGCCGGGTACTCCGGCATCGGCCCGAACGCGCTGCCGTGGTTCGTCGCCGCGGTGCTGCTGATCTGCGGCGCCTGGCTGATCTGGGAGTCGCGCAGCGGCGGTTTCCGCTCGATGGAGCCGCCGTCCGGCGCGCCCCGGGCGGACTGGCTCTCGGCCGCCTGGGTCGCGGGCGCGGTGATCGCCAACGCGGCGCTGATCACGACGATCGGCTTCGTGCTCGCCTGCACGCTGTGCTTCGTGCTGGCCGTGCGCGGCCTGCGCCGCGCCGAGGGCAAGGGGCACGGCGGTCCGCGGCAGATCCTCATCGACGTCGTCACCGGCCTGCTGATCGCGGCCCCGGTGTTCTGGCTCTTCAACAAGCTGCTCGCGCTGAACCTGCCCGCCATCACGGCCGGCGGCTGGCTGTAACCCCACCGGAGTCCCGACATGCAAGACCTCTGGACCCACCTGATGGGCGGCTTCGCCACGGCCGCCTCGGGCGTCAACCTGATGTGGGCCTTCGTCGGCTGCGCGCTGGGCACCGCGATCGGCGTGCTGCCGGGCTTGGGCCCGGCGGTGACCGTCGCGATGCTGCTGCCCATCACCGCGCAGGTCGATCCGACCGCGTCGATGATCTTCTTCGCCGGCATCTACTACGGCGCGATGTACGGCGGCTCGACGACATCCATCCTGCTCAACACCCCGGGCGAGACCGGCACCATGGTGACCGCGCTCGAGGGCTTCAAGATGGCCCGCCACGGCCGCGCCGGCGCGGCGCTGGCGACCGCGGCGATCGGCTCGTTCTTCGCCGGCACCATCGCCACCGTGCTGGTCACGCTGTTCGCGCCCGTGCTGGCGGACTTCGCCGTCACGCTGGGCCCGCCGGAATACTTCTGCCTGATGCTGCTGGCCTTCACCACCGTGAGCGCGGTGCTGGGGCAGAGCACGTTGCGCGGCATCACCGCGCTGTTCATCGGCCTGGCCATGGGCCTGGTCGGCATGGACCAGATCACCGGCCAGATCCGCTACACGGCCGGCGTGCCCGAGTTCATGGACGGCATCGAGACGGTGCTGGTCGCGGTCGGCCTGTTCGCGGTGGGCGAGACGCTCTACGTCGCGCTGTACGAAGGCCGCAGCAACCTGACGATGAACACGATGGGCCGCGTGCACATGACGCGCCAGGAGTGGAAACGCTCGATCCCGGCATGGATCCGCGGCACCGGGCTGGGCTTCCCCTTCGGCGTGATCCCCGCCGGCGGCACCGAGATCCCGACCTTCCTCAGCTACGCGACCGAGCGCAAGCTCTCCAGGCACAAGGAGGAGTTCGGCACCGTCGGCGCGATCGAGGGCGTCGCCGGGCCGGAGGCCGCGAACAACGCGGCGGTCACCGGCACGCTGGTGCCGCTGCTGACGCTGGGCATCCCGACCTCGGTGACCGCGGCCATCCTGCTGTCGGCGCTGCAGAACTACGGCATCCAGGCCGGCCCGCAGCTGTTCACGACCTCCTCGGGCCTGGTGTGGGCGCTGATCGCGTCGCTGTACATCGGCAACGTGATGCTGCTGGTGCTGAACCTGCCGCTGGTGGGCCTGTGGGTGAAGCTGCTGCGCATCCCGCGCGCGCCGCTGTACGCCGGCATCCTGATCTTCGCCACGGTGGGCGTCTACGGCATGCGCCAGAGCGCCTTCGACCTCTACGTGATGCTGGCCATCGGCCTGCTGGGCGTGGTGATGCGGCGCTTCGACTTCCCGACCGCGCCGGTCGTCGTCGGCATGATCCTCGGGCCGCTGGCCGAGGCGCACCTGCGCAACGGCGTCGCGATCGGCGGCGGCCACTGGAGCGTGTTCTTCGAACGGCCGCTGTCGGCCGGCCTGCTGGCGGTCGTCGTGATCGTGCTGCTGCTGCCGCGGGTGATGAAGCTGCTGGCCTCGCGCAAGGCGAGGGCGCAGGCGGACGTGGCGATGGGTTGATCGTGGTATCCCATCGCTGAAACGACAGGGGCTCCGTGAGGAGCCCCTTGTTCTTTCCGCTGACGCCTGGCACCTACCGCGCGGCGCCGGCGGTGAGCGCCGCCTCGCGCTGACGGGCGAGGGCGGCCGCCTGGGCCTCGTCGGGCACGGCGGGGTCCCGCATCGTGGGCCAGCCCTGCAGATGCTCCGCGGCGATCGCGGCCAGCGCGCGGATGTGGGCGGGGCGGTCGTTCAGGCAGGGGATGTAGCTGAAGCGCTGGCCGCCGGCGTGCAGGAAGGCCTCGCGCGCTTCCATGTCGATCTCCTCCAGCGTCTCGATGCAGTCGGCCGAGAAGCCCGGGCAGATGAGCTCGACCGATTTCAGCCCGCGTCCCGCGAGCTCGCGCAGCGTCGGCTCGGTGTAGGGCTCCAGCCAGCGCGCCTTGCCGAAGCGGCTCTGGAAGGTCACCTTGTACTGCGCGTCCGACAGCCCCAGCGCCTCGGCCAGCAGCCGCCCGGTCTTCAGGCATTCGCAGTGGTACGGATCGCCCAGCGCCAGCGTGCGCGCGGGCATGCCGTGGAAGCTCATCACCAGCAGCTCGGCGCGGCCTTCGGCCTTCCAGTGGGCGCGCACGCTCTCGGCCAGCGCGGCGATGTAGCGCTTGTCGTCGTGGTAGCGGTTGACGAAGCGGAACTCGGGCAGGTGCCGGTGCGCGAGCGACCAGCGCGCCACGTCGTCGACGACGCTGGCCGTCGTCGCGCCCGAGTACTGCGGATAGGCCGGCAGCACCAGCACGCGGGTGGCGCCCTCGGCGCGCAGCGCGTCGAGCTGGGAGGCGATCGACGGGTTGCCGTAGCGCATTGCGTGCAGCACCTTGACGCGATGGCCGGCCTCGCCGAGATGCCCCTGCAGCAGCTTGGCCTGCTTCTTCGTCCAGACCATCAGCGGCGATCCTTCCTTCGTCCAGATGCTGGCGTACTTCTTCGCCGACTTCGCCGGACGGGTCCGCAGGATCACGCCGTGCAGGATCGGCCACCAGGCGGCCTTGGGGATCTCGATGACGCGCGGGTCGGACAGGAACTGCGCCAGGTAGCGGCGCGTGGCCTCGGTCGTCGGTGCGTCGGGGGTACCCAGGTTGACCAGCAGCACGCCAGTCGTCGGCGCGCGGCCGTGCACGTGGTCGGGTTCGGGACGGAAGCTCATCCGGCGTTCGGCGCGGGGCCGCGAAGGGTGGGGGGAGGGGAGGCGGGTCGGAATCGGGGACGGAATGAGGCAGCGAGGATAGCGCGGGCGCGGCCGCTCAGATCCCTCGTCGCAGCAGCGCCGGCGAGGCGGTCTCGGCCAGGTGCAGCACCTCGAAGCGGACGGTCGGCGCCTGCGATTCCGAGGCCGCGCCGCCCAGGCCGATCGCGCCGGCGCCGTGCAGCGTGCAGGAGCCGCGGCGCAGGCTCAGCGTCTGGCCGCCGGCGCCGAAGCGCACGAAGGTGCCGTTGTAGCTCAGGTCGGTCAGGCTGAAGCTGCTGCCCTGCCAGTCGATGCGGGCGTGCGAGCGGCTGACGCGGACGTCGGTGATGCAATAGGTGGCCTGGGTGCTGCGGCCCAGCACGATGGGCATCTGGTCGATGTTGAAGACGCGGTCCAGGTCCTGCCAGACCAGCCGGATGCCTTCGGGCGCGGCGCTGCGCACGATCTCGCCGAACTGCGTCGCGCCCGGGTCGCCGGTGCCCTGGTCCAGCACGTAGATGTGGACCGGCTCGGCGCGGCCGCGCACGCTGATGTGGTCCAGGCTGCGGAAGCGCGATTTCTGCGCGTTGGTCAGGCCGAGCACGACCTCGGCCGTCACGACGGTCTCGCCGTCGCCGGCATGGTCGAGCAGCCGGGCCGCGACGTTGACCGCGTCGCCGAAGCAGTCGCCGTGGATCTCGACGACCTCGCCGCGCGCCAGCGCGATCTGCAGGTGGGTGTGGCGCAGGCGCTCGCTGCGCGCGGAGGACTTCACCAGCAGTTCCTGCATCCGCATCGCGGCCTTGATGCCGTCGCGCGGACTGTCGAAGGCGGCCATCAGGCCGTCGCCCAGCGTCTTGATGATGTCGCCGCGGTTTTCCTCGACCGCCTGGCCGATCAGCGCGACCGTCTGCGTCACCAGCCCCGAGGCCTCCGCGTTGCCCAGCGTCTCGAACAGCGCCGTGCTGCCGCGCAAGTCGGCAAACAGGACGGTGCGCTCGCGGATCTGGGTCATCGGCCTGGGAAGGGCAAGGTGTGAAGGATGTCTCAGTGTAGCCGCGCCACCCTGGGCGTCATGTGGAGATAAGCCCTCGCCTCGGGGGCCTGTCGGCCCCTGTACGACACCTCCCCCCAACGGGCGGGCGAATGCCGGAGCGTCATCCCCCGGACGCTCCGGCCGGGTCTCCCGTCGGCCCGGTCGGCTTCACCGCGGCCACAAAGGAAAACCGGCCAGCGTCCGAGGACGTGGCCGGTCTTTCAGGCAAGCCCGGTGCCCATCGCTGGGGACCGGGCCTGGGTCTGGATCAGAGATTGTCCAGGTAGGTGCGGAGCTTGTCCGAGCGGCTCGGGTGCTTGAGCTTGCGGATCGCCTTCGCTTCGATCTGGCGGATGCGCTCGCGGGTGACGTCGAACTGCTTGCCGACTTCCTCCAGCGTGTGGTCCGTGCTCATCTCGATGCCGAAGCGCATGCGCAGCACCTTGGCCTCGCGCGGGGTCAGGCTGTCCAGGATGTCCTTCACCACCTCGCGCAGGCCGGCCTGCATGGCCGCCTCGATCGGCGCGGTGTTGTTGGTGTCCTCGATGAAGTCGCCCAGATGGCTGTCGTCGTCGTCCCCGATCGGCGTTTCCATGGAGATCGGCTCCTTGGCGATCTTCATGATCTTGCGGATCTTGTCCTCCGGCATCTCCATCTTCTCGGCCAGCGTCGGCGCGTCCGGCTCGAAGCCGAACTCCTGCAGATGCTGACGCGAGATCCGGTTCATCTTGTTGATCGTCTCGATCATGTGAACCGGAATGCGGATGGTGCGGGCCTGGTCCGCGATCGAGCGGGTGATGGCCTGGCGGATCCACCACGTCGCGTAGGTCGAGAACTTGTAGCCGCGGCGGTACTCGAACTTGTCGACCGCCTTCATCAGGCCGATGTTGCCTTCCTGGATCAGGTCCAGGAACTGCAGGCCGCGGTTGGTGTACTTCTTGGCGATCGAGATGACCAGGCGCAGGTTGGCCTCGATCATTTCCTTCTTCGCGTCGCGCGAGGCCTTTTCGCCCTCGTTCATCCGCTTGTTGATGCCCTTGAGGTCGTCCAGCGGCACCACGGCCTTGCCCTGGATGTCGATCAGCTTCTGCTGCAGCTCCTGGATGGCGGGCAGGTTGCGCGACATCACGTTGCTGTAGGACTTGCCGGCGGCCACTTCCTTCTCGGCCCACTGCAGGTTCAGCACGTTGGGCGGGAAGGTCTTGATGAAGTGGTCCTGCGGCATGCCGCACTTGTCGACCACGATCTTGCGGATCTCGCGCTCGAAGCGGCGCACGTCGTCCACCTGCGAGCGCAGGATGTCGCACAGCTTCTCGATGGTCTTGACCGTGAAGCGGATGGTCATCAGCTCCTGGCTGATCGCCGACTGGGCCTTGTTGTAGTTGGCCGACTTGTAGCCGTCCTTCTCGAAGGCCTTGCGCATCTTGTCGAAGTTGGACGCGAGCGAGTCCAGCTTCACCAGCGCGGCGTTCTTCAGCTCCTCGAGCTTCTTGGTCAGGGCCTTGGAGCCGCCGGCGCCGTCGTCGTCGTCCTCTTCGTCGAACTCGTCGAAGTCCTCTTCCGCGACGTAGTCGTCCGCCTCGTCGTCGGAGACGAAGCCGTCCACGGCCTCGGAGATCTGCATCTCGCCGGCACGGATCTTGGCGGCCATCGCCAGGATCTCGGCGATGGTCGTGGGCGAGGCCGAGATGGCCAGCATCATGGCCTGCAGGCCGCCTTCGATGCGCTTGGCGATCTCGATCTCGCCTTCACGCGTCAGCAGTTCGACGGTGCCCATCTCGCGCATGTACATGCGCACCGGGTCGGTCGTGCGGCCGAATTCGGAGTCGACGGTCGACAGCGCGGCCTCGGCCGCTTCTTCCGCTTCCTCCTCGGTCGCGGTCGGCGAGGTCGAGCCCTGGATCAGCAGCGTGGCGGCGTCGGGCGCCTGCTCGTACACGGCGATGCCCATGTCGTTGAGCATCGACACGATCGCCTCGAGGATTTCCTCGTTGATCAGCTTCTCGGGCAGGTGGTCGTTGATCTCCTGATGCGTCAGGAAACCCCGCGTCTTGCCCATCTTGATGAGGGTCTTGAGCTCCTGGCGGCGCTTGGCGACTTCCTCTTCGGTCAGCGCGGTCTCGTCCAGGCCGAACTCGCGCATCAGCGCGCGCTCCTTGGCGCGGCTGACCTTCATCCGCAGCGGCTTGGCCTTGGGCTTGTCCTCGCCGACCTCCTCGACCTCGGCGGTCTCGACTTCCGCCTCGACCTCGCCGTCGCCTTCGGTCTCGCCGTCAGCGTCGGCGTCGACGTCGAAATCCTCGTCCTCTTCCTCGCCCTTGGCCTTGGCGGCGGGCTTCTTCGACTCGGTCTCGGCCTTGGGCTTGCGGCCGCGCTTGGGCTTGGCGTCGTCGGCGGACGCGGCGGCGGCCTTGGTGGTCTTGGCGGCGGCCTTGGCGGCCGGCTTCTTGACTTCTTCGGTATCAGCGGCGGCGGCCTTGGACGCGGTCTTTTTGGCGGTCATGCAGTTCCTCGGTGGCGGAGGGCCAGTAGGTGAATGCGGGGAAAAAATTGTGGCGGGATCCTTGTGGGACCGGCGCGGCAGAAATGCAGCCGGCCACCTGCGCCGCTGGCGTCGGCAAACTCCCGGCACTTGCGGGCTATGCGACGCGAGCGAGCCCAGGCGGCTCGAACTCATGCCTTGGACGGCAGATCGGGGCAAACCGACCGCCATTCAAGGCTTTGCGCGTGAAGGCTAGCGTGAACCGTTGAAGTTGCAGCCCAGGCGGTGAAAGTTGGCCACTTTGTGTATGAACCCAGGGTCAGTGGGGGGCCGGGGACCGGTTGGCGCTGCGGTCACTCTTGACGCGCGGAAACCCTTGATTATCTGCGAAATTTCCCGATCGGTCAAAAAGGGCGCTCATGCGGCCTCCAGATCGCGGATCTGTCGCAGCAAGGACTGGAACCGATCCATGTCCGGCTGCGGGCTGCGCGCGATGCGATCGGCCTCCGCACGCAGCTTGCCGACCCAGAGCTTGCGCATCACGACCCGGAATTCGACCTCGACATGTTCGTCAGGCGGCGGCGCCGTCAGCGGCCCGCCGCTGACCCGCTGGGCCAGTTCCATCAGGTCCGCCTCCTGCAGCGCGATCTGCAGCACCGCCCAGGGCGCGGGACCGTTGTCGACCAGGGAGCGTTCCAGCCAGGCGATCAACTGGCCGTGTTCGCCGGGCAGCTCGTGCAGCAGCTGCAGGTCCTGCTCGCCGATCTGGTGCCAGAGCTCGCTGTGCAGCAGCAGCATCCGGACCGCCAGATTCATCGGCGCGGGCGGAAGTTCCAAGGGCATGCCGATGGTGGGGTCCTGGTCGCGCTTGCGCCACTCGCCCTTGCCCCATTGGCCCTTGCCGCCGCCCTTGCCCTTGAACTCTCCCTTGAATTCGCCCTTGGGCTGCCATTTGCGCTGCGGGGTCTGGGGAGCCGGAGCCGACGCGGCACCGCCGCCGTGGGCGTCGTGCGGGATGTGGACCTCGTCCCCGTCGGCGTGATGGCCGTCGTCGCCGTAGGCGGAGGCGGGAATGTCGAAATAGGGCTCGTCGTGGTGGCCGTCGGACGCGGTGGGCGCGCTTCTGGGCGCGGCCTTCGGCGCGGGCGCGGGCGCGGCGGCGGGCCGGTCCGTGCGCGGGCGTGTGCCCGGCGCCGCCGGCGGCTGGGCGTTCGCCCACAGGACCTGGAGCTCCGCATCCGGCAACTGCGCCCGGCGCGCGAGCTCGCCCAGCAACTGCCGCTTCAGCAGGCCGTCCGGCAGCGCGGCCCACAGCGGCTTGGCCACGCTGAGCATCTTCGCGCGGCCTTCCGGGGTGCCGAGGTCGCAGCCGTCGGCGGCGCTCTCCATCAGCTGGCGCGACAGCGGCACCGCGCCCTCGACGCAGCGCTCGAACGCGTCGGCGCCGAGTTCGCGCACGTAGGAATCGGGATCGTGCTCGGTCGGCAGGAACAGGAACTTGATCGTGCGCGTCTCGTTGGCGTGGGGCAGGGCGGCCTCGAGCGCGCGTCCGGCCGCGCGGCGGCCGGCGGCGTCGCCGTCGAAGCTGAACACCACCGACTCGGTGAAGCGGAACAGCTTCTGCACGTGGTCCGCCGTGCAGGCCGTGCCCAGCGTCGCCACCGCGTTGCCGAAGCCGTGCTGCGCCAGCGCCACCACGTCCATGTAGCCCTCGACGACCAGCGCATAGCCGCGGCGGCGCATCGCGGGCCGGGCCTCGTACAGGCCGTAGAGCTCCTTGCCCTTGTGGAAGACGGGCGTCTCGGGCGAGTTCAGGTACTTGGGCTCGCCCTTGTCGAGCACCCGCCCGCCGAAGCCGATGACCTCGCCCTGCACGTTGCGGATGGGGAACATCACGCGGTCGCGGAAGCGGTCGTAGCGGCGCTGTTCGGCTTCGCTCTTGCCGGGGTCGTCCTGCAGGATGACCAGCCCGGTCTCGACCAGCAGCGGGTCGTCGTAGGACGGAAAGCAGTTGGCCAGCGAGCGCCAGCCGTCCGGCGCGTAGCCCAGCCCGAACTGCAACGCGATCTGGCCGGTCAGGCCGCGGCCCTTGAGGTACTCGATCGCGCGCGTGTTGCCCTTGAGCTGCTGGCGGTAGTGCTGGCCCGCCTTGGCCAGCACCTCGGTGAGCGTGGCCTGGCGCTGCTTCTGCGCCTTCTCGCGCTCGCGGTCCTGCGGGCTACGGTCGTCCTCGGGCACCTGCATGCCGGCCTGCTGGGCGAGGTCCTTGACCGCGTCGACGAAGCCGATGCCCAGGTGCTCCATCAGGAAGCCCACCGCGTTGCCGTGCTGGCCGCAGCCGAAGCAGTGGTAGGTCTGGCGCGAGGGGCTGACGATGAAGCTCGGGGACTTCTCGCCGTGGAACGGACACAGGCCCTTGTGGTTGATGCCGGCCTTCTTGAGGTCGACATGGCGGCCCACGATGTCGACGATGTCGACGCGGGCCAGGAGGTCCTGAATAAAGCCGGGCGGGATCACCGCGGCAGTTTAAGTGATGGCCTGCGGCGGGGCTTCGCGGCTGGGCGTCGACGGCGCGCAGGGCGAGGCCGGTGGCGCGATCGTCGCGCGGTGCCGGGCCCAGGCCGGCAGCGCCTGCGGCGGCAGCGGCTCGCACAAGCCGCTGCCCTGGCCGACGCGGCAGCCCAGCTCGACCAGCGCCCGCGCATGGGCCGGCGACTCCACGCCCTCGGCCACGACCTCGCAGCCGAACTGCCCGGCCAGCGCGATCACGCCCTGCACCAGCGCGCGGTCCTGCGGGTCGACCAGCATGGTCTGCACGAACGAGCGGTCGATCTTGAGCTGGTCCAGCGGCAGCTGCTTGAGCACCGACAGCGTCGCGTAGCCGGTGCCGAAATCGTCCATCGCCAGGCGCAGGCCCAGCCGCTTGCAGTCGGTCAGCAGGCGGCGCGCCTGCGCGGCGTCGTCGAGCGCGCTCGATTCGAGCAGCTCCAGCACCAGCCGTTGTGGCGGCACGTCCGGATGCCGCGCGAGCAGCGCTTCCAGGCGGGGCACGAAGGCCGGCGCCGACAGGTGGCGGGGGCTGATGTTGACGCTGAGTTCCAGGTCCAGGCCCTCGGCGCGCCAGAGGCGGCTCTGCGCCAGCGCCTGCTCGAGCACCCAGTGGCCGAGCTGCGCGGCCATGCCGCTGTGCTCGACGGTCGGCAGGAAGGCCGCCGGCGCGAGCAGGCCGCGCTGCGGATGGCGCCAGCGCAGCAGCGCCTCGGCGCCGAGCAGCGCGCCGCTGACCAGATCCAGCTTGGGCTGGTAGTGGAGGCAGAGTTCGCCCGCCTCCAGCGCCTGCTGCACGCGCAGTGCCGCCTGGGCTTGCGCCTCGCGGCTGCGGCGCTTCTCGACGTCGAAGAACTGCACCCCGTCGCGACCGCTGCGCTTGACGCGGTACAGCGCGTGCGCGGCGTGGCGCAGCAGGGTCTCGGCCTCGCCGCCGTCCTGCGGAGACAGCGTGGCGCCGACGCTGGCGCTCAGGCGCAGGGCGCCGTCGGACAGGTCGTGCGGGTGGCCGGAGCCGCCGCCCGGCGAGGCGTCCGGGGCAAGCGCCCCGTCGAAGGCCATCGGCGCGGTCGGCGTGGTGTCGTCCGCCGGGGCCAGGGGCGCGTCGCCGTCCGGCTCGATGGGGTCGCGCAGCACGCGGACGAGGCGGTCCAGCGCCTCCTGGGCCTCCTCGACGCTGCGCACGCGCAGCAGCAGGCCGAACTCATCGCCGCCGAGCCGCGCCACTTCATCCGACCATTGCGACGCCTGCCGCAAGGCCTGCGTCAGGCGCCGGGCGAGTTCGCGCATCGCCTGGTCCGCGCGGGCGATGCCGTGGCGCCGGTTGAACGCGGCGAAGCCGTCCAGGTCCACCCGCGCCACGCACAGCATGAATCCGGGGCCGACCTGGCGGCTGGTGTGCAGCGCCCCTTGCAGCCGGCGCAGGAACTCCTGCTCGTTGGGCAGGCCGGTCAGCAGGTCGAAGCGGCCGAGCCGCTCCAGCGCCTGCTGCCGTTGCAGCTCCTGCGTGAGATCGCTCAGCGCGAGCACGCGGTAGCGGGGCGGCCCCTCGGGCTCGGGGATCGAGGACACGGTCAGCCGCCAGGTGCGCGGCAGGCCGCCCGCGGCACGGACCTTGACCAGGCCCGACCAATGGCCGGCGGGATCGGCGAGCGCCTCGGCGATGGCGTCCGGGTCGTGGCCGGCGCGGCGCAACTGCGCCGGGTCCAGCGGCGGCACCGGCCGGCCGAGCATCCGGCGGCGCGTCGCCTCGGCCGCATCGGGCGGTGGCGCGCCGTTCTCGATGACCAGGCCCGCCGGCGTGTCCAGCAGCGCGGCCATCAGGGACCAGTAGGCGGGGTTGGCGTCGAGCAGCCGGTGCTCCAGGTCGGTGATCGCCAGGCCTTCGTGCAGGTGCTGGAACAGCCCGCTGCTCATGCGCTGGCGCTCTTCGGCGGTGCGGCGCCACTGGATGTCCTGCAGGCTGGCCAGCACCTGGCGGGCGTGGCCGCGGGGATCGCGGCGCGCGACGCGCAGCCGCAGTTCGTGCCAGATCCAGCCGCCGCTGTCGTCGGGGAGGCGCAGTGCCTGCAGGAGCGTGTCGGCGTCAGGGCCGAGGGAGGCGCCGGACCCGGTGCCGACGCCGCCGGCCCGGTCCGTGTCGTCGCCGGCGCCCGGGGGCGGGCCCTGCAGCAGCGCGGGCAGCCGTTCCTGGAGCTTCATCCGGTCGACGGCATGGACCTGCTCGAGCCAGGCGAGCGGGTCCGCCGGCGCCAGCGGTCCGAGGCGCGCCAGCCAGCCCGGCGACGCGGCCACCGATTCGCCGTGGACCCACTGCGCGAGCGACAGGCCGGCGTCGTCGATCTTGGTCCGCCACTCGCGGCGCTCTTCCAGCGCGCGCCGATGGCGCCGCCGCCCGTGCAGCCACGCCCCCAGGCCGAGCGGCGGCAGCAGCCACCAGGCCACCGTGCGCCAGGCCGGCCACAGCGCGCCGGCGAGCAGCAGCGCGACCGTCGCCGCGACCAGCAGCACGGTCGGGGCGGCGGCCGGCAGACGGCGCGGCCAGCCGGGCACGGCCCAACCGGCGGAGGCGGACAACTCGGACTTCACGATGGGTGGACCTGGGGGAGGAGGGGCTCGCGCGCTTCCTGCGGGCGAGGCCGGGCGGCATGCTAGCCGCGCGTCCCGGGCGGCTGGTCAGCGCTATCCCTGCCGAAGGCGGGGCTCCCCCCGGAATGAGGGTGGCGATCGCGCCCGAAAGGGGTAGCCCATGCGCAGGCCCCTGGCGCCCCATGGAAAGGGGCAGGCGGAACAGGGGGCCGGAAATGCAAAAGCCACCCGGAGGTGGCTTTCATGAACGATCGGGCGGCGGGGCCGCGGATCGGGAGCGTCAGATGACGAAATCTTCCAGCTTGGCGCCGCCGGAAATCGCGGCCTTCAGCCACTTGGGTTGCAGGCCGCGGCCGCTCCAGGTTTCGCCGGTGGCCTGGTTGCGATACTTCGCCGCCACCTTCGAGGACTTGGCCGCGCCGGTCTTGGGCGCGCGGGCGGTCAGGTCGGCGACGGTCAGGCCGTATTCCTGCATCAGCGACTTGACCTTGCCGATCGCGTCGGCGCGTTCGCGTTCCTGGGTTTCGCTGATTTGCTGTTCGAGGGCGGCCCGCTGGGCCAGGAGGTCTTTGAGCGATGCCATATATGCAATTCCTCGCGTAGTTCGACGGCTCCCTCGAAAGGGAATGCGGCCATTATAGGCAGGGAATCGAGTATCGCCGCAAGGGGGTAAATCCTGGGACCGCGCCGGAATCGGCATTCCCCAGGGGTTTTGCCAGTGCAACTGTCAGAAAACGTGTCTCGGCTGACACGAATTGATGATGGCGTCCTGCATCCCCGGCGGGCGGAAATGCCCCCAATGAGGAGCGCCGCCTGCACCGGCAGGGGGGAAATCAGGCCGACGGCGGCACATATCCGGCAGGCTGCTCCGCGCCGTCGCCGAAGAAGAACTGTTCCATCTGCCGTGCGAGGTATTGGCGGGCGCGCTGGTCGGCCAGATTCAGGCGGTTTTCGTTGACCAGCATGGTCTGGTGCTTCATCCAGGCCGCCCAGGCTTCCTTGGAGACGTTCTCATAGATGCGCTTGCCGAGTTCGCCGGGATAGACGGGAAAGTCCATGCCTTCGGCTTCCTTCTTCAGATAAACGCATTGGACGGTGCGGGCCATATCAAACCTCGATGCTCAAAAGTGTGGGAGTGCGGCGGCCGGCCACGTCGGCCGGTACCGGGGGATCGATCCCTGGCGGGATCAGCTGAGTTTCTTGACCAGGACCTGCGAACGCCGGTCCCAGTTGTATTTGCGCTTGCGTTCCTCGGGCAGCCAGTTGGGGTCGACCGGCTGGAATCCGCGCTTGATGAACCAGTGCATGGTGCGCGTGGTCAGCACGAAGATGCTGGTCAGGCCCATGGCCTTGGCGCGCTGTTCGATGCGCTTGAGGATGCGTTCGCCGTCGCCCTGGCCTTGCACGGCGCTGGACACGGTCAGTGCCGCCATTTCGGCGGTGCGCGCTTCCTGGTACGGATGCAGCGCGGCGCAGCCGAATATCACGCCGTCGTGCTCGATGACGGTATAGGACTCGATGTCGCGTTCGATTTCGCTGCGATCGCGCTTGACCAGGGTGCCGTCGCGCTCGAACGGTTCGATCAGCGCGATCAGGCTGCCGATATCGTCATGCGTCGCCTCGCGCAGGCTTTCGAGTTTTTCGTCCACGACCATCGTGCCGATGCCGTCGTGGGTATAGACCTCCTGCAGGATCGCGCCGTCGACGGCGAAGGGCAGGATGTGCGAGCGCTCCACGCCGGATTCGCAGGCCTTCACGCAGTACTTCAGATAGAAACCGACGTCGGTCGGCTGCGTCGGCGGCGGGAGTTTGGCGATCAGCCGTTTCGCGTCGGCCAGCGCCAGTTCGGTGTCGATCGCGCTGTCCGGGTCGTCGGGGTTTTCGCGCACGCCCTCGACCTCGGTCATGAACAGCAGCTTGTCGGCCTGCAGCGCGATCGCGGTTTCGGTCGCGACGTCCTCCATCATCAGATTGAAGGCGTCGCCGGTGGGCGAGAAACCGAAAGGCGACATCAGCACGATGGCGCCGATATCGATGGCGCGCTGGATCGCGGCGGCGTCGACGCGGCGCACGACGCCGGAATGCTTGAAATCGACGCCGTCGACGATGCCGACCGGGCGTGCGGTGAGGAAATTCCCCGACACGACCCGCACCGTGGAATTGGCCATCGGCGTGTTGGGCAGGCCTTGGGAAAACGCCGCCTCGATTTCGAAGCGCAATTGACCGGCGGCTTCCTGGGCGCTGTCCAGCGCGATGCCGTCGGTGATGCGCATGCCGTGGCTGTATTGCGGCTGGTGGCCCTTGAGCGCGAGCTGTTCGTTCACCTGCGGGCGGAAACCATGCACCAGCACGATCTTGATGCCCATCGCATGCATGATGGCCAGATCCTGGACGAAGCTGTTGAGCTTGCCGGCGGCGATCATTTCCCCGGTCATCCCGACGACGAAGGTTTCTCCGCGATACGCATGGATATAAGGGGCCACCGCGCGAAACCACGGCACGAAGGTATGGGGGAAGACCAGGCTCATGGGCGCGGATTGTGCAACAGCCTGTCCCCGCAACGCGGGGGCAAGGTCACTTGCGGGACACCGTCCGGCGGCGGAGCATGGCGCCTCCGCAACACCCCCCGGAGCGAGCAATGGAAGTCTTCAAGACCCACGGTGCCTTCAGCTGGTCGGAGTTAATGACGACGGACCCGGCCAAGGCGACCGAGTTCTACGGCAAGCTGTTCGGCTGGAAGATCGAGGTGATGCCGATGCCGGGCGGCCCGGCGGACGCGCCGCCGTACCACATCATCAAGACCGGCGGCGCGGACGATGCCATCGGCGGGCTGATGGCGTGTCCGCAGCAGGGGATGCCGCCCGCCTGGGGGATCTACGTCACGGTGGACAACGTCGACGAGACGGTGGCCCAGGCCAAGGCAATGGGCGGCAAGGTGCTGATGGAGATCATGGAGGTGCCCACCGTCGGGCGGATGGCGACGATCCAGGACCCCCAGGGGGCGGTGATCAACGTCATCACCTACGCTGAAATGCCTGAGTGAAGGCTGCCGTACTGCTGACGCCGCTGGCCCTCACCCCCACCCTCTCCCGCAAGCGGGAGAGGGAGTATGCAGAGCGCCGGCGGAACTCCCTCTCCCGCTTGCGGGAGAGGGCAGGGGTGAGGGCCAGCGGCCGATGTAGGGCTCCCAACCTGACATCCGGCCGGCCTTCGCGGGGCGCGAGATAATCCGCGCCCCGTGAGTCAAGACACCAAAGCCCCCGCCCCGCGCGCGCCGCGCCCTGCCGGACAGCCGGGTTCCCCGCGCCCGCCGCGCCCGCCGCGTCCCGCCCGAGAGGCCGGTCCCCGCCGCCCCCCGGCGCCCGCGACGCCGATCCCGCCGATCGAGTTCCCCGAATCGCTGCCGGTCTCCGGCCGTCGCGAGGAGATCATGCGGGCGCTCGCCGAGCACCAGGTGGTGATCGTCTGCGGCGAGACCGGCTCGGGCAAGACGACGCAACTGCCCAAGATCGCGCTGGCCATGGGCCGGGGCCGCGGCAACGGCGGCGGGCTGATCGGCCACACGCAGCCGCGCCGCATCGCCGCGTCCAGCGTCGCCAAGCGCATCGCCGAGGAGCTCAAGTCGCCGCTGGGCGACGTCGTCGGCTACAAGGTCCGCTTCCAGGACCGGCTGCAGCCCGGCGCCTCGGTCAAGCTGATGACCGACGGCATCCTGCTGGCCGAGACCCAGACCGATCCGCTGCTCAGCGCCTACGACACGCTGATCATCGACGAGGCGCACGAGCGCAGCCTCAACATCGACTTCCTGCTCGGCTACCTGCGCGAGATCCTGCCTCGCCGGCCCGACCTCAAGGTCGTGGTCACCTCGGCCACCATCGACGCGGACCGCTTCGCCCAGCACTTCGCCTCGGCCAAGGGGCCGGCGCCGGTGCTGACGGTGTCGGGCCGGCTGTTCCCGGTGGAGCAGCGCTACCGCCCGTTCGAGGAGTCGCGCGAGTACGACGTCAACGACGCCATCTGCGACGCCGTCGACGAACTCTGGCGCGAGGGCCGCGGCGACGTGCTGGTCTTCCTGCCCGGCGAGCGCGAGATCCGCGAGGCCGCCGAGGCGTTGCGCAAGCACCACCCTCCCGGCGTCGAGGTGCTGCCGCTGTTCGCGCGCCTGTCCGAGCAGGAGCAGAACCGCGTCTTCCAGCCGCACGGCCAGCCCCGTATCGTGCTGGCGACCAACGTCGCCGAGACCTCGCTGACGGTGCCCGGCATCCGCTATGTGATCGACCCGGGCCTGGCGCGCGTGAAGCGCTACAGCTACCGCAACAAGGTCGAGCAGCTGCAGATCGAGAACATCAGCCAGGCCGCCGCGAACCAGCGCGCGGGCCGCTGCGGCCGCGTCAGCAACGGCATCTGCATCCGGCTCTACGAGGAGAAGGACTACCTCGCGCGGCCGCGCTTCACCGACCCCGAGATCCTGCGCAGCTCGCTGGCCGGCGTGATCCTGCGGATGAAGGCGCTGCACCTGGGGCAGGTCGAGGACTTCCCCTTCATCGAGCCGCCGCCGCGCAAGGCGGTGGCCGACGGCTACCAGCTGCTCAACGAACTGGGCGCCGTCGACGAGCGCAACGAGCTCACCCCCATGGGCCAGGAACTGTCGAAGCTGCCGCTGGACCCGCGCGTGGGCCGCATGATCCTGGAAGCCCGCCAGCGCGACGCGCTCAGCGAGGTGCTGGTCATCGCCAGCGCGCTGTCCGGCCAGGACGTGCGCGACCGGCCGATGGAGCAGCAACAGCAGGCCGACGAGAAGCACAAGAAGTTCGACGACGAGAAGTCGGAGTTCATGGGCTACCTGAAGCTGTGGAAGTGGCTCGGCGAGTCCCGTGGCGGAGAAGGGGAGCACAAGCTCTCCAACCGCAAGCAGGAACAGCTGCTGCGCGACAACTTCGTCAATCCGCGCCGGGTGCGCGAGTGGCGCGACATCTACTCGCAGCTGCACACGGTGATCGCCGAACACGGCTGGCGCCTGAACGGTGCGCCCGCCACTTACGAGCAGGTCCACCTGTCGATGCTGGCGGGCCTGCTGGGCAACATCGGCGTGAAGGCCGACGACGACGACTGGTACCTCGGCGCGCGCGGCATCAAGTTCTGGCGCCATCCGGGAGCGCACCTGAGCAAGAAGCCGGGGCGCTGGATCGTCGCGGCGGAGCTGGTCGACACCACGCGGCTGTTCGGCCGCGGCATCGCGGCGATCGAGCCGCAATGGCTGCCGGGCATCGCCGGCCACCTGATCAAGACCCAGCTGCTGGAGCCGCACTGGGAGAAGAAGGCCGCCGAGGTCATCGCGCTGGAGCGCGCGACGCTCTACGGCATCGTGCTCTACAACAACAAGCGGGTGAACTTCGGCCGCGTCGACGCCGCCGCGGCGCGCGACATCTTCATCCGCGAGGCGCTGGTCAACGGCGACTGGGAGACGCGGCTGCCCTTCCTGGCGCACAACCAGAAGCAGATCGCCAAGGTCGAGGAACTCGAACACAAGTCGCGCCGGCAGGACGTGCTCGTCGACGACGAGCTGATCTACGCCTTCTACGACCAGCAGCTGCCGGCGGACGTGCATTCCGGCGCGACGCTCGAGAAGTGGTTCCGCGAGGCCAGCAAGGCCAACCCGAAACTGCTGCAGCTCAGCCGCGACGAGCTGATGCGGCACGAGGCCGCCGGCGTCACGAGCAATGCCTTCCCGAAGACGATCCGCCTGGGCGGCGTCGACTGCACGGCGAGCTACCTGCATCAACCCGGCGACGCGCGCGATGGCCTGACGGTGACGGTGCCGATCTACGCGCTCAACCAGGTCAACGACGAGCGCGTCGACTGGCTGGTGCCCGGGATGATCGAGGCCAAGGTGACGGCGCTGCTCAAGAGCCTGCACCAGAAGCCGCGCGCCCGGCTGACGCCGCTGCCCGAGTTCGTCGCCGAGTTCGTCGAGCTGCACCCGTTCGCGCAGGGCGGGCTGGTCGACGTGCTGCTCAAGGCGGTGAAGGAGCGCTCGCAGGTCGCCGTGCAGCGCAACGACTTCAAGCTGGAGCAGTTGCCCGCGCACCTGTTCATGAACATCCGCGTCGTCGACGAACACGGCCGCCAACTCGGCCAGGGCCGCAACCTCGCGACGCTGAAGGCCGAGCTCGGCACGCAGGCGCGTTCCGCCTTCCAGGCGCTCGCCGCGTTGAAGCTGCAGGGTTCGGACGACTCCCAGAAGCACCAAGGCTCGGGTGACCCACGCGCAGGGCAGCAGTCTGACGACTCCCTCTCCCGCTCGCGGGAGAGGGCAGGGGTGAGGGCTGCGGTCGCCGAAGGACGGCCGACGTCCAACGACGGCGCGCCTTCCCGCGGCATCAAGGCGACCGTCGTGCCGCCGGCAAGACCCGCGGCCGAGGCCACCAAGACCTACACCGCCTGGACCTTCGGCGAGCTTCCCGAGCTCATGGAGATCAAACGCGGCCCGCAGACCCTGATCGGTTTTCCCGCGCTGATCGACAAGGGGGCGCACGTCGAGATCGAGGTCTTCGACGAACCCGAGCTCGCCGCCGCGAAGCACCGTGCCGGCCTGCGCCGCCTGATCGCGCTGCAGCTCAAGGAGCCGCTGAAGTACCTCGAGAAGAACATCCCCGACCTGACGCAGATGGCGGTCTCGTACATGAGCCTGGGCACGGCCGAGGAGCTGCGCGACCAGATCGTGGCGGTCGCACTCGACCGGGCCTTCCTGGCCGATCCCTTGCCGGTGGACGAATTCAGCTTCAAGGCCCGCGTCGAGGAAGGCCGCGCCCGCCTGAACCTGATCGCCCAGGAAGTGGCGCGCCTGGCCTTCAACGTCCTGATCGAGTACCAGGGCGCGCTGCGCAAGCTCAAGGACGCCCGCACGGCGCCCAAGGACGTGGTCGAGGACCTGCAGGCGCAGCTCCAGCGGCTGATGCCCAAGCGCTTCGTGCTGCAGACGCCCTGGAGCCAGCTCCAGCACTACCCGCGCTACCTCAAGGCGATCACGCTGCGCCTGGACAAGCTGCGGGCCGACGCGGCGCGGGACGCCAAGCTGATGTCGGAGCTGCGTCCGCTGGAGCAGCGCTGGTCGCGCCGGGTCGCGGAGCTCAAGGGAACGACCGACGCGCGGGTCGACGATTTCCGCTGGCAGCTGGAGGAGTTGCGGGTCAGCCTGTTCGCGCAGGAATTGCGAACACCGCAACCGGTCAGCGTCAAGCGCCTGGAAAAGGTGTGGGCGCAGTTACAGAACTGAGCGGAGAATCGCCCTCAGTTCTTCAGGCGAGGACAACGGGTTTTCGGTCCAATCCAAGCTACAAAAGGTCCGTGGCCCCGCACCGTCGGGTGCCGCACATCGCTCGTGTCTGACACCACCACAACCTCCTCCGCCGCCCCGATGCGGCGATTCGGCCGCTTCGAGCTGCGCGCGCTGCTGCACAAGAGCCAACGCTCGATGCTGTGGGTGGTGTTCGACCCGCAGAGCGGCCAGGACATGTTCCTGATGATGCCGCGCGAGAAGCCCAACAGCGAGGCGGCGATGCTGCACTGGCTGAAGACGGTCGACACGGGCGCGCGCATCCAGCATCCCAACCTGGCGCATGTCATCGAGACCGGCCGGGTCGATCCCTGGCCCTACGTCGCCTACGACCGGGCGCTGGGCGAGACGCTGGAGGAGCGGCTGGCCCGGGGGACCCCGCCGCTGCCGCTGGATGCCGCCGGCTGGGCCGCGCAGGCGCTGGAGGGCCTGGCCTTCGCGCACGAGGCCGGCCATGCGCACCGCGACATCCAGCTCGCCCACATCGTCGTCGACGGCGCCAACCACGTGCGCGTGCTGGGCCTGGAGGTGGCGCAGGAGGTCCTGCCGCCCAACGCCGACTTCAATGCCGCCACGCGCCGCGCCGTCCGCGAGGCGGCCGAGGAGGACGTCGTCAGCATCGGCCTGGTGCTGCACCGGCTGCTCAGCGGCCGTCCGGTGCTGGACGAACCGGACCTGCAGGCGGTGCTGCAGCGCATGCAGCCGCAGGGGCACGAGCTCGTGCGCCTGGGCTGGGAGACGCCGTACCCGATCCCCGAGCCGCTGCGCGCCATCGTCAACCGCGCCAGCGACCGGCAGACGCGCCAGCGTTACCACCTGGCGCGCAGCTTCTGGCGCGCGCTGGACGGCTGGCGGCTGTCGGCCGAGCAGGACGACGGCGGTCCGATCGCGCTGCTCAAGGACAAGATGCAACGCTTCGGCCATCTGCCGAGCACCTCGACGCGGCTGGTGACGACGGTGTCCTCGTCGGCGATGGCGGCGCAGCACGGCAGCCAGCTGGCCTCGATGGCGCTGAAGGACATGGCGCTGGCGCTGGAGCTGATCCGGCGCGTCAACAACGCGCTGCGTCAGCAGGGACCGACCAGCGGCGGCACGGTGCTGAACCTGCAGCGCGCGATCGCGATGCTGGGCCTGAACGGCCTGGAGGACGCGGCGCGGGCGCTCAAGCCCTGGCCGGGTCCGATGAACGAGGGCCAGGCGCAGTTCATGCAGAGCGTGATGCGCCGCGTGCAGCGCGCGGGCCAGGTGGCGCAGGCGCTGCGGCCGGCCGGGTATGACGCTGAGGTGGTCTACCTGATCTCGCTGATGCAGAACCTGGGTCGGCTGCTGGTGCAGTACCACTTCCCGGACGACGCGCAGCAGATCCGCCAGCTGCAGGTCGCGCCCGAGGCGACCGAGGACAACCCCAATCCCCGCGGCATGAACGAGCAGTCCGCCGCCTATGCGGTGCTGGGCTGCGACCTGGAGAGCCTGGGGCTGGCCGTGGCGAAGTACTGGGGCCTGGGCGAGGAGCTGCAGCACATGATGCGCCGCCAGCCGCAGGAGGCGCCGGTGCGTCATGCCGACGGCGACACCGAGCTGCTGCGCCTGACCTGCAGCCTGGCCAACGAACTGGTGGACGCCCTCGCGGCGCCGGAGCGCAAGCGGCAGGCGGCGATCGAGCTGGCCACGCGGCGGTACGCGCGCGCGCTGGGCCTGGGCCTGCGCGAGATCTACGACGCGCTGGGCGCCAGCGGCGCGATCGCCGATGCCGGCGAGAGCGGCTTGGGCGCGATGAGCGATCCCTCGATCGGCGCGGCCGCGACCGCGGCGCCGCGCTCCCGGCTGCGCGAGCGCGCCGAATCCGGCGCCCCGGCGCCCGTGACTGCCTCAAATGCCACCGCCCAGCCAGGGACGCCGACCGGCGCGCCCCAGCCAGGCAAGGACCGACCATGACCGTCATGCCGCCCGCCGTCGGGCGATTCAAGCCGCTGCGCAACCTGGGGCAGGGCGCCCAGGCGGTGGTGTGGCTGGCCCACGATCCGCGGCTGGACCGCGAGGTCGCGCTGAAGGTGCTGACGCAGGCGGCCGACCGCGCCAGCGTCGACGCCTGGCTGCACGAGGCGCGGGCGGTGAGCCGGCTGACCCATCCGAACATCGTGCCGGTCTTCGAGGCCGACATCGAGGCCGGGCAGGCCTACATGGTCTTCGAGTACGTGCCCGGCGGCACGCTGACCGAGCGGCTGCGCCAGCGCGGCCGGCTGCCCGCGCGCGAGGCCGTCGCGCTGATGCTGGGCATCCTCGACGGGTTGCATGCGGCGCATCAGGCGGGCGTCGTGCACCGCGACCTCAAGCCCTCCAACATCCTGATCGATTCGAGCGGCCGGCCCAAGGTGATGGACTTCGGCATCGCCGGCCGCATCCAGACGGGCGCGGGTGGGGTGGCGGCGCGTCCGAACCGCATCGTCGGCACGCCGGGCTACATCTCGCCGGAAGCGGCGCGGGGCGACGCCGCGTCGCCGGTGATGGACGTGTTCGCCGCGGCGGTGATGCTCAGCGAGATGCTGTCGGGCCAGCGCCTGAACTACGACCCCGACCCGTGGCGGGCGGTGCGCCGCGCGATGGAGCAGACGCTCGATCCGCCGGCCGACCTCGGTCCGGACAGCGACGACGCGCTGCGGGCGGTGCTGCTGCGCGGCCTGTCGCGCGAGTCCTCGCAGCGCTGGGCCGATGCCAAGGCCTTCCACGACGCGCTGGCCGCGTGGCTGCATCCGGCGGCCAGCGAAGCGGGCGACGGTGGCGAGGGCGGCAGCGCGACGCTCGAGTTCCTGCTGCGCCGCATGCGGCACCGCAGCGACTTTCCGGCGATGGCCGATTCGGTGACGCGCATCCAGCGGATGACGCAGTCGGAGAACGAGAGCCTCACCTCGCTGTCCAACGAGATCCTCAAGGACGTCGCGCTGACCAACAAGCTGCTGCGGCTGGTCAACACGGTGCAGTTCAGCCACGCGGGCGGCGGACACATCAGCACGGTGTCGCGCGCGGTGGCGCTGGTGGGCTTCGGCGGCATCCGCAACCTGGCGCTGTCGCTGGTGCTGCTGGAGCGCATGGAGAACAAGAGCCATGCCCAGCGCCTGAAGGAGGAGTTCCTGCGTTCGCTGATGGCGGGTTCGCTGGCGCGCGAGCTGTGCCTGGTGCCGCGCGAGAACGAGGAGTCCTTCCTGGCGACGATGTTCCAGGGGCTGGGCCGGCTGCTGGCCGAGTTCTACCTGCCCGAGGAGGCGCAGCAGGTGCGCCGCGTCGTGCGGCCCGAGCGCGGCATGGGCGAGCAGGCGGCGCCGCCGCTGAGCGAGGCGGCCGCGTCGGCGCAGGTGCTGGGCTTGAGCTACGAGAACCTGGGCCTGGGCGTGGCCCGGCAGTGGGGTTTCCCGGACAGCTTGCAGCGCAGCATGCAGCGGCCCGAGGGCGATGCGCCGATGCGGCTGGTCGAGCATTCGACGGACCGGATGCGCTGGCTGGGGCGGGCGAGCAACGATGTCGCCGACGTCATCCTGAACAGCGATCCGGCCGAGGCCCATGCCAAGGTGCGCGCGATGGCGCAGCGCTACGCGCGGGCGCTGGGCGTGGAGGCCAAGGCCTTCGAGGCGGCGGCGGACCAGGCGCGGCAGCGGCTGACGCAGCTGGCGCAGGCGATGGACATCAAGCTGGCGAAGAACTCGCCGGCGCAGCGGCTGCTGGCGCCGCTGACGCCGTCGGCGGAGGACTCGCTGTCGCCGCACCAGCTGCAGGCGACGGTGGTCGAGGGACAGGCGTCGGCCGGGCAGATCACGGCGGAGCAGGCGGCGGCGACCTTGGCCGCGGGCATCCAGGACATCACCAACGCGATGGTCGAGAGCTTCAAGCTCAACGAGATCCTGCGGATGATCCTGGAGACCATGTACCGCGGGCTGGGTTTCCGGCGGGTGATCTTCTGCCTGCGCGATCCGAAGACCGAGACCTTGACCGGCCGCTTCGGCCTGGGCGACGGCGTGGAGGCGGTGGTGCCGCTGTTCCGGGTGCCGCTGCGGGTGATGCCGGGGATGCCGGCGGATCTCTTCACGGCGATCTGCACCAAGGGCGTGGACACGCTGATCGCGGACGCCTCGCAGCCGAGGATCGCCGAGCGGCTGCCGGCGTGGTTCCTCAGCGGGGCCAAGGCGCACAGCTTCCTGATCCTGCCCATGGCGCTGCGCGGCGCGCCGTTCGCGATGATCTACGCGGACAAGACGGAGCCGGGCAGCGTCGTGCTGGACGAGAAGCAGCTGTCGTTGCTGCGCACGCTGCGCAACCAGGCGGTGATGGCGTTCAAGCAGGCGAGTTGAAGCGCCGGTCTGCCGCGATGATCCTGCGATTCCTGGCCAAGGCCGCGGGCGGTCTGTCGATGCTTGGCGTCCTGTCAGTCGCGGTTGCGGCGGCGGACCGATCGCAGGACCGATCGATGTCGACGAGGTCCTGGCAAGCGCAGGCGGAGGCCGACATCCGCGCGGCGCATCGCCTGATCGAGCAGGCGCATCCGGGCATGCTGGAGCGCGATCCCGCCTTCCACGCCTGGCGGACCCTCGGGTTCCGCGAGGCGATGGCCCTGGCGCGGCAGGCGGACACGGAGGCGCGCGCGTGGACGGCGCTCCGCTTCTACGCGGCCGGCTACCGGGACGGCCACTTGGCTGTCTGGCGCGAGCGGGCGCCGACTGGCGGCGTCCGATGGGCGGGATGGAACGTCCAGTCCCGCCTCGGCAAGTACGTCGTGACGCGCAGCGCCGAGGAGTGGCTCGCCGCATTGCCCCGGATCGGCGATGAACTGCTGTCCTGCGACGGTGTGCCGGTGGGAGACTGGCTGGACGAGCGCGTTGCTCCCTACGTGGACCGGCGGGGGCTCGACGCCGCCAGGAGCCGTGTGGCCCTGCACCTGACCAACCAATGGGCGGACGAACAGCCGTGGCGCGCCGAGGCGCCGTCGCGCTGCCGCTTCCGGACGGCCGCCGGACGCACGCGGGACATCCGCGAGCTGGAAGGACTCGTTCGAAGGACTCACCCGCTGGCGCGCCGAGACGCCGCCCCAGGGCGTGACCGCGCCGTCGGCGGCTATCCGCTGGATCCACGCGTCCGACTTCATGGTCGAAGACGGCGCGCGGCTGTCGAGCTTCCTGGCCGAGGTGGCCGCCATCGGTGATGCGGAGCAAGTCCGCGCCGTCGTGCTGGATGCCCGTGGGAACAACGGCGGCAACGCGATCGTCGGCTTCCGCTTGCTGCGTGCGCTGCTGAAGGGCCGGACGCCCGAGGACGAGCCCGCTGCGCGCGCGGATTGGCGCGTGTCCGAGGTCGCGCGCGATGCCTTGTCCGAGCGGTTGGCGACGGCACGCCGGCTGGAGGGGACGGACGGACCCACGCTGCGCCTGGTGAGCGAGTTGTCCCAGGACATGGCCGCGGCGCTTGCACGAGGCGATGCGAGCCTGTCGCAGCCGGACGGCGCGCTGGCGCGGGAGCCCGATCCGCCGGGCCGGGCTTTCGGCGGTCAACTGGTGCTGCTGACCGACAGCCATTGCGCGAGCGCCTGCCTGGACTTCGCGGACCTCGTGCTGCGCGTCCCTCATGTGCTGCATGCGGGACTTCCGACCTCCGGCGACACGCGCTACATGGACATCGCCGTCCTGCCCCTGCCCAGCGGTGCGCGGCTGGCGCTGCCGCTGAAGGTCTGGCGGGGCAGGGCGCGAGGCGACAACGAGCCGCTCGTGCCTCGCTTCCCTTACGACGGCGACATCGGAGCCACGGACGCGGTCCAAGCCTGGGTGCGGGATGCCGTGCTGCCGCATGCGCGAAGGGTGGACAGCCCGTGAGCCCCGCCGCCTCCGCCGCCTCCGCCGCCTCTATCGGTTCTGTTGACTCTGTCGTCTTCGCGGCTGCGTCGGAGGCTCCTCTGCGCTGATGAGTCTTACCCGCAGCGATGTCGCGATATGCGAAGTGCGCTCCCTGCCGCCTGACTGGACTGCGAACTGATGCCACCAGGCGCCCCGCCGGTCCCGCGAGACTCGTCGGCGTCGGCAATCCCGCCGGCATCCAGACTTCATTTCAGGGAGCGTCATGAAGATCGAATTCAAGAAGGCATTCGTGGTGTTGCCGCTGGTCGCGGCCGTGGCGGCCTGCGGGGGCGGCGGCAACGACGGCTCGAAGGACGCCGCGCCACTGGGCGTGGGCGGCACGTCCAAGGGCGGTGGGACCGGGGATGATCGCGCCGCCGCGTTGGCGCAGGGGCCCGTGGCGGCGCCGACCGCTTCGGCCGCTGCCGCCGCGGTGACCGCCCCCGTCGTGGTCACCCCCACCAGTCGATTCCTGATCCTCGGCAACGACATCAATGAGGCCAACCTGGTGGAGATGGGAATCGACCAGCGGCCGGACGGCGGCGTCGTGATGATGGACAACCTCTCGCTGATCGGCGCCGACGCCGCGGTGGACAGCGTCGCTGGCGACGCCAGCTTCGCGATGGGTCGCTGGGCCCGGGGGACCTTCAGGCTCTTCTCGTTCGACCAACCCATCCCGGCCGGCAGCACCGGCTACCACTACATCGTCTTCGACCGCGTGACGGCGTTCCCGAGCTCGGGCACCTACACCTGCGGCGCGGGCACCTTCACCTTGCCGAGCCGGATGGCCGGATCGAGCCAGCCCACCGGGCTGGCCACGGGGTCGGCCTCGTTGTCGTTCTCGCCGGCCGGCGCCCTCGTGCAGGCCTCGATCCAGGTCCGCGCGAGCGGCGTGCTGGGCGGCATCACCGAGACCACCGCGAATGAGCCGCTGGAAACGCCGGACCACTTCTTCAAGACGCCTGGCTTTCACGACAGCACCGGCAACGGCATGCTGCTGACCATAGGCGCCGCGCCCGGCAACGCGATGCGCGTGGTGGCGGCCTACCAGGTGCCATTGCGCGCCGGCTATCGCGGCATCGCCACCTTCGTCTGCACGCCGTGATCGCGCGGCAAAACGCCTGAGTGAGCGCGAGTCAAGCGCCTCACCCTTCAGGGGGTGAACGCCGCCCCACACCCTCTCGCCCGTTGGGCGCATGTCGCGCGCGACGGGCGAATCCCTTTGGAAACGCCAAAAACTCCCGTCCTGCGCGGGGCGGGTCCCACCAGACTCCGCCCCCGCCGATGGACGCACCGGCAACAAAAATTTGCAATTCCGGGGATACAGAGAATGAAGTTTGAAGTCTTCAAGAGCGTGTGGACGCTCCCGCTGGTCGTGGCCTTGGCCGCCTGCGGTGGCGGCGGCAGCGACGAGCCCGCGGCCAATTCCAGCCAGAACACGAACCAGGGCGGCAACGGCGCCACGACCTCGACGACGCCTCCGGCGGCGTTCGTGAAGGGCGCGCGGCCCCGCGCGTCCGTGCTGGCCGCCGGCCTGCAGTTCAACGGCGTGCTGGACGCGGTGTCGCAGCAGACGACCGGCGGCATGGTCACCATCGGCAGCTATGCGATGACGGGCAGCAACCCGGTCGACGTCGCGGGCGACGCCAGCTTCGCGATGGGTCGCTGGCTGCGCGGCACGGTCACCACGCCGTCCCGCAGCGACACGCTGTCGGACAGCAACGCGTACCACTACGTCGTATACAACCAACTGACCAGCTTCGGCGCGAACGCCACCTACACCTGCGAGCCGGGCGTCTTCACGACGCCGACCAAGGTCTCCGGGACTTCGGTGATCGCCTTTGGCCGCACCATCGGCACGGCGACGCTGAGCATCTCGAACGTGGGCGCCTCCGTCACGGCCGAACTCCAGACCGATGCCGGCGTGGAAGCGGTCAAGCAGTCGCTGAACGGCCTGGTGACGACACCGGGGGCAATCATCATCACCAGCCGCTACCTCAACAACGAGACCGGCGCGCAGATCACGGTCGCCGAGGGCGGCGCGGCCAACAAGCTGCGCGTGGTCCTGGGGTACCAGACGAAGGTGAACGGCAGCGATTACCGCGGCGTGGGCAGCTTCCTCTGCACGATGCAATGAGGACGCACGACGGGACCGGCACGCGCCTGGCGTGAGGTCCCTCGAGCAGGATCAGGACGCCGGCTTCATGCCGGCGTCGTCGTTTCCGGGACTCAGCGCCGCGGGCCCCAGTGGCCGGGCACCCAGCGGCGGCCGCCGCCGCGGCTGTCCCAGTAGCCGTCGATCCAGATCGTGCCGGAGACGACCGGACCGCCGTCCGAGTAACCGGCGCCGTAGCCGCCGTCGACATAGCCGCGGTCGTAGCCGTGATACCGGTGGGCGGGCACCACGACGCAGCCGGTCAGAGTCGCGACCAGCGGGGCCGCGACAAGCGCAAGCAGCAGGGGACGAAACGTTCGCATGTGGGACCTCCAGGGGAACTGCATGCGTGAACAACGCAGTGCCGGAGATCGCCGATGACCCGCCGCGCCGGACATTACCGCGCGGACAAGAAGTAACGGCCGGTGAGGCGCCGGCTCAGTACGGGCCGTCGGACAGCCAGCGCTCGAGCTGCGGCAGGCGGTCGTTGCCCCAGAAACGCTCGCCCTCGACGATGAAGAACGGCGAGCCGAACACGCCGCGGGCTTCGGCCAGGTCGATCTCGGCCTTCAGGCGGGCGCGGGCGGAGGTGTCGTTGGCGATGGCCTGGAGCTGGTCGGGCGAGACGTGCTGCGTCGCGCAGAGGTCCTGGAGGACCTCGCCCTGGGCGATGTTGCGGTCGTCGACGAAGTAGGCCTTGTAGACCGCGTGGGCGAACTTGCGGCCCTGCTCGGGGTCGCGGTCGTTGAACCAGTGGAACAGCCGCGCCGCCATCTCGGTGTGCAGGCCCAGCGAGGTCGGCGCCTTGTACGGCACCTGCGTGAACGCGGCGAGCCGGGCGACGTCGCGGCGGATGTAGTCGCTGCGCATGACGCTGTTGGGGATGCGGATGCGCTCGAGCGACTGGAAGTTGGCGTCCAGCACGATGGCATGCCAGTTGACGCTGCGGCCGTACCTGGCGGCGAGCTCGTCGATGCTCTGCGCGGCGATGTAGCCGTAGGGGGACGCGAAGTCGAAATAGAAGTCGATCGGTGCGGGCATGCAGGCTCCTGTCAAGGCGCGCGGATTGTAGGAGCGTGCACCTGGCGGGCGCGTGACGCATCCGCCGGATGGGTGGGTGGCCACCCGATCGAAGGTCGCGCGGTCTCTCAGCCTGCCAGCGCCTGCGCGATGACGTGCCTGGCCACCTTCGGCTTCGGCACCCGCACGCTGAACCAGCGCCGCACGTCCTGTTCCAGCCCGATCCCGTGCATGAAGTTGTAGAGCGCCTTCTTGAGCGCGTCGCCCATGGCGTCGTGGTCGGTGCCGGTGGGATCTACGAACCCCACGTCGTTCTTCGCGAACGGCGAGGGCGGCAGCGGCAGCAGTTCCACGCCGAAGGCGGCCGGATCCTGGCCCACCGGCGAATGCACCGTGCAGGCGAAGCGGTGGAAGAACCCGCTCTGGATGCAGCCGTTCTCGAACAGCTGCCGCACGTATTCGAGCGCGTCGACCGTGTCCTGCACCGTCTGCGTCGGGAAGCCGTACATCAGGTAGGCGTGGACCAGGATGCCGGACTCGGTGAACGCGCGGGTCACGCGCGCCACCTGTTCGACCGACACGCCCTTCTGCATCAGCTGGAGCAGCCGGTCCGACGCGACCTCCAGGCCACCGCTGATCGCGATGCAGCCGCTGTCGGCGAGCAGCTGGCAGAGCTCCGGGGTGAAGGTCTTCTCGAAGCGCACGTTGCCCCACCAGCTGATGGAGACGCCGCGGGCGATGAGTTCCTGCGCCAGCGCCTTCAGCACCTTCGGAGGCGCCGCCTCGTCGACGAAGTGGAAGCCCGTCTGCCCGGTCTCCTCGACGATCGCCTCAATGCGGTCGACCAGCGTCTTCGCCGAGGCCGCCTCGTACCGCGAGATGTAGTCCAGCGTGATGTCGCAGAAGCTGCACTTCTTCCAGTAGCAGCCGTGCGCGATGGTCAGCTTGTTCCAGCGGCCGTCGCTCCAGAGGCGGTTCATCGGGTTGAGCATGTCCAGCAGCGACAGGTAGTCGCGCAGGGGCAGTCCGTCCCAGGCCGGCGTGCCGACCTCCTCGAAGGGCACGTCGGGCTCGACGAAGTTGATGTAGCGGACCTGGCCGGCCTGCTCGCCCGCGTCCTCGCGGACGAAGCAGCGCACCAGCCGCTGGCGGCTGCGCCTGCCGGCGATGTGGTCGAGCAGCGCCAGCAGCGGCCGCTCGCCGGCGTCCAGCGTCACGAAGTCCACGTAGTCGAAGAGCCGCGGCTCGGTCAGCTCGCGCAGTTCGGTGTTCACGAAGCCGCCGCCGAACAGGATCTTCAGGTGCGGCCGCTCGCGCTTGATCGTCTGGCCGATCCGCAGCGCCGCGTAGACCGCGCCGGGGAAGGGCGCCGACAGCAGCACCACGTCGGGCTGCTCGGCGTCGATCGCGGCCAGCGTCAGCTCGCGCAGCAGCTCGTCCACGAGGTTGGGCGGCGCGTTCAGCGCGTCATGCAGCGGATCGAAGGTGGGCTGGCTCGTCGCCAGCTGCTCGGCATAGCGGACGAATTCGAAGCGCGGGTCGACCGACTCGCGCAGCACGTCGGCCAGGTCGTTCAGGTAGAGCGTCGCCAGGTGCCGCGCGCGGTCCTGCAGACCGAGCGCGCCGAAGGCCCAGGCCAGCGGATCCTCGCCGTCATCGGCGACGTAGACCTCCAGCGACTCGAAGCGCTTGCCTTCGGGCAGGAAGGTCCGCGTGTTGATGCGGTGCGCCAGGGTCGGGTCGCGGCCCTGCAGGAACGCGATCGCCGGCGCGATCGTCGCGAGGTAGCGGTCGAAGGACTCGTCGAAGTGGCGCGACGCGATGCCGCGGTCCGGGAGCGGGATCGCCTGCACGGCCTCGCGCACGCGCCGCAGGCCGTCGCGGGAGAACAGCTTGAGCACCAGGCCCAGCGCCAGGTCGCGCTGCGCCGCGTGAACGCCGCGTGAACGCAGGAAGCCCGTCAGGTAGGCCGTCGACGGGTAGGGCGTGTTGAGCTGCGTCATCGGCGGGATGAGCGACAGCACGCGCGGCATCGTGGCGGATGCGGGCGCGGAGGCTGGAGCGGGGACGGACGCGGCGGCGGACATGGGGGAACTGTAGGAGCAAAAAAACAAACCCGGCAGGGGCCGGGTTTGTTCGGGACCGCTGGAACCGCTGACGCGGCCCTGGCGATCGGCGTGCGCCAGAAGTGGATTACTTCTTGGCGGCCTTCTTGGCGGGCTTGGCGGCGGCGGCCTTGGGGGCCTTGGCCGGCTTGGCGGCAGCCTTGCGAGCGGCGGCCTTCGGGTCCACGGCGGCCTTGAAGCCGGCGCCCGGGGTGAACTTCGGCAGCTTGGCGGCGGCGATCTTGATCTTGTCGCCGGTGCTGGGGTTCACGCCGGTGCGGGCGGCGCGCGAGTGCTGCTTGAACGAGCCAAAGCCCGGGATGGCGACGGAGCCGCCCTTCTTCACCGTGGAGACCACCGCGTCCAGCAGCGTTTCCAGGATGCGGCCGGCTTCGGCCTTGGTCAGTTCGTGCTTGGAAGCCAGGTGTTCGATCAGTTCGGTCTTGTTCATTCGTTTGACTCTGCAGGGTTAAGGCCCGGCTATCGCCGGACGGCGCGTATTGTGCGTGAGAAATCACGCGCGCATCCCCGGGTTGCCCCGCAAATCACCGATGAAATCGCCCATCCGGGGTCACGTCTTGCGCGTTCGCCCTGTCCATCGGGGTTGCTGGCGATCTTGTGAGCGCTTGCAACGAGATTTCCGCAGCGCGGCGAGGGGGCTTTCCCGATGGCGTCAGGCCTTGCCCGGGAATATGTCACGCCAGGGAATTCATGACACGAGCAGGCGGTGGACAAGGTCCGGCGTGCTGGCCGCGCCGTACTTCTTCATCAGCCGTGCGCGATACACATCGACCGTGCGCGGGCTCACGCCCAGCTTGCGGCCGATCAGCTTGCTGGTCAGGCCTTCGATCAGCAGTGCGGCGATCTCGCGCTCGCGCGGCGTCAGGTCGGCCTTCAGCTGTCGCGTCGCGGACAGGTCCTCGAAGCTCCAGATGCCGCTCGCATGCGGCCGCGACGGATCCAGCGCACGTCCGGACACGTGGCACCAGAACAGCTCGCCCGCGCGCGGTCCGCCGACGCGCTTCATCACCCGCTCGTCGGCGTAATAGCCGGCGGCATCGAGGCTGGCGACGATACGCTCGCCGGTGCGCTCGAACTCGGCCGGGCTCGGATACAGCAGCGCGAAGCTGCGCTCGATCAGCTGCTCGCGCTGCGCGCCGAAGATCTCCAGCACCAGCCGGTTGCAGTCCTTGATCAGGCGGTTCTCGGAAATCACCAGGCCGATCGGGGCCTGGTCGAAGGCGGTGCGGTAGTCCAGGCTCACAGCAGCGCGTAGGTCGTCGTCGACTGGACCGCCAGCCGGCCCTGCTCGTCGAGCAGGTCGATCTGTCCGAAGGCGAGGTTCCTGCCGCGGCGCAGCAGCCGAGCCTCGATCGTGCAACGGGCGCCGGAGACCGGGCGCAGGAAGGTCGACTGCAGCTGCACGGTCGTCATCGGGCGGAACTCGCCCAGCTCGCGCATCATCAGCAGGACCATGGCCGTGTCGGCCGCGGCCATCGACGCCTGCCCGCACATCACGCCGCCCACATGCACCAGGTCCGGCGCGACCGGCATCGTCAGCCGCAGCAGGCCCTCTTCCGCATGGACGGGCTCCAGGCCGAGTGCGACGATCCACGGGGCGAAGATGGTCGGGATCTGCGCGCGCAGTGCGTCCAGGGGCAAGGTCATCGGGCTTCCTTCGGATCGGTGGCTTAATCAATTCTACGTAGCGCCTACGTAATGTCTTACGTAGTAGATTGCTCGACCAGTTCTGAACCCCGTGGATCAACGGTTAGCAGGAGACATCGGATGAACAAGCTTTTCCCCAGCGCCCAGGCGGCGCTGGACGGCATCGTCAAGGACGGCCAGCTGCTGGCGGTCGGCGGCTTCGGCCTGTGCGGCATCCCGGAGGCGCTGATCGCGGCGCTGCGGGACAGCGGCGTCAAGGGCCTGACCGTCATCAGCAACAACGCGGGCGTGGACGGCTTCGGCCTGGGCCAGCTGCTCGAGACGCGGCAGATCAGCAAGATGATCTCCAGCTACGTCGGCGAGAACAAGGAGTTCGAGCGCCAGTACCTGGCCAAGGAGCTCGAACTCGAGTTCACGCCGCAGGGCACGCTGGCCGAGAAGCTGCGCGCCGGCGGCGCGGGCATCCCGGCCTTCTTCACCCGCACCGGCGTCGGCACGCTGGTGGCCGAGGGCAAGGAGATCCGCGAGTTCGACGGCCACCAGTACGTGATGGAGCGGTCGTTGAATCCGGATGTCGCGCTGGTCAAGGCGCACATCGCCGACAAGAGCGGCAACCTGATCTTCCGGCGCACCGCGCGCAACTTCAATCCGGCCTGCGCGATGGCCGGCAAGGTGACGATCGTGGAAGTGGAGCAGGTCGTCGAGGTCGGCGAACTGGATCCCGATGCCATCCACCTGCCCGGGATCTATGTGCACCGCATCGTGCACAACGCCAATCCCGAGAAGCGCATCGAGAAGCGCACCACCCGACCCGCTGCCTGAGGAGAGAGACATGCCCTGGACCCAAGACCAGATGGCGGCGCGCGCCGCGCAGGAACTGGAAGACGGCTTCTATGTGAACCTCGGCATCGGCATTCCGACGCTGGTCGCGAACTTCGTGCCGGCGGACAAGGAGGTGTGGTTGCAGAGCGAGAACGGCATGCTCGGCATCGGTCCGTTCCCGACCGACGACGAGGTCGACGCGGACCTGATCAATGCGGGCAAGCAGACGGTGACGACGATTCCTGGCTCGTCGATCTTCGGCAGCCATGACAGCTTCGCGATGATCCGCGGCGGCAAGATCAACCTGAGCATCCTGGGCGCGATGCAGGTCAGCGAGCGTGGCGACCTGGCGAACTGGATGATCCCCGGCAAGATGGTGAAGGGCATGGGCGGCGCGATGGATCTCGTCGCTGGCGTGCCGCGGGTGATCGTGCTGATGGAGCATGTCGCCCGCAAGAAGGATGGCACCGAGGACTTGAAGATCATTCCGCAGTGCACCTTGCCGCTGACGGGTGTTGGTGTCGTCAACCGCATCATCACGGACCTGGCCGTGATGGACGTGACGCCGCAGGGATTGAAGCTTGTCGAGCTGGCGCCCGAGGTCACCCGCGAGTTCGTGCAGAGCAAGACTGGCGTGACGCTGGTCTGAGCAAGACCTGGCCCCACCGCGCGCATGCCAAGGCCCGCCGTCAGCGGGTGATGGTGGGGCCGGAATGGGGCATGGGGGTCCTGGAGGGATCCCCCATGCCCCGTGGAGTGCCCGCGCCTGGCCTCGCGCGGGAAGCGGCGCACCGTACTGCCCCCCGCCGCTGGCCCTCACCCCCACCCTCTCCCGCAAGCGGGAGAGGGAGTGAGAATGCACCGAGCTGGTCGTGTCCCCTTCCCGCGCTGCGGGAGAGGTAGGGGGTGGGTCAGGCAGAGAAGACGGTCAGCCGGGCACGACAAGTGCCATCGCGCGGGCGTTTGTTTCCAGATCGTTTCCCGCGTTTATCCCAGTCCGACAAGTTCGACTCGTGAATAAATCACGACGCAACGTCCTGTTGCCGCGCCTTTCACAAGTTGTACGAATGACGGTGAATTGACGACCGGCCCTCGCCACCATCGCGCATCCGCTGCTTGGAGCCGATGCCGAGATGACTGCCGCCGCCACCACCACCCTCTTTGCTCCGCCCGACGACGACCGTGTCGACGAGGCCACTTCCATTGGTGCGCCGGCTGCCCTGGCGGCTGCCGCCGCCGCGGCGCTGCTCGCGGCTTGCGGCGGCGGGGGCGGTGGGAGCGACGGTTCCGCCGGTCCTGACAGCAACCCCCAGAACGATGTTCCCACGACCGAGCCTGAAGCGGCGCGCTTCCTCGGTCAGGCCGGATTCGCCGCCAGCGCGGCGGACCTGACCAGCGTCAAGACCTCCGGTTTCGCGCGCTGGCTGGACCAGCAGTTCGATGCCCCACGCACGCAGAGCCACTATGACTGGCTGGTGGCCAAGGGCAAGGGCGTGGAGGCCAACCGCTATAGCCTGGACGGTACCGACGCGACGCTGTGGCGCAAGCTGATTGCCTCTCCTGACCAGTTGCGCCAGCGCGTGGTGCTCGCCCTGTCGGAGATCTTCGTCGTCTCGATGAACGGCCTGCCGGTCGCCTGGCCGCAGTTCGCGACGGCCGGATACGTCGACATGCTCGAGGAGCGCTGCTTCGGCACCTTCCGCGCGCTCATCGAGGGCGTGACGCTGTCCCCGGCGATGGGCGTCTACCTGGCCATGCGCGGCAATCGCAAGGAAGATCCGAAGACCGGCCGCCAGCCTGACGAGAACTATGCCCGCGAGGTGATGCAGCTGTTCACGATCGGCCTGAGCCAGCTCAATGCCGACGGCACGCCCAAGACGACCAACGGCAAGGCCGTCGACACCTACACCTTGCAGCAGATCACCGACCTGGCGCGCGTGTTCACCGGCTGGGACTTCGACATCGACTCCTCCGACGTCGACGGCCTCGACTTCAGCTACATGAAGCGCCCGATGCGGCAGAACGCCTCGCGCTTCTCCACCGGCGAGAAGAAGGTGCTGGACACCGTGATCCCCGCCACCGCCGACGGTGCCGCCGCGATGAAGGTCGCGCTGGACACCCTGGCCGCGCATCCCAACGTCGGCCCGTTCATCGGGCGGCAACTGATCCAGCGCCTGGTCGCCTCGAACCCGAGCCCGGCCTATGTACAGCGCGTGGCCGCCGTCTTCGCCGACAACGGCAAGGGCGTGCGCGGCGATATGCGCGCGGTGATCCGGGCGATCCTGCTCGATGCCGAGGCACGTCAGCGTTCCACCGCGCCCAGCGGCGGCAAGCTGCGCGAGCCGCTGCAGCGCATGATCCAGTGGGCCCGCACCGTGGGCCTGAACTCGCCCGGTGACCTCTGGGCCGTCGGCGACACCAGCAATCCGTCGTCGCGCCTGGGCCAGAGCCCGATGCGAAGCGGCTCGGTCTTCAACTTCTTCCGGCCCGGTTATGTGCCGCCGAATTCGCAGCTCGGCACCAACAACGTGACCGCGCCCGAGTTCCAGCTCTGCAACGAGAGCACCGTCGCCGGCTACCTGAACTACATGCAGGGCCTGATCAACAACGGCGTCGGCGACATGAAGCCCGACTACACCGCCGATCTCGCGCTGGTCGCCGACGTGCCGGCGATGGTGCGCCGCCAGGCGCAGCTGATGGCCGGCGGCGACATCTCGGAAGCGACCATCACCACGATCGCCACCGCCGTCGCCACGATCAAGGCCGACAACGACACCGGCAAGCTGAACCGCGTCAAGGCCTCGTGGCTGATGGTGCTGGCGGCGCCGGAATACCAGGTCCAGAAATAACCAGCCGTGAGCGGAGTGCCGATCATGACCCACGTCTCCAAGCTTCCCTCGCTGCGCCGCCGCGAGTTCCTCAAGCGGGCCTCGGCCGTGTCCATCGCCGGCACCGCCGCGCCCTGGGCGCTGCAGCTCGCCGCGATCGGCGAGGCCGCCGCCGCCGTCGCCCCGGGCGACTACAAGGCCATCGTCTGCCTGTTCATGTACGGCGGCAACGACTACGGCAACACCGTCATCCCCTACGACACGACGAACTACCAGGCCTACGCCAACATCCGCCAGGCACTGGCGATCCCGCGCGAGCAACTGGCCGCCACGGCGCTGACGCCCAACGTCGCGCTGCCGGACAGTCGCCAGCTCGCGCTCGCGCCGACGATGGCCAAGCTCAAGCCGGTCTTCGACGCCGGCCGGCTCGCGGTGATGCTCAACATCGGCCCGCTGATGCAGCCGACCACGCTGGCCCAGTACAAGGCCGCCAACGTGCCGCTGCCGCCCAAGCTGTTCTCGCACAACGACCAGTCCAGCCTGTGGCAGTCGTCGCGGCCCGAAGGCGCGACCTCGGGTTGGGGCGGACGTCTGGCCGACCAGTTCCTGTCGAGCAACGGCAACGCCACCTTCAGCTGCATCAACGTCTCCGGCAACGCCGTGTTCATGTCGGGCGGCCAGGCGGTGCAGTACCAGATGAGCAGCAGCGGCGCGGTCGCCATCAACGGCGCGAACAAGTCGCTGTTCGGCTCCGCCGCCTGCGCCGAGGCGCTGCGCGGCATGATCACCGGTGACCGCCAGCATTGGATGGAGCAGGAGCTGAACCGCGTCACCGCGCGCTCGGTCAACGCGCAGGGCACGATCAGCGCCGCGCTGGCCAACACCACGCTGCAGACGCCGTTCGAGACCAACGGCCTGGCGGCGCAGCTGCAGACGGTCGCGCGGCTGATCGGCGCGCGTGCCGCGCTGGGCGTGCAGCGGCAGGTGTACTTCGTCTCGATCGGCGGCTTCGACCTGCACGACAACCTGATGTCGCAGCAGCCGATGCTGCTGGGCAACGTGGCCAACGCGATGGCGAGCTTCGACGCGGCGCTCGGCGAGCTGGGCGTGGCCCAGAACGTCACGACCTTCACCGCCTCCGATTTCGGCCGCACGCTGAGCTCCAACGGCGACGGCTCCGACCACGGCTGGGGCAGCCATCACCTGGTCATGGGCGGCGCGGTCAAGGGCGGGCGCTTCTACGGCGCGCCGCCGGTGGTGGCCGTCAACGGTCCCGACGACGTCGGCCAGGGCCGGCTGCTGCCGACCACCTCGGTCGACCAGTTGGCCGCGACGCTGGCGCTGTGGATGGGCGTGCCGGTCGGCGACCTGCCAGGCATCCTTCCGGGGATCGTGAACTTCACCCAGAAAGACCTCGGGCTCTTCGCGGCCTGATTTCGAACAGATCGCCGCCGAGCGCCGGAACTGGCCCGCTTGTTCCCGCCAATTACAGGACGAGGGACAAGGCGGGCGATCTGACGGGGACGCGTTGGGAACGTGTTGGGAATGCGTCGGCGCGAACGGGAGGTCACGCCGTGAGAAGTCGCACGGTGCGTCGGCCGAAGCCGGAACAAATGCCGGCCCGTCGACGCGAAGTCGACGAAGGGGCCGATGTTCACGGGGGAAACGGCCGGGCGTCGAGGTGGAAAACCACGGTAACCGAAGACGTTGCCGGGCCTTTCCGCTGTTGCGGATTCGATGCTGATGGCGAGGGCGGAACTCCCTAGAGTGCCGGGCGTCAGCAGTACCGACACCCGCCCGCCATGTTCCGTTTCCCTTGGTCTTCCGCAGCCGTCACGGCTGCCGCCGCTGCCCTCAGCGCCTGTGGAGGCGGGGGCGGCGGCGACGACTCGCCCGCCGCGCCGTCCGGCTCGGCACCCGCGCCCGACGGTGGCACGCCGGGCGCCGCGCCCGCTCCCGCGCCGTCCGCGAGCCCTGCGCCAGCGCCAGCGCCCACACCCGACCCCGCGCCAGCGCCCACGCCTGTCCCGGCGCCGGCCCCCGCGCCGTCGCAGATCCCCGCCGCGAGCCTGGTGCTGCCGGCCCCCAACGACGCCCAGGCCGCGCGTTTCCTCGCGCAGGCCGGCTTCGCCGCGAGCGAGGCCGACATCGCCACGCTCAAGTCCGTCGGCTACAACGCCTGGCTGGACCTGCAGTTCGCCGCGCCGCGCAGCGAGTCCCACTGGGACTGGCTGACCCGCAACGGCTACGCCGCGGACGCGAAGAAGAACGCGAACTTCGAAGGCCTGCCCAACAGCGTCTGGTGCAAGTTCATCACCTCGCCGGACCAGTTGCGCCAGCGCATGGTGCTGGCGTTGTCGGAGATCTTCGTCGTCTCGGCGGTGGGCGCGACCATGCCGTGGCGGACGATGATGCTGGCCGCCTACGCGGACCTGCTCGAGGAGCACGCGTTCGGCAGCTTCCGCGGCCTGCTGGAGGCGGTGGCGCTGTCGCCGGCGATGGGCAGCTTCCTGGCGATGCGCGGCAGCAAGAAGGAAGACGGCCAGGGCCGCCAGCCCGACGAGAACTTCGCCCGCGAGGTGATGCAGCTCTTCACCATCGGACTGGTGCAGCTGAACCTGGACGGTTCCGTCCAGACCGCCGGCGGCCGCCCGATCGAGACCTACGACCTGAACACCGTCACGCAGCTCGCTCGCGCGTTCACCGGCTGGGACGTGGACACCGCCGCCCCCGGCGGCTCGGATCCGTCTTTCATGCGCCGCCCGATGGTGCACACCGCGGGCAACTTCTCGACCGGCACGAAGACCGTGCTCGGCATGGCGATCTCCGCCGCCGACGGCCCGTCGGCGCTGCGCCAGGCGCTGGACGTGCTGGCGAATCATCCCAACGTCGGCCCGTTCTTCGGCCGTCAGCTGATCCAGCGCTTCGTCTGTTCCAACCCGAGCGGCGCCTATGTGCAGCGCGTGGCGCAGGCCTTCAACGACAACGGGCAGGGCGTGCGCGGCGATCTGAAGGCGGTGCTGCGCGCGGTGCTGATGGATCCCGAAGCGCGGCTGGTCGAGGCCGGCGCGGCCAACTCCGGCAAGCTGCGCGAGCCGGTGCTGCGCTTCGTGCAGGTGGCGCGCTCGGTCCGGCTGAGCTCGGCCGGCCAGTGGACCATTCCCGAGACCAGCGATCCGGAGACGCGCCTCGGCCAGAGCCCGTTCTTCAGTCCGTCGGTCTTCAACTTCTACCGGCCGGGTTATGTCCCGCCGAATTCGTCGATGACCGCGGCGGGCGTCACCGCGCCGGAGTTCCAGCTGCTCAACGAGGTGACGGTCACCGGCTACCTGAACTTCATGCAGACGCTGCTGACGACCGGGCAGGGCGATGCGAAGCCGGACCTGAGCGCCGACATGGCGTTGTCCGCCGACGCGCGCGCGATGGTGGCGCGCCAGGCGCTGCTGCTGGGCGGCGGCGCCATCTCCGACGCGACGCAGGCGCGCATCGCCGCCGCGGTCACGACGATCGCGGCCAACACCGACGACGGCCGGATCAACCGCGCCCGCGCCGGCTGGATGCTGCTGCTCGCCTGCCCCGAATACCAGATCCAGAAATGACGACGGCGTCGCCGCGCGACGCCCTGCGGAGACCTGCCATGGCCCATGTATCCAAGCTCCCCGCGCTGCATCGGCGCGAGTTCCTCAAGCGCGCGTCCATCGCGTCTGCCGTCGGCGCCGCCGCGCCCTGGGCGCTGCAGCTCGCCGCGATCGGCGACGCCGCGGCGGCCACCACGGGCGGCGACTACAAGGCGCTGGTGTGCGTGTTCCTGTACGGCGGCAACGACCACGGCAACACGGTGATCCCGGTCGACGCGGCCAGCCATCAAGCCTACGCGGCGATCCGCCCGACGCTGGCGATCGGTCGCGACGCGCTCGCGGCGACCACGCTGGCGCCGACGCTGGCCTTGCCCGACGGCCGTCAGATGGCGCTGGCGCCGGGGCTCTCGGCGATCAAGCCGGTGTTCGACGCCGGCCGGCTCGCGGTGATGCTCAACATCGGCACGTTGACGGCGCCGATGACGCTGGCGCAGTACAAGTCCGGCGCGGTGGCGGCGCCGCCCAAGCTGTTCTCGCACAACGACCAGTCCAGCCTCTGGCAGTCGTCCAACGTCGAGGGCGCGCGCACCGGTTGGGGCGGGCGCATGGCCGACCTGATGCTGTCGGGCAACGGCCGCGCGGGGCTGACCTGCATCAACGTCTACGGCAACGCGATCTTCCAGGCGGGGGACGCGGCGTTCCAGTACCTCACCGGCCCCGGCGGCAAGAAGCCGATCACCGGCATCGGCAGCCAGGTCTTCGGCTCGACGTCCTGCGCGAAGCTGCTGCGGGCGCTGATCACCGAGGAGCGTCCGCATCCGATGGAATCGGAACTCAACCGGGTGACCGCGCGTTCCATCGACCTGCAGTCGACGCTGAGCACGGCGCTCGCCGGCGGGGCGACGCTGTCGACCGCGTTCGCGGCGGACGCGCTGGCGCGCCAGCTCAAGATGGTCGCGAGCCTGATCGCGGCCCGCTCGGCGCTGGGCATGACGCGCCAGGTCTACTTCGTCGGCCTGGGCGGCTTCGACCTGCACGACGGACTGACGACGCGCCACCCGGTGCTGATGCAGCAGCTCGGCGGCGCGCTGGCGAGCTTCGACGGTGCGCTGCGCGAGATCGGCATGGCCGACCAGGTCACCACCTTCACCGCCTCCGACTTCGGCCGCACGCTCAGCAGCAACGGCGACGGCACCGATCACGGCTGGGGCGCGCATCACTTCGTCATGGGCGGCGCGGTCAAGGGCGGGCGCTTCTACGGCACGGCGCCGTCGGTGAGCGTCAACGGCCCGGACGACGTCGGCCAGGGCCGGTTGTTGCCGACGACCTCGGTGGACGAGCTGGCCTCGACGCTCGCGCTGTGGATGGGTGTGCCGCCGACGGAGCTGCGCACCGTGCTGCCCCACATCGGCAACTTCGCGGGCACCGACCTCGGCTTCATGAACTGACGCATCAGCTGACGAGCCGCCGCACCGTCATGGGACGACGAGGGCGCCGATGGATAGGGGTTTCTCCTCGATCCGGGAGCTCCCGGTATATCGGTCCGCAACCCGACATGCCGGTGCCCCCAACCCTAGGGGGCGCCGTCCGTCAAGTTCCGCTACGCAAGGCCCAGACGTTCTCCTAACATCTCCGCGAGGCCCCACGCACCCACCAACGGCGGGAAGACCGTGCGCGAGTCGAGGGCCGCGTTCCACACACGCCCACCAGGGAGGCCGAGATGGATGGAATGCTGGGGAGGACCCCGGAGTTGGGCCGGCTCATGTCCTATCGTGGCCCGGAACGCCGGCGTGGATCGCCGGATCGGTGGTGGCGCCATGCGCTGGAGGAGATCGACCTCGGGGTCTGTCTCGTCGCCTGCGAAGGGCAGCTGCTGTATGCCAACAGCACCGCGCGGCGGCAGCTCGACGAGACCTCGCCGCTGCAGATCGTCGAGGGCCAACTGATCGCGGCGCAGCGCAACGACCAGCTGCGGCTGGACGGCGCGCTGGCCGACGTGCAGCGCGGGCTGCGCCACCTCATCTGCCTGGGACGCGGGCCGGCGCGGCTGTCGATGTCGGTGCTGCCGCTGCAGGACGGGCACGGACGGCCGTCGCAGGCGATGGTGGTGCTGGGCAAGCGCAACCTGTGCGGGGAGCTGCCGATGCTCGCGTTCGCGCGCGAGCATCAGCTGACCGCCGCGGAACTCCAGGTGCTGCAGTCGCTCTGCTCGGGCCTGCAGCCGCAGGAGATCGCGCATCGCCACGGCGTCGCGATCTCGACCGTGCGCACGCAGATCGCGAGCGTGCGCGCGAAGACCGCGACGGAAAGCATCCGCGACCTCGTGTCGATGGTGGCGCAACTGCCGCCGATGCAGGGCGTGCTGCGGGTGATGGAGCGGGCCTGAAGCGAGGACTTCGCCCGTCGGCGCAAGCCGGGGCGGGGTCTCCTCATACGTCTCGCGGGCTCCACAAATCGTCGACCCCGCCCCGGCTTGCGCCGACTCGGAGCGAGGACCGCGGTCAGGCGCGCCGTGGCGCGAGCGTCTTTGTGTAGAGCGCGTTGCCGTCGAGGTCCTTGAGCGTGACCGTCATCGCGCGCGTCCTGGCGTCGATGTCGACCTGGCCGAAGAACTGCGTGTCCGGTGCCGGCGCGGCATTGGCAACGCCTGGCCCCTTCTGGTACGCGACCTGCATGCCGAAGGTGCCGTCGGCCTTGTTGGGGCCGAAGCCGCCCGCGTGCAACGGGCCGGACACGAATTCCCAGAAGGGCAGGAAGTCGGTGTGCTTCGCCTTGGCGGGATCGAAGTAGTGCGCGGCGGTGTAGTGCACGTCGGCGGTGAGCCAGACGATGTCGTGCAGCCCGTGCTTCTTGATCTCGGAGAGCAGGCGTGCGATCTCGAGTTCGCGGCCGCGCGGGGCGCCGTCGTCGCCGTTGGCGATGGCCTCCCACTTGTCGCGGCCCTCGCCGTCCTTGCCGTCGTTGACGTGCAGGCCGATCGGCATGTCCGCCGCGATGACCTTCCACACCGCCTTGGAGCGCTTCAATCCCTCGAGCAGCCAGGCGAGCTGCGGGCGGCCCATGAAGGCGCTGTCGGCGTTCTCCTCGGTCTGGAGGTTGGCGCTGTTGGGGCCGCGGTAGCTGCGCATGTCGACGACGAAGACGTCGAGCAGCGGTCCCTGCGGCAGATGGCGGTAGATGCGTTCGCTTTCAGCGTCGCCGAAGCGGCGCATCGGCGCGTATTCCTGGAAGGCCTTGGTGCCGCGGGCGACCAGCAGCGGGATGTTCTTCTCGGTGTAGCGGGCATCGCCGGAAAGGTCCTTGCTGTCGGAGTAGTTGTTGGTGACCTCGTGGTCGTCCCACTGCCAGATCTGCGGCACGTCGGCCGACATGCGGCGGACGTTGGCGTCCATCAGGTTGTAGCGGTAGCGGCCGCGGTACTCGTCGAGCGTCTCGGCGACCTTGCTGGTCTGCTCGGTGACGAGGTTGCGCCAGATCGAGCCGTCGGGCAGCTTGATCTCGGCGGGGATGGGGCTGTCGGCGTAGATGGTGTCGCCGCTGTGCAGGAAGAAGTCGGGGTTGATGCGGCGGATCTGTTCGTAGATCTTCATGCCGCCCCACTGCTCGTTGATGCCCCAGCCCTGGCCGCAGGTGTCGCCGCTCCAGGCGAAGCGGACGTCGCGGACGCTCTTGCTCCCGAACGAGGCGGGCAGGCGCAGATGGCCGGCGACGGGCTCGGACATCACGCGTTCGTTGCGCAGGTCCTGCAGGACGACGCGGTAGAAGATCTCCTGGCCGGCGGGCAGGCCGCGGAGGTCGACGCGGCCGGTGAAGTCGGAGTCCTCGAGCAGGTGGGGGCCGCGCACGCGCTGCAGGTTGGCGAAGCTGGCGGTGGTGGACCACTCGAGCCAGAGGCGGGCGGGGCGGTCGGCGCGGGTCCAGATGATGGCGCCGTCGGCGATGGGGTCGCCGGATTGGATGCCGTGCGGCATCTGCGGCCGCATCGCGTCGCGGGTGATGAGGGCGGGCGCCTGCGCATGAGCGCCGGGGAGGCTCAGGAGCGAGCTGCCGCCCAGGAGGGCGCTGGTGTGGAGGAAGCGGCGGCGGTCCATGCGGGTCTCCCGGCGAAATCGCGAAACGGCGAAGCCCGCGATGCTGCCGGGAGGGTGTGACGGGGAGGTGACCAGCAGACCGGCGTTGTTGGGGGCGCGCTTCCAACAGATTGCATCCCCCATCGATCCTGCTTGAGTGGGAGAGGAAATCCAATGTTGATGGATGTCAACGTTGCTCTACGGACATCAGATTAGCGTCGAAAAACCTAATCGAAACGTATAGCATCCATGAATCGCATCAACTGGACTGAAAAGGCGATGCGGCAGATGTTGAAGTTGCCACGTGAGGCGGTGAAGGCCATTGCCGGCGCCGTCGTCATCGAGCTGGCGGACCTCAAGGCTGCGCGCAACGTCAAACGACTGATGAACCACCCGTATGCCTACCGCTTGAGGGTCGGGGACTACCGGGTGTTCTTCGACTTCGCCGTCGAAGTCCGGATCGTGTCCATCGAGGAAGTGAGGAAGCGCGATGAACAAACGTATTGATTTCCAGACCATCCTCGGAGCGGATGGAACGCCGGCGTTCGTCGTGCTTCCCTACGACGAGTTCGTGCGCCACTTCGAAGCCGTAGGCGATCTGATCCCCGATGCCGTCGCGCAACTCGTGTTCAACGAGAACATGACCGGCGCGAAAGCATGGCGCACGCACCTAGGGCTCACGCAAAAGGTGGTCGCAGATCGGCTTGGGATCACGCAAGGTGCTTACGCGCAACTCGAAGCGAGTGGACGGCCGCGACGCTCGTCGCGGGAGCGGATTGCAAATGCACTGGGCATCCGGCCTGGGCAATTGAACTTCTAAGAACAGTCTGCAAGACACGATCTGCGGCGCCTGAAGAGTCACGTCGCGCGCTGCATATCCACCTCTCGACGTTGCGCTGGAGCAGTACCGCGAAGGTGATGAGAAGGAGGCCAGACCTCGCTTCCGGCCAAGCCTTCCGATAGGCCGAGCTGACATGGCGCGCAGTTCAGGGCATCAATGGTTTGGAGTCAGCACCGTCCAGATGTCGCGCAACAACTGTCATCTGATGACACGTGGTTGAAGTGCTTGCCACGCTGCGTTGCAGATGTCCCAGACCTGCCTTGATGCTGTGCTTCGCAATCTCTACCCGATCACACGCGACGGATCTTGATTTCGCCGATGACATCCGCTGCCGTAATAACCGGCATCTGTGGGGCCACGGGCGAGTATGGCTGAAGCTTAGTAGACAGGCGGGTCAACTGGTCCAAGGCTGAATAGCAATAGATGAGGGCGTCCGTGGTTGACACCTCACCGCGGGTCGCACCGCTCAACAGCTTGAGTTCCTCGGCTAGCCGCTCTCCGCGCTTAGGTGATGCCCGCGCGGCCGCGATCGCCGAAGGATCTTTTGGCAAAGGCAGAGAAACACCGGTCAGTGGCGCAACACCTTTGACGTTGAATACCGTGCCTACGGCAAACAACTTTGATTCGGCTCGGGCCAACGGCACGCAATGGACGCACAAGTCCCGGTACGCGCCGAGGACAAAGAGCCACCCCCCCTTCGCTGTCCCAGTCGACAGCTCGGCGAACAGCGGATCTGCGGTTGTCACCTTGTTCAATACATGCTTCTTCGCGCCGGCCATCGTCGTGATGTGGTCTGAGGGGCGATGCTCGGCTGAATCGCCCCGGATTTCCTAGACAGTCCTGAGCCGTTGGGAATGGCGACGCTCGAACTCGGCGGGCGATGTGCCGCCGGCAGTACCGTGGCGCCGCTTGGCGTTATAGAACATCTCGA
>Ga0065165_1000602_pt1 | contig 52602 bp, 40 predicted proteins | sample AraplaMF_Cvi_mMF_FD_63813 | JGI IMG/M metagenome (GOLD analysis project Ga0065165, IMG submission 63813) | Arabidopsis root microbial communities from the University of North Carolina, USA - plate scrape MF_Cvi_mMF (version 2) (version 3) | ecosystem: Host-associated > Plants > Roots >...
CGCGACCCCTCATCCGACCTGCTTCGCAGGCCACCTTCTCCCGCAAGGGGAGAAGGCGCCCCTACTCCTTCGGCGCTTCGGTCGGCGGGTCGGGCTCGACTGTGGTCATGCCGGTGGCGGCGGCGTCGTCGTCGATCTGCTGCTGCTCGGGGGTCTTCTCGACCGGCGGCGGGGGCGGCGGCGGGACCTCGGCGGCCTTGGGCTCTTCCGGCGGCGGCGGCGGCGCGGCGGCCGGGGCAGCCGGCTCTGCGGCCTTCTCCAACGGCTTGTCGAAGTTCAGCGTCCGGCTCACGGCCAGCGCCACCAGCACTGCCGCGCAGGCGGCCGCGATCCACAGAACCTTCTTGAACATCGCCCCTTAGACCTTCGTACCCGACGCCAGCACGCCCACGCGCTGAAGCAGTTCCCGGTCCCAGTTATACGGGTCCGAGCGGAAGTGCATCTGCCCATCGGAGCCGGCGAACGCCGTCCAGTACAGGATGAACACCGGCACCTGGGCGGTCAGCTTCGCCCGCACCGTCTTGTCACCCTCGAGCTGCTTGTCGATGGCCTCGGCGGTCCAGCTGGCGTCGCCCTCCAGCAGCGCCTCGGCCAGCGCCCGTGGCTTCTCCAGCCGCACGCAGCCGTGGCTGGCCTGCCGCGCGAACAGGTCGAACCCGCCCTTCGACGGCGTATCGTGCAGATAGACCGCGAACGGGTTGTCGAAGTCGAACTTGAACCGGCCCAGCGCGCTCTGGTCGCCCGACGCCTGCTGCAGGCGGGGCTGGCCGCCCTGCACCGGGATGATCCGGTAGCCGTTGCGGGCCAGATAGCCGGGATTGGCCTTCTCCTTCGGCCACAGCTCGCGCTGGGCGATGCCGGCCGGCACGTTCCAGGGCGGGTTGATCACCACCGAATGGATCGACGAGGTCAGCATCGGCGTCTCGTCGCCCGGCCGGCCCGAGACCGCCTTCATCGACATCACCGGCTTGTCGTCGCGGAACAGGGTGACGATCGCCGCCCCCGTGTTCACCTGCACCCGCGTGGCCGGCATGGTCGCCGGCATCCAGCGCCAGCGCTCCATGTTGGCGATGATCTGCAGGATGCGCTGGCCGACCGGCTGGTTCAGGTACGCAAGTGTTCCATTCCCCACCACGCCGTCCGGCTTCAGGCCGTAGCGCTTCTGGGCGCGGATCACCGCCTCCTGCAGCGGCTTGTCGAAGGTCGTCGACCCCGTGGCGACGACCAGCGGGTCCTCGACCGCCAGCCGCGCCCGCAGCATGGCCACGCGCGGGTCGCTGGAGCCCAGCTCCATCTTCCCGCCCTCGACGATGGTCTTCCAGCCGCCCTTGGCCGCGATCTCGCGGTAGCGGACCAGGCCGCGCTTCAGCGCGACGTAGCCCGAGTAGCGGGGCGGCAGGCTGTCGAGCCAGGCCTGCAGCCGGCCCTCGGCCAGCGCCCTCGCCAAGTCGGGCGACGGGTCGTAGGCCGCCGGGCGCACCTGCCACAGCTCGGGGAACTTGTCGGGGTCCATCCGCCCGATGCGGACGTCGTGGGCGTACTGCACCAGCCCGTCGGCCAGGGTCGCCTGCTGGGCGGCCGAGAGCTGGCCGTCGTCGGGGAAGCCGTCCGGCAGGTAGGTCTTGGGCTGCAGCCCATGCAGGTCGGCGGTCCGCAGCGCCTTCACGGCGACCTGCGCCTGGGCGGGCGTCAGCGCCGGGATCGGGACCGGAGGCGGCGGAGGCGGCGGGACGGGCGTCGCGGCGGCCGGCGGCAAGGGCAGCACGGGCGGCGCGGCCTGGGGCTGCGCCAAGGCGAAGTCGCCCAGCACGAGCGGCGCCACTGCGGCCAACGCCAGGCAGCGCCCGATGCGTCCGCCCCGCAAGCCATGCCCGCCCATGATGTTACCCGGTCCTCGTTGTTGCGACACGGAAGCTACGGTCCGCGTCGGATGATGGATGAACGCATATCTGGGCTTACCCGCCCGGTGTGTCGATGGGGTCACATACGGTGACAGTCGGACTGTCACTGGGAAGCAACATATAACGAGTTACACGGAATCATTTTGACAGGCGTAAAATCTATTCATTACATCTGTAAGAATGATCGACCGCCCCGTCCCCCGCCGCACCGTCCTCGCCGGCGGCCTCGCCGCCTTCGCCCCCCAGGCCGCCAGCTGCGCCGACCCGTGGGACGTCCCGGCCGCCGGGGTCCGCGAGGAGGCCTTCGTCAGCCTGAACGGCGTCGACCAGTGGGTCACGATCCGGGGCGAGGACCGCGCCAATCCCGTGCTGGTGATGATCGGCGGCGCGGGCAACGCCTTCGGCGCGCCCTTCAGTCCCTTCGTGCGCACCTTCCGGCCGTGGGAGCGGCGCTACACCCTCGTCCAGTGGGACCCGCAGGGAACCGGCAAAACCTTCGCCCGCGCCGGCCGGACGATCCCCGAGGGCGTGACGCTGGAGACCTTGGTCGCCGACGGCCTGGCCCTGGTCGAGCATGTCCGGGCGCGGCTGAGGTGCGAGCGCGTGATCGCCCTCGGCGTCTGCGGCGGCTCTACCGTCGCGCTGAAGATGATCGGCCAGCGGCCGGCGCGGTTCTCGGCCTTCGTCAGCTCCGGCATGGTCACCGAGCCGCCCAAGGCCGCCGAGCGGTTCTATCTCGAACGCCTGCAGCGGCGCGTCGCCGAGCGGGCCGATCCCGCCGACGTGGCGAAGCTGGCCGAACTTGGCCCCGACGCCCTCTCCGACCCGGCCCGCCGGGCGGAGCTCTTCAAGCTGGGCGCGAAGTACCGGCCGCCCAACCCGCCGGACCAGGTGCGCGAGGTGATGAGCGCCCCGAACTGGAGCCTGCTGGAGGCCGCCGCCATCCCGGCCGGCATCAAGGCCAGCTGGGACCGGTTCGGCCCGCACTGGGAGACGGTCGACCTGCCGGCCCTGCCCACGCGGATCCTGGTCCCGGTCGCCCTGCTCTACGGCGAGGACAACGACATCCAGCCGACGCCGCTGGCCAAGGCCTGGCTCGACCGCATCGAAGCGCCCGCCAAGGCCTGGGCGACCATCCCGGCCGCCGGCAACCACGTGATGGAGACCCATACCGAGGCGTTCCTGGCCCTGCTGGACCGCCACGCCCGCCCGTGGGCGACAAAGACCTGAAACGCCCTTCTCACCTTGCGGGAGAAGGTGGCTCGAAGCGAGACGGATGAGGGCGCGCGCTCGGCCGTCCGGCTCACCGCGCGCCGCAGGCGCAACAATTCACCGCCAAGTTCGCCAAGAGGCTACGGCAGCTTCGAGTCCTTAGCGTTCTTGGCGTCTTGGCGGTGATCTTTCCGGCGCTGACGCGCCCAGGGGAGACGGGGGCTGACGCCCTAGCCCCTCGGCGGATAGGCGTGCACGTCGCCCTGCGGGTCGGTGACCTCGCCGTCGCCGGCGTAGCAGGGGCCGATGGGGGCCTTGCCGTGGCCGCCGGGGATGTCCAGCACATAGGTCGGCTGGCACAGGCCCGAGACGGCGCCCCGCAGCTCGCGCATCAGCGCCTGGCCCTCGGCGATCGAGGTGCGGAAGTGGCCTGTGCCGGGCGCGAGGTCGGCGTGATGCAGGTAGTAGGGCTTGATCCGCAGCTCCACGAACCGCCGCATCAGCGCCTCCAGCACGCCGGCGTCGTCGTTCACGCCCTTCAGCAGCACCGTCTGGCTCACCATCGGGATTCCGGCGTCGACGATCCGGGCGCAGGCCGCCGCGGCCTCGGCCGTCAGCTCGTCGGCGTGGTTGGCGTGCAGCGCCACCCAGGTGGTCTTGCCCGGCGCCTGCAGCGCGGCGACCAGCTCGGGCGTGACCCGTCCCGGATCGACCGCGGGCACGCGGGTGTGGAAGCGCACCACCTTCACATGCTCGATCCTCGCCAGCCGGGCCGTCAGATCGGCCAGCCGGCGCGGCGACAGGATCAGCGGGTCGCCGCCGGTGACGATCACCTCCCAGATCGCCGGATCGGCGGCGATGTAGGCCATGGCCGCGTCGAGCTGTTCGGCGGACATGGGCCGCACGCCCTCGGGCCCAACCATCTCGCGCCGGAAGCAGAACCGGCAATAGACGGCGCAGGCGTGGTTGGCCTTCAGCAGCACCCGGTCGCGATACCGGTGCACCACGCCGAACACCGGGCTATGGGCGTCGTCGCCGATGGGGTCCGCCCGCTCGTCCGGCGTGGTCGTGAGTTCGGCGGCCGTGGGCACGAACTGGCGGGCGATCGCGTCGTTGTCGGGGACCAGTTCGGCCATGGCCGGCGTGATCGCCACGGCGTAGCGCGCCGCCACGCCCTCGATCTCGGCCAGGCGCGCGGGCGCGACGAGGCCGGCGTCGGCGAGGTCCTTCGGCGTGCGCAGCGTGCGGGCGGTCATGGCGGGGCGCATATGGCCCATGCGGACCGCCGCCGCAAATGGGACCTGATGCCCCGCCGCGGGTGACTACGCCCTCTTCTGCTCGTCATCGCCCGGCTTGTCCGGGCGACCCATGATCTCCGTGGTGACGGCTCGAACGCAGCGCTGCCGCCGTGACCCGTCGGCGAGTCCTGCGATCATGGGGGGGCCCGGACAAGCCGGGCCATGACGAGCCTTCATTTATTCAACGGCTCGGCTGCACCTAAGCCGCCCGCTCGTCGTCGAGCGCCTGGCGCACCCGGCGAGCGAGCTGTTCGATGGTGAAGGGCTTGGGCAGCAGCGACGACTGCACCGCCTCGGCCCCGCTGGCGTCGCGGGCGTAGCCGGTGGTGTAGAGCACGCGCAGGGCGGGCTTGGCCGCGCAGGCCCGCTCAGCCAACTGCAAGCCGTTCATCCCGGGCATGACGATGTCGGTGAACAAGAGGTCCGCCGCCGGCTCGTCGGCCAGCCGCCGCAGCGCCTCGGCGCCGTCGGCCGCCTCCGAAACCGAATAGCCCAGGTCGCGCAGGGTCTCGACCGACAGCCTGCGCACGTCGGCCTCGTCCTCGACCACCAGCACCGCCTCGCCGTCGCGGGCGCGGGGCAGGGGCCCGCCCGCCGCGCCCGCCGCCGGCTTCGCCGGCAGCACGCCGATCCAGCGCGGCAGGTAGATCACCGCCGTCGTCCCCCGCCCCGGCTCCGAGCGCAGGGTCATCCGCCCGCCCGACTGGCTGACGAAGCCGTAGACCTGGCTCAGGCCCAGGCCCGACCCCTTGCCGACGTCCTTGGTGGTGAAGAACGGCTCGAACGCGCGCTCCATGACCTCTGGCGTCATCCCCGCGCCGGTGTCGGCGATGCAGATGCGCACGAAGTCGCCGCTCGTGGGCCCGCCGGGGTCGTCCGGCAGCGGGGCGGCGGCATTGCCCGTGGTCAGGGACAGCCGGCCGCCGTCCGGCATGGCGTCGCGCGCGTTCACCGCCAGGTTCAGCACCGCGTTCTCCAGCTCGGCGGTGTCGGCGTGCACCGGCCACAGGTCGCCGGCCAGCGCCGTCTCGATCTCCACCCGCTCGCCCAGCGAGCGACGCAGCAGATCGATCATGCCGCTCACCAGGCCGTTCACGTCCAGGGCCTCGGGATTGAGCTTCTGCCGCCGCGCGAAGGCCAGCAGGCGGCTGGTCAGCGCAGCCGCGCGATTGGCCCCCTCCGTCGCGTTGTCGAGGTAGCGGCCGATCCGCGGGTCCTCCTCGCCCGTCAGCCGGCGGCGCGCCATGTCCAGGCTGCCGACCACGATGGCCAGCATGTTGTTGAAGTCGTGCGCGATGCCGCCGGTCAGCTGGCCGATGGCCTCCATCCGCTGCATCTGCCGCACCTGGCCCTCGGCCTCCTCGCGCCGGGCCATCTGGTCGCGCAGGTCGGCGTTGGCCCGCGCCAGCTCGCCGGTGCGCTGGGCGACCCGGTCCTCCAGGGTGGCGTTCACCTCCTCCAGCTCGGCGTGCGCCGCCTCGGCCAGCAGGCCCGCCCGCGCCTGGGCCAGCACTGCGAAGGTCAGCGCCAGCGTCATGGCCACGCCCAGGCCGGCGGTCCAGTAGACGAGGTCGCGGTTGCTGCCCGCCTCGAACGCCGGGCGCGTGCGCACCACCACGCTCCAGGGCCGGCCCGCCACCTGCACAACCCGCACGGCCGACAGCGCGCCGGGCGTCGCCTTCGCCGGCGCCGTCTCGAACAGCCGGTTCTGCGGTTGGGCCGAGCCATCGTAGATCGCCACGTCGATCAGTCGGTTGGGGTCCGACGGGAACACCGTCTGCAGCAGGTCGCCGGCCCGCAGCGGGCTATAGACGAACCCCGCGAGGCTGCCGCCGTCGTGGCTGGTGACCGGCAGGAACATGAGCACGCCGGGCTGCGGATGGATGTCGCGGTCCTGCACCAGAGTCACCCGCCCCGACATGGCTAGGTCGCCCGTGCGGGCTGCCCGGCGCATGGCCTCGCGTCGGGTGGCCTCGCTATACATGTCGAAGCCGATCGCGCTGGCGTTCGGCGGACTGAGCGGCGCCAGGTAGACGATGCTGGTGTAGGCGGGCCGCGCGCCCTCGGGCCAGACATGGAAGCCGGGCTGGCCTTCCCCGCGCACGTCGGCGGCCAGTCGGTCGCGGGCGGCCGCATCCGGCAGCCAGGCGGCGTAGCCGATGCCCAGAACGCCGGGGTAACGGCTGCCCAGACCCAACTGGCTCACATAGGCCGAGAACTCCGAGGCGGTGACGTTGTCGCTGCCGGCGAACAGGCCCGCGGTGCCGCGCAGCAGGGCGCTATGGCCTTCCATCCGCTGTTGCAGGGCGCTCACCGCCAGGTTCGCCTCGACCCGCAGGCGCGAGGTGTCGCGCGCCTCGTTGGCCTGCAGAAGCTGGAGCGCGGTCAGCACGGTGGCGGCCAGCCCCACCACCAAAACCAGGAGGGGGACGACGAGGTGGGGTAACCAGCGAGAAAAGCTTAGCTTTGCCACACTCGGACGGCAGCGTTACGCGAGCCGGGTGTCAAGCCGAAAGCCGACGCTTCAGGCCACCGGCGTCCACAGCACCTGCTCAATACGGGGTGCGCCCGTGGCCAGCATGACCAGCCGGTCGAAGCCCAGCGCCCCGCCGCTGGCCGGCGGCATCAGCGCCAGCGCCGCCAGGAAATCCTCGTCGATGGGGTAGGTCTCGCCGTACAGCCGCTGCTTCTCGGCCATCTCGATCTCGAAACGACGGCGCTGTTCCTCCGCGTCGGTCAGCTCGCCGAAGCAGTTCGCCAGCTCCACCCCGCAGGCATAGAGCTCGAACCGCTCGGCCACCCGCAGGTCCGAGGGCTTGGGTCGCGCCAGCGCCGCCTCGGAGACCGGATATTCGTACAGGATCGTCGGCCGGCCGTGACCCAGGTTGGGCTCCACCTTCTCCACGATGATCCGGCTGAACACATCGGCCCAGGTGTCGTCCTCCGCCAGCCGCACCCCCGTCGCCCGCGCCTGGGCCGGCAGGTCGCCGAACAGGTCGACGCCCGCGTACCGCGCGAACGCCTCCGCCACCGTCAGCCGCTCGGGCTCTGCGAACGGATCGGCGCTCAGTCCCCGCCAGGTCAGCGCGGTCGCCCCCGCGGCCTCGGCGGCCAGCCGCATCAGCGCCGCGCAATCGTCCATCAGCGTCTCGTAGGGCGCCCCGGCGCGATACCACTCCAGCATCGTGAATTCGGGATGGTGCAGCGGCCCGCGCTCCCGGTTCCGCCAGACCTTGCCCAGGGTGAAGATCGCCGTCTCGCCCGACGCCAGGAGCTTCTTGCACGCGAACTCGGGCGAGGTGTGCAGGTACATCGGCGCCGCCCGGCCATCGATGGTCAGCGCCTCTGTGGCGAAGGCGTGCAGGTGGGCCTCGTTGCCCGGCGAGACCTGCAGCCCCGCAGCCTCCACTTCCACCAGCCCCTCGCCTTCCAGCCAGGCCCGCGCCGCCCGCGTGATCCGGCCTCGCGCCTCCAGGAAGGGGCGGCGGTCGGCGCGCCGCGAGGGGCTCCACCAGGGCGTTTCAGAGGGCTCGGACACGGCTGCGACGTTGGGAGGGGCTGGAGATTTCGGCGCACATCGCTATAGGGGCGCCACAAGAATTTCATCAGCGGAATCGCGTCAGCGGTCCGCCGCATCCCCGAGGGTCCACTTGAAAGTTGCCGCCAGCTCGCTCCGCAAGGGCGCCGTCGTCGATCTCGAAGGCAAGCTCTACGTCGTCCTGACCGCCGAGAACATCCACCCCGGCAAAGGCACGCCCGTCACGCAGCTCAACATGCGCCGCATCTCGGACGGCGTGAAGATTTCGGAACGCTGGCGTACGACCGAGACGGTCGAGCGGGCCATCGTCGACGACCGCGACTACACCTTCCTCTACCAGGACGGCGAGGGGTTCCACTTCATGAACCCCGAGAGCTACGAGCAGGTCGTGGCCTCCGAGGACATCATCGGCGACAGCGCCCCCTACCTGACCGACGGCTGCACGGTGAAGCTCTCGACGCACGAGGGCGTGCCGATCGCCATCGAGCTGCCGCGCCTGGCCACCTTCGAGGTCGTCGAGACCGAGCCGTCGGTGAAGGGCCAGACCGCCTCGTCGTCGTACAAGCCCGCCGTGCTGTCGAACGGCCTGCGCACCATGATCCCGCCCTACATCGGCGTGGGCACCAAGATCGTCGTCCTGACCGAAGACGGCAGCTACCAGGAACGCGCCAAGGACTGAGGTCCGCCAACGGGGCGCTGCGGTTCGGGGAAAGGACCGGGCGGCTGACACGGATGCCGCCCGGCCCCTCCCCTTTGAGCGCCGTCCGACCGGTCGGGTGGCGCCCAAAGCCCTTGGGTTCGAACGGATAGGCGCAAGCCGCGCGGAAACTCCGTCACGACATCCGCAAAAAAAGTTTTCGAGGGGGCCGGACCGCGGGGAAGAAGCCGTGGCCGGATGGGGTCAACCCCCGGCTCTTCCCCGCCTTCGACCTGGTCGCCGCGCGGCACGATGGCGGCGGAACACGTCGGTAGTCCGTATCAAGCTGGGCTATAGGTCGAACGCCGTTCCACCGACACTTCGCCAATTGTCGCACCCTTGAAACAAATCGGCGCCCGATCTGAAGCCGGCATCAGAGGTTCTGGGGTGGTCCAGGCCCCAGCTTGGCCCTAACAGCGCTCGCGATGGATCCTGACTTCTGGCTCTTCGCCGCCGTCGGCTTTGCGGCGCAACTGGTCGACGGCGCCCTGGGCATGGCCTACGGCGTCATCTCGATGTCGGTGCTGCTGAGCTTCGGCGTCACCCCCGCCAACGCCTCGGCCAGCGTCCACGCGGCGAAGGTGTTCACCGGCGCCGCCTCGGGCGCCTCGCACATCTACCACCGCAACATCGACTGGAAGCTGCTGGCCCTGCTCTCGGGCGGCGGCGTGCTGGGCGGGGTGGTGGGCGCCTATGTCCTGACCTCGGTCCCGGGCGAGGCGGTGAAGCCCTATGTCGTCGGCTGGCTGTTCCTCATGGGGCTGGTGATCCTCTACCGCGCCTGGCGCCAGGCGCGGCCCAAGGTGTTCTCGTGGCGCTCGCCTTTTCCGCTGGGCCTGGTCGGCGGCTTCTTCGACGCCATCGGCGGCGGGGGCTGGGGGCCGGTGGTGACCAGCTCGCTGATGGGCGCCGGCGCCGACCCGCGCAAGGCCATAGGCACCACCAACGCCGCCGAGATGTTCGTGGCCATCGCCACCTCGGCCGCGTTCCTGGGCAGCCTGCTCTCGGGTCACTGGGAGGCCGAGGGCCTGGGCGGGCTGATGTGGTCGCTGGCCGGCCTGATCGCCGGCGGCGTGGTCGCCGCACCCATCGCCGGCTGGATGACCAAGGTCCTGCCGCTGCGCTTCCTCACCTGGATCGTGGGCGTCCTCGTCGTGGCCCTGGCTATCTGGCAGGGCATAGGATTGCTCTGACCTCCTGACGCGGGGGCGAATTGCGGTAAACAGGACGCTCAAGCTTCGGGAAGTGTGCGTCCATGACTATCCGCCGCGGCCTTGCCGGCCTGCTGTTCGCCACCGTCGCCGCTGTCGCGGTCCACGCCCAGGCCGCCCCGAAGCCCACCCTCGCCGAACCCGCGCTCTCGCCCGACGGCGCCGAGATCGCCTTCGTCTCGGGCGGCGACATCTGGACGGTCCCGGCCGCCGGCGGCACGGCCAGCCTGCTGGTCACCGATGCGGCCACCGAAGGCCGGCCTCTCTATTCGCCCGACGGCCGCGAACTGGCCTTCACCTCCAACCGCGCGGGCGCGTCGAACGTCTACGTCCTGACCCTGGCCACCGGGAAGCTGCGCCGCATCACCTACAGCGACGCGAACGAGCAGCTCGACGGCTGGTCGCGCGACGGCAAGTGGCTCTACATCTCGGGCCCCTCCGGCGACATCGCCCGCCAGAACGACGTCTGGCGCGTCGCCGCCGCCGGCGGCACGCCGCTGGAGGTCAGCCGCGAGCGCTACCTCAACGAATTCAACTCGGCCCCCTCGCCCGACGGCCGATCCATCGCCCTGATGGCCAAGGGCGTCTCCTCCACCCAGTGGTGGCGCAACGGCCACAGCCACATCGACGAGGCCGAGCTCTGGGTGAAGCCGGTCGCCGCCGAGGCCCCCTATCGCCGCCTGCTGGGCCCGACCTCCAAGCGCCTGTGGCCCATGTGGAGCGCCGACGGGGCCACGCTGTGGTTCATGAGCGACGAGGGCGGGACCGAGAACCTCTGGCGCATGCCCGCCGCCGGCGGCGCGCCGCAGAAGGTCACGAAGTTCACCGACGGCCGGGTCCTGTTCCCGTCCATCGGCTACGACGGCAAGTCCATCGTCTTCGAGCGCGAGTTCGAGATCTGGAAGCTCGACACCGCCACCGGCGCCGTCGCCCGCGTGCCCGTCGCCCTGCGCGGCGCCCCGGCCGCCGCCGGCGAGCGCCGCCTGGTCGAGACCAGCTTCCGCAGCATGGCCGTCTCGCCCGACGGCAAGAAGCTGGCGGTCATCGCCCATGGCGAGGTGTTCGCCGCCCCCACGAAGGACGGCGGCCAGGCCCAGCGCCTGACCGAAACCCCCGGCGCCGAGGGCGACCTGGCCTGGTCCTCCGACAGTCGCCGGATCGCCTATGTCGCCGAGCGCGGCCGCGCCAGCCAGGTCATGGAGTACGACTTCGCGACGGGGAAGGAGCGCCCGCTCACTGAGGCCTCCGACTTCGACGCGGCGCCCAGCTATTCGCCTGACGGCAAGATGCTGGCCTACGTCCACGGCACGCGGCAGGTCCGCGTGATCACCCTGGCCGGCGGCGGCGACCGCGTGCTGTTCGAGGGCGCGCTCGACCGCAACGACGGCTCGAAGTTGGCCTGGTCGCCCGACTCCAAGTGGCTGGCCTTCGGCGTCACCGACCGGAAGTCGTTCCGCAACGTCTGGGTGGCCCCGCTCGCCGGCGGACAGGCCCAGCCGGTCAGCTTCCTGGCGAACGGCAACGCCGCCGACCAGATCGCCTGGTCCTCCGACGGCAAGTACATCGTCTTCGACAGCGGCCAGCGGAGCGAGCCGTCGAAAATCGTCCGCGTCGACCTTCTGCCCAACACGCCGAAGTATCGCGAGGACGCCTTCCGCGACCTCTTCAAGGCTACGCCGCCCGGTGCGCCCGCGCCCAAGTCCGACCCCAAGGACAAGACCCCGGCCGCCAAGCCCGCCGCCTCCGAGGGCGAGGCCAAGGCCGAGGAGGCGGCCGGCGATGATACGCCCGCGCCCAAGGGCAAGACGCCCGTGGTCCGCATCGTGTTCGAGGGCATCCGCGAGCGCGCCACCTTCATCCCGCTGGGCGGCTCGGCCGAGGAGCCGGTGATCAGCCCCGACGGCAAGACCCTGGTCTACCGGGCCCGCCAGGGCGACCAGCAGAACCTGTTCAGCTACAGCCTGGACGAGCTGACCAAGGAGCCGCCGGCGCCGGCCCAGCTCACCGGCGGCCGCCGGGCGAAGCGCGACTACGCCTTCGCCCCCGACTCCAAGCAGATCTACTACCTCGACGGCGGCCGGGTCAGCGCCACGCCCATCGAGAGCCCCAAGCCGCGCTTCATCGACGTCACCGGCGAGATGGTCGTCCGCTTCGACGCCGAGCGGCAGGTGGTGTTCGACGAGGCCTGGACCACGCTGAACCGCGCGTTCTACGATGACAAGTTCCACGGTCAGGACTGGACCGCGCTGCGCAACCGCTTCGAGCCGTTCGCGCAAGGGGCCCAGACGCCCGACGAACTGCGCCGGGTCATCAACCTGATGATCGGCGAGCTCAACGCCTCGCACTCAGGCATCAACCGGCCGACCGAAGGCTTCGGCGCCCAGCCGGCCTCCCGCGTCGGCGACCTGGGCCTGCGCTTCGACCGCGACGCTTACGAGGCCGGCCGCGGCCTGGTGGTCCGCGAAGTCGTCGCGTTGGGCCCGGCCGACATCGAAGGCACGATCAAACCGGGCGACGTGCTCACCGCCGTCGACGGCAAGCCGGTCGGCCCGGGCGTCAACCTCGACAGCCTGCTGCTCGACCGCGCCGGCAAGCGCACCGTGCTGACTGTCTCCGGTCGCCAGGCCGTGGTGCGGCCGGTCGCGCCGTCGGTGGCCGCCGGCCTGCTCTATCGCCAATGGGTCAACGACCGCCGCGCCTATGTCGAGAAGGCCAGCGGCGGGCGGCTTGGCTATGTCCACATCCTGGACATGAGCTCCGACAGCCTGGACCAGCTCTACATCGACCTCGACGCCCAGAACCAGGGCAAGGACGGCGTCGTCATCGACGTGCGCAACAACAACGGCGGCTTCATCAACGGCTACGTCCTCGACGTCTTCAGCCGCCGCAACTTCCTGACCATGACGCCGCGCGGCCTGTTCGGCGTGCCCAGCCGGCAGAACCTCGGCCAGCGCGCCCTGGGTTCGCCCACCATCCTGGTCACCAACGAGAGCTCGCTCTCTGACGCCGAGGACTTCACCGAGGGCTACCGCTACCTGGGCCTCGGCAAGGTGGTGGGCGTCCCGACCGCCGGCTGGATCATCTACACCGGAGCCCAGCCGCTCATCGATGGCTCGTCGGTCCGCGTGCCGTTCATCCGCATCCAAGGCGCCGACGGCAAGGACATGGAGCTCAATCCGCGCCCCGTCGACATCACGGTCGAACGGCCGCTGGGCGAAACCCTGGTCGGCAAGGACAGCCAGCTCGACGCGGCGGTGGCCGAGCTGCTGAAGGGCCTGGGCGGGAGGCGCCCGTGAGCGAGCCGTCCCTCGACTCCGTCGACGCCGAAGGCCGGCTGCGCCTGGCCTGGCGCATCGCGCCCGCCTGCATGGACTTCATCCTCAACATCGAGGAGGCCAGCCGGAACACCGAGAGCATCGTCGACGGCCTGCTGTTCGCCGCGATCCAGTCGGCGAATGTCTCGCCCATCAGCCGCGACCCCGAGCTGCAGGTGGCCTACGCCATGATCGGCGACGCGCCACCCGACGACCTGCGCCGCCCGGTCAGCGTCAACGCCGTGGCCCAGTCGCTGCGCATGCCCTTCGAGACCGCGCGGCGCCGCGTCCAGCGGCTGGTCCGGATGGGCGCCCTCGAGGCGACCCCGCGGGGCATGCTCGTCTCCAAGTTCGCGCTCGGCGACATGCGCTTCCTGTCCAACGTCGTCCTGCGCCACGAGCACCTGAAGACCTTCTATCTCGACATGAAGGCCCAGGGCCTCGCGCCCGCCCCGGCCTCCGGCCCGCTGCCGGCCTGGCCCACCCCGCCGTTGCGGCTCACCAACCGGCTGATCTGGGAATACATGCTGCGGGTCGCCGACGACCTCGGCGCCATCTCGGGCGACGCCACGCGTGGCGTGATCCTGCTGGCCATGACCCAGGAGAACACCCGCGGCTTCCGACCCGACCAGATCGCCGCCTGGACGCGCGATCCCCTGGCGCTGGGCCAGCCGGTGCGCAACCGCAAGCTCGCCGAGCGCCTGAAGCTCTCCAGCGAGACCATGCGCCGCTACATGATCGCCCTGGAGGAACTGGGATTCTGCTTCCGAGGACCGGCGGGGCTGCTCGCCGTGACGACGCCGGCGGTTCGGGCGACCCTCGACAAGCTGGTCCTGGACAACCTCGCCAACGTCCAGCGCCTCTTCATCCGCCTGCGCCAGTTCGGCGTCCTGGCCGACTGGGACTCGGACTCGGCCGCCGCGGTAGCCTAGCTCAGCCCATCCAGCGGTAGCCGACGCCGGGCTCGGTGAGGATGAGGGCCGGCGCCGAGGGATCGGGCTCGATCTTCTGGCGAAGCTGCCCCACGAACACCCGCAGGTACTGCACGTCGTGCTCGTGCGCCGGGCCCCAGACGGCGGTCAGCAGCTGGCGATGCGTCACCACCTTGCCAGCACCCTTCACCAGTTGCGCCAAGAGGTCGTACTCGCGCGGCGACAGCCGGATCGCCTCGCCCGCCCGGGTCACCAGCCGCTTCACCAAGTCGACGGTCAGGTCGCCCGCCGTCACCACCGGCTCGGCGCCCTGCTCCTGGATCCGGTGGCGAAGCGCCACGCGCAGCCGGGCCAGCAGCTCGCCCACCCCGAACGGCTTTTCCACATAATCGTCGGCGCCCAGGTCCAGGGCGTCGATCTTCTCGGTCTCCTTGTCGCGCGCCGACAGGATGATGATCGGCCCCTCGTAGAAGGCGCGCGCCTTCGTGAGCGCCTCCTTGCCGTCGAGGTCCGGCAGGCCCAGGTCCAGCACCACCGCGTCGGGCGCCTTGCGGGCGATCTCCTTCAACCCGTCGGCCGCCGTCTCGGCGCGCACGGGCTCGTAGCCGGCCGCGTCCAGCGCCGGCCCCAGGAACCGATGGATCTGCGGCTCGTCATCGATGACGAGGATGCGGGGCTTATGATCGCTCAAAGCAGCATTCCGGGTGTCTGCCGCTCCTTGGGCAGGCTGATCAGGATGCGCGTCCCGCGCCCGTCGTGGATCGGCGAAGCGGCGGCGATGCGCCCGCCCATCGCCTCCACGAAACCCTTGGAGATGGCAAGGCCCAGGCCCGCGCCCTTGCCCCGGTCCGTCGCCTCGTCCATCCGCCGGAACTTCTCGAACACCCGCTCCAGCTCGGCCGTCGGGATGCCGCGCCCCTCGTCCTCGATCGAGATCACCACATTGCCCCGGTCCTCGTAGGCCGCCACCTCGATGGTCGTCCCGTCCGGGCTGTAGGCGATGGCGTTCTCCAGGATGTTCACCAGCGCCTGCTCCAGCAGCGAGGCGTCGGCCATGACGAGCGTCACCTGGTCGGGGAAGTCCCAGGTCACCTTGCGACCCTCCAGCCGCCGCCGCACCCGGTCCACGCCCGCCCGCAGCACGTCGCGCACGTCGGTCCACTCGCGCCGGGTGACCAGCGCGCCGCCCTCCAACCGGGTCATGTCCAGCAGGTCGCCCACGTAGCGGTTCAGCCGCTCGGCCTCCTCGCGGATCGAGACCAGCAGGTCGTCGCGCACCTTGGCGGTCAGCGACTTGCCGTAATCGATCAGCGTCGTCACCGAGCCCAGCACGGTCGACAGCGGCGTGCGCAGGTCGTGGCTCACCGAGTTCAAGAGCGCGCCGCGCAGCCGGTCGGTCCGGCGCAGCGCCTCGGCGTCGGCGGCCACGGCGGCGAACTCGGCCCGCTCCAGCGCCACGGCGCCCTGGTCCAGCAGGGCGGCCACGAACCGCTCGCCGTCCTCGGTTGCGATGGCCTGCGGCTCGATGCCGACCACGCCTGCGCGCGCCTTCACCCCCTGCAGCGGCCGGAACGTCCAGGCCGCATTGGGCAGGGTGCCGGTCCCCGCCCCTGCCGCCTCGCCCTTTTCCCAGGCCCAGCGGGCCGCGGCCATGTCGCCCGCCGACAGCGCGTCCAGCGCCGGCGCGGCGGCCGCCAGCGCCAGGTCGTCGTCCATCGGCGTCAGCACCACCGCCTTGAACCCGGTCGCCGCCGCCAGCTGCTCGGCCAGCGCCGTCGCCGCGTCCTCGGCCTTGGCCGCCGACGACAGCCGGCGCGTCGCCGCCAACACCGCCGAGACCGCCGACGCCCGCCGGGCCGTCGCCTGCGCCTGGTCGCGCACGCGCCCCGTCAGCCAACCCGTGGTCAGCGCCACGGCGAAAAACACCGCGAATGTCAGCACGTCGGCCGGGTGGCCGATGTTCACGGTCAGCCGAGGCTCCAGGAAGAAGAAGTTGTAGGCGAAGGCCGAGGCCGCCGCCGCCAGCACCGCCGGCCACAGCCCGAACGCCAGGCCCGAGACCAGCACGCTCAGCATGAACACCATGGCGAGGTTGGCGCTCTCGACGTAGCGGTCCACGACCATCGCCACCAGCGCCGCCACACCCACCGACGCCACGGCCCCCAGGTGGCCGCGCCAGGGCATGTCACGCAGGGTCGGCTGCGGCCGGCGTTCCGGGGCCGCCGCCCTCTCGGGCGTCTCGGTGATCACGTGCAGCGCCGCGCCGCTCACGTCCTCCAGCAGCGCCCGGATCAGCGTCCGCCGCCAGGGCCAGGGCCGCCGGCCGCTCTTGCCCAGCACGATCTGGGTCATGTTGTTGCGCCGGGCGAACTCGCGCACCGAGCCCACCAGGTCATCCCCGGTCAGGGTCACCGTTGCGCCGCCCAGTTGCTCGGCCAGCTTCAGCGCCTCGCGCAGCTTCTGCGCCCCGGCCGGCGAGGCGGGCCGCGCGTTCGGCCGCTCCACGTGGGCCACCGTCCACGGCGCGTCCATCATCATGTCCGACAGCCGCCGGCCCGCCCGCACCAGCGAGCCCGACATGGCGTCCGGCCCCACCAGCACCAGGATCCGCTCGCCGGCCGCCCAGGGCCCCTCGACCCCGGCCCGCTTCATCGCCCCGATGAGCTGATCGTCCACCGCCTGCGCCGCGCGCCGCAGCGCCAGTTCGCGCAGGGCCGTCAGGTTCTCCACCTTGAAGAACCGGTCCGCCGCCAGCCGCGCCGTCTCGGGCAGGTAGACCTTCCCCTCGGCCATCCGCTCGCGCAGCTCGGCGGGCGTGATGTCGATCAGCTCGATCTCGTCGGCGTTGGAGAGCGCCAGGTCTGGCACCGTCTCGCGCTGGCGCACGCCGGTGATCTTCCAGACCACGTCCACCAGGCTCTCCAGGTGCTGGACGTTCAGCGTGGTCCAGACGTCGATCCCGGCGGCCAGGAGCTCGTCCACGTCCTGCCATCGCTTCGGATGGCGCGAGCCCGGCGCGTTGGAGTGCGCGTACTCGTCCACCAGCAGGAGCTCGGGCTTCCTGGCCAGCGCCCCGTCCAGGTCGAATTCCAGCAACGTGCGGCCGCGGTAGTCGATGGGGTTGCGCGCCATGACCTCCAGGCCGCGCAGCAGGCCTTGCGTCTCCTTGCGGCCGTGGCTCTCGACGACGCCGACCACGACGTCGCCGCCCTCGGCCTTTCGGCGGCGGGCGGCGCGCAGCATCTCGTAGGTCTTGCCGACCCCCGGCGACATGCCGAGGAACACCTTCAGGCGGCCTCGGCCCTGCCGGTCGGCGGCCAGCAGGGCGTCAGGGTCGGGCCGGCGCGGCTCCTCAGGCGTCATCGTGGCGGAAGTTGCGCCGCCGGGAACGCGGCGTCGAGCGCCAGATTGGTCTCCAGCACATTCACCGCGGGCTGGCCCAGCAGGCCCAGCGCGGGCATGCGCGTGTGCGCGGAGATCACCCGCTCCACCTCGCCCACCGTCACGCCTCGGGCCGTGGCGACCCGCGCCGCCTGCCGGTGCGCATTGGCGGGCGAGACGTCGGGGTCCAGGCCCGAGCCCGAGGTCGTCACCGCGTCGGCCGGGATCGCCGAGGCGTCGCCGGCCCGGAGCTCGGCGGCCGCCTTGCCGATCCGCTCGGACAGCGCCGGGTTCAGCGGACCCAGGTTCGAGCCCGACGAGCCGGCGGCGTCGTAGCCGTCGGCCCCGGCCGCCGAGGGGCGGGGATGCAGGTACCGTGGGCCGGTGAAGTTCTGGGCGATGAGGCGCGAGCCGATCACCTGGCCGGACTTGTCGTGGATCAGGCTGCCGCCGGCCTGGGCCGGGAAGGCCAGCTGGCCGACGCCGGTCACCGCCAGCGGATAGGCGACCCCCAGCAGCAGGGTGAAGAACAGGGTGGAGACCAGGGCGGGTCGAACGAGAGCGAACATCAGGCGAGTCCCAGGGAAGCGACCACGACGTCGATCAGCTTGATGCCGACGAACGGGGCGACGATGCCGCCCAGGCCGTAGATGAGGAGGTTCCGTTGCAGCAGGCGGCCGGCGCCGATGGCCCGGTACTTCACCCCCTTCAGCGCCAGCGGGATCAGGGCCACGATCACCAGGGCGTTGAAGATCACCGCCGACAGGATCGCGCTCTTCGGGCTGGCCAGCCCCATGACGTTGAGCGCGCCCAGCGCCGGCAGGGCGACCACGAAGATCGCCGGGATGATCGCGAAGTACTTGGCCACGTCGTTGGCGATGGAGAAGGTGGTCAGCGCGCCGCGGGTGATCAGCATCTGCTTCCCGGTCTCGACGATCTCGATGACCTTCGTGGGATCGCTGTCGAGGTCGACCATGTTGCCGGCCTCGCGGGCGGCCTGGGCGCCGGTCTGCATCGCCACGCCGACGTCCGACTGGGCCAGGGCCGGGGCGTCGTTGGCGCCGTCGCCGCACATGGCCACGAGGCGGCCCTTGCCCTGTTCGGTGCGGATCAGCCGCAGCTTGTCCTCGGGCGTCGCCTCGGCCAGGAAGTCGTCGACCCCGGCCTCCGAGGCGATGGCCGCGGCGGTCACCGGGTTGTCGCCGGTGATCATCACGGTGCGCAGGCCCATGCGGCGCAGGTCGGCGAACCGCTCCTTCACGCCGGGCTTCACCACGTCCTTCAGGTGGATCACGCCCACCAGGGCGCCGTCCTCGCTGACGGCCAGCGGCGTGCCGCCCGACCGCGCGATGCGCTCCACGCTGGCGGCCACCTCGGCGGGCATGTCGGCCGCGGTCAGGTTCAGCGACTTCAGCACCGCGTCCACCGCGCCCTTGCGCCACGACTTGGCCCCGGCGTTCAGGCCCGACTGCCGCGTGGTGGCCGAGAACGCGATCACCTCGGCCCCGGCCGGCGCCTCGCCCGCCAGGCCCTGGCCGCGCGCCAACTCGACGATCGAGCGGCCCTCGGGCGTCTCGTCGCCCAGCGAGGCCATCAGCGCCGCCTCCATGGCCCGCTCCTGGCGCACGCCCGGGGCCGGGATCACCTCGGTGGCCATCCGGTTGCCGAAGGTGATTGTGCCGGTCTTGTCCAGCAGCAGGGTGTCCACGTCGCCCGCGGCCTCGACCGCGCGGCCCGAGGTCGCCAGGACGTTGACTTTCAGCAGCCGGTCCATGCCGGCGATGCCCACCGCCGACAGCAGCCCGCCGATGGTGGTCGGGATCAGGCAGACGAAGAGGGCGCCCAGCACCACCGGGTCCAGTTTCACGCCGGAATAGGCGCCCAGGCCCAGCAGGGTCACCACCGCGATCAGGAACACCAGCGTCAGGCCCGCCAGCAGCACGGCCAGGGCGATCTCGTTCGGCGTCTTCCGCCGGTCGGCGCCCTCGACCATGGCGATCATCCGGTCGAGGAAGGTCTGGCCCGCCTCGGACGTGACCCGCACCTTGATCCAGTCGGACACCACCGTGGTGCCGCCGGTCACGGCGCTGCGGTCGCCGCCGCTCTCGCGGATGACGGGCGCGCTCTCGCCGGTGACGGCCGCCTCGTTGACCGAAGCCACGCCCTCGATGATCTCGCCGTCGGCCGGGACCACGTCGCCGGCCTCGACCAGCACGATCTCGCCGACGCCCAGCTTGTGGGCCGGGGTGGGCACGATGACCCCGCGCTCGGGATCGACCAGCAGCTTGGCCTTGGTGGTCACGCGCGCCGCCCGCAGGCTGTCGGCCGCCGCCTTGCCGCGGCCCTCGGCCACGCTCTCGGCGAAGTTGGCGAACAGCACGGTGGCCCACAGCCAGATCGCCATCTGCAGCGAGAAGACCCAGTCGCCGCCGCGGGCCACCTGCAGCACGGTCGAGACGGTGGCCAGGATGGCGACGATCTCGGTGGCGAAGATCACCGGGTTGCCGGTCAGCTTGCGCGGGTCGAGCTTGACGAAGGCGTCGCGGGCGGCGCGCGCCAGCATCGGCCCGGAGAAGCTGCCGCCGAGGCTCGCCGACTTGCGCCGGCCGTCGCCCAGGGAAGTTGTCGTTGTGCTCATGTGAGGATGTCCAGGATCAGCGCTGCGCCACGGCCTGGAGCGCCTGGAAGTGCTCCACGATCGGGCCGAGGGCGAGGGCCGGGAAGAACTGCAGGCCGCCCATGATCAGGATCACCCCGATCAGGAGGCCGATGAACAGCGGGCCGTCGGTGGGGAAGGTCCCCGTGGTGGCGGCCAGCTTGGGCTTGGCGGCGAGCGACCCCGCGATGGCCAGCACGGGGATCGCATAGGCGAACCGGCCCAGCAGCATCGCGACGCCCAGCGTCGTGTTCCACCAGGGGGTGTTGGCGGTCAGGCCCGCGAAGGCCGAGCCGTTGTTCCCCGCCGCCGAGGAGTAGGCGTAGAGGATCTCCGACAGGCCGTGCGCGCCGGGATTGGCCAGGCCCTTCAGCGCTGTCGGCAGCACCGCCGCCGCGGCCGAGAAGCCCAGGATCGCCAGCGGCAGGATCAGCACCGCCAGCATGGCGTACTTGATCTCGCGAGCCTCCACCTTCTTGCCTAGGTACTCGGGCGTGCGGCCCACCATCAGCCCGGCGACGAACACCGCGATCAGCGCCATCACCACCATGCCGTAAAGGCCCGAGCCCACCCCGCCGGGCAGGATCTCGCCCAGCTGGATCAGGAACATCGCCATGCCCCCGCCCAGCGGCATCAGGCTGTCGTGCATGGCGTTGACGCCGCCGTCCGACGCGCCCGTGGTGGTCGCCGCCCAGATGGCGGTGGACGGCGCGCCGAAGCGGACCTCCTTGCCCTCCATGTTGACCGACGCGTCCACGCCGTGAGCCACCAGTGCGGGGGCCGGCTGCACCTCGGCGGCGTAGATCGCCGACGCGCCCGCGCCGACCAGGATCACCATGACGGCGACCAGGGCGCGAGCGTCCTTGCCGGCCATCACGACCCGCCCGAAGGCGATGACGCAGGCCAGGGACAGGGCGTTCATCGAGACGATCTCGATCAGGTTGGTCCAGGCGTTGGGGTTCTCGAACGGGTGCGCCGAGTTGGCGTTGAAGATCCCGCCGCCGTTGGTGCCGAGCTGCTTGATCGCCTCCTGGCTGGCGGTCGGATAGAGCGCGATGGTCTGCTTGCCGCCCTCGACCGTATGGGCCGTGACGTTGGCCAAGAGGCTCTGCGGTTCGCCCAGGCCCACATAGGCGATGGCGATCACCAGCGAGATCGGCAGCAGGACGTAGAGGCTGATCCGCGTCAGATCGACCCAGAAGTTGCCCAGCCCTTCGCCGCGGTTCGCCGCGAAGGCCCGCGCCACCACGGCGGCCAGCGCCATGCCGGCCGCGGCCGACAGGAAGTTGTGCGAGGTCAGCCCGGCCATCTGCGAGAAGGTCGAGACCGTCTGCTCGGGCACGTACGACTGCCAGTTCGTGTTGGAGACGAAGCTGACCGCCGTGTTGAACGCCAGGTGCGGCGAGAGCCCCGCGAACCCCTGCGGGTTCAGCGGCAACAGGTTCTGGAACCGCAGGATCAGGTACAGCACCACGAAGCTCGCGGCCGAGAAGGCCAGGAAGCTCGCGGCATAGGCCAGCCACGGCTGGCTCTTGTCGGTCTTCACACCACAGGCTGCGTAGACGGCCCGCTCGATCGGTCGCAGCACGGGGTCGAGCCAGGTGCGCTCACCCTGCCAGACCCGCGCCAGATAGGCGCCCAACGGGATGGCGCAGGCCACGATGGCGGCCAGCGTCAGGGCGATCTCCGCCCAGCCGGAGGCGTCCATCAGAACTTCTCCGGCTTGAGGAGGGCGGCCAGCATGTAGCCGCCGATGACGAGGGCGCCCGCGCCCCAGATCAGGATCTCGGCCATCACAGGCGCCTCAGCGCGGCGGCATAGACGCCGAACAGCGCGAAGGCCCCGAGGCCCAGCGCCAGGAAGACGATGTCGATCATGTCGGTCTCACTAGGTCCCGAGGCCTTCGGGCCCCGGGTTCGGCGGCGGTTGTCTCGCCGATGGCCGTCAAATCGCGAGACGGCTCTGCGCCCGCCGGCATAAGGGCCGCATAAAGGTCATGGCTCCGCTTGCTTCGGTGCGCATCATCCCGAATGTTGCCCGCGCCCACCTGAGGGCGAGCGTAGCGTTGCGAGTGACCCATGGCTGTGATCGTCGGAACCCCCAACAACGACAGCCTCACGGGGACCGCCGGGACCGACAGCCTCGACGGCGCGGCCGGCAACGACACCCTGGTCGGCGGCGGCGGGACCAGCGACACCCTCAGCGGCGGCGCGGGCGACGACCGGCTCGAGATCGGCGCCGGCACGGGCTTCCTGAGCGGCGGCGACGGGAATGACACCCTGGTGGGCGCAGGCGACCTGGGCGTCAGCTCCATGTCCGGCGGCGCGGGCAACGACGTCATCCAGGGCCACGCCGACCTCGCCAACCGCGACTTCGTCTCCTATCGCGAGGCGACCTCCGGCGTCGTCGTCGACCTGCGCCGCACCGACGGCCAGGACGTGGGCGGCGGCCAGGGGATCGACACCCTGACCGGCCTCTGGGGCGTGTTCGGCTCCGACTTCGGCGACCGCATCGTCGGCGGCGGCGAGCGCACCTTCGGCGGCCGCGAGCTGATCGGCCTGGGCGGGAACGACACCCTGCAGGCCGGCGAGCTGGGCTCGATCATGTACGGCGGCGAGGGCGACGACCTCTTCGTCGGCGGGGTCGGCCACGACAGCGTCAACTACACCTTCGTCACCATCAACGGCGTCCAGACCGGGCTCGCCACCGGCGGCCTGACCGTCAGCCTCGCCATCGCCGGCCCCCAGACCGTCGGCGGCGGCCTGGGCGTCGACACCCTGCAGTCCATCGAGGAGCTGCGCGGCTCGCCGCAGAACGACACGCTCAGCGGCAACGGCGAGAAGAACACGATCTACGGCGGCTCGGGCGACGACAGCCTCACGGGCGCGGCCGGCGACGACACCCTGTTCAGCGAGTTCGGCAACGACACGGCCTACGGCGGCGACGGCAACGACCTGATCCGCGACGACGGCGGCTCGAACGTCCTGCGCGGCGACGCCGGCGACGACCAGCTCATCGGCGGCGCCCAGTTCGACGACCTGCATGGCAACATGGGCAATGACACCGTCGGCGGCGGCGCGGGCGACGACTGGGTGGTGGGCGGCAAAGACAACGACAGCCTGACGGGCGACGCGGGCGGCGACATCGTCTTCGGCAACCTCGGCGCCGACACCTGCGACGGCGGGGCCGGGAACGACGTGGTCCGCGGCGGCCAGGACGACGACATCGTCCGCGGCGGCGACGGCGACGACTTCGTCTCGGGCGACCGCGGCAACGACACGGTCTCGGGCGGCCTGGGCGCGGACACGTTCCACACCTTCGGCGACAACGGGACCGACCGCGTCCTCGACTTCAGCCGCGCCCAGGGCGACCGCGTCTTGGTCAGCGAAGGCGCGACCTGGACCGTCAGCCAGCAAGGCGCCGACGTCGTCATCGACCTCACGGGCGGCGGGAAGATGATCCTCGTGGGCGTCCAGATGGCGACCCTGACCGACGGCTGGATCGGCGCCGTTTAGCGGCTTGCCAAGGCCGCGGGCGCGGACGAATTTCCCCCCATGGTTCCGGCGGACGCGTTTGTAGGTCCTGACCCCGATGACCTCGTGGCGTGGGAGACCACACGCCTGTCGCTGGCCTACGTCCGCGACACGGTCGAGATCAGCCGCGGCGACGGCGAGCTGCTCGACCCCCTGATCTTCACCACCATCCTCGACGCCAACATGGTCCCGGTGAACCGCGACCCCGAGCTCAGCCTCCGCTACGGCGGCGACGAATCCGCGCCCGACGAGCTGCGCCGGCCGGTCAGCATCAACGCCATCGCCCAGTCGCTCCGCCTGCCGTTCGAGACCGTGCGCCGGCGCGTCAACGGCATGGTCGCCCGCGGCGAGTGCGTGCTGGATGCCGGCGGCGTGGTCGCCCCGTACGCCGCCGTCAGCTCGCCCGCCTATGTCGCCATCCAGCGCGCCCGCTACGACCGCGCGCGCAGGCTCTACCAGGCCCTGCTGGCCATCGGCGCCGTCCCGCACGAACCGGCGCCCCGCCCCCACGAACCCACCGCCTATCCGCTGGTCCGGGCCGCCAACCGGGCGCTGTCGGTCTACATGCTGCGCGCCGCGTCCGATCTGATCGCCCTGACCGGCGACGCCCTCTCCAGCCTGATCCTGCTGGAGCTGATCCTCGCCAATACCCGGACGCTCGCCGCTGCCGACCTGCCCGGGTGGGCCGCCGATCCCGTCCGCCGCGCCAGGCCCGTCCGTATCGCCGCCCTGGCCCAGGCCCTGCACCTCTCGCCCGAGACGGCCCGCCGCCACATCCTCAAGCTGGAGAAACTCGGCCTCTGCGAACGGCTGGACCCAACGGTGGTCGCCACCGCCCCGGCCGCGCTGTGGCCCGAGCTCGCCCAGCTCATGGCCGCCAACCTCGCGAACCTCCAGCGCCTGTTCGCCGCGCTGCGCCAGCTCGACGTGCTCGCCGCCTGGGACACCCCCGACGCAGCCTGGCCCGCCGCCGTGGCGTAGGCTGGCGTCCGCCTCCACGAACCCAACAATCTTGAACTCGCCATGGCCGGGCTTGTCCCGGCCACCCATGATCTCCGCGCCGACGCAGATCGCACGGCGATGACGATCGGGAGGAAAGGCCCGCACTGGCGCCGTCCCCAACACCCGCTACAACAGGCCGTCACACTCGGGGGAGTTCAGCATGATCCGGCCCATGTCCCTGGCCGCCCTGACCGCGGGCTTCGTCCTGGCCGCCGGCGCCGCGAGCGCCCAGCCCATGCCGCTCAGCCCCTATGCCTCGGCCGGCGAACAGCAGGCCGCGCTCACCGACCGCAAGGTCACCTCCGAACAGCTCGTCCGCGCCTATCTCGAACGCATCCAGCGCATCGACCGCGCCGGCCCCAAGCTGAACGCCGTCCTCACCCTCAACCCCCACGCCGTCGACGACGCCCGCGCCCTCGACGCCGAGCGCCGCGCCGGCAAGGTCCGCGGACCGCTGCACGGCGTGCCGATCCTGCTGAAGGACAACATCGAGACCGCCGACGGTACGGCCACCACCGCCGGCTCCCTGGCGCTCGCCGCCAACGTCACCGGCCGCGACGCGCCGATCGTCAGGCGCCTGCGCGACGCCGGCGCGGTCATCCTCGGCAAGACCAACCTCTCGGAATGGGCCAACTTCCGCTCCACCCGCTCGATCAGCGGCTGGAGCGGCGCGGGCGGCCTGGTGCGCAACCCCTACTCGCTGGACCGCACGGCCTGCGGTTCCTCCTCCGGCTCAGGCGCCGCGGTGGCCGCCGGTCTCGCCGCCTTCGCCATCGGCACCGAGACCGACGGCTCGGTCACCTGCCCGGCCGCCATGAACGGCGTCGTCGGCCTGAAGCCGACGGTCGGCCTCGTCTCGCGCACCTTCATCGTCCCGATCTCGCCCGAGCAGGACACCGCCGGCCCGATGACCCGCACGGTCGCCGACGCCGCCGCCATGCTGAACGTCATCGCCGGCTCCGACCCGTCCGACCCGGCCACCAAGGCCGCCGACGCCCACAAGGCCAACTATCTCGAAGGCCTGAAGCGCGATGCGCTCAAGGGCGCCCGCATCGGCGTCTGGTTCTCGTGGAAGGGCCGCTCGCCGCAGACCGACACCGTGTTCGAGGCCGCCCTCCAGGCCCTGCGCGACCAGGGCGCCGTGCTCGTCGAGATCAAGGGCCCCGACGACGCCACGAACGGCAAGATCGCCGAGCTGGAGGGCGAGACCCTGCGCACCGAGTTCAAGGCGGCGCTGAACGCCTACCTCGCCGCCACGCCTGCCGCCGTGAAGAGCCGCACGCTGGAAGACCTCATCGCCTTCAACAAGGCCGAGCCGCGCGAGATGCCGCTCTTCAACCAGGAGATCTTCGAGGCGGCCCAGGCCAAGCCCCCGATCACCGACGCCGGCTATCTCGAAAGGCGCGCGACCGCCCGCAAGCTCGCCCGCGAGGCCCTCGACAAGATGCTGGCCGACAACAGGCTGGACGCCATCGTCTCGCCCAGCGGCGGCCCGCCTTCCATCGTCGACCCGGTGAACGGCGGCCCCTTCTTCGGCTCGCCCTCGCGCCTGCCGGCCGTCTCCGGCTACCCCCACCTCACGGTCCCCGCCGGCTACGCCACCGGCTTGCCGGTCGGCATCTCCTTCCTGGGCCCCGAGTGGTCCGAGGCGAAACTGCTGGCCCTCGGCTACGCCTTCGAACAGGCGACCCACGCCCGCCGCGAGCCCGAGTTCCTTCCCGACGTCAGCGCCCGTCCGGAGATCGGGCGGGCCTACGACCCGCGGTAGGGGTAGGCGCTGGCGGGCCTTCGGTAAGGCGCGGATGCCGCCACACAGGTAGGGCGAGGGGGCCGCGCGAAGCCGTCCCCCGGGACCTCGGCCGAGCGGCCTTCAGCCCACCGGAGACGATCTTTGAAGACCTTCGCCGGCGTCGCGGGGGCGCGGGCACGAGACGCGGAGGCGTCGGTCCGCGGCGGTCTTCAGCAGAGCCCGACAGACGGCGGCGACGTCCTGGCTGGCCTCGGGGAACCAGGCCTCGAGGAACTTGGCGTTGGGCGCGCGACGATGGCGATGCTGACCACGCGGGAAGCCCGTCGCCGCCGCGACCGGAATCGACTCGAGGCCGCCACAGCCGAACCCTTTTTCAATTCACGGACCTTGGCGCTTGAGGCGGCTTGGAGGTCGAGCAGACGAAGCTGGCGGCGTCGTTCGTGTCGCCCGCCCCGCGCCACCAGGCCTTCGCCGGATAGGCGCAGAGGGGACGCTGGATCGCGACGCCCTTAGCCGGCGACCTGTCGACATAGCGCGTGACGACGACCTGGCGCGGCGCCGTCCCCGCTTCGACCCAGTCCGCCAGCGCGGTGAAGAGGTCGTGCTGCGGCGTCGTCGTAGGCGGCGGGACGGCTGAACCCGTCGCCGAGTTGAACACGTCCGGCCCTGCGCCGCCGCCGCAGTGCGAGTACCCCGGAACCATGAACAGCCGTGCAAAGCCCTGCGCCCGGGCGACACCGCCGGCGTCACGCGCCACGCGGTCGTAGAAGGCGACCGTCTGGTCCGGGGGGACGAGGCTGTCGGCCCAGCCGTGGTAGATGATCAGCTTGCCGCCCCTGGCCTGGAAGGCGCGAAGGTTCCCTCGCGTGGCGTCGTTCACGATGGGGCCGAGCGCGGCGTCGACCTTGGCCATGTCGCGCTCGACCTCGAAGCCCGACCAGTCCCAGTCGCGGCCGAACACCCACTTGAAGAGGCTGACGAAGGGCGGCTGGCCGCCCGGCCGCGACTGCAGGAACGCCCAGTCGAACTGGCCGGTCGCCTCGCTCCCCGGCAACCAGCCGTGGAACAGCGGCCGCCCTGCCTTGCCCACCGGGCCGGAATAGAACGCCCGCGCGGTCGCCACCTCCTGCGCCGTCAGGCAGTCGTTGCGATCCCCGTCGCGACACGCCAACACACCCGGGTCGAAACGGCAGGCCTTCGGGTCAGCCACGAAGGGGTCTCTGCCGAGGCCGCTGCCGGCGCCGCCACAGGCGCGCCAGGGCGGTGTTGCTGAGCAGGCGGAGCTTCACGTCCGAGAGCCGGTGGCCAGGCTCCCGATTGGCGGCGAGGTCGTTCCACAGCACCGCCGCGTGGCCCCAAGTGCGGTTGATCACCGGCGCGCCCACAAGGATGCCGTCGTAGTCGTCGGGGTAGTACTGCGCCTCGATCAGACCCTCCTGCCCCCCTGTGGAACAGCCGGTGTAGTAGGCCCGGCGGACCGGCGCGCCGTAGAAGGCCCCGGCGATGGCCTTGCCCGCGACCGTCATCGCGTGGGTCGACCGGCGGCCCCAGTCGCGCCATTTCTCCGGCTGGCCGATGAGCGCGTCCCCCTCCAGGGGCGTCGCCGGCGATGTCCCGGTGTCAGTGACTGCCGTGGCGTAGCCGCGTCGCAGGCCTGCGCTCATCGGGCCGTAGCCGGCCGACAGGAGGCCGCCGAAGCCGCCGTTGCCGTTGCCGTGGAAGACGCCCTGCCAGCCTTGCAGCGGCAGCCAGACCTCCATCCGAACCTCGGAGCCGGGCGTCGTCCTCACCGACGCCACCACCCGGCAAAAGGCGGGCAGGTCCGGCGTCCTCACGGCGCCCATGCCGGCGAACCCGCCGACGGGTGCGACCTCGGCGCTCTCGACCACCGTGTCGGGCAGCTTGAGGTCGCGGAGCGCCTCGCATGAGGCCGCGGCGGCCGGACTGGTGACCGCCAGCGCGAGCAGGCCTGCCGCAGAGGCGAGAAGGCCGCGGGCCGATACCCGGCGACCCGTCCCTGGAAGATCCGGCGAGACCATCTGCTCCTCCGTGTGCCCGATGCTGCGTCCGCGATCGGCGAACCGCCGCCGCTTCGCCTGCGCCGCCGCGCTTGTTGTGAAGGCGGCCAGCCCCGCCAGATGCTTGCGCCTGATCATGCCGGAGCCTCGCGGGACCTTTCCAGCCACGCGTTCGCCCGCGCCTGGTACCAGGCGACCACGCCGGGGTCCTCGATGCCGTCGAGATTGATGACCTTGGCGACCGGCCACCCCTGGAACAGGCGCTTGACGGGAAGCTCCTGCTTCTTGCCCGACAGGGTCCTGGGAACGCCCGGCGCCAGGATGAACGTGTCGGGCACGAACCTCGGCGACAGCGCGTCACGGATCGCGCCAGCCATCGCGGCTTCGAGTCCGGCGTCGAGCGTGCGCCCGGCGCGGGGAACGACGAACATCAGGAGCTTGCTGCCGCCCTCCCCGTCCTCGAGGTCGATCACCAGGCTGTCGGCGACGTCGGCCAGGCCCTCCACGGCCGCGTAGAGCTCGGACGTCCCCATGCGCAGGCCGTGCCGGTTGATGGTCGCGTCGCTGCGGCCGCTGATCGCGCAACTGCCGTCCGCCTCGACCTGCAGCCAGTCGCCGTGCCGCCAGACGCCCGGCCATTCGCTGAAATAGGCGGCGCGATACCGCCCGCCGTCCTCGTCGCCCCAGAAGAACAGCGGCATGCTCGGGAACGGCCGCGTGCAGACGAGTTCGCCGACCTGCCCGACCACCGGCTTGCCGTCCTCGTCCCAGGCCTCGACCGCCGCGCCCAGGTGTCGGCACTGCAGCCGTCCCGGCGCCGGCGGCAGCTCGCGATTGCCCGAGAGGAAGGCCGCGGCGATATCCGTCCCCCCGGAGATGTTGCACCACCAGATGCCGGGCCGGCCGATCGCGGCGAAGGCCTGGACGCCCCAGGCCTCCACCTCGGCGGGCAGCGGCGAGCCGGTGCTGCCCAGCGCGCGCACGGCGCCGAGGTCGCCCAGATCGCCCAAGGCCAGGCCCGCCTTGCGGCAGCTGCTGAAGAAGGCCGCGCCCGCACCGAACCAGGTCGCGCGATGACGGGCCGCGAAGCGCCAGAGCCGGCCCCAGTCGGCCTCGCCCCGCGCGCCGCCCGGGGCGCCGTCGAAGAGGCAGATCGTGGTTCCGCTCAGAAGACCACCGACCTGCACGTTCCACATCACCCAGCCCGTGGCGCTGTACCAGTGGAACCGTTCGCCGAAGGTGTTGGGCGCGTAGCTCGGTCCGATGTCCAGATGCATGTTGCCGACGCAGCCGGCGACCACGACGCCGCCGTGCCCGTGGACGATGGCCTTGGGGAGGCCCGTCGTCCCGCTGGAGTACAGGATCCACAAGGGGTGGCTGAACGGCAGCCATTCCGGCTCGAAGGCCGCAACCTCGTCATCGTCGCGCGCCTGGGCGGCCGCGAAGTCGATCGCGCCTTCGACCTCTCCCTCGCCGTGGCCGGTGCGGATCATGAACAGGGCGCCGAGGCTGGGCAGCCCGCGCCGGATCTCCTCGACCTGGGAGACGCGGCTCCGCCTGCGACCCGCGTAGTGGACGCCATCGACGGCGATCAGCGCCTTGGGCGTGACCTGTCGGAACCGGTCGAGGACCGCCGGCGTGCCCATGTCGGGAGAACAGATCGTCCAGACGGCGCCCAGGCTGGCGCAGGCCAGCATCGAGACGACCGCCTCGGGGATGTTCGGCAGATAGGCCGCCACCCGGTCGCCGCGCGCCACGCCGGCGCGGCGAAGCTCGAGAGCGAGCGAGGCGGTGCGCCGCTGCAGGTCCCCCCAACCCATCTCGACGACGCGACCCTGCTCGTCCTCGGCGACGATCGCCGGCTGGCCGGCGGCGTCCGCACGGCCCGCGTGGCGGAAGACCTGCCGCGCATAGTTGACCTCGGCGCCCTCGAACCATGCCGCACCCGGCATGCCGCCGCGGATCACGGCGCCGTAGGGCGTCGGGGACTCCAGTCCGCCATAGGCCCAGACGCTCTCCCAGAAGGTGGCGAGATCGGTCGTCGACCAGGTCCACAGGTCCGCATAGTCGCGGAACTCCAACCCGTACGTGTCACGCAGCCAGGCCCGGTAGAGCGTGAGTTGGGGCGTGGGCTCGGCCCTGTCGTGGCGTCGCATGGCAAAGTCCCGCTGAAGCGTACTGATGACGGCGAGGCCGGCGACTGCGGGTGCGGGTCGCCGCCCGCACCGCGCAGGGCCGACCCCCGCCGGCCGGCCAGAGCTCAGGGGGGAGGCGCCTGAGCCGTTTCGTCGCCCGACTAGAACCGATGGCTGAGCGTGAGGCCGCTCATCCTGGGGATTCCCAGGGAGCCCGTGATGGCGGCGTTCGCGCCCGATCCCGCGGAGCCCTGGCTGACGTAGCGCTTGTCCGCCGCGTTACGGACCCACGCCAGCAGCGACCAGGCCCTGTCCTGCGTGGCGAGTTCGATCGAACCGTTCAGCAGCCCGTAGCCGGCCTGGGAATTCTGCGGATTGTTGTAGATGTCGAAGTAGGTCCGGCTCTGCCACTTGTAGTCCACCCGCCCCGTCAGGTTGAAGGTGTCGGACACAGGGAAGGTGTACTGGGCCGACACGTTGTACTGCCACTGCGGCGCCTGGGTCAGCGTGTTGCCCTTCAGCTGGACCGCCCCCGAAGGCAGCGGCTGTCCGTCCCGGGTCACGCCCACGCAGGACGGAGAGGTCGGGACGCTCGGGAAGAGCGGGTTGTTGTTGCAGAAGAAGCCGAAGTCCGCGTCCAGGTAGGTCACCGCGCCCGTGAGCCGCAAGCCCGTGACCGGCGTCGCCTCGCCCTCGAGCTCCACCCCCTTGATCGTGGCCGACGTCGAGTTCTCGACCCGCGGGAAGCGGACCTGGGTGGCGTCGTTCAGCCGGAACACGGTCTGCTGCAGATTGGTGTAGTCGGCGTAGAAGCCCGTCAGGCTCATGCGTAGCTTGCGGTCGAACATCATGGCCTTGAGCCCGACCTCGTAGTTCCAGACGTATTCCGGATTGAACCGGTTCACCGGCAGGGTGACGTCGCCCAGCGTGTTGAAACCGCCGGATTTGAAGCCCCGCGAAACGCTGGCGTACATGAGGGTCTCGTCGGTCGGCGTGTAGTCGAGCGCGACGCGCGGGGTGAACGCTTTGAACTTGCCGGAGTCCGACATGAGCCGGCCGACGCCCGCGACCGAGGACGCCATCTTGTAGGACTTGTCGTCGATCGTGTAGCGCCCGCCCACCGTGGCGCGCAGCTTGTCGGTCAGCTGGTAGCGGAACTGTGCGTAGGCGGCGTAGGAATCCAGGGTCTCCTTCGGCAGGTAGACGAGATAGTTCTTGAACGTCGGAAGGCTCAGGTAGAGCGGCTCGCTGGAGTCGCCGCGCATGTAGAAGACGCCGGCCACGATGTCCGCACGCTCGCCGAGGTCGGCCGTCAGGGTGAATTCCTGGGTCACCTGCTTGGCGTAGAGGCCGATCAGGTCGAAGCGCGAATTGGGCGCCGGCGTCGCGTCGACGTCCAGATCGGTCAGGTCGATGTCGTGCCGGATGAAGCCCGTGGTGGAGGTCAGGGTCATGCCAGGCGACAGGTCCCAGGTGACCGCCGCCGTCGCCCTGAAGTCCTTCACGTCCCGATGGTTCGGCTCGTTGAAGTAGAAGGTGCGACGGTCGGGGTCGTTCCGCGGGAAGGTGTAGGTGGGGAGCTCCGTGACCGTGGGTCGCGCGGGATCGGCGCGGCCGAGGATCTGGGCGAAACCCGGGTCGCTGCGGTCATGGGTGTAGTCGACGAGGGTGCGGATCCTGAACGTGTCCGTCGGCTTGAACAGGAGTTGGCCGCGCACCTCGGTGACGTCGGTGTCGTCGTTGCGCTTGCCGATGAAGTCGTTCTTGAGCCAGCCCTCGGCTTCTTCCCGCTGGAACGACAGCCGCCCCGAGAGCTTGTCCGAGAACGACCCGTTGACGTAGCCCTTCAGGCCCAGCCGCTCGCGACTACCTGCCGTGAGGCTGAGGCTGCCGTCGTTGTCCGAGGTCGGGCCCTGGCTGTGGATGTTGATCGCGCCGCCGGTGGCGTTGCGCCCGGCGATCGTGCCCTGCGGCCCGCGCAGGACCTCGACGCGCTCGATGTCCATGAAGGCCGGGTTCATCATGAAGTGGTTGAGCAGCGGCACGCCGTCCAGCGACACGGTCACGCCCGACTGGCTGCCGATGTCCTGGCCCGCCTGGCCGATGCCGCGCATGGCGATGAAGACGTTCGTGGAGCGGGTGCCGAACTGCAGGCTGGGCGTCAGCTGGACGAGGTCGCCCACCTCCTTGACCCCGGCCTTCTGCAGGGTCGCGTCCGACAGCGCCGTGATGGCGATCGGGATGTTCTGCAGGCCCTCGGCGCGCTTCTCGGCGGTGACGACCACCTCCTCGAGGGCGTTGTCGTTCGTTCGCGCCGAGCTCTGCGCCCAGGCGATCGCCGGCGACGACGCGCTCCCGAGCAGGGTCGCCGCGCCCATGGACAGCATGCCCGCACGACGGATCACCTTGAATGCCATTGTAACCCTCCCTCCGATCGCAACGATCTTTCAGTCCGGAGTCTGCGGCTCCGGTCGCTGAGGTTTGCGGGCGTCGGGGGGTGGAACTCAATCGCGGGGCTGACGGCGAAATTTAGCGTAAGTGACCAGGCTTTCGGCGACCCGGCCTACGACACCCGCCGCTCGCTCAGGACGGCGGTCGCGCGTGCAAGGCGTGCGGCGTCGGCGACGTGCCGCGCGCGGTAGGCCGATGGCGTGAGGCCCGACCAGGCGGAGAACTGCCGGGAGAAGCTGCCGGGATCGTTGTACCCCAGGAGCAGGCCGATCTCGGTGATCGGCAGGTCGCTGGCGAGCAGGTAGGCCCCGGCCAGCTCACCGCGCAGCCGGGTCCGGATGTCCTGGAAACACTCGCCCTCTTGGAAAAGGTCACGTCTCAGGCGGCGCGCCCCGGTTTTCAGCCGCGCCGCGACGGTCTCCACGCTGGGCGCCCACTCGCCCGCCCGATGGAAGTCCAAGACGGTCTGCTGGGTCCGCTCGCGCCAGCTGGCGCCGCCGCCGGGGTTGCCGAACCAGTCCGGCTCGCTCGCGTAGTAGGCGTCGTAGGCTTCGAGGGCGGTATGCGCCAGCGGCGCCGGCAGGTCGTTCCAGTCGTAGGACAGGGCGTCGACCGGGGCGTCGAACTTCACCGGGCACCGGAAGATCGCGAAGCGGTCGAACCCGTTGTCCTGTATCGGCCGCGGGCCTTGGATCGACAGGCCCTTGAGGGCCAGCGGCCGGCCGATCAGCCAGCTGAACATGTGATAGATCCAGAGGAACCGGATCCAGACCAGGATCTGCCGGTCGACGCCCTCGACCGTATGGTACTCGCACGTGTGCTGCAGGCCGGTGCCATGCTCTTCCGTGACGGCCGGGCCCGCGTCCGCCGACATGGCATTGGTGAACCGGATGCTGACCCTGAGCGCCTCGCCGAACGTGGCGCAGCTCAACAGCGAGATCATCCGCTCGGTTTCCAGCGCCAGCCGGCACCCGTTGGCGAAGAAGCCGAGATAGACGTCGTCCAGCGCGAACTGGATCTGGCGGACCAGGCGCACGAGCGCCCGCCCGTCGATCTCGCGGCCGCGGCTGCCGTAGACGCCGGGGTCGATCCCCGCATCCCGCAGAATCGCGAGCGGATCCTTCCCGCGGCGGACAGCGCCCTGCAGCAAGGCGCTGACCGCCACACCGTCCAGGCTCCGCGCTGGGGATGTTGCGCCCTCCATGAGCCTACGATCTCATCCGAGACCGACCTTCGCTAGGGGGCGGACGCAGGGCGCCTCATTTGCCGTCCGGCGGGCAGGAAGCCACGACAGGCAAACCCGCGACGCGACGCGGGTGGCCGTCATGTAGCGCGACGACGGTTTTGCTCTCCCGGGACGCCGCCGACCGGTGCGCGTCGCCCGGCTCTCCTGTCGCGTGGAAGGGCCGGCTTGAGCCGGCCCTTCCGTGGCGATCCTCGTCCTAGAACTTCGAACGCAGCCCCATGCGGAAGCTTCGACCGATCGGATCGTAGAGATCGAACCGCCCGCCAAGCCCCGGCGCGCCATAGGCCACCGTGCCCGGCACCACCGGGATCTGGATGGGGTCCTTGTCGAACAGGTTGTCGATGCCGACGGTGAATTCGGACGGCGCGCCGCGAAGGTCGAACTTGTAGACAGCGGTCACGCCCAGGGTCACGTAGTTCGGGACCGAGTTGTCGTCCACGTCGACGCCGGAGGTCCACACGTTCTGCAGATCGGCCTTGCCGACGTAGCGCACGTTCAGGGTCACCGCGACCGGGCCCTGGTCGTAGGTGGCCAGCAGGCTCCCCTTCCACTTCGGCTGCCCCGGATTGAGGTCGCTGACCTGGCCGGCGAACTTCGTCACGACCCCGTTGTTGGTCTGGGTCAGCACCGGAACGAAGCTCGCCAGCGCCCGCAGCGAGAGCGTGCCTTCCCCGATCGGGCGCCGATAGTCGATCTCGTAGTCCCAGCCTTGCAAGATCTGGCGGGCGATGTTCACCGGCACCGAGTCGATCTGCGTGATCGCGCCCGACGCGTCGCGGTGGATGAAGTCGCAATAGCTGGTCTGGCCCTGGAAGCAGAAGGTCAGCGCCTGCGGCGCCCCGACGGACGCGATCGCGCCGTTTATCTTGATCCGGTAGTAGTCGACCGAAAGCGACAGGCCGGGCGCGAAGCTCGGGCTATAGATGAGCCCGACCGTGGTGGTGTCGGCCTCTTCCGGCTTCAGGTTCGGGTTGCCGCCCGAGCGCGTGAACTGGGAGTACGTCTTGTTGGTGAACGGGTCGAAGACCGCCTGCAACGTGAAGGTCCCGCCCGTGAACAGGTCGTTCAGCGTCGGCGCGCGGATGTCCCGCGACAGGGTCGCCCGCACCCGCAGATCGTCCGTGACCTGGTCGGAGACGCCCACCTTCCAGGTCTCGACCCGGCCGCTGGTGCTGTAGTCGGTCACCCGGCCCGCGGCGTTGACCTCCAGCTGCTGGGCGAGCGGCACGTCCTTCAAGAGCGGCACGCTGATCTCGCCGAACGCCTCCTTGAGGTTGCGCTCTCCCGAGAAGGGCTGGAAGTTCTGCACCGCCAGCAGCCGGTTCAGGGCCAGGTCGTTCTGGGTCGAGTCCGCCTTGTTGTTGATGTAGTCGAGGCCGAACGCGGCGGAGACGTCGCCGGCCGGCAGCCGGAACAGCGTCCCGGTCGCGCTGGCCTCCACCACGTCGAGCTTCACCTTGGCCAGCTGGCGGGCTTCGCCGAGGACATAGCGAAGCGCCTCCGCCGACGCGGCATTGGTCCCGAAGACATTGAGCGGCACGCAACCGTTCGAGGGATTGGTCAGGGTCGAGCGGCAGACGATGGCCCCGGTCGCCGGGTTGCGGACCGCGTCCACGGCCAGGTTGAAGTTGCCAGGGAGGACGACGCTGCGGGCCACCTGGCGGATCCGGGACTGGCCGTGCGTGTAGTACGCGTTCCACTTCCAGTTCTCGCCGATCTTCCCGTTCAGGCCCACCACGGCGTTGTAGACGTCGCGCTGGTTGTAGGAGGTCGGCGGGCCCGGCGCCGTGAAGTCGAGGCCCAGGCTGAAGGTCGTGAGGCCGCGGGCGGCCATCTGCTGCCGGATACCCGCGTCCAGGAACGCGTTGTCGGCGTTGATCGTGATGTTGCCCTGGCGCAGGTAGGTCAGGTAGCCGTTCTCGCGATACTCGGAATGGCCGTAGCTCACCTCGCCGAAGGCGGTCAGCTGGTCCGAGATGTCGTAGTCGGCGTGGAAGAACGCGTTGGCGTACGACAGCGCCGCGGTGATCGCGCGGTGCTCACCCACGAAGTTGTCCACGTCGCCGCCGTATTGCAGCAGGCCTGACTGGTTGCCGAAGTTGTACGGCGCGGGCGTGCCGGTGGGGCCGACGAACTGGATGCCGCGCAGGGGGCCGGCGGTGATCACGCCACCCTGCGAGACATTGACGGGGGCGGCGCCGTTCACGGTGATCTGCCGCGGCTGGCCGTTGGTGGCGGTGAAGGCCGGGTTGTTGACGACCGCCCGGCTCTTGAACCAGCTGCGGTCGCGGAGGTCGATCCCGCGCGGCGTCTCGGCGTAGTTGACGTTGGCGATGATGCGGCCGCGCCCACCGGCGAACGAGCGGCCGGCCGTGGCGACGATCTTGAAGTACTCGTTGTCGCCCTCGTCGGAGACGCCCCCTTCCACGTTGAGGCCGAGCCCCGTGTACTCGCGGTTCAGCACGAAGTTCACCACGCCCGCCACGGCGTCGGCCCCCCAGGCGGCGGAGGCCCCGCCGGTCACCACCTCCACCCGCTTGATGAGCGCGGCGGGCAGGGTGACGGTGTCGACGCCGCCGGTGACCGCCGACTCCACCACGCGGCGGTTGTCGAGCAGCACCAGCGTGCGCGTGACCCCCAGGTTGCGGAGGTTGACGTTCTCCGCGCCCCCGCCCGCCACGTTGATGGCGGGGTTGCGCGCCGAGGTCGTGGCCCCGAACGACGGCAGCTGGTTGAGGTAGGCGGCGATGGTGACCGGCTGCTGGGTCTGGAGCTCCTGCTCGCCCACGACCGTCACCGGCGTCGGCTGCTGGAAGCCGTTGGCGACGATGCGGGAACCCGTGACGACGACCTCGTCGACCTGCTCGGCCTGGCCGGCGTCCTTCGCGGCCTGGGCCGCCGCCGCAGGCGCCAGAACCAGGGTGGCGACGCCGGCGAGCAGCATGGACCTAAACATCTCTACCTCCCGATGAGTCTTGATTTCGGCGCGGCGCGCTGCGCGAGGGGCTCGGCGGCAGCTGGCGGTTTCGACGGGCTTCCGGGCCAGGCGGCCCTTGATCCGGCCGACCATCGCCGCCTGCCCACGCCGGGGCGGCAGACTGTCCATGAGATCCTCCCCCCGGCCCGCTTGTCGGGACCGTTGACAGGGACAACACACCCGGACGCATCACGGTGTCAATAAAATCGTACGACGATTTTGCGTTTATCGCGGCACGTCCGACTTTTTCGCTTGCGCGATCCGGTTCGGATCGTCTTTTCGGCCAGGTCCGTTCCCGAACGACCACAGAAGGGTGCATGAGTTCACGGTCACCTGAGCCGGCGGCGCGGAAGCGCTCCGAGAGAGCGGCGTCGGCGACGGCCGCCGACGTGGCGGACGCGGTGCGCCGGCAGATCCAGGATGGTGTCCTGCCGCCCGGGGATTGGCTGCGCGAGCCCCGCATCTGCGCGGAATTCGGGGTCGGCCGCTCGATCGCCCGCTCGGCGCTGCGGATCCTCGCGGATGACGGACTCGTCCGTATCGAGGAGAATCGGGGCGCCTTCGTCGCCGCCACCACGGTGCAGGAGGTGTTCGACCTCTACGAACTGCGCGCCGGCCTCTACGGCGTCGCGGCCCGCTTCGCCTGCATGAGCACGCCGGCGGCCTTCATGGCCGAGACGCTGGAACTGACCGACATCCTCTTCGAGGACACCGAGTCGGGGAGGACGAGCGCGGAGGAGCTGGTTCGCCAGAGCGAGGTGATCTTCAGCCGCCTGGCCAGCGTCGCCAGCCCGGACACCCAGCGAATGATCGAGGCGGTCCGCCGCAAGACCCGCTGGCACTACTCCTACGTTGGCCTGGCCGAGGGCTCAGGGCCTCCGATCGACCACTGGCGCGTGCTACGCGCGGGCCTGGCCGCGCGGGATCCGGCCATGGCGGCGGACGGCGCCCGCGCCATCATCCACCACACCCAGAACGAGGTGATGCGCCTGATGATCTCGCGAGGCCTCGGCCTGCGTAAGCCACCCCCGGCGGTCGCATCGGCGCCGGCCCAGAAGCGGCGCGCCAACCCCTGACGCACGCTCAGCGCGACAAAGCTTCGGCGCCAAGCGCATAGGCGAAGCGCTCACCCTTGGCGCCAGCCGTGCGGCAATCACCGTGTGCAAACCCCATCGCAAACAGGCGAACCTCGACGCCAGCGCGCGCCTTCGTGAAGACGCGACATTGTGCGTCTGCAGGCGTCAGATGCCGTTTGAAGAACCTTGAAACCGCCCGCTACAGGCCAAGCACCATCTTGGCCATGATGTTGTGCTGGATCTCGTTCGAGCCGGCGTAGATCGAGGTCTTGCGGTAGTTGAAGTAGGTCGGCGCGACGGTGGCGGAATAGTCCTGGCCGGCGCGGAAGTAGTTGGCGCCGCCGTCCTTCAGGTGGCTCCAGGTGTCCTGGACGAAGGGCTGGGCGTAGAGGCCGGCGGCCTCCAGCGCGAGCTCGGTGATCGCCTGTTGCATCTGGCTGCCTTCCAGCTTCAGCATCGACGAGACCGCGCCCATCGCATCGCCGTTGGCCCGGCCGGCGAAGATGCGCAACTCGGTGGCGTTGAGCGCCTCGACCTTGATCTCGACCTCGGAGAGCTTCTTGCGGAAATCGGGGTCGCCCATCATCGAGCCGCCGCCGTCCGACCGCTCGATGCTGGCGATCTTGCGCACCTTGCGCAGCTGGTTCTGCAGGCCGGGCGCATAGGCGTTGCCGCGCTCGAACTGCAGCAGGTACTTGGCGTAGGTCCAGCCCTCGCCTTCCTTGCCGATGCGGTTGGCGACCGGCACGCGCACGTTGTCGAAGAAGGTCTCGTTGATCTCCTGTTCGCCCTCCGGGGGGCCATCCAGGGTCACGATCGGCCGGATGCTGATGCCCGGCGTCTTCATGTCGATCAGCAGGAACGAGATGCCCTTCTGGCGGATGTCCTCCTGGCTGGTCCGCACGAGGCAGAACATCCAGTCGGCCCACTGGGCCAGCGTCGTCCAGGTCTTGGACCCGTTCAGGACGTAGTAGTCCCCGTCCCGCTCGGCCTTCAGCGCCAGCGAGGCCAGGTCGGAGCCCGAGCCCGGCTCGGAATAGCCCTGGCACCACCAGACGTCGGTGGAGAGGATCTTGGGCAGGTGTTGGGCCTTCTGCTCAGGCGTGCCGAAGGCCATCACCACGGGCGCGCACATGCGCAGGCCCATGTTCGAGGTGGCGGGCGCGCCGGCCAGGGCCATCTCCATGTCGAAGACGTACTTCTTGCCCAGGCTCCAACCCGTGCCGCCGTATTCCGTCGGCCAGTCGGGCGCGATCCAGCCCTTCTCGCCCAGCCGCTTCAGCCAGCGGACCTGGGCTTCCTTGTCGAGGTGGTTGTTCTTGGACTGGCCGAGCTTGGCCCGCATGTCCTCATCGAACGCCTCGGCGATGAAGGCGCGGACCTCCTTGCCGAAGTCCAGGTCCTCTTGGGAGAAATCCAGGTCCATGGCCGATCACCCGATCCCGTCGAGGTATTCGATCTCGGGACGCCCGGCGAGGACGCCCGCGAACTTCGGGCCCGCGGCCTTGAAGTAGTCGGTGCCGCCGTGGTGGGTCAGGGCGTCCTGGTCCTTGTACAGCTCCAGCACCTTGTAGACGTTGGGCTCGGTCCGGCTCTTGGTGAGCTGGTAGGCGATGTTGCCCGGCTCATTGGCGCGCACCTGCTTGGCCAGCTCGGTGAAGAAGGCTTCGAACTCGGGGCCCTTGCCCTCCTGGATCGGCAGCTTCGCGATCACGCCAATGGTCATTCCATCCTCCCAACGATTGTTTGAATGACGGTAGAGGCGTCGGGAAACGGGGGCAAGGCCCATCCCGCGCGCCGGCCCCTTGCCCGGCGCATCTCGGCCGTGCTCTGTGCGCGGCGACCGACCGGGGAGCATGGGCATGATCGATCGTCGCAAGGTCTTGGCGGGCGCTGCCGCGGCGGCGGCGGCCGCGCCTGTCCTGGCGTGGGCGCAGGACGCCCCGGGCGTGAAGTGGGTCCCGGTCGTCGGCGGCAAGTACAAGGTCTGGACCCGCAAGGTGGGCTCGGGGCCCAACAAGGTGCTGCTGCTGCACGGCGGCCCGGGCTTCGACCACTCATACCTCGAGGCCTTCACACCCTTCGCCGAGAAGGCGGGGCTGGAGATCTATTACTACGACCAGCTGGGCTGCGGCCTGTCCGACCACCCCACCGACACCTCGCTCTGGACGGTCGAACGCTATCTCACCGAGGTGGAAGAGGTGCGCCAGGGCCTGGGCCTGGACCACTTCGCGCTCTACGGCCACTCGTGGGGCGGCATGCTCTGCATCGAGTACGCGCTGAAATATCAGCAGCATCTCAGCCGGCTGGTGATCTCGAACATGACCGCCAGCGCGCCGGAATATGTGCGCCACGCCGCCGAGCTGCGCGCCACCTTCCCGGCGGCCGACCAGGCCGCCATGGCCAGGTACGAGGCGGCCAACGACATCGGCAACCCGGCCTACCAGGCGATCATCGAGCGGCTGTACGCCGAACACATCTGCCGCCTGCCGCAGCCCTGGCCCGAGCCGGTCATGCGCAGCATCACCGGCATCAACCAGACCATCTACAACCAGATGCAGGGCCCGAACGAGTTCGTGATCACCGGCAACTTCAAGGACTGGGACCGCTGGGCCGACCTGCCGAAGATCAAGGTTCCGACCCTGGTCATGGGCGCGAAGTACGACACCATGGACGCCGAGCAGATCCGCCGCGAAGGCAGGCTCATCCCCGGCGCAAAGACCTGGATCGGCGAGCACGGCTCGCACCTGTCACTGTGGGATGACCAGCAGGCCTATTTCGCCGCGCTGATCCCGTTCCTGCAGGGCAAGGCCTAGACGCCTAGCGGCGCTCGTTCCAGCCGTAGGCCACCCAGTGGTGGCCGCCCAGGTGGCGGGCTTCGATGACGCCGTCGTCCCGGCGGCGGCGCGCACGGACCGTGCGACGGGCGCGCATGGCGAGGGCGGCGAATCCGAGCAGGGCCGAGGTCATCAGCGCGATCACGGCCACCGTGGCGGCGGCGAAGACCGCGAGAACCGCGCCGACGATCACCGCGCCGGTGGTGGCGAGGGCGGCGGCGACGGCGGCCAGGCTGCGAAGGGCGGAGCCCTCGTGCGCGGCGAAGTCCTTGACCATTTCAGCTCCTCAGCGGGCGCACGGCGACGCTCGGTGAAAGATACATGTCAGCACACTGGTTCCCGGCGTCAACCACAGATGCGTCGGGAACGCGACGGCGGGCCGTCATGCCGCACCTTCCAGCGGCAGCGCCTTCCGCTCGCGCACGATCTGGTCGTAGGCGGCGTTGATACTGGCGGCCTTGGCCTCGGCCACCTCCACGAACTCGGCCGGCAGGCCGCGAGCGCGGGCCCGGTCGGGGTGGGCCTGGGAGAGCTGGGTCCGCCAGGCCGCCCGCACCACCTCGTCGGCGGCGTCGGGCGCCACGCCCAGGATCACGTAGGGGTCGTCGTTGGCCGCGCCCAGGTGGGTGGCCTTGATCCGGCGGAAGGTGAGCGGCGACAGGCCGAACAGTTCGGCGACGCGCTCCAGGTAGGCCAGCTCGTCGGCCGTGACCACGCCGTCGGAGGCGGCGATGTGGAACAGGCCGTCCAGCACATCCTCCAGCAGCTGCGGGCAGGCGCCGTAACGCTTCTTCAGCCGCCGCGCATAACCCTCGAAGCCGCGCGTGGTCTGCCGCGCCAGCTGGTAGAGGCGACGGATGTTGCCCTCGCTGCCGGGGTCGGACTGGAAGACGGTGTGGAAGGCGTCGTACTCGGCGGCCTGCGCCTCGCCGTCGGCCTTGGCCAGCTTGGCGCCCAGGGCCGTCACGGCCGTCGAGAATGCAGGATCTTCCCCGGGCAGCCCGGGCGGGCAGACATCGCATTCCGCCTCATCGACCTTGCGCGCTGCGAGGCCGGCTATTTTGCGCCAGAAGCTCATTTCGCTATGGCATGCCTTACGACCGCGGCGAGCGCGTGACAATCGTCCCAAGGGGTTAAGTTTTGGACAGGGTCTTTACCTTCTGGATCGACCGCGGCGGCACGTTCACCGACGTGATCGGCCGCGCCGACGACGGCGAGGAGACCTCGGCCAAGCTGCTGTCGGCCTCGGCCGCCTATCCGGACGCCGCCGTCGAGGCGATGCGGCGCATCCTGGGGGCGGCCCCCGGCGAACCCTTCCCCGCCGATCGCGTCGCCGCCATCAAGATGGGCACCACAGTCGCCACCAACGCGCTCCTGGAGCGGGCGGGGGCGAAGACGCTGTTCGTGACCACCGAGGGCTTCGCCGACGCCCTGGCCATCGGCGACCAGGCGCGGCCCGACCTCTTCGCGCTGAACATCGACAAGCCCGAGCCGCTGTACGCCGGCGTGGTCGAGGCCTCCGAGCGGCTGGCGGCGGACGGCGCCGTGGTCACGCCGCTGGACGCCGCCGCGCTGAAGGCCCGGCTGGAGGCGGCGGTCGCCTACGGCTTCACTTCAGCGGCCATCGCCTTCCTGCACGCCGACCTCAACCCCGAGCACGAGCGGCAGGCGGGCGAGATCGCCCGCGCCGCCGGGTTCGGCTTCGTGGCGCTGAGCTCCGAGGTCTCGCCCCTGCCCCGCTTCGTGCCGCGCGCCGAGACGACGGTGGCCGACGCCTACCTGACACCGGTGCTGCAGGCCTACGTCCGCCGGGTGGCCGACGCGGTGGCGGGCGCGCCGCTCTACTTCATGACCTCGGCCGGCGGGCTGGTGCGGGCCGAGGCGTTCCGCGGCCGCGACGCCGTGGTGTCCGGTCCGGCCGGCGGCGTGGTCGGCGTGGCGCGCACGGCGGCCGAGGCCGGCGCAGAGGCCGTGCTGGGCTTCGACATGGGCGGCACGTCCACCGACGTCTGCCGGTTCGCGGGCGCCCTGGAGCGGCGCGACGCGGCCAAGGTCGCCGGGGTGAAGCTGCGCAGCCCGATGCTGGACGTGGAGACCGTGGCGGCCGGCGGCGGCTCGGTGCTGACCTTCGACGGCATGCGCGCCCGCGCCGGCCCGGCCAGCGCCGGCGCCGATCCCGGCCCCGCCTGCTACGGCCGCGGCGGGCCGGCGGCGGTGACCGACGCGAACCTGGTGCTGGGCCGCCTGGATCCGCGCTTCTTCCCCTCGGTGTTCGGGCCGAAGGGGAACGCCCCGCTCGATCCCGCCGCCAGCCGCGCGCGCCTCGAGGCCCTGGCCCAGGCCATGGGCGCGGAGAGCGTCGAGGCGGCCGCCGAAGGCTTCGTCGCCGTGGCCGTCGAGCAGATGGCCCAGGCGGTGCGACGCATCTCCACCGAGCGCGGCTTCGACCCGCGCGAGCACGCCCTGGTGGCGTTCGGCGGCGCGGCCGGCCAGGTCGCCTGCCAGACGGCCGAGGCGCTGGGCGTGGATCAGGTGCTGTGCCCCAAGTACGGCAGCGTGCTGTCGGCCTGGGGCATCGGCCAGGCGCAGGTGACGGCGCTCCGCCAGGCCGGCGTCGAGGCGCCGCTGGCGAGCGGCCTGGAGGTCGCGAAGGCCGCCCTGGAGGGCATCGAGGCCGAGGCCCGCGCCGACATGGCTGCCCAGGGCGCCGAGACGGGCGACATCCGCCGCACGCTGCGCCTGCGCTACGACGGCGCCGACGCCGAGCTGCCGGTCCCCCTGAGCGGCGGGGCGAGCGCCAAGGCCGCGTTCGAGGCGGCGCATCAGCGCCTGTTCGGCTTCATCGAGCCTGCGCGCCCGATCCTGATCGCGGCGGTGGAAGCGGAGGCTTTCCCTCCCCTTCATGGGGAGGGTGGCGAGCGCAGCGAGACGGGTGGGGAAGTCGGGGGGCAGAGCGCAAGGCTCGCAGAACTGGCCCCGCACTTCCCCACCCCGACGGCTTCGCCGTCCGCCCCTCCCCATAAAGGGGAGGGAAAGGTCCGAATGTTCGCCCACGGCGGCTGGCATGACGCGCCGGTCGTGGCGGCCGACACCCTCACCGCCATCGACGGCCCCGCCCTTGTCGTCCGCGCCGACACACAGATCGCCGTCCTGCCGGGCTGGCGCGCGGCGGCCGGCGCCGACGGCCTGATCCGCCTCTCCCGCACGGCCGCGGCGGCCCGACAGGCCATCGCCCTCGACAAGCCGGACCCGGTGACCCTGGAGCTCTTCAACCGGCGCTTCATGGGCGTGGCGGAGGCCATGGGCGCGGCCCTGGAGCGCACGGCGCATTCGGTGAACATCAAGGAGCGGCTCGACTTCTCCTGCGCCCTGTTCGACGCCGACGGCGGGCTGGTGGCCAACGCGCCGCACATGCCGGTGCACCTGGGCTCGATGGGCGCCAGCGTGCGCGCCGTCCGCGACCGCCACCCCGACCTGAAACCCGGCCAGGCCTTCGCGCTCAACAACCCCTACGCGGGCGGCACCCACCTGCCCGACATCACCGTCGTGATGCCGGTGTTCATCGTTCCTCCCCCACAGGGGGAGGGGGACCGCGAAGCGGTGGAGGGAGCTTCATCCCCGACCTTCTACGTCGCCGCCCGGGGCCACCACGCCGACGTGGGCGGCATCCAGCCCGGCTCCATGCCGCCCTTCTCGAAAACCATCGGCGACGAGGGCGTGATGCTGGACGCCCTGCCGATCATGCGGGACGGCCGGTTCCTGGAGACCGAGACCCGCGCCGCGCTCGCCGCCGGCGCCTGGCCCGCCCGCGCGCCCGACCGCAACCTGGCCGACCTGAAGGCCCAGGTGGCTTCGTGCCAGGCCGGCGCCGCGGCGGTGGCCGAGATGATCCGCACCTACGGCGCCCAGGCCGTGGCCCGCTACATGGGCTTCGTGCAGGACAACGCCGCCGAAGCGGTCCGCCGCGCGATGGGCAGGCTCTCGGACGGCGAGGCTCGCGTCCCCATGGACGGCGGCGGCGAGATCGTGGTGCGCACGACGGTCGATGCGCAGGCCCGCGAGGCGGTGCTCGACTTCACGGCCAGCGCCGACCAGCTCGGCTCCAACTTCAACGCCCCTTCGGCCATCGTCGACGCCGCAGCGCTCTACGTCTTCCGCACCCTGGTGGACGACGACATCCCGCTGAACGCCGGCTGCCTGAAGCCGCTGAAGATCCTCACCCGCGACGGCTCGATGCTGGCCCCGCATCCGCCCGCCGCGGTCGTGGCCGGCAACGTCGAGACCAGCCAGCACCTGGTCGACGCGCTCTACGCGGCGCTGGGGGTGATGGCTAACGCCCAGGGGTCGATGAACAACTTCACCTTCGGCGACGAGCAGCGGCAGTACTACGAGACCATCTGCGGTGGCGCCGGCGCCACGGCCACGATCGATGGGGCGAGCGCGGTGCACACGCACATGACCAACTCGCGCCTCACCGACCCTGAGATCCTGGAACGCCGCTTCCCGGTCCGCGTGGAGCATTTCGGCGCGCGCGCAGGCTCGGGCGGCGCGGGGGCGCGGCGAGGCGGCGATGGGGCTCGGCGGCGCATCCGGTTCCTGGCGCCGATGGAGGCGGCGCTGCTGTCGTCGCGCCGCGACCACGCGCCCCAGGGCCTGGCCGGCGGCGCGCCCGGATTACCCGGCCGGCAACGCTTGATCGCGGCGTCGGGCGCTGTCAGTGAACTTCCCGGCTGCTTCTCCGTTACGGTGGAGCTTGGCGACGCAATCGAGATCGAGACCCCCGGGGGCGGCGGGTTCGGGCCCGCGAACTAGGTTCGGCGCAAAGCTGACAAAATCACTGAACACAAGGCTCTGAATGACTGCTCTCGCCATCGCGCTCGCCCTGTTCGCCCAAGCTCCGGAGGGCGGCGCGCCCGCCGCCGAGGCCCCGGCCCCCGCCGAAGACCGCCTGCCCACCGGCGCGCCGCGCGACGACTACCAGTTCGTGGCCTGGTGCTACGGCGCGCTGCGCGGCTACCTCGACATGCACGACGAGATGATGCCCGAGGTCACCCGCATCGAGAGCCAGTTCCGCAAGCCGGGCACGAAGCTGGAAGACGACCTCAGGGTCTATGCCGACATGCAGAAGACCGGGAAGACCCAGCTCAAGACCTTCCAGGGCGCCCTGACCGCCGCCGAGAAGGCCTCGGTGCGGCCGATCAACATGCTGGGCGCCAACGCCGTGCGCCAGGGCCGCCAGATCTGGAACGCCGGGCCCGAGGTGACCAAGGCCCGCAAGGCCCAGGAGTGGATGAGCTGGAGCCTGCCGGCCCGCTGCGAGACCGTCTCGGCCTCGCTGGAGAGCCGCGCCAAGCTGATGGGCGCCACGTTCAAGGTGAACGAGGAAAGCGCCGCGCCGGCCGAGGCTGCGCCGGCGACTGAAGCCCATCCAGCCGAGGCGCCCGCGCCCGAAACCGCCGAACCCAAGCCTCCCACCGCCTGAGCCCTATATTCTCCTGTCATCCCGGCCGCAGCGTAGCGGAGAGCCGGGACCCAGGAGCGGCCGCAGTGCGCACCCCCCTGGGTCCCGGATCGGCCTGCGGCCGTCCGGGATGACAGGCGGGGTGCGTGGCGGGGCGGACGGCTAACTCGACGTTCAGCGTTCGCGCCCGAAACTCGGCCCGATGTTCGAGCTGTTTGCGCTCTATCTGCTGGCGATCAACGCCGCGACCTTCGCCGCCTTCGCCCTCGACAAGCGGGCGGCGGAGCGGCGGGCGTGGCGCACCCCCGAGCAGCGGCTTCTGATGCTGGCGGCGTTCGGCGGGTCACCCGGCGCGCTGGTCGCCCAGCAGGCGCTCCGCCACAAGACGCGGAAGGAGCCGTTCCGCACCGCCTTGTGGCTGATCGTGGCCGCGCAAGCCGCCGCGCTCGCCTGGGTCGCCTATCGCGCGCTGAGATAGCCCGCCAGCCGCTCCAGGCCCGCGGCGTTCTTCTCGGGCCGGGCGGCGAAGCACCAGCGCAGCCAGCCCTCGCCTTCGGGACCGAAGGCCGCGCCAGGCGCCAGGCCCAGACCCACCTCTGCGATCAGGTCCTTCGCCAGGGCCAGCGAATCCGTGCAGCCCTCCACGCGGAAGAAGGCGTAGAGCCCGCCGTCGGGCATGGGCGCCTCGACGCCGGGGAGTTGTCGCAAGGCGCCGATCACCTGATCGCGGGCGGCCGACAGCTCGGCCTTCAGCTCGGCGACCACCGGCTCGCCCTGCTCCACCGCCACCTTGGCGCCCTCCTGCACGAAGTCCGGGGCGCACGAGGTGTTGTATTCGATGAGGACGCCCAGGCTCTCCATCAGCGTCGGCGGGACCACCATCCAGCCCAGCCGCCAGCCGGTCATCCGCCAGGCCTTCGAGAAGCTGTTCACGCCGATGACGCGGTCCTCGGGCGTCGCCAGCGGCAGGAACGACGGCGCCGAGGGCCGGTCGAACGCCAGGCGTTCGTAGACGTCGTCGCAGATCAGCCAGATGCCGTATCGGCGGCAACGCTCCAGGATCGCCGCCCGGTCCTCGGCGGGCAGCATCCAGCCGGTGGGATTGTTGGGCGAGTTCAGGATCAGCGCCTTGGTGTCCGGCGTCAGCGCCGCCATCAGCCGGTCCATGTCGAGGCGCCAGCGCCCCTGCCCTGCCTCGACCGGGACCACCTCGACGCGGCTGAACAGTATCTTCGGGATCTCGACCACGTTCGGCCAGATCGGCCCCGCCACCACCGTCCGGTCGCCGGGCGACAGCACGAGTTGGGCCGCCAACATCAGGGCGTTCACGCCGGCGCTGGTCACGGCCACCCGGTCCGCCCCGATCGGCGCCCCGTGCAGGCCGGTGAGATAGCGCGACATCGTCTCGCGCAGGTCGGGCCGGCCCAGGTTGTGGGTGTAGTAGGTGCGCCCCGACAGCAGGGCGTCGGCCGCGGCCTGGCGGATGAACTCGGACGTCGGCCGGTCGCCCTCGCCGAACCAGAAGGCCAGGATGTCGTCGCGGCCCATCCCAGCGTTGGCGACCTCGCGGATCTTGGACATCCGGAGGTCGAGGACTTCCTGGCGAGGCTGGGCGGGGAACATCTCCTGTAGGTGCTACAGCTTCCGCTTCTGCGCCAGCGCCGTGCAGCTCGCCGAGCCGATATGACCCTCGGCGTCGTGCAACAGGCAGTCGCCCACGGCCACGCCGTCGGTGGCGCCATGGGTCAGGCTCTCGAAACCGATCCATTCGCCCACCGGTTCGCGGTGCAGGTACACCGTGACGTCGGTATTGATGTAGCCGAGCCCCTGGTCGCCGACGTGGGCGAAGGGGCTGGCGAAGTCGGCGGCCACCGCCACGCGGACGAACGGCGTCAGGGCGTCGCCGTCCACCACCTCGCGCACCTCGGCCATCCAGAGCCGGCGCGGCTCGACCCCGCGCATCTGGCCCGAGATCGGCCTCACCTTCCACATGCCGCCCATCGGGCTCTCGGGCGCCTGGGGCAGATCATCGGGATGCGGCGCGCCCCACGGCTCGCGCTTCCACACGTTGCCGGGCGCGTTCTCGGTCTTGCGCAGGAGCTGGCAGGTGGCGCGGCCGGCGCTGACCCCGCCCGAGATGAACTCGGCGTCGATCACCTTGATGCGGTAGCCGTCCTTGATCGTGCGCGTCACCACCTCGACCGGCGACAGGTCGGGCAGCTTGTACATGTCGACCGTCAGGCGGGCGGGCATGTACTCGGGCGAGCTGTGGCGCCGTTCGATCTCGGCGCCCAGGAGGCCGATGATCACCCGGCCGTGCAACGAGTTCCTGTCCCACGGGCCGATGCCGGCGGCGGTGGGGACGAAAAGATCGCCATCTTTTCGAAAGAAGGGTTCGTTCTTCATGCGGGCCGGACCATGCCGGAACCGGTCAAGCTTGGGTAGCCGTCTCGCTGTCGGGTTCGTTGCGCGCCAGGATCGCGGTCACCGCCATGTCGCCGCAGACATTGCCAAGGGTGCGGAAGATGTCAGGCGCCACCTCCACGGCCAGCAGGATCGGCAGCAGCTCGATGGGCAGGCCCAGAGCGATGCAGATCGGCGCGACGCTGACGATGAACGACACCTGCCCCGGCAGGCCCACCGAACCCACGCTGACCGCCAGGGCCACGAACACCGCGCCGGTGTACTGCAGCACCGACGGGTGCAGGCCGTAGACGTGGGCCACGAAGACGCAGACGGCCAGGTTCACCGCCGGGCTGGTCATGCGGAAGACCGCGACCGCCAGCGGCAGGACAAGGTTGGCGATGCGGTGCGGCACGCCCAGGTCGTCGCGCGAGCGCTCGATCATTGCCGGCAGGCAGGCCAGCGACGACTGGGTGGCGAAGGCCGTCGCCAGCACCGGCGAGGTGGCCCGAGCCCAGCGGCCCAGGCGCACCCGGCCGACGGTGATCGCCAGGATGTAGGCCAGAATCGCGATCACCAGCCCCGCCAGCGACGCCACGACAATGTACTGGCCGAGGATGCCGGCTGCGCCTACGCCGGCGCGCAGGCCGACGCCCAGGCCGAGGGCGAACACCCCGATCGGCGCGGCCAGCAGCACCCAGCGCACGATGATGATCATCGCCTCGCCCAGCGCCTGGAAGACGTCCAGCAGGGTCTTGCCCTTGCCGTCCGTCAGCCGGGTCAGCGCGAAGCCCACGAAGACGGCGAACACCACCACCGGCAGGATCGCGTCCTCGGCGGCGGCCTTGATCGGGTTGGAGGGGGCCAGGCTCTTCACCCAGGCCACGAAGTCGGGGGCGGTGGCGACGCCGGCCGCGGGCGCCTGGGCTCCCGCGCGCAGAGCCGTGGCGGCCGCCTCGCTGACCGGCCACGCGGCCAGCACGGCGTTGCACAGCAGGATCGACGTCACCGCCGAGATGAACAGCAAGACCACGAACCAGAGGACCGCGCGCGCGGCGAGCCGGCCGGTCGCGGCGGCGTCTGACACCTGGGCGATGCCGGTGACCAGCACGGCGAAGATCAGCGGCACGACGGTCATCCGCAGCGCGTTTAGCCACAGACCGCCCAGCGCCTCGACGCCCTCGATCACTTGCCGGGCCCCCTCGCCGCCATAGGCCGCGGCGGCCGCGCCCACGGCGACGCCCAGGGCGAGCGCGATCAGCACCTGAACGCTCAGCGATCGAAGGAATTTCAAGGGGTCGCTCCGTGATTCACGGGCGATCTGGCCCGGCTTGCGGCCGAGCGGCAAGCGCTTAGGTCAGGCGGCGCGCGGCCGGTAGCGCATGGACAGCGAAGCGGGCGCGGAGCCGTCGGCTTCGCGCAGGCGGTCGGCGACCGCGTTCAGGGCCTTCTCCTGGTCCGCGTAGCGACCCAGTTCCTGCCCTTTCTGGCGGACGATCCACGCGTCCGCATCCTCGACGACTTCGAAGCGCATTCTGCACCCTGTTCCCGTGCAACCCCGTGTACGGGCCGGCGTCGCCGACAACAATTGCGCGTATCGACGCAGCAGCTTCACCGTAGGCGGATCGGGACCTCGACGTCGCAGATGCTGAAGGCCGCCCCCTTCTCGCGCTTCAGGGCGGCGACCTTGGCCTGGAACGCCGGGCCGCGCGTGTCGGCCACCTCAATCTTCGGCCGCTCGGCCTCGGGAATGTCGGCCAGCATGCGCACCTTCAGCATCAGGTCGGGGACCTTGGGCGGCTCACCCACCGCCACCGTCTGGACGGCGCCCCGGCCCGCCACGATCCGGCCAACGACGGTGTACTCATGGTCCAGCCGCCGGGCCGGGCCGCGCATGAAGAAGATCTCGCTGTTGGCGGTGCCGGGATCGGCCTGGCGGCCCATGCCCACCACGCCCGGGCAATAGGCGCCCCAGCCGCGCAGCCGCGGGTCGGTCCCGCGGGCCTGCTCTGCGGCGGAGACGGCCTGGAACGGGGTCGCGCCCACGAAGCCTTCGCGCGCGTCGCTACGGTCGACGATTACGGTCGCCAGCTCGGGCGCGACGCGGAAGCTGAACTCGGGAGGCAGGTCGGGGTGGGCCGAGACGCCGCCGTCGCGGTTGTTGGGATTGCCGGTCTGGGCGACGAAGCCTTCGATCACGCGGTGGAACTGCAGGCCGTTGTAGACCCCCTCGCGCGCCAGCTGCTTGATCCGCTCGACGCCCTTGGGCGCGAACTCGGGCCGCAGTTCGACGATCACCTGGCCCTTGGTGGTCCCGATGACGAGGGTGTTCTCGGGGTCCAGCGGCCGCCAGTCGGGCGCGGGGGCGGCTCCCACCAGGCCGATCGCCGCGATGGAAATTCCAAGCCCCCGAAGCATCCGCCCCTCCCTTTGCTCCCCCCTCAGGGGAAGCTGTCAGCGTAGCTGACTGAGGGGGTTGCAGCCCACTCCCTTCCGCCGAAGATGAAACCCCCTCCGTCTCGGCGCGGATCGCGCCGAGACACCTCCCCCTGCCGCGCTGCGCGCTGGGGGAGGAACGGGTCAATACTTCCGGCAGAGCAGGTCGCGGATGACCGACGAGCGGCCGATCATCTGGCCTTCGGGACCGACCGCCTGGCCGGCGCGTTCGCTCGAGTCGAACCAGACCGCTGGGCCCAGGCCCTGGCGGCGGCAGTACATGTCGGCGCCGCGACCGCCTGCGGCCACGTCGATGCCGCCCAGCGTGGGGCGCGGGAAGAAGACGGTGGTCGCGCCCTCGGTCCCGCGACCGTCAGGACGGCCGGGGAAGCCGGGGATCGGGCCCGGGCCGGGGCCGCCGGGACCGGGCCGGCCGCCGACGGGCTCGATCGAAGACACCTGCGCCATCAGGCCCAGGGTGTGCAGGTTGGCCACCTCGCCGCGCACTTCCTGGCAGCGGCCCTTGAAGTCATCGTGCTCGCAGATCAGCCAGCGGCCCTCAAAGCGGGCGCTCTGGGCGCGGTCGTTGAAGCGCCACTTGCCGAGGTCAGGGGCCGACTGGGTGATGGTGACCGAATTGCCCTGGAAGTTGGGCTGGTCGTACAGCGTCGCCGAGCCGCCGCGGAACGGCTGGGCCTCGGCCGCGCTTGCCAGGGCGAGGGTCGCCAGCGCGGCGATGCAGAACGTCTTGCTCATCTCGAAAGGCCTCCAGCCGGTTGCCGCGCCAATTCAGCTGCGCCGTAATGAACCGTGGCTGAAGGGCGCGCGCAGGCTTCCGTCAGTCACCAATCATTGCTTCCGAATTGACTACAATCTTCTACGTTCAGCCCGATTTATCGCCGAAACGCAGCCATTATCTTCTCTCTCGAACGGCGCGGCGACCCGCGCCAAAGGGAGAGTGAGAGTAGACAGATGATCGACCGCAGACCCTTCGCCCGCCTCGGCGGCGCCGACCATGGCTGGCTCAAGGCCCGCCACCACTTCTCGTTCGCCAACTACTACGACCCGCAGAACATGGGCTGGGGCCCGATCCGGGTGTGGAACGACGACGAGATCGCGCCGAACTCCGGCTTCCCG
>Ga0065165_1000603_pt1 | contig 52556 bp, 39 predicted proteins | sample AraplaMF_Cvi_mMF_FD_63813 | JGI IMG/M metagenome (GOLD analysis project Ga0065165, IMG submission 63813) | Arabidopsis root microbial communities from the University of North Carolina, USA - plate scrape MF_Cvi_mMF (version 2) (version 3) | ecosystem: Host-associated > Plants > Roots >...
GCAAGCCGGTACGCACGCCGTGTTGATCCTCGTGTCCACCCAGGCGTACATTCTTGCTCATAACGACGTCAGAATGGACGCATTGCTGCTTTCATTCATCATCACCGCCACCTGGCTGTTGTACGAATACACCGTTACGTTGAAACCCGCCATGCTGATCGCAGGCACAGCTGTGCTCGCATTGTCGTTTTCGACGAAGGGCATGTCGGGAGCGGCGGTACCGGTAATCGCCGTCGGCTCGCAGCTGCTGTACACCCGCAACTGGCGGTTCCTGTTTTCGTTTAGATGGATATGGGCCATACCGCTTTTCTTTGTATTCATCAGTCCGGTGTTGTACGCTTATTACTTGCAGTATGACCTCCATCCGGGCAAGGTTATTCGCGGGATGAGCCGTACTTCCGGCGTCGCATTTATCCTCTTTTACCAAAATACCGAGCGGCTCAACGGCGTGAACTGGGGAAGCTCCGGCGGCAACGATCCCTTTCTGTTTTTCCATTCATTGTTGTGGGCACTGTTGCCCTGGTGCCTGCTGGGGTACTGGGCTGTTTTTAGAAGAGGATTTGATTTAATTAAAAGAAGGTTTTCTCCTGAAAAAAACGGTGAAATACTTAGCTGGACCACAATTGTCGTGATGTTCTGCATTCTCTCGGCATCCAATTTCCGCTTGCCCCATTATCTCAATATCCTCTTCCCGTTTTTTGCGATCCTCATTGCCGGTGAGCTGGAAAAAGTCAATGCGGAGAGTACGGAAAGCAAATTGCTCAATGGCATCCAAAAGTTCGTGGCGGTGGTCATGATCCTGCTGGGGCTCCTGATTAACCTCTATTTGTTTCCTGTGAAAGCATATGCCCTTGTACTGCTGGTGGTGCCGGCATTGTATCTGGTGTTATACGAATGGCGGGTGACCAAAGGCTGGCCGTACCGGTTGATAGGCATTTCGCTCAGCGCTTCGGTGTTGGTGAACGTGCTGATGAACGGGAATTTCTACTACGAAATACAACGGTACCAGGCCGGGCAGCACATTGCCGGCAAAATCAGGAACCTCGGGTTGGAAGAGGATAATATTTACGTGATGAACTGGGAAAGTCCAACACTGAATTACTATTCCGGGTATTTTTACACGGAGGCCGATTCGGCAGCCCTTGTGTCCCGGAAGGATTTCTGGGTAGTGGGGCCGATCGACGAGATATTCGCATTGCAACAGGCGGGCGGGTTGCGGGCGCGCGAGGCCTACCGCTACCTCGATTTTGATACTACCAAATTGAAACCCGGTTTTATCGATCCCCGAACCCGGCTGGAAGCATGCAAGAATATTGGTCTCGTGCATTTGAAAAGAGACTGACGCATGATGAAGTACCTGAAATGGCTGCTGAAACTTTCGATCACGGTGGCGCTCCTTTGGTGGGTTTTTAGCCGTATAGATCTGGAAAGCGTATCGCAGGCCATTGATAAGGCCGACAAATGGCTGCTGGCATTGGCGTTTGTGCCTTACCTGGCCTCCCGCATTACCGCGGCGGTGCGGCTCACTACGATCCTTCAAGCGCACAGGGTAGGGCTTTCGCATTACGGCGGGCTGCATTTGCATTGGATCAGCATGTTTTACGGCATGTTCCTGCCCGGCGGGCTGGGGGGCGACGCCTATAAGCTGCTCCGGTTGAAACAGCATTTTCCGGCACAGGGCACAATGTTGCTTACCCGCATTCTGCTCTGGGACCGCATTATCGGTTTTGTGATGCTCGGGTTGCTGGCCGGCCTGATCGGTATGGTCCGGTTTTACGATAACCCGTTTGTTGCTGCTATACCCGCGTTGGCATTGCCGGGTGCAGGAGTGCTGTGGTGGAGCGCCAAAAAGTGGCTGCCGGGTATTATCCCGGTGCTGGGCCGAATTTTGCTGCTTTCTTTCGGTACCCAGGTTTTTCAGATCATTTGCACTGGTTTCCTGCTCTATTCGATGGGCGAGACCGGCCATTGGGCCGACTACGCATTGCTTTTCCTGCTTTCCTCCATCGCTACCGTGTTCCCGCTGAGCATCGGCGGAATAGGTGTGCGGGAACTGGTGTATTTGCGCGGCTCGGTATTACTGGGCGTTTCGGAGCCCATCGCGGTGACTGTCAGTGTTTTGTTTGATATTATTGTCACTGCCACGGCTGTTACCGGTGCCGTATTGGTAATAGGGGAGCGCTCCGAAGCACTGCCAGCTGCGGACGAGCATTAAGCCCAGAAGGCCGCCCGGATTCCCGGACGGCCCCATGCATAGGATACCGGCCTGTTACGGCTGGAAGAATTTCACTGTACCATCTTCCTCATTGCTTGTCACGAGCAGGCTTTTGCCGTTAGGGCTCTTGTCCGAAGGGATGAACAATACTCCCTCGGGAGCGTCGCCTGTTTTGATGATTTGCAGGAATTGTGGCGCGCCCGGATTGCTCAGGTCGTAAACGCCCACGGCGTCAACACGTTCCATGGCGATGAATGCCACCGGTTTGCCGTTCATCCAGCCCACAGTAACGCCTTCCGGTTCCACTCCTTTGTCGTCCGAGCGGGTATCGTCGTAAATGCCGGCTTTGATCACCTCCTGTTCGAGCGAGTTACCCGATTCATACACGCGCTTCATGTCCGCGGCGTGGAAAATGCTGAAACCGCGCCCGCCGAAGCTGTAAAGTTCTTCGTAAGTGCCGTCTTTTTCAAAATCGCCCCGTGTGCTGGTTACGCGCAGGCGGCCGAGGTTTGAAGTCTTTTTCAGCTCGTCGCCATTCGGGAAGTATACCGGGTTCAGTTTGAGCGAACTTACGCGCTTCTGCTCGTCGAACGTGCTGTATTCGCGGGCGTCGCCTTCGTCGGCGGTGATCAGGTACGGGGTGCCGTTCACGCTGAAATAGGAGATCGCGTCAGGCAGGTAGAACGACTTGATCGGCCAGTTCCTCAGCTCTACCTTCTTGTCGTCGTCGCTTGGGTCGAGGGCGTTGAGGATGTAGCTGATATCCTTGGTTCCCAGCGCATGCAGGGCGACTATCTTGCCGCTGATCAGGTCGATTTCGGCCACGCCGTTGTTTTCCTGCAACGTTACGAATGCCTTTTGGGAGTTATCGGAAATCGCTACGTATTCGGGTTCAATATCCTGAGCAAGTGTAGCCTTGGGCCCGAACTTGCGGAAACCCTTCGCTGCCAATGCATTATAATCATTCTCGAAACCTTCAAAAGTGAGGGTTTTAACACTGTAACCATTCATAACGTCGATAATGGAAACCGAGCCCTCGGGATCCACGCTGTAATCGGCATTCGGCTCGCCTTCGTTGGCGGTTACGATAAGCCGGCCGTCCGGGCTGAACGTCACCATGTCAGGCAATGCGCCTACCGTGATTTGTTTGATCATGTGCAATGTGTTGGTATTGAGCACAATCACGCTGCCATTCGCCTGCTTGTTGGTCGCTTCAAGTGCGATCGCCAGCTTGCCGTTCGAAACCGCTACGCTGTTGGCCACACCGCCCAGTGCCGAAACGTCGATCGGCTGTAACTTCGTGATCGCGGGGAATGCCGAAAGATCGAGCACATCCACGATGGCGGCCTTTTCGTTGTTCACGGTGAAAAGTCTTTTAGAAATGGGGTCATAGGCGGAGATTTCGGCGGCTGCCACAGTCCCCAGATCTACGCCTGCCACCTCTTTGAAAGCCGATGGATCTTCCTGTACCGGGTTTTGGGGGGCATGGTCGGTACAGCCATTCATGAGAGCCGCAGCAAGCAGCAGCGCCAGTAGAGATTTCTTTTGCATTTTGAATTGTGAGTAGTTTTGAAATTAAAAATACACACGTGTCAAAACGTCGGTGTGCCGCCTGTACAGACTTAACAAAATGTTAATGGGGGGGGGCGATTTTGTGCCCCAAAAGGCTTGTAATCAATAACCTGGTTAATATTATGGTAACAATTGCTTGACATTGTGAAAGCATTCATAACCCAGCCGCCCAGGCGATCCCACCCATGATATGATTCATAGCTGTCGTATCGTTGTAAGTAGCCGCATTATGCCCGATGGCCGTATAAAACATCCTTCCATTACCAACAGCCCGGGACCAGGCGATAGGATGATCGCCACGCATAGCTTTGGGCCAGAAGGCGGGGTAGGTGCTTTCATCGACGGTCAATAGCACTTGAAAACCGGGCTTCCCGCGCACGCTCTCGTGGAAGTTGTACCATTCATCCTTCTTCGACCAGCGAGCTGGAAGGCCGTCGATGGCGGGATGCGAGCCGGGCTCGGTTACGATTTCGGCCTCTGGAACAGGATAGGGCAAAAACGTGTGGCTGCGGAAACGTGTACCGAGCATCGTTCCGTACCAGTCCCATTCGTATTCGCAGTCGGAGGCGGCGTGGATGCCTGCATAGCCGCCTCCGTTTTCGATGTATTTTTGAAATGCGCTTTGCTGCTCGTCGGTGAGGAAATCGCCGGTGGGAGAGAGGAAGACCACCGCGCGGTACGATTTAAGGCAAATTTCATGGAAATAGGCGCCGTTTTCTGTCGCTACCACTTCCCAACCTCGCTTTTGACTTCCCTCTCTGATCGCCTTCACGCCTGCTTCAATGGACGCGTGCCGGTAGCCATTTGTTTTGGAAAAAACCAATATAGCTTTGCCGGTAGTGGCAGCGCAATTTGCGGGAATGGCCCGTTCAAAAACCGGCTTTTGCCAGGGCAGCCAGCGCATTAAATGCAATGCGTAGCCGGCCGCGCCAGTTATCATGATCGCCATGACGGCTAATGTTTTCAAAACCATACCCTTCGAAACAGGTCTCATTTTTTAGTAACAACGCCGGTCGATTTGTGTGTGTGAATGAAGTTTTTGGCTGCGCCCGGCGAAGCGACGCCCGGCGTAGCGACGCCCGGCGTAGCGACGCCCGGCTGCGTTACTTTAATGCCTTCGAACGTGACGCCGTGGACGTCGTCAGCGACGATGGCGGTGCGGTAGTCTTTCTTTTCGCAGGATAATGTGAGGTTGCTGATTTTGATGTCCTTCGCGTGGCGCATGTACAGCCCCCACGCAGGAAGCTCGTCAAACATTGAAAACTCGGGGTAAAATGTCGGCTTCTCCGGCACCTTATCCAGTTCATCCAGCCCGATTTTGGCGAACATCGGGTTGCCGCCGCCCGGCATTTTGACTTCAATATTTTTCAAGGTGACGTTGGTGATGACCGCATCCGGCATGCCTACAATGCCCGACGGAGAAATGTTCCGCGGCATGTCTTCGATAGGCCCTTCATATTCGTAGCCCGCATCCGGTTTGGTAGCCGGTACTTCCACGTACATATTGGAAATGCTGATATTCTCCATCCTCCCTTTCTTCCCCTTCACCCTTTCTCCAATCCTTAAAAAGATCGCATTCCCGGTATTGTAAGCCTTCAAACTGTCCACAATCACATTTTCCACAAAACCCCCGTCTACCGCTTGCAGCGTGACGGCCGACCGGTAGGTATCGAAGATTTTTACATTATAAATTTTAACATTACTAAAACCGCCGTACGAAGCCGTACCGAACTTGATACCATTGGCGCTCGACCGAATGGTGCAGTTCCTGACTAATATGTTTTTACAAACTTTGGAGGCGTCGTGTGATTTGAGGCAAATGCCGTCGTCGTCCGAATCGATGAACGAGTTGGTGACCGTCACGCCATCGCAGTCGACGATATCGATGCCGTCGTTGTTCCAGTAGGCTTTACTGTCGACGGTAATGCTGTCGATAGCCACGTTTTTGCATTGATCGTAAATCTGCACCCAGCTCGATGAATTCTGCATCGTCACGCCTTTGACATTCACATTCTCGCAGTTGCGTATGTACGCGAGTACGGGACGCGTTTCGGCTTCGGGGCGGTCCTGGCGGAAAAGGTCTTTGATAAGCCCCTTATGGATCATGTCTACAATATTCCGGGCAATGTAGCGGCCCCGTCCGTCGATTACGCCCTGCCCGGTAATGCCGATATTCTGCTGGTCGTGAGCGAAAACGACGGCGGTCCACACTTTTTTGTCATAATCCCAGGGATTTAAAGAGCCCAGGAGCACGGCGCCTTCTTCCAGGTGCAGGGTTACATTGGATTTCAGATGGATAGAGCCGGTAAGGTAGCGGCCCACATTGAACACCAGCCGACCGCCGCCATTCTGGGAAATAAAGTCGATCGCGTACTGAATGGAGCGGGTATTGAGGGTAATGCCGTCTGAATGAATGCCGAAAAGCGAGGTCCGGTAATCTTTCGCCTGCAGTTGCAGGCAGGTGATGGTCAGCACGGCAACGATCAGGTAATTTTTCAGGCTCATAGAAAAAGGGATTGGGTTGGTACAAACGGTTACTTAACTCAAATCCCCGTAATAAGCTGATTTTGTGATGGAATTACCTGCAAAAAATAAAGATTCCCCCAGCCGGGAGAATCTTTATCAAAAAACCACATCCTAAGTTAATCGGTCAATTCCATCCGCCTCCGAGTGCCCGGTAGATATTCACCATGGCATTCATCTGCTTCATTTTGGTTTCGATCAGTTCGAATTTTGATTCCAGCGCGTCGCGTTGGGTCAGCAATACTTCCATATAATCCGCACGGGCGGAAGCGAACAAGCGGTTTGAAATGGTCGTCGACTGGTTGAGTGCTTCTACTTCTTTCGTTTTCAGGTCGAAGCTTTTTTCGAGGTTGTTAATGTTCGAAAGCTGGTTCACCACTTCGATATACGCATTCAAAACCGTGCGCTGGTAATTGTAAATCGCCTGGATCTGGCGCGCATTTGCATTGGCATAACCCGCGCGGATCGCGTAACGGTTGATCACCGGGCCCGCCAGGTCGCCGATGAGCGATCCCATGATCGATTCAGGTACGCGGGCGAGGTAAATCGGGCTGAATGCCTGGAAACCCAGGCTCGCCGACAATCCCAGCGAAGGGTAGAAGTTCGCTCTCGCCACAGTTACATCGATTTTTGCCGCTTCCAGATCGAGCTCCGCCTGCTTGATATCCGGGCGGTTCGAAAGCAGCTGTGAGGGGATACCGGACTGCACCACGTTTGGAACGAGGTTTTCGAAGCCCTGGCTGCTGCGCTGTACCGGCTGCGGGTAACGTCCGACGAGGAAGTTGATCCGGTTTTCGGTTTCGATGATCTGCTGCTGGATACCGTATTGCAGGTTTTGCGTTTTCAGCACCTGCGCTTCGAAGCGGCGTACGGCGAGTTCGGTCACGCGGGTGGCTTCTTTCTCCATTCTTACGATTTTCAACGCATTGTTCTGGATGTCGATGTTCTGACGGATGATCGCCAGCTGCGTATCCAATGCAAGGAGTTCGTAATAAGAGTTCGCGATTTCGGCAGCCAGGTTGGTCATCATGAAGTTCTTGCCTTCGATGGACGACAGGTAGCGTGTAGCCGCTGCTTTCTTTGCATTGCGCAGCTTATGCCAGATATCTACTTCCCAACGTGCGACTGCCGCGATGTTTACATCCGGAAGCGGATCGGGCGTCTCTTTGCCCGGCTTGATGTCGGTAGTGGCTTCGCTGGCACCGATGTTGGTGTAGCGCGCCGCCTTCTCAACACCGGCACCGCCGCGCAGGCCCACGAAGGGGAGGTATTCCCCTTTGCGCGCCTGGATCTCGTTTTGCGAGATCGCGATTTCCTGCATGGTAATGTTCAACTCCTGGTTGTTCTTGAACGCAGTGTCGATCAATGCATTCAGGTTCGGGTCCGTGAAAAACGTTTTCCAGCTGACCTTACCGGTGTTGGTAGAGTCCTGTGAGCCGTTGAAGCTCACAGGTACCGACCGGTTTTCTGTTTTCTGGGGCAGCGTCGGGATGTTACAGGCCTGGTAGGTCAGCCCGATGAATGCGATGCCGGCCCAATTCAATATTCTCTTATTTCGCATGTTCGTCTTTATCTTCTGATGTTGGGAAAGCGTCAATGGCGTGAACGAATCCTTCGGACAGTGAGCTGTCTTCTTCGTCGCGGATCAGTTTTCTGCCATCAGCCAGTTTGGCGAATATGTAATACAAGCCCGGGATGATGATGACCCCGAAGACCGTACCGAATAACATACCACCCATGGCGGAGGAGCCGATGGTACGGTTACCGATCGCACCGGCGCCGGTAGCCATGATCAACGGGATCAGACCGGCCACGAATGCGAACGAGGTCATCAGGATCGGACGGAAACGTACTCTCGCACCTTCAATCGCCGCTGCCAGGATGGTGGCCCCCTCGGCGCGTTTCTGCACCGCGAATTCCACGATCAATACGGCGTTCTTACCCAAGAGCCCGACAAGCATGATGAGACCGATCTGCGCATAGATGTTGTTTTCGAGGCCCATCAGTTTCAGCATCAGGAACGATCCGAACACCCCGACGGGCAGCGACAATACTACTGCGAGCGGAATGATGAAGCTTTCGTACTGAGCCGCGAGTACCAGGTACACGAATGCCAATACAATCGCGAATACGACCACTGATTCGTTTCCGCGGATCGATTCGTCATAAGAAAGACCTTCGAATGCGATATCGTAACCTTTCGGAAGCGTTTTGGCAGCCACCTCCCGGATCGCCGCGATGGCTTCCGCCGTGGTGTAACCTTTCGCAGGAAGCCCCTGGATCGCCGCCGAGTTATAGAGGTTAAAACGCGTGATCTCGTTAGGTCCCTGTCCTTTTTTGAGCTTCATGAATGCCGAGTAAGGCACCATTTCGCCCGCTTCGTTTTTCACAAAAAGATTCAAAAGATCGGAAGGAAGCCTTCTGTATTTCGGATCGGACTGCACGTATACCTTAAAGAACTGGTTGAACTTGATAAAACCCTGCTCGTAAGTACTACCAATCATGATGTTGAGGTTATCCATCGCTTTTCCGATCGATACGCCTTTCTGCATGGCCAGTTTGTTGTCGATTTCCAGTTCGTACTGCGGATAGTTTGCGGCGAAGAAGGTGAACAAACCGGTCAGCTCTTTGCGTTTACCCAGATCTTCGAGGAACTGCTTGTTGATCTTGTCAAACTCCTGGTAATCGGTGTCGGTGTTTTTGTCCAAAAGACGCATCGAGAAACCGCCGGACGTACCGAAACCGGGAATCGCTGGTGGTTCGAAGAATTCGACCGTCGCGCCGAGGCCTTTGGAAGCGTGTTCGAGCTCTTCCATGATCTCTTTCACATTCTGCTCGCGCTCGTGCCATGGTTTAAGGTTGATCAGACAGGTACCCGCATTGGAACCGCGGCCTTCCGTCATGATCTCGTAACCTGCCAGTGATGATACCGATTCGATACCTTCCACTTCCTCGCAAATCTTTTGCAGGCGACGCGATACCTCGTTGGTTTTTTCCAGGGTAGATCCCGGAGGCGTCTGGATAATCGCATAGATCGTACTTTGGTCCTCGTTAGGGATAAAACCTGCTGGTACAATTGAGTTGGCCCAGTAAATACCGAAACAGAACAGACCCAGGACGATGAACGTCACCAAACGACGGGCTACGATCCTGTTCAGCAATGCCACATAACGACCGGTCAGCTTTTCAAAACCACGGTTGAATGCGTCGATCCCTTTGTCCATAATGGATTTCTTTCTCGGATGGCCATGATGGCTCTTCAAAAGCATCGCACACAATACCGGCGTCAGTGTCAAGGCGATGAGCGCCGAGATCACAATGGAGCTGGCCATGGTAATGGAGAACTGGCGGTAGAATGTTCCCACAGGCCCCGACATAAAGGAGATAGGTACGAATACCGACACCATTACCGCCGTGATCGCGATGATCGCGCCACTGATTTCGGCCAATACCTTTTTCACTGCATTATAAGGCGTTATACCGGGTTCCTCTTCAAACTTGGCATGGACGGCCTCGACGACGACAATCGCGTCATCGACCACAATACCGATCGCCAATACCAATGCAAAGAGGGTGATCAGGTTGATGGATAGCCCGAAGCCCTGTATCACGAAGAATGCCCCGACCAATGATACCGGAACCGCGAGGATCGGGATCAGGGTTGAGCGCCAGTCGCCTAGGAAGAGGAATACTACCAATGCCACGAGGATAAATGCGTCGCGCAGGGTGTCGATTACCTGCTCGATAGACGCGTCGAGGAACTGGGAAACGTCGTAGCTGATCTTGTAGTCGATACCGGGAGGGAAGGAGGCTTTCATCACATCGAGTTTTTTCTTCACTTCCTCGATTACGTCGCTCGCATTACTACCATAGTTCTGGCGCAAAACGATCGCCGCGGAGGCCTTTCCATCCAGGTTGGAGTAAATATCGAAGAACTCACTACCCAGCTCCACTTTCGCGATATCCTTCAAATGAATGCTTTCACCTTCCTTGTTGGCGCGGATGATGATGTCTTCGTATTCCTTCGGTTCACTGTATCTTCCTTTGTAGGTCAATACGTATTCAAGCGATTGCGCCGCGATACCGGAGCTTTGTCCGATACGGCCCGGGCGGCCGATGATACTTTGTTCAGCCAGCGATTTCATTACTTCTTCTACCGAGATGCTGTACGCACGCATGCGTTCGGGGTTGAGCCATACGCGCATCGCGTAACGGCGGCTACCGAGGATCTGGGCCCGCGCTACCCCCTTGGTCCGCTGGATCTCAGGGATCATTTTGACGGTAGCGTAGTTGAAGAGGAATTTCTCGTCAATGGTTTTCGATTTCGAGTACAGGTTGACGTACATCAACATACTCGGCTGGATGGGCGTGATAATTACCCCTTCACGCTGAACGAGTTCGGGAAGAAGCGGCATTACCTGGTCAACCCTTGTTTTTACCCTGATCACGGCGTCGTTCGGGTCGGTACCGGGTTCGAAGATGATACGAAGCGTTGCTTCACCGGCACTGGTAGCGTCGGTAGCAATGTAACGCATATCCTGAACACCGTTAATCGCCTGTTCCAGCGTAATGAGCGTGGATTTCACCAATACGTCGGCACTCGAACCGGGGTAGGCGATGAAGATGTTAACAGTGGTAGGAGCAATGTCCGGGAACTGCGAGATAGGCAGTTTTTTGATAGCCAGTATACCGATAAAGACTATCATGACCGATATCACAATCGCGAATACAGGTCGTCGTATGAATTGATTAAACATATCTTTTGCTTTCGGACCTGATTATTCCGCGTACAGGCTTAGGTGAGAGATAACCGAATCGGGCTTCTGGAACTTGTAGCTGATCTTCTGGTTTTCGCGTACCTGGCGCAAGCCTTCCAGCAATATTTTGTCGTCCTTTTGAAGACCGTGAGAAACCGCGAAAATGTGCGGCAGTTCGGCGCCGATCGTGATCTCGCGTGACTGGACTTTGCCATCTTTGTCGATCACGTAGCAATATTTCTTTTCCAAAACTTCGAAGGTCGCTTTCTGCGGGATCAGGAGGGCGTTTTTCAATGGCACGCTGATCTGCACGTTTCCTGTCTCGCCGTGGCGCAGCAGGCCTTTGGGATTCGGGAAAGTGGCCCGGAATGCGATGTTACCTGTTTCGTTATTGAAATCGGCCTCGATGGTTTTCACCGCTCCTGAATGCTCGAAGATCTTTTCGTTGGCCATTTTGAGTTTTACGTTGCGTAGGTTGCCATTGTCTTCACCCGATTTGTAATTCAGGTATTCCGCTTCCGGAACGTTGAAGTAAACCCACATTTCGCTGTTGTCGGAGAGTGTGGTAAGCAGGTCGCCTTCATCCACGAGGCTTCCCAGCCGCACCTGGAAATGGTCCATGATGCCATTGAACGGCGCGCGGATCTCGGTAAAACCGAGGTGCGTCGAAGCGAGGCCGAGCTCCGCTTTGGCTTTGTCGAGTTTTGCTTTGGCCAATGCGAGTTCGTTTTTGGAAACTACATTGCTGTCGGCCAGCGCCTTGGTGTTTTTGTATTCGATCTCAGCGAAGTTGGCTTCTGCTTGCGCTTTTTGTTGCTCGGCCTGGTACACCAGCGGCATGATCTGGAACATCAGCTGTCCCTTTTTTACCAGCTGACCTTCATCCACATATATTTTTTGCAAATAACCTCTTTCCAATGCCCGCAGCTCGATGTGGCTGATAGCCCGGATCTGGCTCACGTACTCTTTGGTGATGGTGGTGTCTTTCTGTAAGGGGCTTGTCACTGAATAGTTAACCGCTTCTTCTTTTTCTTCTTCGTGTTTGGATGTACAGCCTGTCTGATACAACAATGCACCCAAGCTCACGAGCATGAGAATTCTTTTCATGATGATTTTTGGAGTTAGCTAATTTGAATTTTTGATAGTTACTGTTCGTATGGGCGTGCCTGAGGGCACAGTTTAAAGCAGCCGTGAGCTACCGGGGAGATGGGCGCCACGACGACCGGATCGACAGACCATAGGTAGTCTGCCGCTGAGCGGGATCAAATCCTGAGTACGCGAAGCCTCAGATATCGGCGGGAGGAATAAGGTGAGCCAAACCATTGTGTAGGTCGGGCCGTGGCGATGCTGTAAAAGGGAAAAAGCTGGCGCGAAGCAAATGCGGCTGCAAGAATGCCGCCGGCGCGTGGTGATTTTTTAAGGGAGAATGACTCGCTGGAATCTTCTTCTTTTTCTTCGGAAATCGTCCTTACAAACTCGGCGAACTTCCGGGCTGTATCGGGGAGGCGGAATGCCGGATCGTTATCGTCGAACGCCTGTACAAAATTAGGGTGTTCCGATTGGGCAAGGACCTGAATGGGAGAGAGGCAAGCCTGGCGTTCCTGCGAGCCCGCATACATATTGCTGTATCCGTCCACCAGGAGAATGCACAGGGGCAGGAGGTATTTCAGCAATTCTTTGATCATCTTAACGGGTCGCTATTGAGTCTTTTGTATAATTTGAAGCCGTGCGTAGGCGGCTTTAATCGGTATTTTTAATTCAAGTCTTTGAAAATGAGCGTGCATTTAGGCGCTGGTTGTACGGCGCGGGGTTTGTAAATTGTTCTTTTCGTAGGTGTGTACCTCTTATACGCATACAAAAACCGCACTTCATCCTTAACTCTATGTTAAAAGGAGGTTAAAAAGGGATTAAAATCTTCAAATGGCTATTGCGCGTGATTCTGCGGTGCTACGGCAGGAATGTTTTGGATAAAATATTCTTTTAATTGTTATATTATTGGTTACATTGGAGGAGCTTGTGCAAAGCTCCTGCTTTGCACAAGCTATTCGCAGGCCTCCGGCCGGTCGATACATGGCGGTGTTTCACCCCTGACCGGCCGGAGGCCTGCGAATGGTAGGCACGAAGCAAGAGCTTCGCGCCACGTCGTTTTTGAAACTCTAATTGTATTTCGATATGCTTTTCAGGTGGATTTGCTTTGCGTTCTTTATGCTGCCGGCACTGGCATTCGCGCAGCCCAAAACATTTTTTCATAAGGATACACTAAAAATTGCAGCGACTTCCGTGGGCGTGCGGTTTAGTCACATGAAAGCGCCGATGATGCTGTCCGGCAAAAAATACGAGATCATCGACCTGGGGTCGGATGGAGCACCGGGGAAGACTGTGACGGTTTACCTCGAAAATGACTCCATTCAAATACGGAACGATAACTTCCCTTATGAAGAAAAGCACTTCTTTCCGCTGCAACTGGCAGGGAAAAACTACAAATTGCGGCTGCGTTTCAACAACGTGACGGCCTCATTTCCGCATGCATATATCCGTGAAAACCGGGGACGAGCATTGGTTGAGGTCCCGGAAACTTTCGAATTGGCCAATATCTTGCTGATGCTCTCTCCTCCGGCGAAAAAGATGGGCGGTATGGTCGATACCGGCCAGTATCACGACGAAGTCGTGGCCTATTTTAAACCCTATTTAAGCCACCCGGTTTTCAAGGCTTTGGATGTTCGAGAGGCAGCATATTCAAATCATTACTATGAGTTCAGGGATAACAGCATCTGCTACGAGTTTAAGGGAGACCAATTGATACCTACCCAGTATTTTCTTGTTTACGGATCGGACGATTCAACCTATTCCAATGCATTCCGCAGTAATGTCGGACTGGTTGCGGATTTTGCCAGGCAATCGAATTTCAGGACTTTTTATCAAAGCCATTTACCATATTATCGTGAGCTTATAGCGCAGCAGGCGGAATGGAGTGATGTGGCAGGAATGCAGCGATGGCTGGGTAAGCAATTCTCCCAACGCGGGTTTGATACGTCCAAGCTGATTTTTTCACCCATCATCAATTCCCGACACAGCACGCAGCAGTTCGGAGGATCTGATGAGAATAGCAAGTCATTTCACGAGATGATTCTGTTTGTCAACGGGCCTAACTTATACAATGCGGCGTCGGACCTGAATGAGCACCAACGTCGCGGCGTGTTGGCAGGCATTATTTTCACGGAGGTGGATCACAATTACGTGAACCCGAGAACCGATAGTTTCAAGGCCCAGATAGATAGTATTTTTGGCAACCGGGACTTTTGGGCTCCTGTTTCCAAGACTTCTTTTTATTCAAAGCCGACATCCATTTTCAACGAGTACATGACCCACGCGCTGTTTTCGCTTTACGCGATCGACACCTTTGATGCATCGACGGCAAAATTTCTGATTTCCAGGCGTGAAGCCCTGAATGTCGAAGGACGGGGCTTCGCGAAATTCAGAGAATTCAATGCGGCTTTGATGAAGATAAAAAAGGAAAACCCGGATACAACGGTAGCCGACTTATACCCAAAAGTCATCGACTGGTGTCAGTCGTTTGCGAAGCGTTAACGGCTGGTGCAAAGCTCCGACTTTGCACACCCTATTCGCAGGCCTCCGGCCGGTCACTACCGAAATGCTGCATTACATAATTGGTCGGCCGGAGGCCTGCAAATAGCACGCGCGAAGCAAGAGCTTCCCGCCATCTTAGATTTTCGCTTCTTCCAGGAAATGCTTTCCGCGGTTGCGGTAGGCGTGGATTCCGTTGCTGACCAGGATAATGGCTGACACAATGAGCGCCGCATTGACGACTGCCGGCGTAGTACCCCAGTTGGCGACCGCAACGGCTATCAATGCCCAAACCCCAACCATCGCGGACTCGCGCAGGTTGCGCGCCCACGTGAGGCCGAGGTACACGATGCCCGCGACGCAGATCATGATCACGGTCCATGCTATGGGTGAGATGCCGAAACCGTCCCAGCCGATTTTGGTAAACCAGGCAGCTATATTGGCGATGAGCGCCACCGAAATCCAGCCAAGGTAAATGGCGAAAGGCCACCACGTCAACGCTATTTTTTTAAGGGGTATGACATCCATTTCCATGCGTGTGCGGACGATGATCAGCCATAGCGACGCCAGCAGTACGACCATGATGAATACCGAAAGACCCGTGAAATCGTACAGCCACGCCATGACCCAGGCTGAGTTGGCAACGCAGGAAATCACAAACAGCCAGCCGATCTTTTCCACTACCGCGGGAGTTTCGCGCCTGCCGGAAATACCCCGCGCCTGGTACACGACAAATGCAGCGAGCAATAGGTAAATTACGCCCCAGATGGAGAATGCGTAGCCCGATGGCGTGAAGAAGTTCTGGTACCGGGCCGAAACGCTGGCCATTGTGCTGTTGTTGAAAATGCCGGTATTGGACAAGTAGTTAACTACCACAGTGGCGACCAACGCGATGATATTGGCTGCTTGCAACGTTCTCTTCATTGTTTTTGCTGATTCTTTTTGACGTAATGATGCAATGGCCTTGCATCAAAAATTATGCCGCTCGCAAACAAAAAAGGACGCCGCTAACCAGCGCCGCCCTTTCCGAATGATTCTTATCTATCTTACAAACCTAAATGCTACTCTTTGGTGAGCAATCCCGGGTAGACGGTGCCGTCGGCCGATGGGAAGTCGATGTTCAGCAACTTCGCGACCAGAGGGGCGATGTCCTGCAAGCCCACTTCGGGAATCACCACACCTTTTTTAATACCGCGGCCAAATGCCACGAAGCCCGTTTGGATCTCTTTGAAATCGGGGAAGAAGCCGTGGGTACCGCCGCTCGCTGCGCGTACAAAATCGCCGGTCGCCGCATGACCGATCGTAAAGCCTTGCTTCGGTGCGAGAGCGAGCGCCGCATTCGGATCGGAGCCTACGGCGTCGAGCGCCGCACGGTCTTTTACTTCGAACATGGCTTTCTGGGCAACGGGCAACTTTGCCAGCGCCGACTTCACCTTTTCGAGCGTCTGGCTATCGTTTTTGTCTTTCAAATGCAAAAAGGAGGAGCCGCCCGAAGCGTGGAAATAGGCTTTCCATGCCGACGGATTCTTTGGGTCGTACAGGCCCGCCTGCACGAGGAGCACATTGGGCGAAAGCGACGAGTGAATATCCACAAACCCGTGGTCGCCGGTCACGATCACCGTGGTTTTATCGCCGATACCTGCCTTGTCGATGGCTTCCAGAATGGCTTTAATGCCCCGGTCGACGCTCGTTAATGCGGCGCGTACCTTGTCGCCGTCACGTCCCTGCTCGTGCTCGAAATGGTCGACAGCCACCAGGTGTACCGCCAGGAACGACGGCTTATACTTGCGGATAATGTAGGCGCTCGTGCGGGAAAGGTTATCGTCGATGCTCAGGTATTCGCCATCGAAGTCGATCTCTTCCAGCTTGCCGGTAGCATTCTGCTGGATCTCCTCGTAAAAACCTTTCGGGTTCGAGTTTTCGCTGAGCGCTTTGGTCATGTTGCGCTTGCCGCCTTTGGTTTCAGGCAAATACCAGTATTCCGGAATGTTGTACGTAGCCGGCCCGCCCACCGACACCGGCCAGAATACCGACGCCGTGGAGAGTCCTTTTTCCTTTGCCGCGCTGAAAATCGTCGGCACCTTAATGGTCTTGTAATCCCAGATCCATTTGCCCGTCACTTCCAGCGGCTCGGGAGGGGTATTGTAATAAACACCGTGCTTGATCGGTTTCACGCCGGTAATCATGGTGGTGTGCGAAGGGTAGGTGACGGTCGGGAAAACGCCTGTCACGCCGTCGGCATAAGCGCCGGTAGCCATGCCCTGCCGCAAGTTCACCATCGACCAGGAGGCGTCTTTGTAAAACTCGGGCCTCAGGCCGTCGATGCTGATCAGGATCACGTGCGAATCCTGTGCGCGAAGGCTTTTGAAGGTGAATGTGGAAAGGGTTAGCAGCAGGATTAGTTTTTTCATAGGAAATGCGCTCGTTAGTTAAACTTCCGGCTCCCCGCGCGGGGGTGTGCGTGAGGAGCCGGTTTTTGTATTAATTCAAAACAAATCAGAATGAATAGCGCAGCCCCACCTGGATCTGGTATGGGTTGCCGTTCAGGCTTGATACCCCTGCACCCTTGTTCACGTTGTACACAAACTCGTTCTTCGTCTTATCGAAGCTCTTGATCGTGTAAAAGGTTTGTTTGCCCAGGTTGGTACCCACGCCCCAATCCTTGTTGAGGAGGTTGGCGAAGTTAAATACGTCGATCGACGCTTCTATACCGTGCGTTTTGTAGATTTTGAAACGCTTGCCCAAACGAACGTCGAACACGCCGTAGAAACCATTCACACCGCCGTTCCGCTCAGCGATTTTCCCTGTGTTGTCGCGGATGTAGGTCTTGATACTCTCTTCGGCGTCAGGATTATCCATGATGGATTTCAACGCTGTACGAATGTATTCAGGCGTTGCAGCGCTATTGTAGTCGTACACGTAAGGCAGGTCATTGGAGGAAACGAAGTCGCCGTTCATGTTACCGCTCACCGCCAGCGAGTAGCGTGTGCCGCCGATGCCCGAGTAGCGAACGCCGAGTGTGATACCCCAGAAGCTCGGTGCTGTACCGTACACCACTACTTTGTTGCGGAACTGGTTGTTGGCATAGCTCATGCGGCTCAGGTCGCGCGGGTCGTCGATCACCATCTGGTCGAGCGTCGCGGTGTTGGCTACGTTACCGTTATAGGAAGTATTGTCTTTCGAATCGTTCCAGGTGTAGGAGGCAGTGATCTGTCCATCGCGGAAATACTTGAATGTACCGTCGATGACCAATGCGTACTGGTTTTTCTTGCCATCGCTCACCAGTTCCAGCACGCGGCCGACCTGCTTGGTCCGGCGGCTGTTGAGCCAGTTGGTAGCGCCGTTCGTCGCATTGATGGTTTCCGCAGGAACGTACACACCGCGGTTGGCTTCTGCACCGATGCGGAAGAATGGCTCATCCACCATATTGCGGTCGATATACATATAGTTGTTACGCGCCCACGACGCATATCCGCTAACACCTATCCGCAGGCGGTCGCTGAAAAAGTGGTTGTACGAGAAGTTGGTTTTGTATACAACCGGCACCTTGGCGTCGGGGCTGTTGGTGTTGATCGTGATCAGGCGCTCGATACCGGGGATATTGAAAAGTTCCGCACCAGGCGCTTTGCTCGGGTCCTGGCGGTACAATGGGAAATCAGGGGTTGGTACAAGTGCCCCCTGGATTTCAACCGAAGCCACTTTGGAACCGTCGAACAGCATATTGTTCACCATCGAATAAGGGTTCAATGCGGAACCGAAAACACCCGCTCCGAAACGGATCACATCTTTGCTCTGCTCGTTCACGTCCCAGGTGAATTGTACACGCGGCTGCAATTGCAGCGTGTTGATGCGGTTGTTGGTTTTGATACCCAGCTCATCAAACACCACCTGGCTGAAATTCGCACGGTTGAGGTACACGGTATTGTCGAGGCGCAAACCGGCAGTCATATCCAGGCCGAGACCCAGTTTGGTATCCATTTGCGCATACAAGCCGGTGCTCAGCGATTTTACTTTGTTGCTCTGGTCCTCATTCAGGTAGATTTCGCGGGCGTAGCGGTAAGGTTTCAGGTTATTGAAATTATCCATTCCCGTGAAATAGAAACGACCGTTCATTTCGCTGCCGTAGCGTGAATGCATCAGGTTGTACATCATGTCGATACCGAAAGTGAAGTTGATCTTCCCGGTATTGTAATACAGGTTATCCACGGCCTGCACCACAGTTCCTTTGAACCATTCCGGCGAAAAGCGCTGACCGCCGATCTGAATGGAGGTCAGGTAATTGGTTGTACCGGCAACAGATTCAACGTTTTCGACAATCGCGCGGGGAATACCTGCGGCAGGAAGCTGAGAGCTTGGAAGCACCTGTACATCCTCGTAGAAATGCTGCACTTTCAATTCATTGGTCACACGCGGGTTCAAACTCGTACGCAACGAGGCCATGAGGCTGTTATCGAATTTCTTACGGTCGATGTACGATTCATAGAAGTTGATGTTCGAGTTGTCACCTTCCGAAAGGGCATCGTTTTCGATCACCATGTTGTTGCGGATCGTAAGAAGGTTTCGGGAGTTCAGCTGCCAGTCGACGCGGGCAAAAATCGCGTCGGTACCCTTGGCTTTGTCAAATGCGCCGTACTGCGGGTTGTTCGAAACGCCGTATTTCTCGCGGGCAATGCCTGCGAAACGTTCCAGGGTTGCATTGGTAACCTTGTTGGCTGCCTCGTCGGCAGGGCTGAGAATGTTGGCAATGTAGAGCGGGCGCGAGTCGGCCTGGTGGTCCCATGCCACGAAGAAATGCGCTTTGTCCTTAATGATTGGCCCGCCGAGTGAAAATCCGTACTGGTAAGTCGAAAACTCCTGCGTTCTTTTATTTCCGCGAAGGTCGTATTTGCTCGAAAGCGCGTCGTTACGCATATACGTGAACGCGCTGCCGGACAGCTTGTTGGTACCCGCCTTGGTTACCGTGCTGATGGTACCGCCACCCGCGCGGCCCATGGTCACATCGTATTCGTTGGTAACCACTTTGAATTCGCGGATGGCCTCCATGGAAATCGAATAGGCGCCCGAAGTACCGCCGCCCGCAATGGTACCGCGGGACGTCATACCGTCGATACTGTAATTGGTTGAAGACCCCAACTGGCCGCCAAGGCTGTTGCCGTTGCTCAATGGCGAAAGGTCGACAAGGGTCGAAAAGTTACGGCCGTTCACCGGCAGGCGCGCAATATCGCGAGCTGTCACGGGCGTAGAAGCGCCCAGTGTTACTACGGTATTTTTCAATGAGTTGGCTACTACGTCGACGGCTTTGAGTTCGTTCGAGGCAGCTTCCAGCGCGAAGTTCAGACGCAGCTGGTCGCCCTGGTTGAGTGAATAACCGGTCTTTTTTTGCTCACCATAGCCGATAAACGACACCGTGATGGAATAGGGCGAACCAAGGGGCAACTGCTTGATAATGTAATCGCCGTTCGCGTCGGTAACCGTACCCGTACTGAAACCGGTCGATTCGTTTTTGACATAAACCGTAGCACCGACAACCGGCCCGGCCTGTCCTTCGCTGACCTTCCCGACAATGGACGCTTCATTCCCCTGTGCCCGCGTTTCGGGGGCACATAGCAGGAGGAATGCGCATAGTCCGAGACATGCAGTAATTAATTTCATCATTTTTTCTGTTCGTTTGGTTATTGGTACTTCGTTCAAATGCATTGCATAGGCGCTGCCTCCGAAGCTACTGCGTCGTAACCCGGAAATAGGATGTGTTTCGGTTCGCGGTTATCGTTACTGCCGCTTGATCGTATACGTATAGAGAGGGGAAGTGTGACCGCTAAATCCGCCACAAAAGTAGGTGGGCAATATTATCAGTCCGTTAACGACACGTTACGGTTGGATTAACATTACGAAAGAAAATGAAAGTATTTTAAATGAAAGTAAATTAAAATAAAGTACTATTGAAGGGCAGGTTGTGGGACTGGCAGTGAAGGCAGTGGGGTCAGTTCCATGCGGAGATTTACTTGAAATGCGTCGTCCTGATGCCGGATAGCCAGGTCGTGACGGCCTGGGTAAATGAGGGCGAGGCGGCGCTGCACATTTTTGAGGCCTATGCCGCCGTAATGCACGGCCTGCCTCGTCGCCAGGGGAGAGGAGCTGTTCGAAACTTCAAATGCAAGCACATTTGTTTCCGCGTGCAGGCGGATTTCGATCCGGTTATCGCGGTCATTGTCTTTCGAAACGTGTTTGAAAGCATTTTCAACAAAAGTCATTAAAATGAACGGCGTAATGCCTGCGCCGGGAGGGAAGTCATCCGTAATATCGGTAACGACCTTCACGCCCGTATTCTGGCGCAGCTTTTCGAGCGCGATAAAATTGTGGAGGTAAGCGATTTCCTTATCGAGCGGCACGAGCTCGTCGTTGCACTCGTACAGATGGTGGCGCAGCAATTCGGAGAACTTCGCCAGCGACGAGGAGGCGGCGTCGGGATTTTTATGGATGAGAAAGAAGATCGAATTAATGCTGTTGAACAGGAAATGCGGGTTGAATTGGTATTTCAAAAAACGCAATTCGGTTTCGAGTTTCTCCTTTTCCAGCAGCTGTTTCCGCCGCTCGGTACGGATCCAGTTTTTGGTAAGTTTAATGCTCATCGCCAATGTGGTACTCGCCAGCGTGGAGGGCATTGCTTCACCGAAGAAATAGAAGAAGCAATTGGTATCCCTTCCAAACAGCGTTTCCACCGACTGGTGCACCAGCCACGCGGTCAGATAATAACCCGAAACAATCGCCAGTGCCGTAGCGAGCAAGGTAATGCCCAGGTAACCAATGTAGGATTGGAGCCGCCCCTTTTCGAAGTATTTGGGAATGAGGTAATACAAATTGAAATACACCGCCACCGCCTGCAACACCACATAAAACACAAACTTGACGGCATAAGGCGAGAAAAGAATGCTGTGTGCGGCTTTCCATGGGTTGCCCATCGCGACTACCCACCATAAGTAATGGTAAGCGAGCCAGAAAGGAATGTGGTACAGTTTGGAAAGCGCTTTTTGCATACCCTAAATTTATCAAATATTGGAAAGCAAAGGTAATTTCCTGACGCGCTTGCCGGTGGCTGCGAAGAATGCATTCGCCAGCGCTGGTGCAATGGGCGCTACACCCGGCTCGCCGGCGCCGCCCATTTTGCCGTCGTCTTCGACGATATGTACCTCAATAGCCGGCGCTTCGTCCATGCGTAGGATGCGGTAATCGTGGAAATTGCTTTGCCGGACGGCCCCGTTTTCAATCGCTATTTCTCCGTAGAGTGCTGCCGTGAGCCCATAAATGATGCCGCCTTCCATCTGAGCCTTCACGCCGTCGGGGTTTACCGCGAGCCCGCACGCGATGGCGCATATAACGCGGTGGACTTTCAGGTTCCGGTTGGAGTACGATATTTCGACCACCTGCGCCACCACGCTGCCCATGGCTTCGTGCACTGCCACACCCCGGAAATGGCCGGCAGCTAGCCTTTTGGGCGACGCATGATCCCAGCCTGCTTTCCCGGCAGCGGTGGTTAATGCGGCGAGGTGCCTCGGATGGCCGGCCAGCAGCTTTTTGCGGTATTCGACCGCATCCATGCGTGCCTGGAAGGCCAGTTCGTCGATAACCGTTTCCATCACAAATGCCGTGTGCGTGTTACCGACTGACCGCCAGGCCAGCACGGGCACATTGTTGGTAGTGGTATGCAACCTAACAGAATGATCGGGGCAGCGGGCAATGTAGGGCGAGCCGTTCACACCGTCGATCGTGCTGTAATCGAGGCCGTTGGGAGCAATGTCTTTTTCAAGGACCGTATTCACAAAAAGCGATTGGCCGACGACTTCGTGCAGCCACGCCACCGGCATTCCGGCCGCATCCGTGCCCACTTTGACTTTGTGCAAATACACCGGCCGATAATAGCCGCCGCCGATATCGTCCTCCCGCGTCCAGATCAGTTTGATTGCTTCGCCGCTCGCCCGGGCAATATGCACGGCCTCCATCACCCAGTCGTTTCCGAACGAGCCGCGCCGCCCGAAGCTGCCGCCCATAGCAGGCGTGTAGAGGATTACCTGCTCGTCTTTGAAACCCAGATATTTCGCCACTTCCTGCCGGTGTAGTGCATTGGATTGGGTCGCTGTCCATATTTCGCATTTGTCGGCCGACAGTTTTACCGTACAATTAAGGGTTTCCATCGGCGCATGGGCAAGGAATGGAAAGCAAAACTCCTGCTCGTAGACTGACCGTGTTCGCTGCCAGGCATTGGTAACATCGCCCTTGGATTGCGCCACCTTACCCGGCTGGCCGGCCGCCTCACGGTATTGCGTGAACAACTGCGTGGTATCGGGGTTACTATTGCCGTGAGTGTCCCATTCAATATGCAGCGCTTTTCGTCCTTGTATGGCCGCCCAGGAATGCCCGGCCACAACGGCGACACCTTCCGGCACTTGCACCACTTTCCGTACGCCCGGAGTTCGCAGCGCTTCCGACGCATCGTAAGATTTGACCTTCCCGCCAAACACCGGGCAGCGTTCGAGCACGGCGGTAAGCAGGCCGGGGAATTGAATATCGATACCGTAGCGGGTTTTTCCATTTACCTTATCCGGCACATCCAGCTTCTGCGGAGGGTTTCCACCGATCAGCTTCCATTCGTTGCGGCTACGGAGCTTTATTTCGGGAATCGGCAGCCGGGCGGCGTCCGCGGCCAGGGAACCGTAACTTAGACGGGTTGTTCCTGCCAGTACGTAACCCTCGGCGGTTGTGCATTGCTCCGGCGCAATGCCCAGGCGCTTTGCGGCCGCCTGCACGAGCATCGTGCGCGCGATGGCGCCTGTGGTGCGATAGCGGTCAAACTCGGATTTAATGGTATCCGAACCGCCGGTGGAAAGTACCCACATGCTTTCGTCGAGGTGTGGGCCTTCGATTACCCGGTGCTCTACGCGGATACGCGCCCAATCGCAATCCAGTTCCTCGGCGATGAGCATGGCGAGTGTCGTCCAGATGCCCTGGCCCATCTCTACTTTATTGAGAATAATGCGGATCGTATCGTCGGAGTCGATCCGGAGTATTGCATTTGGTGAAAAAGCGGATGTCGGCAATGCGGCCGCAGCGGATTTCGAAGGGACGAAAAAGGAAAGTAAGAGGCCGCCGGTAGCCAGCGCGGCTGTTTGCATAAAATCACGGCGGTCCATACAGCATACCACAAAAGTTCTGCCGCAAAGGAATGAAGCAAAACGCCGGCGGGAAAATTGTTTTGACGAGACGCTGATCGGAAGGGATCAAATGCACTTTACAGACGAAGTCTGCGGGCAGTGGCAGTGGCTGCTGGTTTGATTTTTGATGTAAACGGATTTTTTTATCCATCACAAACTTTGAAATCATGGCACACATCATTTTGGGCGCCTCGGGCCGGGTAGGTTCGGCAGTTGTAGACCGGCTTCTCGAATTGGGCGCACCCGTGAAGGGAGTCGTAAGAGATGAAGGGAAGGCGGCGGCGCTGAAATCGCGCGGGGCGGACACTTCCATAGCCGACGCGCATAACCTGCCGGCATTAAAAGCAGCCTTACGCAACGGCCAGACGCTTTTTGCATTAACGCCCGAAACGGGCCGGGAAAAAAATGTCCTCGGTGATACCAACGACATCCTGACCAACTATCGCGCGGCATTGGTTGCAGATGGTATCAAAAAAGTGGTGGGGCTGTCGTCGATGGGCGCGCAGCATCGCGAAGGGACGGGCAACCTGGTAATGTCGTACATGCTCGAACACGCATTCGACGGGATCGGCGTTTCGCGGGTATTTATCCGGCCTGCCTACTATTTCAGTAACTGGCTCAACTATCTCGAACCGGCGAAAAAAAACGGCGTGTTGCCCACGTTCTTCCCGGTCGATCTCAAAATTCCGATGATATGCCCTTCGGATGTGGGCCATTTCGCCGCGGAGGTACTGACCAACGGGGACAGCGATATGACAATTTACGAGCTCTACGGGCCGCGTTCGTACACCTCCGCCGACGTGGCGAAAGCGTTCAGTGAAGTATTGGGTAAAGAAGTCAAGGCGCAGCAAATACCACGCAAGGACTGGGACAAAACATTGGATTCGATCGGTTTTTCGGCAGATGGCGTACGCAACTTCGTGGAGATGACGGAGGCCGTTATCAGTGGTAAGTCGAAGCCCGACGGTAAAGGAACGGTTCGCGCGCAGGCCGACACGACGTTGGAAGCCTACCTGGAAGAAGCCGTGAAAAGCGCCTGACGGTTTTCAGACCGAACCGATATCCGATAGTATCCGTATCCCGCTGCGCTTCATCAACTCGCTTGCATTGAAATCGGTACAAATACCGGGTGTGAGCCGGTAGTCGAATGAAATCTGTCCGTCGCGGATCGTGCTGTTGAAGCTGAAATTTTCGATCGCCAGGTCTTGCGTGAGTTGGGCGAGGTCCAGGTCGTGGGTTGAAATCATGCCAAATGCATTCAGCTCGCTCAGCTGGCGGATCAGCGACACGCCGCCGCGGAAGCGGTCTTGCGAGTTGGTACCCTTGAACATCTCGTCGAGCAGAAAGAAAATGGGCTCACCTTCGCTCACGAGTTTCAGCAATTGCTCGATCCGTTGCAGCTCGGCGTAGAACGACGATACCGATTCTTCGAGGTTATCCTGCGTGCGCATACTCGTGAATATCCGCAGGGGCGACACCCGTGCGTGCGACGCGCAGCACGGTGCGCCCATGAACGCAAGTACGAGGTTGATGCCTACGGTTCGCAGAAAAGTACTTTTGCCGGCCATATTGGAACCCGTGATCATCGTCGTGGCGCCGCGGCCGTGCATGGTAAAGTCGTTGCTTACCCGCTTTTCCCGCTTTAACAAAGGGTGTCCAACTGTTTTGAAATCAATCAGATAAGGTTCGGTTGTGATTTCGGGAAAAGTGTAACGGGGATGGGAGTAGGCGAACCCCGCCATGCTGGCGAGTGCTTCCAGCTCGCTCACCGCCGTGATCCATCGGCCGATATGCGCGCCGTTTCGCGATTTCCATTCTTCGGTTTTCAGGATGAGGTGGACGTCGATCAGCCACAGGTTATTGATCATTCCGTAAAAGGCATTTTTACCAATGGTATTGCGGGTGCCTTTTTGCTGGAACATTTCCAGTATCCTTTTCAATGCTCCGATTTCCTCCGAGGCGCTGGTACCCGTTTGGGTAAAAATGGCTTGCAGGTCGTTTAGTTGTTTAGTTTCAAATCGTTGTTTCTCAACGATCTTAATCAACGAGTGGTAGGTTCCGATAAGGCCGATATTCCGCTGGGTGCTCATTATGATGTCCTCCGCGACATGTCTGAACTTCCGAAGGTAGATCGCGTTAATGATCGACATCCCTATCAGAGGCAGTAAATGAATGCCGGCAAGGTCGCGGAGATGGAAGAGAAAATGATAAAGGAACCACCCCAATGCAAGGCTGGAAAGTGCCGCAAGCGACAGGCTGGCCGTCAGCAGGCTCTTTCGGGATGACAGAAAGCGCGGCGTCTCGTCAATCCATTTCAGGAGTAGCTCGTAGTCGCTGTTGGTGGAATGGAATGGCATACCCGAGGCCTGGAATTCCTGCCGCCAGTCGAGCTTATCCGCCAACTCGCGTACGGCAGCTTGCCTTTCTGCAATCGTTTGGGCGGCGGCGGGAGCGGACAGCCAGCTCGCCAGCAGCCGTGAGCCGGATTCTGTGGTCGTCCGGTTGAGCAGCTGGAACAGCGAATGATGCCCGAAAACGTCGAGATCGGCCGCATAATCGTGGCGGCGGCCCAGGAATTGCTCTCCGGTAGGAAATGTGGAAAGCTCGTTATGCATCCGCAGGAGCTCTGCTTCGTTGATTTGTATTAAAAACTCAACACGCTTTTTATCGGCGGTAAGGCGGTTGTAGCGGCGTAATGTAAAAGCAAACCAGGTAGCCCCGATGGCCGCTGTGAGAACGACGGGAATCACCCAGCCGGAAGCGGCAAAGCACATGACCAGGATGCCGGTCATCAGGAACACGGCCAGCCGGGTATAGGAAAGGCTATTGAGCTCAGGTAAAAAGCCTGCCGCCGATAATTTATATGCCTGTACTTTGTCTTGATAGATTTCTTTCATTGGACTAATCACCGCCGTGAGGCCGGCACAATGTACGCAATCGGGATACCCACGGCTACGATCAGGATCGCAATGCCGAGCAATGCGGCACCGGGGTCGGGAAGGGGCATGCCCTCGAACACGATCTGCAAAACGCCGAGGTTCATCACCAGCCAGATGAATATGCCGTAGAGCATACCACTGAAAAGCTTCCGGCGGCGCAGAAAGGACAGGCCGGGGTAAATGAGGTAATAAAAAATTGAAAAAATGAGGGCGATCAGGAAATGCAGCAGCAGACCGGTAACGATCATCGGTGTGCCGCCCGAATAGGCAGCCTTGCCGAAGATCCCGCTCGCGATGGACATGAGTATGCGCGCCGGACTGGTTTTCTCCAATATGACCGCATACACCAGAAATGCGGCCAGGATGTCGAGCGTGCCGGCAACCAAAGTGGCGGATAAGATGGCATTCCGGCCCGAACGGCCGATTTTGAACACACTCATACTCAATTCCGGATAAGGTAGAAAAGCAAGTTACCTGATAAAGACAGAACCCGTCGGAATCTGCTCGGCTTTGGCGAATGCACGTTCATATTTTACCTTAATACCCGCTAACTGCCTGGTTTTCCGCTGTGCTTTCAGGCTTTGTGACAAACCTACCAGCGACCAGCCATTGGATGGGTTGAAGATCAGGTCCTCGCGGTAGACCTTTTCGGCCAGCGCGGGTTTACCCGACTTCAACAGATAAGCACCCAGAAATTGGCGGGACGGAAGCGGCCAGTCTTTGGGTTCGGTATAAATGAGTTGGTCTTCCAGCTTGACGGCTTCTTCCAAAGCGGCAATGCCTTTGGTGCGCTCGTTCCGAGAAATGGCTGTTACACCTTCCAGAATTTTTCCGGCGATGGCGGCTATTTCTACCGGCGAGTTGAACGGGATTCTTCGTTTGGTCAAAACCGGGTCCTGGATCCTGAGCTTCAATGAAGCCAGCCGGGCAGCAGCCGAATCGGGGCGGCCTGTGTTGGCGAATGCGATGCCTTTGGCAAAGTCGGATAGCAGGCTGGCGTAGGTCCATTTCGGGTCGGGCGTCACCGAATCGGAGAGGATTTGCTGCCATTTACCCATCCTAACTTGCGCCATGACCGGCAGCATGTAAAGGTATTGGTCGTAAGTGGTTTCAGGTTTTGGCGCTACACTCCGGCGGCAACGCTGCGCATAGCGCATGGCATCGCTGTACATGCCTGCGGAAAGCGCGCAATAGGTTTGCACCGCAAAGTAATGCGGGGAATGCTTGGTGAGCGAGAGGTTTTTAGCCAGCATATCGTAGTTCAGCAGGGCGTCGTCGGCGAGGTTGTTCACTTCCACGCCTTCCGCAAAGAGGCCGTTGCGCTCGTACTCGTGGCTGGCCATATGCACCATGTGCGCTATGCCCGGGAGCAGGTCGCGCAGTGCCTCCGCACTCGCGAGGGCTACTTCGGGGTGTTTGGAAGCCTCGGTGAGGTGAATGTGGTAATGCAGGGCGGCCGGATGTTTGGGGTCGGCTTTCAGCGCCTTTTCACACAATGCGACCAGCTCCGGCGTCCAGGGCTTGGCTGTGCCGTCCTTTTTCCAGAAATCCCATGCGTGCATCAGCATTTGGGAGTCGATATAGAGTAGCTTGAATTCATTTTCTTCGGGGTGATCGGCTACCAGTTTTTTTAGCTTGTCGGAATAAGCCTGGTTCAGTTCAGCCCGTTTGGCGTCGGAGGGGTCGTCGGAATACCGCGCGTTCATGGCGTCGATCAGCAACTTCTCTTTTTCGGTGGCGTGGGCGGTGAGGCTGTTCATTTTGGCCAGCGCCTGCGCTACTTCGGCCGGTTTGGTGTACAAATGGGCTGCATTGTAGTACGGCCCCATGGCCAGCGCCTGGCCCCAGAATGCCATGGCATTGGTAGAGTCGATGCGGCCGGCTTCCCGGAACGACGCCACGGCTTCCTTGAAATGATAACCATAATACATATTCAATCCCTGGTCGAAATAGAACTGGGAGCTGTCGGAGCTCGTCGAAACCTTGTACGAAAAACCGCCCCAGCCCGGAAGGGCCACTACATACTTGCCATTCAGCATGGGGGCCGCGAGGTTCTGGTACGAGGGGCCGCACACCGCTATTTCGGCGGAGGTGCCCGGGTATGCCGCCGTTTCAGGAGATTGACGTTCAACTGCGACAAGGCCCGTGAGTAACGACAGGGCGGCGAGAGGTAGAATCGTTTTCATAAATATATTTAAGGCTTCAATCCCAATATAGTGATTATATTGGCTCTTTTCGTCGAAAATATCTTTAAATTGTACGAATAATAGGGTCTTGGGTCGGGGAGAATTGAGGTTAACGTTTATTTGCCATCGTTAGGGAAACTGTGCATCAGGTCTTTTGGGCCGACAAATGATATGATCAACCATTATCTGAGTCAGGTATTTAAATTTCTCCCGGCGCCCAGCATGGTGGTGCTTCCGGATGCGCCCAAATTTACCATTACCGACGTGAACGATGCTTACCTGGAAATGGTGCGCATGGACCGTAACGAACTGGTTGGTAAGGGCTTTTACGAAGCGTTTCCCAATAATCCTTACAACCGCGTAGCCCCCTGGAACAACCTGCTCGAAAAGCTGGTCGCAGACGGGCTGCCTAATCAATCGCCTGCTACAAAGTACATTCTGCCGCCGGACAGCACGGGGCGGCAGGACGTTAAATACCTGCTGGCTACCAATACTCCGATTAGAAGCGAGGCCGATGAAATCGTGTGCATTCTCCGCACGGTGATGGATGTGACCGAGGTGACGATGGCCCGTCAGACGCACAGCCCTTTTACTTCCGAAAAATTTCTGAATGAAACGCTCCGCATTGCGCGGATAGGCAGCTGGGAGGCCGATCTGATCAACGAAGTCATCAACTGGTCGGATGTGGTGAAGGAAATCCACGAGGTACCGGCCGATTACCAGCCCGGTTTTCTGTCCGCCATGGAGTTTTACCGTCCCGGCGAGCACCGCGATGCTTTTATGAAGGCGGTGGATGAGACGATAGCGACCGGCAAGCTGCTGGACCTCGAACTGGTTATCGTCACTGGCACCGGTAGCGAAAAGTGGGTTCGGGTAACGGGGAAATCTGAAATTGTGGAAGGAGTTTGTACCCGGATTTATGGGGTTATCCATGATATCGACAAGCGGAAGAAGGTCGAGCAGCAACTCGTGGAGTCACACCGGCAGTTCGAATCGCTCGTGCAGACGGTCGACGGCATTGTTTGGGAAGCCCATGCGGATACCTTCGAATTCAGTTTTATCAGCGACCAGGTGCAGCATATCCTGGGCTATACGCCGGAGGAATGGCTCGCAGATTCGTCTTTCTGGCAAAATCACATTCACCCCGAGGACCGCGATCAGGCGGTCCGCTATTGCCACCGCGAAACACAGCAGCTTCGTAACCACACGTTCGACTACCGCATGTTGAAAGCCGACGGCAGCCTGGTGTGGATCAAGGATGTGGTTTCGGTGATCCTGGAAGGCGGCAGGGCTGTTGCATTAAGGGGCCTGATGGTCGATATTACCGAGGCGAAACGGCTTGAAAACCTCGAACACCTCGAAAAGATGGTGCTCGAAATGAATTCGGTGAAAGGCACGCCGCTCTCGAGTGTGCTCGACAAATATGTGCAGGGCGTGGAAGCGATGTTTCCGTATTCGAAATGTTCTTTGCTGGCTGTAAAAAACCGGAAGTTGTATACATTGGCATCGCCTTCACTGCCCCCCGAGTATGTGGATGCGATAAACGGCAGGGCAATCGGGCCGAACGAAGGTTCGTGTGGTACGGCCGCTTTCCTGAAACAGCAGGTGATCGTCGGTGATATCGATACCGACCCCCGCTGGGATACTTACCGGCACCTTGCATTACCGCATAACCTGCGCGCCTGCTGGTCGCATCCTGTCATCGTCGGCGATGAAGTGGTGGCGACCTTCGCCATCTACTATGACCGCATCTCGGTGCCGGGGGAAGATGAGCTGAAAGTAATCGAGCGCGTGGCGTCGATTCTGAAAGTGATTTTAGAGAACCGGCAGAACTTAGAGCTCGTACAGGACGTCAACGAGCGGCACGAGTATGTGAATATGGCCACCAACGACGCCATTTACGATTGGGACCTCGCGCGCGATCATATTGAATGGGGTGATGGTTTTTACAGACTCTTCGGTAACGAACCGGACAAAACAAATTATCCTTTGGCACGCTGGGCGGAACGGGTGCATGCCTCCGACAGGGAGCAGGTAGGGGCAAGCCTCGAAAAGCAGCTCGCCGACCCTGAACAGCAGAAATGGATCGTCGATTACCGCTTCATGAAAGCCGACGGCCAGTATGCTTACGTGGAGGAGATCGGCTATATCCGCCGCGACCGGCTGGGAAAGGCGACCCGGATGATCGGCGTGTTGAGGGATGTTACCAAAGCCCGCCAGGAAGAACACGAGCTGAAACTGCTCGTGTCGGTGATTACCAATACCAACGACGCAGTGCTCATTGCAGAGTCCGACCCGCGTGATATTTCGGGGCTGAAAGTACTGTATGTCAACGCCGCATTCACGCGCATTACGGGGTATTCCGCTGAGGAGATCGTGGGTAAGAGTCCGGCGTTGCTGCGAGGTTTTAGTCCGGCCCGGAATGACTTCGACCGACTACAAGATGCTATTTACAGCCGGGAAGCCCTCAAAGGCGCCACGTTGCGTTACGTACGCGACGGGGAGGAGTTTTTCATTAACCTGTCGCTGTTGCCTGTCGCGGATGTGCGGGGCGTGCATACGCACTGGATTGCGATCGGCCACGACGTGACCGACCGCCTGCGCTATATCAGCGAAATCGAAGAACGCAACCACAAACTGCAGGAGATCGCCTGGATGCAGTCGCACGTAATACGCGCGCCGCTCGCGAGGCTAATGGGCCTGATAGACCTGATCCGCAACTACCAGCATTCGGACACCGAGAAAAACGAGCTGCTCGACCATGTTCTGACCTCGGCTTATTCCCTCGATGAAATTATTCGTGACATTTCGTCGAAAACCGAACGCATTTAATCGAAACCGAACTTCACACCCAGCGAAAGGCTCACGATATCGTGCAGTTTCAGGAAGCCTTTGTTTTGTACATAACTGATGATGAGCAGGTCGTAGGTGCCAAGCTCGTAATATAACTCGAAAGACCGCCGCCGGTTATTCAGCACTACGTTTCGCCCGGCCTTTCCTCCGATGTAGGCACCCGGCCGGATAGCCGTGGCCCACCAGTAGTAGCCCGCAGGGTAGTAGGAAGGCCATTTGGTATCAAACTGCGGTCCGAAAGTGTAGCTCAGGTAAGCCCCGATCGAAAACGGCCTGATATAATAGCTGTCACGCAGCCCGATGCGCCAGGGCGAATAGGTGGTTTTGAGTGTGGTTGTAACGAGTGCGTCTCCGCCGTACTTTTGAGGTAAAAACCCGAAAAGCAGGTCGGTTTCCAGTGTCTTGTTCCGCGAAACATAACCAGGCCCGCCGGAAAGAAAGCCGATATTCCCGGCAAACTGCAATTTCAGATGATCGGGCAGGTACCAGGCGCGGCGCGGCCTGAGGCCAACTTCCTGCGCCATGCCATGGATACTGAGTAACAGGATTGGTAATAGCAAATACTTTCTCATGGCTTTCAGAAATTGACCCTTTCAACACTATAACCGCCATCCCAGGTCGAAACCACCATGTAGCCACGTGCACCCATAGAGGTAGTCAGATGATAATTCACCCCGTCGTCGTAAAACTGGCCTTCATAAAACCTGTGCTGATGGCCATAAAGCGTGAATTTCACGGTCGGGTCGTTCGCAAGTGCATCGGTGTAGGGGCCTTCAAGATTTTTGTCAAAATCCGCATCGAATGGAGGCACGTGGCCTACCACGATCGTGTTCTGGTGAGCGGGATTGTCGGCGAGCTGCGCTTTCAGCCAGGCGATATCGGGTACCGAACCGTCGAATGCGTATTCACGGGAGTTGGTATTCACGAAAACAAACCGGTCGCGCCCGAAACCGAATGAATAGTTGAGCGGGCCAAACATTTTACGGTAAGTGGCCGAGCCGTTAGCCACAATATCGTGATTGCCGATCACCGTCACGTAGGGATGTTTAAGGCGTGTCATGATCTCATTCACCCATTTAAATTCCTGCGTGAGGCCGAAATCGGAAATGTCGCCGGCATGCAGCACGAATGAAATGTTCTTTTGCTGGTTGGCGCTGCGTACAAAGTCTTCGCATTCGTCGTACCATCGCTGGGTGTCGCCCATGAGGATAAACCGGGTGGTATCGGAAACGGGAAGCTGGCTGATTCTCGCAATGTTCTTGGCAGTGAGGTCCTTGTCCCGATCGAGCAACGTTTCCTCATTGGGATTGTACTGAAATAGATCGTCGCAGGAGGTAAGCAGAAAAGCTAACCCGAGACTGAGCCCGAGACGGGGCCAGCGTAGTATATTTTTCAATTTGTTGATGATTTGATGAACAATAAGCGTGATCCCGAACTCGCGGGAACGTTCTGGATTAACCGCGAAAATCATTGTTTGATTCCGATGAGCGCATTATATTTAACCACGCGCTCAGGCACGGTTTTTGCGCGAGATAGGTTACTGTTGTTTATTTAAATTAAAAACCATTATGAAAATCAGGGACATAATTGCAGTATTGGGATTTTTGCTGATCACGATGTCAGTATCGGCCCAGGTGGTGTCCAAAGACTCTATCAACATGCTGAAAGACCAGAAACAAGTACTCGAAGTCAGCAAAAGGCTGAACGACCGTAAGCTTGAACTGGCCAAACTGGAAAATCAGGTTGCTCAGAAAACGGAAGATGTAGCGACTACCGCGGAGAAAGCCCGCAAATCTGCCGAAGAAAACAAGAAGGCGGCAGAAAAGCTGGGTGATAACCCGCAGGACAAAAAAGATGCACGGAGAGCGAGTAAGAGTGCAGGCTCGGCTAACCGCGATGCCAAGCGGGCACGCCGGGCAGTCCAGAACCTCGAAAAGCTGAACAAGAACATCGAATCGCTAAAAAAGAAAATTGCGGATGATGAATCAAAACTGGCTTCCCTGCAAGGATCGGGGGGTGGCCGCTAGTTAAATGGGTGTAAGCTTGAAGAAATTTGTACTTTTCAATTGCAGCACGTGCCGGCCGGTGGTCGGCACGTTGTTTTTAGGATAGGTTGAAAATCATGACTGCCATTTAAAATGGCCACCGGTTGACTTTAACGATCCCGTGAGTTACTTTTACCGCCGTGAGAAGGCTATTGCGAAATATCATTTTATTTATGGTTATCCTGGACACGACCTCGTTCTGTCAGGTGTACAAGATTCCTTTGCTTCTCAAACATTTCGCGGAGCACCAGTCGCTCAACCGGGAAATCACTTTCGCCGATTTCCTCTCCATGCATTATCTCGGAAAGGACCTGAACGACAACGACGACGACAAGGATATGCAATTGCCTTTTAAAAAGGTGGAAGCCCACACGTCGAACTTCATCTTCGTTCCGAATACCCCCGTTTTTACATTCAAGAGAGTCTATCTTCCCATCAAAGCCGAATACGGCCCCGCTGTGCCGCAGGTCGATTACAGCACCGTGCTCGGCTCGCTCTTCCGTCCTCCGCGGGCATAAATACGCCAGATCCGGGGCTTTTCGCCCTGCCATGTCCGTGCATGCTGCTCAGGTAGCCATGCGCGTATACGTGTATTTATTTTCCGACCAATATGCTGAACAGAATCATCAGGTTCTCCGTGGAGAACAAGCTGGTGATCGGGATATTCATGCTGCTGTGGGTTGCCTACGGTACTTTTGAGTTGACCCGGTTGCCCATCGATGCCGTTCCCGACATCACCAATAACCAGGTGCAGATCATCACCACCGCGCCGTCGCTCGGTACCGAGGACGTAGAGCGGCTCATTACTTTTCCGATCGAACAGGCCACGGCCAACATTCCGGGCCTCAAAGAAAGCAGGAGCATGTCGCGCTTCGGGCTTTCGCTCGTTTCCATCGTTTTCGAAGACGATTCCGATATCTACTGGGCGCGCCAGCAGGTTACCGAACGCCTTTCGCAGGTGGATATGCCCGAAACCGCCGGGAAGCCCGAGCTGGCGCCCGTTACGACCGGACTTGGAGAGATTTACCAATACGTTGTCAAACCTAAAAAGGGTTTCGAACAGAAATACTCGCTGGCCGACCTGCGTACCACGCAAGACTGGATCATCCGCAGGCAATTGCTCGGTACTCCCGGCGTTGCGGATGTTTCCACATTTGGCGGTGAGTTGAAACAATATGAAGTGGCCGTGGACCCGTCAGGATTGAAAGCCATGGGGCTTACCATGACGGACGTCCTTACCGCGCTCAGCCGCAACAACCAGAACACCGGTGGCGCATACATCGAAAAAGGACCGACCGTGCTTTACATCCGAAGCCTCGGGCTGGCTGGTTCCATCGAGGACATTAACCACATTGTAGTGGCCAACCGCGGCGGCGTGCCTGTGCTCGTGAGCCATGTGGCCCAGGTACGTTTTGCGCCAGCGATACGCTATGGCGCGCTCACGATGGCCGGTTACGGAGAAGTGGCCGGGGGGATCGTGATGATGCTCAAAGGCGGCAACTCCTCGGAAGTGATCGGGAATGTGAAGGCGCGGATCGCGCAGATCAGCAAGACATTGCCCGAAGGCCTCGAAATTGAGCCTTTCCTCGACCGAACCAAAATGGTGAACAACGCCATCGGCACCGTGGAGCATAACCTCCTCGAAGGCGCGGTGATCGTCGTGATCGTGCTGGTGTTGTTTTTGGGGAATCTGAGGGCCGGTTTTATCGTCGCCTCGGTGATTCCGCTATCGATGCTTTTTGCGGTGGCGATGATGAACTTCTTCGGGGTGAGCGGTAACCTGATGAGCCTTGGTGCATTGGATTTCGGGTTGATAGTCGATGGCGCGGTGATCATCGTCGAGGCAATCCTGCACCATTTGCATACCTCCTCCAAATACGCGGGAATAGGCAGCCTTAACCAGCGACAGATGAACGAGGAAGTGTCCGGCTCGGCGAGCCGGATGATGAATGCGGCTGTTTTCGGGCAGATCATCATTCTCATCGTGTATTTACCGATTCTTTCGCTATCGGGGATTGAAGGCAAGATGTTCAAGCCTATGGCGCAAACCGTCGCATTCGCGATCCTGGGGGCTTTCATTTTGTCGCTAACCTATGTGCCGATGATCAGCTCACTGCTGATCAGTAAGAAAATCAGCCACACACCCAACTGGTCCGACAGGATCATGGAAAAGATCGAACGCGCGTATGGGCGGGTGCTCGCGGGTGCATTGCGCTTCAAGCGCGCGATGGTAGCGGGGGCATTTGTGCTCTTCGGTGGTGCGGTGCTGATTTTCGGCCAAATGGGAGGGGAGTTTATTCCGCAGCTGGAAGAGGGCGATTTCGCTACCGAAACGCGCCTTTTGGTGGGTACTAACCTCAGTACGACCATCGATGCGATCAACCGCATTTCCGACCGGTTGAAAAAGGACTATCCGGAGGTGATCAAAGTGGTATCGCGCATTGGCAGCGCCGAAATCCCCACCGACCCGATGCCGATCGAGGGCGGGGATATGATCATTGTTTTGAAAGACAAATCGGAATGGACCAATGCCAAAACTTTCCCCGAACTGGCCACCAAAATGGCCGCAACGGCGCAGGAAGTCGTACCTGGTGTAACGACCGGTTTCCAGTATCCGGTACAGATGCGTTTCAACGAGCTCATGACCGGCGCGAAGCAGGACGTGGTTTGCAAAATATTCGGGGAAGACCTTAACAAACTGGCGGCTTATGCCGACCAGCTTGGCCAGATCGCCCGGCGTGTGGACGGCACTGCCGACTGGTACGTCGAGGAAGTGACGGGTATGCCGCAGATCGTGATCGATTTCAATCGCGCCGAGATCGCTAAATATGGGTTGAATATCGACGACCTGAACAAAACCATCAACGCGGCATTCGCAGGCGCGGCAGCGGGGCAGATTTATGAGGGCGAAAAGCGCTTCGACCTCGTCGTACGCGTGGGCGCGGAAGGCCGTAAGAGCATTGCCGATGTGCAGAACCTGCTGGTGTCTACGCCCGGAGGTTTGCAGATCCCGCTCAGCCAGGTCGCAGCCGTGCGCGAGATCGAGGGCCCGAACCAGATCCAGCGAGAAGACACGCGCCGACGTATTATCGTCGGGTTCAACGTGCGAGGGCGTGACGTGCAGTCGATCGTGGAGGAGTTGCAGCAGAAGGTAGAAGCGAAAATCAAGTTCGAAAGCGGCTACTCCATTACCTATGGCGGCGCATTCGAAAACCTGCAACAGGCCAAAGCCCGTTTGGGTATCGCTGTGCCGGTAGCGCTTCTGTTGATTTTCATGATGCTTTATTTCACATTTTCGTCCGTGAAAGACGGCGCGCTCATTTACACGGCCATTCCGCTGTCGGCCATTGGCGGCGTCTTTGCGCTGGCCATGCGCGGCATGCCTTTCAGTATTTCGGCGGGCGTGGGCTTCATCGCATTGTTCGGTGTGGCGGTGTTGAACGGGATCGTGTTGATCTCCGAATTTAACCGCATCAAAAAGGAAGGACGCATTACCGATGCTTTGGAGCTGGTCATGACGGGCACCCGTAACCGGTTACGCCCGGTATTAATGACGGCCGCTGTCGCATCACTCGGTTTTCTGCCGATGGCCGTCAGCAACGGGGCCGGGGCCGAAGTACAGCGCCCGCTGGCTACGGTGGTCATCGGTGGATTGGTGACGGCTACATTGCTCACATTGTTTGTTTTGCCAGCCTTGTATTTGTTGTTTAATTCAAAAAATAAAGCCGAGAAGAAGCCACACAGTGTCGCCGCTGTAATGGGCCTCTTGCTGGTATTTACCAGCATGGCGCAGGCTCAAAACAGCCCGGTGAGCCTGGATGAAGCGGTGCAGAAAGCATTGGCACATAACCGGAGCATCAAGGGAAGCCGGCTGGGCGAGCAGGCTGCGGATAAGCTGCGAGGGAGCACGTTTGATATTGCCAAAACGGGCATCAGCGCCGATTATGGCAAGTTTAACAGCCCGAATAACGACATGCGCATCGGGATTACGCAGACGATCGCATTCCCTTCCGTGTACAGCAACCAGCGCAAGGCCCGCGAAGCCGATTACCTCGCGGCGCAGGCGCAGACGAGGCTCAGCGAGCAGGAAGTGCGGACTGGCGTGCGACAGGTGTTTTACGAATATGCCGTATTGAAAGAGCGCGAGAAACTGCTGCTCTATGCCGACAGCATTTTCACCGGTTTTGAAAGCAAATCCAATCTCCGTTTCGAGCGCGGTGCCTCCAATGTGCTTGAAAAAACAGCTGCCAGTTCTCAGAAACAGCAGATCGCCAACCAGCTCAACCTCGTGCGGAACGACCTCGGTATGGTGCTCGAACGCTTCAATTTCTGGTTGCAGGACTCGTTGAACTACACGCCGCAATGGATCACGCCACGCATGGCCGCGCCGAATCTCCCGGGATTGGACGGCGTGCAGGATTTGCCGCAAATCGAGATTAGCCGGCAGCTTACAGAGTCGGCGTACTTTCGTTACCGGACGGAGAAATCCAAAATGCTTCCGGAATTTTCCGCGGCTTACAACAACCAGAGCCTGCGTGGCACGCAGCTGCTGAATGGCCAGGAAGTGAACCTGACGGGAAAAGACCGCTTTGGCTACTATGGCCTGGGAATCAATATTCCGATCTTTTTCAAGGCTCACACCGCCCAGATCGCCGCTGCGCGTATCGAGTGGATGCGGGCGCAAAATGACGCCGAGCTTACCGGTCGGCGGCTGCGATCCGAATGGCGCAATGCACAGGAGCAAGTCCGGAAATTTGCCGAAAACCTGCGCTACTACGAACAGCAGGGCCTGCCCAATGCGGAAACGATCATCACCGTTGCCGACCGTCAGTTTGTGGCCGGGGAAATCGACTACCTGCAATGGGTGATCCTGGCAGGGCAGTCCATTGCCATTAAAAGCGAATACGTAAATGCGCTGGGCAGCTATAATGAGGCCTTGATCCAGTTACTCCATTTGAACAATCAATAAGACATCATGAAAACATACATCTTAATATCCGTCGTGCTTTGGGCCAGCTTCTCTTGTACCAGCTCTGGCGGAGAGCAGCAATCGGCCAGCGCGCCGTCTGCAGCGGATACCGTCGCAACGGCAGAAACCGTTATGCAGCTGGTGTCATTCGATTCAAAACAAATTCGCAATGTGGGGATAGAAGTGGGCAACCCGGTGTTGAAAAATATATCCGGCAAGCTCATGCTGCAAGGCAAGATCGATGTGCCGCCGCAAAGCACCATCAGCCTGAGTTTTCCCCTGGGTGGTTACCTTAAATCTACCAAAATGTTACCGGGAATGCGGGTCAGGAAGGGACAGGTACTCGCAGAATTGGAGGATATGCAATTTATCCAGCTCCAACAGGACTACCTCACGGCGCGCGCCAAATTTGAGCTCGCCGAAAACGAATATGCCCGCCAGAAAGACCTCAACCAAAGCAAGGCAGTCAGCGACAAGGTTTACCAGCAGGCTAAGGCGGAAATGGAAACCGAACGCATTTTGATGAATGCGCTGGCCCGTAAACTGGAAGTGATCGGGATAGTGCCTCAGAAGCTCAACCCGGACAATATTTCCAAAACCGTCCCCATTCTCTCGCCGATCAACGGCTTTGTTTCGAAGGTGAATGTGAATGTAGGCAAATACACATCGCCCACGGATATGCTTTTCGAACTCGTGGATCCCAAAGATATTCATCTGGCACTGAGTGTGTTTGAAAAAGACTTGAATGCGCTGTCGGTCGGCCAGCAGGTTACGGCCTACGCCAACGCAGACCCTTCGAAGAAATTCACCGCCGAAATTATCCTGATTGGAAAAAGCCTGACGGATGACAGAATGGCAGAGGTACATTGCCATTTCGACCAGTATAGCGCGGCGCTCGTACCTGGTATGTTCATGAACGGGGAGGTGTCGGTTGAGCGCAAAAAAGCTTTGACCGTTCCCGAAGATGCGGTGGTCCGCTGGGAAAATAAGTCGTTCGTATTCGTGGAGCGCGGGTCGGGCAACTTCGAAATGGTGGAAATCGAGCCTGGGACGGTCAGGGACGGCTTTCAGCAAATTAATGGAGCAGGGATTGATGCCGGGTCGAAGGTTGTGATCCGCAATGCATACTCACTGCTGATGAAGATGAAAAATACCGACGGAGAAGGATAGCCAGCCGTTTGCTCAGATTTTGTATGACATTAGTGCGCACAGGCATTATATTTTCACGTGCATTTGATGTACAATCTTTTGTACACGTTGAGTAAAGCGAAAACACCTCCCGGGGCTTCCTGGGAGGTGTTTTGTTTTGAGACTTGTGTTATTGTTTCGCTACCAGCTCGTCGGGAAAAGGTACCGGCTTACCCGTCGTCTTGAAAGTAGGCCATTGCGCATTCCAGGCTTTGAGTTGTCGGGTAAGGAGCGTCGCCAGCTCCTTTACTTTCGACGGGTTGGAGGCGGCGAGATCATGCTCTTCACCGATATCATTACGGAGGTTGTAAAGTTCCAGTTTCGCCTGCCGGTAATCGTAAATCAGCTTCCAGTCGCCCTGCCTGAATGCGCTTGCGTAGTGGATATTCGGCCCTTCCGCGGCGATCCAGCGATTGGGATGGTGCCACACCAGCCCGCGTTTGTCGTCCTTGAATGCAGGGTTTTTCAGGATTGGCAAAAATGTCTTTCCGTCTATTTGCTGAACGGTTTTGGCGTTCTTTATGCCTGCGATATCGAGGATGGTCGGGTAGAAATCCTCCACGATCACATATTGATCGGCCACGGTGCCGGCTTTAACCACCCCAGGCCATTTTACCAGCATCGGCTCGCGGATACCGCCTTCGTAGACCGAGCCTTTCCCCGCTTTCAGGGGCAGGTTGTGCGTCCAGGCTTTTCCGCCGCGTGCCGGTGTAATGCTCAGGCCGCCATTGTCCGACATAAAAAGCACTACCGTATTGTCCGAGATCTTCTTTTCGTCCAGGTAACGAAGCACGTCGCCCAGGCTCTTGTCCATGCCTTCAAGCAATGCGGCGTATTTGGCCTCGGTGCTGTCCAGCCCCGCTTGGAGGTATTTGTTCAAGAAACGCGGGTCGGCGGTAAGCGGCACGTGTACCGCATAATGGGCCAGGTACAGGAAGAACGGCTTTTTGTCGGCTACGGGCTTCTCGATCGCTTTGAGGGCCTCGGTGGTGATCGCGTCGCTCAGGAAGGTGTCGGTACCGTGGTAGGCCTCCAAACCGGGCACCGCATTGCGGTTGGGTTTTCCGTTGGCAGGACTGTCGTAATTAGCACGGCCCGAGTAGCTTGCCGGATGCCCGATCGAGCTTCCCGCGATATTGATATCAAACCCTGCACGGAGGGGATCTGCGCCAGGCGTTCCCTCTGAGCCAAAATGCGCTTTACCGCTGTGCACAGTGTAGTAGCCGTTCTGGCGCAGCACTTCGGGCAGCGCGGTGGCATGAAAAGTATGTTCCACGCCGGCAACCGGGCTGAAACCGTTGATGTTCCAGTCGACCGCATTGAGCGCGGCGTCGGCATAGTCGGTATTCTTGTTCTTGTCGGGCGATGTCCAGTGCGTTACGCGGGTGTGCGCCGCATTCACGCCGGTGATTAGGCTCACGCGGGTAGGCGTACATACGGGCATTGCGTAGGCGTTCGTGAACTTCATGCCCTCGCGAGCGAGCCGTTCCATGTTGGGTGTATGATAGCGGCGGTTGAAATCGGTGGCCTTGTTCCAGAACGGCACGGAAGTATCCTGCCAGCCCATGTCGTCGACCAGGAAAACGATGATATTAGGCTTGTTTTTGGATGGAGATTGCCCCAGAGTGGGGTAGTTCAGGAGAAGCGCGGCCAGTGTGATTGCATAGTACTGCCACGCGGTAGAGCGGGTTTTCATTGGATTAGACGGATCGGGGTAAGGAATTAAGAATGCGGGAAGATCGGGAAATTTGATGTACAAAACCAATTGTTTACTGTGCGTAATGAACTTTTGCGGCTAAGGCTTTGAAGATTGATAATATTAAATTTACTTTGTCTATAAAACAAGTAGACTAAATAACTCCGCGGCAAACCACCTGTTGCTGGAGTGGAATTTGGAAGCAGAGGGCGTCAACTCCTATTAAACCGGAAACCATCATGGTATTAGAAAAGACATTTCATTTGAGCGTGGGCCGGGAGGCCAAGATTATCGTGAGAGGGCATGTGGCCCGCAACCGCAGCGAAATCGTTATCGATTACGAATTTCTCATCCGCGAAAAACACGACACCGGCTTCCGCGAGCCGATCGGGCCGAACCATCCGCAATATTGGAAACTCAAAAAGTCCACTCCGGAACGTTCCCAGCTGCTCCAACTCGAATACAGCGGTATCTCGCGCAAACAAATCCGGGAAGCCACCCGGGAGTTTAAACGCGCAGCTGGCCCGGGATATACTTTCCGCTATCAAAACGAGATCGAGGAACGCACGAAATACCTGAAAGGCATCCGCGTAAGCGCGTTGAGCCGGCGGTTGCTTTCGGTGGCGTAGCCTTCTGATCATTTTCCATTTATCCATCGGATTACCTGCCGGCACGCGTTGCAATGATTTTCAGGAATTGTTTTTTTTGAGAAAAGCAATTCCTGAAAGCTATGCAACACACTTTTCAATTAAAGGCCACAAACCTCACTCCGGGGTTTCTGGATACGCTGAGAAAACTATTTGGTGACAAGGAGATCAAAGTCGTCGTGGAGGATGTGAAGCCCAACGACACGTCTCAGCAGGACCTTTATCGATCTCTAATGGCGCTACGAGAGGAGTTCAAAGATTTAAAGGTCGATCCCGGCATTGATATTTCTAAGCTTGCAGACGAGGTGGATCTATGATTTACGTCGATACAGATGTGTTGGTTCACTTCCTGATTCCGCAAGACAACGACTGCCTCCATACAGCCATTGCCGAACGGCATTGTGATGAATTGTACACTTTTAATAAGTCCGAATTCAAGAAGATTGCGCGACTTTCGAAATTGAAGGGGTCGTTTTGGAATAGTAAACACAACTTTTACGCGCTTTTTGCATTACCTGCAACTACCGCCGCCTTCTGCCAAATGTAGTAATAGAACATCGCCCTGACAGGTTGTGACATCGCGCGCGTGCCATTTACCCAGGCACTTACGTTACTTTTATCGATACCTGTTTCATCCACAATGTCCTTTACCTTGATGTCGTAGCTCGTCATAGCTTCCCGAATGTACTCCGGTGTAACTTTTTCAGTCGGGTTTCCCCGATAGGGAACCGCAGTTACTACAATTTCATAGTCGGGGAAGAAATGTAAAAACAACTCCTTCGTGCGAAGAATCAACGTGTCCTCGTCGGCATGGTTTTCATGAGGCGATTTGGTTTGAATAGTCTGAATTTCAAGAATCCCGTCCCGGGCAGACAATACTTTAAAAGTTATCCTGGCGAACTTCCGATGTTGCAAAGCTCCTATTTCCAGTTTCTTGATATTTTCGGAGGTAGTCAGATCCTTGATCAGATGTATGTTTTTAACAATAGTTTCCATAATCGAAGTTCTAGTAATATAATACGAGTGAATAGCCCAACTAAATTTAAATCAGTATCACGTCGTCATTTTCAATGTGATATATCGCTATCTGCTCATTTGCCTTGCCAAGTTCAATCGCCCGTTCGCGATCGTGAACGATGTATACAGCATCCCAGTAAAACAACCCGTCGTCGTTCCAGCCGCCCATAATTCCCGTCGTGTCTGACGCCAAACCGATCACTCTTCTCAATCCCTCGTCGCCAAAAGAATTCTGCGTTTCCAGCATGGCAATGACATAGCCCGACGTAACAAACTCGCAATCGGGAAGAGTAATTGTAAATCCTAATGCATTCTCAGCGGCGATGTCTTTGATTCTCCGAATAAGAGCTTCCATTATAGCGTGTGCCAATTAGCATCTGGCTGACTTTCAAAGCCTGGATAAAACTAATCAAATGTTTGTTATTTACAAACATTTGATTAGTTTTATAGTCACTCAGCACAAAAAGCCGCACCACCATTGGCAGTGCGGCTTTCATCTTGTCCAATCACCATTTACTTTGCAGGATGTTCGATAACGCTGGTGCCGAAGGATGGCTTGGCGTTGGGGAGGCCTCGGGTGAATACCGTGTATATCTTTCCGGCTTCCAGTTGGAGGCTGGCGGTTCCTACTTTTGCGGCGGTGGCGGCGTCGAGGTAATCGACGTTGAGCGTGCCGGCGTCGACGGTTTCAAATGGGCCGAGCGACCAGGCGCTCAATGCTTCGCCTGTCAGCGCTGAGTTCGCGGCGCGACCGTAGGCGACCTGGTTGAAGAGCGTTTTTCCGTTTTGGACCACATTCAATGTGCCGGCGCCTGGTGAAAGGTTGATGAAGCGGAGCTTGGCTTTGCCGGTGGCCGGGGCTTTAAGATCGTCGTAAAAGAGGATCAGCGAATCGGCCTTGTTATTGGCGGTGCGGGCGGCAACTACCGTGTGGTAGAAAGTCGCGATAGGGCCGTTAGGGCGCCCTGTTGCCGTGAATGTTGCTGAATTTCCGAACTGGTAGGACGCTTTATAGCTCGTATTGGTGCCTTCGGTGAAGTTGATTTGCACGTTGCCAAACACGGTGGGTACGTACTCCGAGGCCTTGTTAATGGTTACTGGCGTGGGCGTTACTTTGTCGGTGAAAGTCCAGAAATACAAGCCGGTATCGACCGGGCGGGCATTTACAAAGCTGATGTAGGCGCTGAGTGGAGGCCGGTTGGCGGCATCGACGTCGAGGTAGCTGGTATCTTTGCAACCCGAGACGAGGAAAATGGCCGGGATAATGCCGAGGAACTGAAATGCCGTGTGGGCCATTCGCTGGAATATTTTCATGAGATTAAAGTTTAGCGGTAACACGGATGAATGGCTGGATACCGGCACTGCCGTTCTGAATGCCGATCACCGATGGGTTGTTCAATGCGCTCAATTTGGGGTCGGAGTAGTCGCCCAGCTCGTTGAAGAGGTTGTTGACACCCAGTGTAGCCTGAATCGATCTGGAAAGTGCGTAGGACACCGATACATCCGCCACCCAGATCGGTTTCAGTTTTTGGTAGAAGTAGTCGGGTTTAGGAAAAGTCGCATTCAATGCCGAGGCGTTGGTAACCGAGCCGAAGTAGACGGCGCGTGCGAGATAGGTAAGGCGGTTCTTCTTGAAAATACCTTGCACGGTGATCTTCTGGCCGGGAATCTGCGAGGTCACCCGCGCTTTTTCGCCGTCGTTGAAGATAATGTAACGGTATGCTTCCAGGCCTTTCGGCGTGTTCACTTTGGTTACCTCGTTTTTGACAAAATTGGCTCCCAAAAGCAGGCTTAATGTACCGCCGCGGAATGGCGTACGGTAGCTTCCGGTGATTTCGAGGCCCTTGGTGCGCGTGCTGAACGAGTTGTAAAAGAACTTCGCCTGGGTAGTGCCCGTCTGTACGAACAAGGTGCGTACTTCGCTCGGCAGGTTGACATCCGTGGCTGAGAAGTTGCCCGTATTCCCCACGCGGTTGTTTACATCCACGAGATAAGCGTCGGCCGTGAGCTCGAAATTGCGGAATGGCTGGGACGTAAACCCTGCGGTATAGCCTTTCGATTTTTCAGGTGTGAGCGTAGGAATGCCCAGCGCACGCGTCGCTGCGCTCTGGTTGGAGGCGGTTACCTGGTCGATGGCACGGCCCTGTTGGAAACTGGTGGACGTTTCGGTGTAGTAATACTGTGCCAGGTCCGGTGCGCGGAAGCCCGTGTTGTGCGAAGCGCGGATGCCCAGCCAGTCGGTAATGCTGTACCGCGTTGCTACTTTATAGGTAGTCACATTTTGGAGCTGGGAGAAGCTTTCGAGCCGCAACGCGCCCGAGAGCAGCCATTGGTTGGTAATGTTTGCTTCGATATCGGCGTAACCCGCCAAGATCGAGCGGTTCACGCTCACCTCGTTTTCGGGACGGAAGCCCGCGTGGATCTGCGAGCCGGGTGACAACCCGTTCAGGCCGATGCTGCCTTCTTTGATTTGATAAACGATGCCCGTAGCCGTGGTGTCGAGGCCGTAAACAGTCCGGAGGTCGGCTTTGGAATAGGAAGCTTCCTCCCCCGCGATGATCTGATAGGTTTCCACACGGTACTGCGCCCCGAATGCGACGTTGATGCCTTTCAGCACCTTTGGAAAATAGCGGCTGATATCGATGCTGCCGGTATTCTGGCTTGCATTGTAGCTGCCTGCATCGAAAGTAGTGGGTGTTTTCAGGCCCAGGCTTGCATTCAGCGAATTGGTAATTACATTCCCGAAATCATTTTTTCCATATACATTGGAAATATCGACGTCCCAGTCGCGGATTTTGCCCTTAATGCCCACGGCGAATGATTTGTCGGTGATAATGTTCTCCATCGCCGGGAGGAAGCCGTCGGGGTAGAGGAATGCATTGTTGCGCTCGGTCCAGCCCGGAAGCCGGTATACGGCGGTGAACTGCGAGTTGCGGTGGCTGATCCCCCCGAATGCATAAAGCTCGGCATTCTGACGGATAGGAACGGCGGCGTTGAAGAACAGCAAGGCGTCCTTGGCCTTGTTGGAGCCGCCCCCGCGACGGTCGAAATGGTGGCGGTCGATGCCGCGGGATGCGAGAATGGCCTCGTCGATCTCCTTCGTATAGATAGCATCGTAATTGCGGGTATTGGCTCCCCCGCCGTAGATCGGCCCGAGGTAAAGGCCGGCATCGTCCCTGCCGGGCAATATGGAAATCGCCTGGGTGGCGAATTCGGCTGTGGTATTGAGGTAACCGCCGCTTTTGCCCAATGCGAAGCCATAATTGGCATTTGTACGGGTAGTCACGCCATCGCCGCGGCGGCGCGAGCTTGCCGTGGAACTTAAAGTAAGCTGGTCGACGCTCTTGTTGAGCACGATGTTGATCACGCCCGCGATGGCGTCGGAGCCGTATTGCGCCGCCGCGCCGTCGCGCAGGATCTCCACGCGCTCGATGGCTGCTGTCGGGATGGCATTCAGATCGTAACCCGTAGCCCCGTTACCCAGCCCGCCCCAGTTGATATTGGAGCTCTTATGGCGGCGTTTGCCGTTGACCAGTACCAGCAGCTGGTCCACACCCAGTCCACGCAGCTGGGAAAGATTCAATGCGGAGCCGGCATCACCGGCATTGGTGCCGTTCACCGAGTGGAAGGAGGGCGAAACATATTGCAAAAGCTGCGTGATACTGACTTGCGGAGCCGATTCCTGCAAGGGTTTTAAGTCGATGATATCCACCGGTACCGGCGAATCGATCTTCGTGCGGTTGGCATTCCGCGAGCCTACCACCTGCACCTCGCCAAGTGTATGTGTGCTGGCAAGCAGCGTTACATCGTATTCGTTGGAGCTCGTAATAGGCAATTCCTTCGCAGTGAATCCGATGAAGGAGAATATCAGCGTCTCACCTTTGACGAGCGCCAGCGTGAAACGGCCGTCGGTATCGGTAATCGTGCCCTGGCGCGTGTTTTTGACGGCCACATTCACGCCCGGGAGCGGTGCACCGTCTGCTGCGCGAACCACACCTGTGAGCGTGCGTTGCTGGGCCAGCAGGGGAGTTGATATTAAAAGTATAAAAAGTAATAAATGTTTCATAAGTATTTATAGGGATCTGAAACCTGTTGAAAATCTGATCCGGCGATGGCAGGAATGGCTGGACGGAGAGCCTGCAGTCCCGTCGGTAGCCATTCCGCACACCGTCGGATCAAATATTATTATATTTAATCTAGGGATTTTATAGACTAAATAAATTAAAAAATAGATGTTTAACTCCGCCAGATATCCGCCGGACAACAACGATGGTGTGTACAAGTGCTTTTCAACGCGCAATGCTTGCAAGGGACTGATTTTGACATGATTTGTAAATTTATAGTTTCCGAAATACGGCGGCCTACCGGCGGAAGGCTTCACCTATAAATCCACATTTACTTTGCAGGTAGTAACTGTAAGACGCCACAAAGGTAACGGCACACGGCTCGGTTTATCAAAATTTTAAAAACAGAAATCGGATATATTGCCACCAGATGCGCAGGCTGCATTATAAGTACCTGTGTAGGAGTTTGGTGGTACGAAAAACGAGTTTATTCTACTTAGTCTACGAAAATTGTAGATAATTAAAATCGCCGTTTTATATTTGCTGCATGATTCAACGGCCGGTCACAAACCACCACCGACCCGCCGAAGATCCGGGCCAATCCTGCAAAATGCCTCGGGTCGCAAACAGAGTACTTCATTTTTCAAAAACCTAAAAATTTCCAGTTGTATGAAAATCAACAACCAGATGAAAGCCGTGGCATTGGCAGGAGCCACATTGTTCGGCAGCGCAGCATTTGCAGGCGACGGTCCGGATGCCAAAGCACCCAGGCAGGGCGTATGGCGCGGCGAGTTTGTGATCAGCGAGACACACATTCCTTTCAATTTTGAGTACAATGCCAAAGACAAGGACCACCCGATCCTAACCTTGCTCAACGGGTCACGCCGCGACGATTTCAAGGTGACGAAGCTCGGCGGGGATTCGATTTTTGTGAAGATGAATACCTACGACGCCGCGCTGGTAGCGAAAGTGGAAACCGACGGTAAAATTACGGGCGAGTACCGCAGCCTCGTGCCGGGCTTCCGGGGCAATGCGCTGCCATTCTCGGCTGAATATGGTAAAAATTACCGTTTCGTAGAGAAAGGAAAAGAGCAGCCTACCAAACATAACCTTTCCGGTAAATGGGATTTGCAGGTTTTCAGCAAAGCCAAAATGCCTGATAACGTGGCGCTTCTGAAACAGGAGGGCAACAAACTCACCGGCGTGGTCATGTCTACGGTAGGGGATAGCCGCGAGCTCGAAGGCGTGGTGGAAGGCGACGAATTTGTACTCTCGCACTTCTCGGGCCCGAACCCGCGTGTGTACAAAGGCAAAATCAACGAGGATGGCAGCATTACCGGCGTGATCAGCTCGGGGATTTATGACAATACGAAGTTCGAAGGCAGCAAGAACGACAAGGCGGAATTGCCCGATCCTTACAAACTGACTTACTTGAAAGAGGGCTACAAAAAACTCGATTTCACGTTGCCCGACCTCGATGGCAAGCAGGTTTCGCTCAGCGACGACAAGTATAAAGGCAAAGTGGTGATCGTGGAGATCATCGGCACCTGGTGCCCTAACTGTACCGACCAAACGTCGTTCCTCGCGCCGTGGTACCGCGCCAACAAAGACCGTGGCGTAGAAGCAATCGCCATCGGTTTCGAGCAGAAAGACGACCTCGAATATGCCAAATACACGCTTGGCACGCTGAAAAAGAAATATGGTATCGAATATGACGTCCTGTTCGGAGGTATCGCGGATAAGAAAGTAGCTTCCGACAAGTTGCCCGCGCTCAACCGGATGATGGCATTTCCGACCACGATCCTGATCGACCGCAAAGGCGAAGTGCGCCAGATCCACACCGGCTACACCGGCGAGATTACCGGCAAATACTTCGAAGATTACGTAGCGAAATGGAACAAAGACCTCAACGAGCTCATTTCCGAGCCGGTGCCGTCAGGTATCAGTGCAGCATCCGCAGGAGCAACCAAAAGCTCGAAATAGGGGTGTCGTCTCACGTGGGACGTTGTTGTTGTTGCATCTCTACGTGGATTGTTCAGACGGATAGAATCCAATGTTTCCTACCCATGTTACGTGCCTGACGGCACTTGCCGGTAAGGCGTTAAATCGCGTTAGCGATGTAATATTGGTAGCAATGTATAAAACATGTATTCTGTAAATGCCGTCAGGTATGTAACAACAATGCACCACGAGGACAAAGATAATACTTGAACTAAATCGTGAGTTCAACAAACTAGGTACGTGGTGATTTGAGACAACTGCAAGGCCGGGCCGGTAAGGCGCGACGTGCTTTGCAGTTGTTTAACATTTCATTTTTAAAAGTGTAATTCACATGATTTACAGAATTTTAATACTGGTAATATGCTGTGCCGGCAGCGTTTTTGGTCAGGATCTGAAAGATATTTCACGCTGGAAAGTGAGCCTTTCGAAAACGGGTGCCAAACCCGGCGAGCAGATAGAAATAGTATTTTCGGCAGAAATTAATAAAAACTGGAAGCTCTACTCATCCGATTTCAAGGGTGATATCGGTCCGCTCCCTACTGAATTTGCATTCAACGCCAACAATGCCTACCAACTCGTGGGCGAGATACGGGCGGTGAAGCCGCTTAAAGCGGTGGACCCGACCTGGGATAAGGCCTATACCTATTTCACAGACAAGGCTGAGTTCCGGCAGACTATCAGAGTGGCCAAGGCGGGCGGTAAGGTTTCCGGTACAATCAAAGGGCTTTTATGTTCGAACGAGGACGGCCTTTGTGTCCCTTTCAAGGAATCTTTCGAAGTGCATTGATTTAAATCCAACGTTTCAAATGGGTATTACAAAATGGCTGGCAGCCGTGCTTTGCGGCGGTTCGCTGGCATTCGTGTCGTTGCAAACCAACAAGGCGTCGGTGGAGCTGAATACGAAGGAGGAACTGGGGGAGAAACTGTTTTCGGACCCGATTCTCTCACGCGGGCGGGCGATCAGCTGTGCTTCTTGCCATATTCCGCAGTTCGCTTTCGCGGATACCGCGGCATTCAGTATCGGTGATAAAGGTACGCGACTGACGCGCAACAGTCCGGCGCTGACAAACCTGTCGGGCCGTACCGATTTCTTTTGGGATGGCCGCGCGGCTTCCCTCGAAGAGCAGGCGCTCGGCCCGCTCGCAACACGCGACGAAATGGACCTGCCGGTGGACCAGGCCGTAGAACGCCTTCAAAAAGATGATTTTTACAGTGCCGCATTTCAAAAGATATTTAAAACGGACGTGAATACTAAAAACCTGCTCGGCGCCATTGCGGCGTTCGAACGCACGCTCGAAACGACCGATACGCCGTATGACCGCTACCTGGACGGGGACGTCAATGCGATGTCGGCTGCTGCTGTTCGCGGCAGAATGTTGTTTATAGGCAAAGCCAATTGCGCCACCTGCCATTCCGGCGAGGATTTCACCGCCGACCGGTTCAAGAGCATCGGGCTGTTTAATGGGAAGGAACTCAATGACCCCGGGCGCTTTAAGGTGACCAGGGACAGCTCGCATATCGGCCTTTTTAAGGTCCCTGGCCTGCGGAATGTCGCCGTGACAGCTCCGTACATGCATAATGCGATGTTCAAAACGCTGCGCGAGGTGGTTCAATACTATAATACGCCGGACAAATTTGTACGGAATCCCATTAATCGTGATCTGTCGCTTGGCAGCACGCTGAACCTTTCCGATCACGAGGTCGACGACATCGTGGCTTTCCTCGAAGCGCTTACCGATGACCGTTTCAAACGGAAATAGCATTCCTGCATATTCTTCTTCCGTTCATGGGTAGAATTGCGCCATTCCTACCTTATTTTCATAAACAACTTGCATTTACTAAACAGTGTTTATTATATTCACATCGTAATTACAAAAGCATGGCGATTAAGGAGAGAAAAGAGCGGGAGAAGCAGGAAATGAGGAAACTGATTATCGAATCGGCGACTCAGCTGTTTTTGAAGCAAGGCTACGATAAGACGTCGATTCGCAGCATTGCCGATGATATTGAATATAGTCCGGCTACTATCTATCTGTATTTCAAGGATAAGGATGAGATTTTCTTTATAATTCATGAAAATGCATTTGAAATCCTCGAACAGCACCTGCGCCGAAACGACGTGATTGCCGATCCGTTCGAAAGGCTTGCTGCGTTGGGTAAAACATACATCGAGTTCGGTTTGCAGAATCCGGATTATTACGATCTGATGTTCATCATGCGTGCGCCGATGGAGCAGATCAAGAATGAGGAGAAATGGAGATCCGGTGAATGTGCGTTTGGTTATTTGCTGACGACGCTTTCGGCTTGTCTGGAAGAAAATAAGATCAGGCAGGGCGATTTGTATGTGACGGCGATCCAGGTATGGTCGTTTGTGCATGGGCTGGTTTCGCTTTACGTGCGCGAGCGGATGTGTATCCTGATGATGCCCGACGACGCTACGCGGGAAATACTCTATAGTTCATTCGATTTATTTTTGGCCAATCTGAAAAAGTAAAAAATTTTGCCATTCACTAAACACTGTTTATAAACTAAACATTACTTAAAATGATGCGATTATTGAAACCCATGCCGCGGCATTGGCAGTACCTTCTTGTGCCTTTGCTGAGCCTTTTCGCACCCGTCCGAGGGCAGGATGCGCATTTGCAAGGTTATATCGATCACGGTCTGCACAACAACCAGGGGCTTAAACAACAGCGCTTTATCCTCGAACGGAACCTGTTTGCGCTCAAAGAAGCCAGGACGTTCTTTTACCCGGAGGTCAATTTCAGTACTTCTTATCTCGACTCGCGTGGCGGACGGAAAATCAGCATCCCGATCGGCGATTTGCTGAACCCCGTATATAATTCACTCAACGAACTCACCAACTCATCGGCTTTCCCGAAAGTGGAGAATGTGAGCCAGACCTTCAATCCACGAAACTATTACGATGCCAAATTCCGCACTTCTCTGCCGCTTTACAATGCGGAAATCACTTACAATACCAGGATCCGCAAGGAGCAGATTCATTTGCAGCAGGCAGAGGTTGACGTTTACAGGCGAGAGTTAGTGAAGGAGATCAAGCTGGCTTACTATGCTTGCTGCAAATGAATCTGC
>Ga0065165_1000604_pt1 | contig 52497 bp, 45 predicted proteins | sample AraplaMF_Cvi_mMF_FD_63813 | JGI IMG/M metagenome (GOLD analysis project Ga0065165, IMG submission 63813) | Arabidopsis root microbial communities from the University of North Carolina, USA - plate scrape MF_Cvi_mMF (version 2) (version 3) | ecosystem: Host-associated > Plants > Roots >...
ATCTGCGGCAAGTTTCGCCGGGTAGATGGAGCCGCCGTAGTTTCCGCCGGCTTTGGCGTAGCCTGTACCGCCGGCTACAGCACGTGTGTAGTGTGTTTCGATTTTAACCCGCACCGGTGCCGAATAATAGGCTCCAACAGGGCTAAGTATAATCATAAATGTAAAGGACTGTGAGGGGCGGATACCGATGTACTCATCGGCCGAGAACATGAAGGGCCGGATGTAGAGAGAGGCTCCTTCGGTTGTGGGTATCCACTGTTTATCGAGGTTGAGGAGCGCTTCCAGACTTTCCATAAATACGCTTTCGGGCAGCTCGGGCATGCACATGCGGGAGGCCGAGATATTGAGTCTGTTCAGGTTTGCATCAGGTCGGAACACGAGTATTTCGCCGGTAGCGGAAAGACAGGCCTTCATGCCTTCGAAGATGGATTGGCCATAATGAATGGCCGGTGTTGCCGGGCTTACGGATATACGTCCGTAGGGTACGATGCGGAAATTTGCCCATTCTCCCTCACGATAGTCCGCGAGGAGCATGTGGTCTGTATATACCTGCCCGAACGGCAGTTTAGCAAAATCAACTTCCGGGAGCCGTGATTTGGCTACTCTTTCGACAGCAATCTGAAGCGCTTCAACCATAAAATGTTACTGTTTAGGGCTGCAAGATACGGCTTCCCGGTGAATAGACTAACGTTTGTTCGTACTTACTTGCAAACGTTTTCTGTAACGTATTCAAAATGAGCGGGTAGGAAAACCGTTAGTTTTCCATTTTCGGATGCCAGGGTGTTTCTTCTGCTCCAAGCTCCTGCGTCATTTTACGCGACAGCATGAACAGGTAGTCTGACAGACGGTTAAGGTATTGAATAACAAGAGGCGATACGGGCTCCTGTTCATGCAACGCAATGACGAGGCGTTCGGCGCGGCGACATACGGTACGGGCTACGTGGCAGAACGATACAGCAGTATGGCCACCCGGCAATACAAAGAAACGCATGGGTGGTAGGTCGGCATCCATTTTATCGATTTCTGCTTCGAGGGCTTTTATATCGGTTTCATGGAGGGCGGGTATTTTTACTTTGGTGTTGCCGGGCTCGGTGGCAAGTATGGAGCCGAGGGTAAAGAGTCTGTCCTGCACCTGTACGAGCACGTCTTTGCGCAGTGTATTTACAGGCTGGTCGCGAACGAGCCCGATGTAGGCGTTAAGTTCGTCTACGGTTCCGTAAGTATCAATACGAAGGTCTGCCTTCGATACGCGACGGCCGCCGAACAGGGCTGTTGTGCCCAGATCACCGGTTTTGGTATAGATTTTCATCCGTTGATTTTTTACGGATGAAGGTAAACTGTTTTTTCGGTTTTAATGACGTTCTGCCGGGGAGGCTTCCGGCTGGCCGCTTCGGGATACGTTCTCGTTGCGGCGGTCCCACTCAATGAGTCCGTCGCGGAGGCGGATGATGCGGTGTGCATAATGCGCGATGTCGTCTTCGTGGGTTACCATGATGATGGTGTTGCCCTTGTCGTGGAGTTCCTGAAAGAGCCCCATAATGTCATACGAGGTTTTGGTATCGAGGTTACCGGTTGGTTCGTCGGCAAGGATGATCGAGGGGTTGTTTACGAGTGCCCGGGCAATGGCAACACGCTGGCGCTGACCACCAGAGAGTTCGTTGGGTTTGTGGTGGTAGCGTTCTTCGAGGTTTACACTGCGGAGGGCCTCCATAGCCATTTCTTCGCGGTCTGCCCGACTATACCCTGCATAGATGAGAGGCAGCGCTACGTTTTCGAGGGCAGTGGAGCGGGGAAGCAGGTTGAAGGTCTGGAATACGAAGCCGATTTCTTTATTACGAACTTCTGCCAGTTCGTTCTCGGTCATTTCGCTTACGAGGTGGTTATTGAGACTGTATGAGCCCGCAGAGGGTGAGTCGAGACAACCTACGATGTTCATGAGCGTGGATTTCCCGGAGCCCGACGGTCCCATGAACGCCACGTATTCGCCTCTGTCGATGGAAATCGTTACGTCCTGAAGGGCTCTTACGATGTTGTCTCCCATTCGGTATTCTCTGGCGAGGTTTTGCGTCTCAATAATCTTCATCTGTACGGAATTTTTATGGCTATGTTGCTTTACAGCATCCGGGGTAATTAGTGCGCCTTTAGGAGGCCTAATTACAAGATGCCGGTACTTTTTAAAAAGTTTTACCGGTTACGGCTCACTTTGACACAGACGGACCCTGACGTATAAATGTTACACAGGCTTCGATTATGGCGTTGTCGCGCAGGATCCGCGTATGGCCGAGGCCTTTTGTGCGGATGAGCTCGGCCGACGGATATTCGCGTTGCAGCGCTTCGGCCTGTTCGATCCCCACGTCGCGATCGTCTTCGTCGTGCACCAGCAGTAATTCTACCGGGGCAGGCAGATGCTTGATGAAGTACAGGCTTGTAAAGTGTACAAACGGCTCGCCGAACTGTTTTAGTACGTATTTTTTGAAGTATTCGCCGGTGGAAGCCGATCCGTTTATGGTTCGAAGGAAGGTGTTGATGATTTCGTCGCCATCTGTAGGAGTTGAAATGTTTACGAGCCTGGTTACGGGCAGCCCGTTCATGGCGGCCATGAGTACGGCCCCTCCGCCGAAGGAATGCGCGAGTACAGCTTCGGGTGTGCCGAACTTCTGATAGATCTGTTTTAGTACTTCGTTGAATTCGCGAATGTGTGTTCGCTTACCGGTAGAGTTACCGTGCGCTGGCCCGTCGAAGGCCACCACTTTATAGCCGGCCGCAAGCAATGGCTTTACAAATCGACGGAATTGCGTGGCGCGGCCGGCCCAACCGTGCACAAGCAGTACATAACGATGGCCTTCGCCCCAAGTGTAACCCTGCACACGCTGGCCGGCAACCGGTAGCGTGAATGTTTGAGCGAACGTCAGGGCGCGCTGCTCTTTTTCGGGCACGGGGTAACGCAGTGGTGTGAAGAAGATGGTTATAAAGTACCGGTGTGCCGCATATGGAAATACAACTTCCACTTTGGGGAACAGCCAACGAATGATCTTTAGGGGTAAGGGAATTTTGTTTTTCTTTTTCGTCAAAGCTGCAAGCCGTTTAGGTTTAAAACTCACGGAAACCGGAGTGCTGCAATTTGAAGAAAAAAAATCGTTCCCTCACGTGGTAAGCCGAAAGGTTCGCGTGGTGTAGGTGAAAGATGATAGATCGTAAACGCGCTCGGCAAAGGTTATGTTTCCCGCATAGTCGGCCAATACTGCGGTGGAGCAGCGGGAACCGTAGTTTTCTGACTTTATAAACATGGACGACAGTGCCCGTTCGCGTTCAACGGTGAGACCTGTATCGGGGAGTTTGTCGTCTGTTGCCGGCTCTACGTCGTAGAGGGTGTCGAACAGTTCGTCGGGCTCGAGCCTGGTTCTGGTCAGCAGAGGTTTGAATTTCTCTTTTCCACGTACCACTTTGGGCCAGGGAGTATCGAGAAGATGATTGCTAAGGCCATAGAATCCAGGCTTGATCCGGTCTACGCCTGTTTTGTAGTTGGAGTAGTACCAGAGCTCGTCTGGTGATCCGAGCAGAAGGTTGAAGCCATTGTATTGTTTGCCGTTTTGCGCCACCGTGCGGATGTAGTCTTCGGCCTTCACATCGTCAAACAGGTAGTCGGATACGAGGTGCCCACGTGAGGGAGCAAAAGGATCTATGTTGTTTGGATCACGGTAATTGGTGAGCATGCTTATTTTGCCTGCCCGTGTGAGTCCAAGCCAGGTGCCTCCCCCTTCGAGGTCGCGTCCGCCGAGCACGTTGGGATGATCTTCCCAGAAATCAGCAGCAGCGGTGCGGCGGTTATAGAATTCGTCGCGGTTGCCCGCTACGATGAGTTTATAGGTTGGGTGCTGTTGAAATGAGAAGAATATGAGACACATGGTGGATGTTGGGCAGCCGGGCTATACGTCGACAGTTTCCGTAAAGATATCCAATTGTGCAGGTAATAATGTAAATGATTTCCGGTGCAGCGGGGTGATGCCTAATGAACGGATACCGTTGCGGTGTATTTGGGTGGGATATCCCATGTTGGTTTCCCAACCGTAGCCCGGGTATTGGGCGGAGAACGAGGTCATCAGGTCGTCGCGGTGGGTTTTGGCAAGGATCGATGCTGCAGCGATCGACAGATATTTACCGTCGCCTTTTATAATGCATTCGTGCTGTACGGTGCGGTAGGGCTTGAAGCGGTTACCATCTATCAGGAGCAACGATGGCTCTACAGTAAGTTTATCGAGCGCACAGTGCATGGCTTTGAACGATGCGTTGAGGATGTTTATGGCGTCTATTTCTTCGTTGTGAATCTCGGCTACAGCCCAGGCCATGGCATCGCGCATGATGTCTTCGCGGAGACGTTCACGTTCGGCGCGTGAGAGTTGTTTGGAATCGTTGAGTAGTTTGTGGCGGTACTTTTTAGGCAGCACTACGGCCGCCGCTACTACAGGTCCGGCCAAACAGCCCCGACCGGCTTCGTCGCATCCCGCTTCAACATGTTCTTTAGAGAAAGAAGACCGCAGCATGCACAAACATAAAAAATCCCGGCCGGATTCCAGCCAGGATTCTTCATTCAAATCTCACAAAGCTTAAACCAGCTGAGGTTCAGCTTCCTGCAGCAGTGGCAGACCGAGTTTGGTGGCCTGTTTGTTATAGAGTGCAATGGCGAGTACTTCGTCGGTTATGTGGTAACGTGCGCCTGTATATTTTATGATCTGACCTCTTTCATCGTGTATCGGAACGATGGTGGCATCTACCCAATAGTGCGACCCGTCTTTCGCCAGATTTTTAACGATTCCGCGGAACACTTCTCCTTTTTTGATGGTAGCCCACATGAGGCGGAAGATTTCTTTCGGCATATCGGGATGGCGTACCATATTGTGTGGCTTGCCGATCAGTTCGTCCCGACGGTACCTGGCGACCTGGCAGAATTTGTCGTTTACCAGGGTTATGGTTCCATGCAAATCGGATTCTGACAGGATGGTGGTGAGTGAGAACACTTCTTCACGCTCCTGCGATGCTTTTTTAGAGTTGTTAATTTCGTCTACCTGGCGCTGCATCTGCTCTTGTGTAGCAGACAATTCTTCCATGTTCTGGCGCATTTCTTCTTCCTGCGAACGCATTTGCTCGGTTTGCTGCTGAGTTTGTTCGAGCAGCATTTTGGTGCGTTCGTTGGTGCGTACGGTAGAGATGGTAGAGGCAACGCTTTCGGCGATACGCTCTACAAATTCGATTTCGTGTTCGGCAAAGAGGTTGAATGACGCCAGTTCGAGAACGCCGTATACCCGTTCGTTTACTTTAAGCGGTACGATGAGTAGCGCTGCCGGTGTGGCATCGCCAAGTCCTGAGGTGATGCGGATGTAGTCTTGCGGTACATCGGTCATATAGAGTGTCTGCCCTTCGAGAACACACTGGCCGGTAAGCCCCTCTCCTACGTTCACGCGTTTTTCGAGGTACTTCCGTTTTTCGTAGGCATAGCATGATACGAGTTCGAGGAATTCATCGCCGTTGTCTTCGTCGTTCAGGAGGAACAGGCCGCCCTGGTTGGCGTTTGTATATTTTACGATGAATTTGGTTACGTTGAAGTACAGCTGGTCTGCCGAGTCGGATGTAGCGCGGAGGATGAGGCCGATTTCGGCCATACCTTGCGTTGACCAATTACGTTTACGGTCTGCCTCTGCCGATGCGGCGAGTTTGTCGCGCATGTCGACCAGGGTGTTTGCGAGGTTATCGTTTTCAGAATCGAGCGAGAGTGCAGCGTCATAGCGACCGTTGGCTATGGCATCAACAAAGTTTGTCATCTGCTCAATGCGGTGCACTTCCTGCGCGAATTTATTTTGAGCTTCTGCGGCAAAGGTTTCGTTTTTGTTTTGAATGCGGAATACGGCATACGCGGAAATGGCGAATATGACGATCATGAGGCACATGCTGAATATATTCAGGCTTTCGATACCGGCTACGTCGTCCTGCATTTCCTGGTCTACCCAATCTATAATATTTCCGAGGGAGGCCTCGAGTACTTCATATGATTTGCTAACATCCTGGTTAAGACGTGCGCGCTCTACCTGGAAGTTTGAGGTCACTGATTCGCGCATGCTATCTGGTGTATTGATAAGTTTGCCATCAAATTCCAGTTTGCGGGAGTATGCATGGTTAAGGGCAGCGACGAAGTTATCGAGGCGTGCGCTAGCCGCCTGGACTTTATCGGCAAGGGCGTTCTCGGGTTGTGTAAAGTTTCCGATGGATGACTGTCCGCCTTTCATGGCGGCTCTAAGAATGGTCTTGGAGCTGTCGAATAACGGCATGACTACCATTTGAAAATCTACATCTCCACCGGCCATCATTTCCTCAAATTTCAGGCGTCCTTGTGTTACTTTATGTTTAACGTGAACTCCCATGGACACATACGGCAGGTTTTCATGGTATGTTCGCATGGTATGCCGCTGAATGATGAAAGAGAGAGCCGTAATGAATATACCAATGCCAACGGCGGCTAACGTGAAAAAGAGGGAAAGCCTGTTTTTTTTCATGAATCAGTAGCGTTTTTTAAAAGGGTTCGGTGATTTGTCTGACCATGCTGCCCTGCATTATTGAGCACATGTTCAGGTTGGGTTCAAATTAGCGTGTAAGGTAAAACTTTAAAGTACATGCATTCTGTTCAGAATCACGCTAAAACTGACTTGCGTAATCTTTGCCGTTAGCACGTCTGCCTCCGGGATAGGCGCTTTTAAATCCTATCCGAAGGCTTTCAATGCTTACGGAAATCGATAGTTTTGAGCATCCGGCAACGGCATTCAAAATTTTAATTTATTCATAGCCAAAACATACATCATGGCAAACGAAACTGTACATAACCCGTGGACAACTTTATCGGGCGAGGAAAAATATGAGAACCCCTGGATACGCGTTACCGAATACCAGGTATTGAATCCTTCGGGAGGTAAAGGGATATACGGGAAGGTGCATTTCAAGAATAAGGCCATCGGTGTCATACCGGTTGATGCGGATGGTAATACCTGGCTGGTGGGGCAATACCGCTACACGCTGAATGAGTTTCATTGGGAGATTCCTGAGGGAGGTGGCCCTCCGCACGAGACGCCGCTGGCAACTGCCCAACGTGAGCTACAGGAGGAGACAGGACTTACAGCGAACCGCTGGACGCTGCTGACGCGTCTGCATACATCAAACTCGGTGACGGATGAAGAGGGTTTTCTTTTCCTGGCCGAGGACCTCACGGCGGGCGACTGGAGCCCTGAAGAAACGGAAGCAGACCTGAAGGTGCGCAAACTACCGCTGCGCGAGGCCGTGGAACTGGTTATGGATGGCACGATAACGGACAGCCTAAGCATGATTGGGCTGCTGAAGGTTGCGCGCCTAAAGGGCTTATGACCTACCCCGCATGTATGTTTTCCTGGTATTGAGACTACACACTGCGCTTACAAACCGTAACTTACGCCGCACAATTTAACTTTTACGACCTTGACCGAACCTGCCAAGCCCGTACGGGCATCTCAGACTACCATTACCGAACTTATGATTCCCTCGTATGCCAATTTTGGCGGTAAGATTCACGGGGGCATCCTTCTATCGCTGATGGATAAAGTGGCGTACGTGTGTGCGAGCAAGCACGCCGGCGCCTACTGTGTAACTGTTTCTGTGGATACTGTGGAGTTTCTCCAACCTGTGGAGGTTGGCGAGCTGGTATCGCTCCATGCTTCTGTCAATTATGTGGGACGGAGTTCGATGATTGTTGGTATTCGTGTGGAGGCGCAGAATGTGAAGCAGGGCACGATCAAGCACACGAACTCATCGTATCTTACTATGGTGGCAAAGGGCGATGACGACAAGCCCACGCAGGTGCCACGCCTTATACTGGAAACACACGACGATGTGCGGCGTTTTATAGAAGCTACGCACATGAAGCAGATCAAGAGCAAGGTCAAGGAGCAGCTCAACGATGCCCGGTCTGAAATCCAGATTTCGGATGCTTCGGAGATTCTCCGTAACGAGCGTTGCATTATTCATTATCAATACTAAATCCACAGACGTTGCCGATGACCAAGTTGTTTTTAACCGGATGTTTATTGCTGGGATTATGTCCGGCGTTTGCCCAGATGCCCCGAATTTTGACACAGCGCGAACAGGCTGTTGTGATGGACGAGTTGCTTGACGACCGTCTGCGTACGATACTACCCGGGCTAATGCGACGTGAGGGGTTCGACCTTTGGGTAATTATTTCGCGCGAATACAATGAGGACCCGGTAATCGAGACGATGCTGCCCGCTACGTGGATGGCTGCACGCCGAACAACGATGCTGGTGGTGTATGATAACGGCAAGGACACGGAGTATCTGGCCGTTTCGCGATACGACGTGGGCAATACATTTAAACGGGCGTGGGATCCGGATACACAACCCGATCAATGGGCGCAGCTGGCACAGTTAATCACGAGTCGAAACCCAAAGAAAATCGGTGTAAACAAAGCCGAGCACTTCGGCCAGGCCGATGGACTGACGGCCAACGATCATGCATTGCTCCTGAAAAGCCTGCCTGAAACCTTGCGTCGACGCGTAACTTCTGCCGAAACTCTGGCTGTTGCCTGGCTTGAGACCCGAAGCGAGCGCGAGATGACGCTATACCCACAGCTGTGCCGTATCGCCCATACGATTATACAAGAAGGATTGTCTGACCGGGTGATACAACCTGGGGTTACGACGACGGACGATGTTGTATGGTGGTACCGTGAGCGGCTGCGGGAACTACGCCTGGACACGTGGTTTCAGCCGTCGGTGTCGATTCAACGTCAGGAGTCCGATATATTGTTCAGCAAGCGGCCGCGGCCGGCTATACAACCCGGTGATCTGCTGCATGTGGATTTCGGCATCCGCTACCTGCGTCTCAATACCGACACCCAACAGCACGCCTATGTGCTGAAGTCCGGCGAAACGGACGCTCCCGACTATTTAAAGAAAGCGCTCGCCCAGGGAAACGCCTTACAGGATATTCTCACGGCAAACTTCGCCGCCGGCAAGACCGGCAACCAGATTCTTGCCGACACACGAAAACAGGCCCTGACGCAAGGTATAACACCCTCGATCTATACGCACCCAATAGGTTACCACGGTCACGCCGCCGGCACAACGATCGGGCTGTGGGATATGCAGAATGGTGTACCCAGCACCGGCGACTACCCAATGCATTACAACACGGCCTATTCCATCGAGCTGAACGCACGCGTGACGATTGCCGAATGGAAGAAGGACATTCTGATTCAACTTGAGGAGGATGGCTATTTTGATGAGACCGGATTCCGGTATATTGACGGTAGGCAAACGCAATTGATCTTAGTAGGCCAACCCGACGCTATCAACCGGCAACGCCCCTGACGTTTAAATTTTTACTGTACAATGAAATTTCTGAGAATACTGCATACCAGCTACGGGGTCGTAATTTTCACAACGCTGTTCGCTATACTACTGCCGTTTCTGTTTATTCCTATTCTCTTCCCGAGTCAGCACCAGTTGGTCGGTATACTGAACCGGTGGTGGGCACGGCTGATGTTTATTTTTATCTTCATTCCGTACAGCGTAGAGTACCGTGCGCGGCTGGACCCAAAGAAGCGGTATGTTTTCTGTCCGAATCATTTTTCATACCTGGACATACCGGCATTGGGTCTGAACCACCTGAATGCCATTTTTGTGGGCAAGAACGATATCGGCAAAATACCGCTGTTCGGGTACATGTATCGCAAGCTGCATATTACAGTGGACCGGAAAAGTCTGCGGAGCCGGTCGGAGTCGGTTAAGCAATCGCTTGCGGCGATCGATGCGGGTAAAAATCTGGTTATTTTCCCGGAGGGTGGCATTGTTACCACGAAAGATCCGGTTATGGCGCGGTTTAAAGACGGGGCTTTCCGCGTGGCAATTGAAAAACAAATTGCTATCGTGCCGGTCACGATTCCATTTAATTGGGTTATTTTGCCTCCGGATCAGTTTCTGTTACGTTGGCATCCGCTGAAAGTTGTTTTTCACGAGCCCCTGGAAACCACCGGGCTTACGCTGAACGATGTGGATGCACTGAAACAGAACGTTTTCCAAATCATACATCACGAACTGGACACACAATTACGCCATGAAGATCGATCGCTCGTTACTGGATAAAATAGCTCACCTTTCGCGCCTTGAATTCGATGAGAAGGATGCCGAAAAGATGATGAAAGATATGACCGCCATTGTTGATTGGGTGGAGAAACTTAGTGAAGTAGATACTGATGGTGTGCAACCACTCACTACGATGAGCCATGAGATTAACGCGCTGCGCGAAGACGAGGTAAAGGAACACCTTAGCCACGAACGCGCGCTTCGGAATGCACCTAAGAAGGATTCGGATTATTTCCGAGTACCAAAGGTTCTGGAATAAGCTACGTTGAGGGAGAACGTTCTTTACTCCTAGTACGGTTCAAATCTGCCCGAGACCTCAAAAAAGCTCTGAATATTCAGGGCTTTTTTGCTTTGTAGGTGGCTAAAGACTTGCCAGAGGCGGCGAGTTCACGGAGGGCTTCGGAGTTATAGGGGAGGTTGAACTCGCGGAATATCTGGTGGTGGTTTACGAGGGTGGGGTGGTCGGAAACTACTTCGGCGGCGGCGAGTAACGCTTTTTGGCGGATGGGGTTTATGTTGGTCAAGGCGTCTTCGGCGGCGAAGAGGACTATGAATATGGCGCGAAGGAGGGATTCCTGTTTGAATATGTCGCTTTCGGACAGGATGTTTATGACGGGTTCTATGTTTCGTTCCAGAACTTCGGGTTTAGCGAATTCGAGGATCATCAATACATATTGGTCGGGGTCGTAGCCAGTAAGGAAGGGATGAAGTTCGTAGAATTCTACGGATACATCACCGGGATGGTATAGTACGGGGAGTAGTTCTGCGATCCAAGCGTCTTCTGCGTTGTGTTTTGCTGTTGCTACGAGGTGGCAGGCCAACATGAGTCGCACCAGAGACTCTTTTTCGTTTGGTAATGCTGCGGCGAAGGTGCTGATAATAAGGTCTGGTTTTTCAGAATATAGATAGACGTAGCCCAGGGCCAGGGCTGCGTAGGCTCGCCGCAGTAACGGATTCCCGTTGTCATGCCATTCGGTTATGAAGAATTCTTCGGTCTCTTTGTGTGAATATCCTGCTTCAAGGAGTATGAATTGTGCTTCGATGGCGATTATGTCATCGACCTCCATAGCCTGTTGCTGAATAACTGGAAGGGAAGGTTGGATGGCATCGATCAGATTACCATAGTTGTCATAGCCTTTTATCTGTGGCTGGCGAAGAACTCTGTATAGGAAATAAAGCAGTCGCGGTTGTATGGTGGCATGGCCTGCATAGTGCGGCAGCATGCGGGCCAGGATGATGGCTACTTCGTAGGTACATTCGTAGACACTGCCCTGGTGTTCGCACTCCAGCCAGATGCGGCTCAGGCCTTCTTTTGCCACGGCTTCATCGTCGGAGAGCACAGCGTTGATTGCCCAGGGTAATTCATTGGCGCTGTACATGGCATATCCCACACTCGCCCAATCGACTTTTGCCAATTCGGTCTGCAGGTATGCTGGAACGGGCAGGGTGGCTATTTTTTTATCAGTCAGTGAATCTTTGTATGCCCGTTTGAATCGGTTGACTATTGCCTGCCAATCGTTTTCTTTTGTATCGTGTTTGTATTCGCGTAAGGTGCGTACGAATTTCTTGCCTTCGCCGTGTTCTTCCATGTCGGCTTCGTCGGCTTCTTTCAGGGAGAGGATTTCGTTGCCGTTTTCGTCATACATGCGCCACAGGCCGGTGTTATCGCCATGCGATGTGTAATCGATCAATACCGCGCCATTTGGGTGGTAGTAGGTATAGGTCGAAGGCTTTTGTGTTTTGTCTTCGCTTGTGATTCCCTCGTAAACCAGCAGGTCATTGTAGTATCTTTTCACGATACGATCACTGATGGTTTCCATGCGGTAAGTGTACAGTACGTTGCCTTCTTCGTCGAAAAGCGTTGTGGTTCGATCTTTTTGGTTATTGCGATATTGTGTGGCGCTGGTTACGCGAGGTTTCTCACTCTTGCGATCGTAAAAGTAGAGAACAAGATCTCCAGGGGTTGTATAGATGCTTGAGCTTGAAAGCCTGCCGTCGCTATACTCATGTTTTTCGACGAGTTCTCCAGTCTCTGTGTTGTATACACGTTTTGATAGTAACACACCGCTCTGGTCCCATTCTGCGTAATCGCCAACAAATTTTCCATTCGTACCGTTTATAAGGCAAGCAACCCACGCCACTTCGTTGCTGATGTACTTTATGGGATGTGCCTGAGTGGGAACGGCTTTCGGACGTGACGGCATGGGTTCGCCCGTTAACATTATTTCGTTGTTTGCTCTGTCGTAATATCGTTGAGCCTGGAATATGTTGTCTGGCGCTTCTGTATAATCAAACTCAGCGCTCCAAATGATGTCGATGTCTTTCGCGGGGAATGGAAACAATTCCGATGTAGGGTTGTTGCTTTTTATCCATCGGTAGGTGCCAAACCATTGCTGCGGGGCCATGCCTCTCCCCTCTTGTGCCAGTGTGCCATCGGGATGGAATCGTTTCGAGAAAAACGGAAGTGTGCCATTACCGTAATCGGTAATGCCGCAGCGGTGACCGTCGGTATGCCAGTTTTCCCAGAGACCTGTTCTTTGGCCTGCTTCGTTTGTAGACCCGGCTACCGTCCATTCTTTTGATTCTTCATTCCAGGTGGCTTGCGTGGGGATATTCGGGTGCTTGGTCATGGAGCGTGTATGGCGGGAGTGGTTAGTTATACGGGGCTAAAACGGGGATTTGGGGAAGAAGTTACATAATCAGGGTGAGGACGGAGCCCGGCGTCGCTAAAGCTAGGCAGTGCAATGCAAGAGTGGAGGACGCCGGGGAGGTGCTTGCGTTGGAGGCGACGTTGGAGTAGCTTGCGTGCTATAGCAAATATTTAGTATGGAGTCACTTTGGTTCTGGAGAAACTGGCAGAGGCCTTATCGTTTTGTTTTTTATGTTCTGGCGGGTGTGTTTGTCCTGTCGGGGATATTTCTTTGGGCTGGTTATTTTACCACGCCGGGTGGGGTCATCGAATGGGAGAAGCTGCAGGAACAGAAAATTATCGAGACGACGGTGCATGCGTTTCGTATGGGACCGTTTCAACTTCAGATTCCCGGTGAGAGCTATGTGATCCTGGAATATTTCAACGGCGGGAACATTGTGCCCAACACTACGGCGGCATATGTGTTTATGGTGATCTTCGCTATGGCCGCGGTTGTGCTCACTACGTTTATTACGACGCTGGAACGCTTCTGGTTTTATGTAGCCATGGCGTTGTTGATACTCTTTATTGTGAGCCTTCGGCTGGAGGTGTTGAACCTGTTTGGAACTACGGACCGCACGATGGTGGGTGTGGCGCTTGTGCTGTACTGCCTGCCGAGCTTTTATGTGAACCGTATTAACCCGGGTATATCGTTTTTAACACGACTTGCTTTCTTTGCCGGTATTACGGTGTTGCTGGTGGTGACTATCTATTTCTTTTCGGAGGTGCCGGTTCCGTTTTTCCAGATGAGCATGGCCGCCTATACGCCGGCGCTTATTCTGACGGTGTTGTTTATCTTCATGGTGGCCCATGAGATTGTGGCGGGCTTTGTGTACGTTGCCACCCAGGGAAACACGAAGAACTTACAACATCTGTCTATCATCTGTGGTATTTACCTGGCTAACCTGTTTATTACATGCCTGCATGAGCTCAGACTAATTGAGTGGAATTTTATTTATATAAATCTGTTCCTGTTGCTGTCGGTTTCGGCAGTACTGGGGCTGTGGGGATTTCGTAACCGCGAGTCGCTTTACGATAACATCACCGCCTTTGTGCCATATGGGGCATTCTTTTTTCTGGCGCTGGGCACCGTGGCGATGGCTACGATTGGACAACTGCTGGTGAGTGCCAACGACCCTGCCCTGCGCATTCTTCGCGATGCTATCATTTTCAGCCACCTGGGCTATGGTTTTATTTTCATGATGTACATTCTGTCGAACTTTATCGGCGTACTGGTGCAGAACAAAGCCGTGTACAAGGTGCTATATACACCCCGACGCATGCCTTATTTTACGTATCGTCTGGCAGGTCTTATTGTGACGCTGGCGTTTGTGTTCTATACAAATTGGCGCGAGTACATTTATCACGGTCTTGGCGGACTTTATAATTCGGCAGGCGACCTGTATACGCTGCTGGATAACGAGGCTTATGCGTTGTCGTTCTATACGCAAGGCAGCAACCAGGCTTATCTGAACCACCGATCGAATTATGCGCTTGGCGCGATGCGTACACAACGCCTGGATTATGACGCAGCACACGAGCGTTATGCTGCCGCCAACCGTTTGCGGCCGTCAGAATTTTCGCTGGTAAACGATGGCAATCTGTACTTATGGGGTGACAATACGTTCGGCGCGATTCGCTCGTATCGGCGTGCGCTTCCTATCAAACCTAACTCGGGTTACCTGCAGAATAATCTGGGCTTTGCGTATATACGTATCCACAATTTTGATTCTGCCGTTTTCTATCTAAGTGAGGCCCGTGATCACGACGCTACCCGCATTCAAGCCGAGACGAATTTCTTTGCGCTGGCCGCGCTGGAGATGATTCCCCTGAACGCCGACTCTATTCTGACGGCGTTTAACAACCCATCGCCCGGTGTGCTTAACAATGCACTGGCGCTGTCCACTCAGTTCAATATGCCGTTGAAGACTCCTCTGGACCCATTGGCCCACACACGGCTGGACCTTTACTCGGCTACGCTGCTGAACAATTACTGTGTGCGCTACGCCAAGACGCTCGACACTACGTTTATACACCAGGCCTACCGTATTGCCTCTGACAGTAATAATGCCGATTACAGCGAGGCCCTGAAGTCGTCGCTGGCCTTTGCGTTCTACCATCATGGCAATGTCAACAAAGCTCTCGATATTATGAGTGAGCTGGCATACACGAGCCAAAGCTACCAGGGCCGATTCAACTATATCATGGGACTTTGGGCGCTGGAACAGAACAACGCCGCACTGGCCGCCAGCTATTTCAGCTATGCAGCCCACGACAACTATAAGAACGCCGGGTTCTATTACGCGATTGCCGAAACGGAAGCCCGTCATATACCGAAGGCACTAAGCGCCTGGGACAGCGTAGCGCGCTCCGGTTCAGCTTCACAACAAGCTATCGCGTCGTCTATACGTCGTATTCTGACGTTACCGGTAGCGGAGGCAACCGGTCTTGGCGATGCCGATAAGTACCAGTTTTGCCGCTATCGTATCGGCCTTCGTGATTCGGTGTTGTTCGATAAGCTGGTGAATACGTTTACGTCGGCCGACTATAAGGCCCTTGCCCTACTGGACCTCAGCGCCCGGTATTTTGAAGCCGATAAGCTTACACCCGCCATACGTTTCTTTAACCGCATCGCCGGACTTACGCTTACCGACAAAGGCCTTTACGAACAGGTTCAGCATTTCGAGCTCCGGATGCTTACCGCCCGCAAGGAGATACGCGCCCTGGCCACACAGATCAATAAAGGTGTTACGTTCGACGCGTCGCAGACTCTTGAAAAGGCCCTGTATACCGCCCTTATCGCAGGTAGCGGCGGCATTACGGACGAGGTGCGGAAGAACTATGCTATGCTGGCTACCTACAATCCTTATTTCGAGGAGGGTATTCTTGCGGCCGCCGATTTTTACAGAGAGAATGATAAGGACAAGCTAAAGGCTTATCGTGTGCTGGCTGATGCTATTCAGGTGAATGCGTATTCGACGCGGTTGTTAAAGGCGTACATCGCTGAGGCGTTAAGGCTGGGTTTTGATGAGTATGCGGCGAGTGCCGGGGAGAGGCTGTCTGAACAGGATTAGTAAATTATCAGGATTAGGATTATAGGAGATTAAAAATTATAAACTCCGTCAAAGAGTGACCCTGCTATTACGAATGCTTATCCGCCGTCGCTGAAGTTATCACCCCGTGGTTAACGCTTAGGACGGGCGAGTCAGGATTATATTTCCATAAAATAAAGATTCTATAAGTCCAGGTTGAATGCCTGTCTTAATTACGGGTAAAAACAAAGTCTCTGTGTTGGACACAGAGACTTTGTTTTTATGGGAAAACATTAAGCTTTGGCGCGTTTGGAGGCTTTCTTGGCCTTCTTTACTTTTTTGGCTTTGGTTGCCTTGGTGGCTTTCGTGGCCTTCTTTGCTTTCTTGGCGGCCTTGGCTGCTTTTTCTTTTTCAGCTTCTTTGGCTTCGCGAGCCCAGATCTTGATGTTTTCGCGGATTACCTGCCAATATTCTTTGCCGTAGTCGACGAAGATTTCGGAGCCGGCGGGGATGTCGCGTTTTGCTTCGATGATTGCGCGGACGCCGTCGAGGACGTAGTCACAGTTGTTGGTAACACCTTTGATGCGTGTAAGACCGCGTGCATCGTTTGCGTACCGGGCAAGGGCTTTCTTGTTAGGCAAGCCGTTGATTACGTGATTCCGGTTTACGAAGAAGATGTAGGGGTTCTTGCCGTCTTCATCTTTTACATCTTTCCAGGTTGAAACCGTCCCTTTGTACTCGACGATGTGAGACCCTTTCGGGATGAACTTCTTAGTGAATAATCCGTTGCCGGCGTTAGGAATGGTAGACTTCTTAACGAAAAGTTGTTTCTCCAGTAGAGCCATTTAGTCCTTAAAGAATTTTTGAAGTATCTAAAAAAAGTGCGTGAAGATAGGAGGAAAATAGCTTTCTAAAAAACAATGCTTCAGAATACGACAATAGCAGGTGGTAAACGGTAGGGTTGTAGGAAGAATTGTATGTTTTTACGGGAATGGAGGGTAGAAATCAGGGTGACGACGGAATGAATCTGAGCAAGGAAAAGGGTGCGAGACGTGAGTCACCGCCTCGAATGGTCGTGGCGGTGACTTCACAAAGGTTATTTGAGGAGGCCGTCTAGTGTGACGGAAAGATAGTAGAGGGCGCCGAGGGTGGGGCCGCCGATGTATTGGTAATAGCGTTCGTTGAGGATGTTGGAGCCGCCTAGCTTGACGGTTGAGTATAGTTTGGGGAGTTTGTAGGTGACCTGAGCGTCGACGGTTTTGTAGGAAGGGACGGTGCCGTTGGCGAGCTGAGACTTCCACACGAAGTCGCTCTGCCAACGCCAGGCTACGCTGAAGCCGACATTTTTAACGACTTCGCGGTTGCTGAAGCTGAGGTTGACGATATGTTTGGGGGTGTTGAAGGCTGTTTCGAGGCCGGTGTCTTTGGAGTCGATTTTATCGAGGCGGGAGAAGCTGTAGTTACCGGCTACCGTGTATTTTTTGACGATGTTGTAGGACAGGCCGAGCGATGCGCCGTAGTTGTAGTATGTGCTTTTGGCGTTTGTCCACATGCGATAGGTTGTGTAGCGGGCTTTATCATTCATAGCGAACACGGTTGAGTCTACACCGGTTGACGCGTCGGGGACACCTACCTGACCTTTGGTGGGTACGTTTATCTCGATCTGATCAATGAAGTTGTTGTATATGTTGTAGTAGCCGTCTACGTCGAGGTAAAGACGGTTGTCGAGCAGGGTGGCTTTGTAGCCGAGATCGAAGGCGGTGATTTCTTCTGGCTTGAGGTAGGTGTATGTGTTTTGTGCGAGCAGTGCCTGGTTCTTTACGATGGCGTCGTTGGTGGAGATACCGCCTTTGTTGACGTCGCTGATAACTGCTTTCTGGAAGTTGTCGACGGTGATGCGTACGTATGAGTTTTCGAACAGCCGGTCTTTTTGCGTGAGTATATCTATGCCGCCGTAGCGGATTACACCGCCGTTTTTAATGGACGAGAATCCTTCGAATATGGTAGGGAAGCGGTAGCCATTCTGTACGGATATCCGAAAGTTGTGTTTTTCGTTGAGGGTATATACTGCCGACACGCGTGGGTTTACTTTGGCGTCGAAGTATTTGGTTTTGTCTACGCGGGCAGAGGCTGTGAGTTTAAGGTTGTCGTTGAACAGCTTTTTGGATACCTGCACGAAGCCACCGGCCTTGGTGTAGTTCATGGTACCGTTGGGATTGTCGGCATTGGGGTTCTTGAAGCTGTTGCCGTCGGGGGTGATGATGAAGTCGCGAGCATCGGCGCCGACGAGTATGTCTATGACTTTGACTGCTGTGAAGTTGTACTGGCCTTCGACGTGGAAGAGTTTGTTCTGGAGTATGAGCTGGTCTCCCCTATCCCAATCGTTGATGGTAGCGAGTTCTGCGAGTTTTGTATTGAAGGCTTCGGTGCCGGGTTGGTACCGGCCGGCATCTGCCGATGTACGGGCTTGCCGGTGGATGTCGGCGGCAGAGGCTCCGGTGTTTGCATTATATATGGCGTTGTAGGCGTTTTTGTAATCGTTGTACCAGGTGTTATCGTCTTTAAAGGATTTATCCATTACACCGCCTGCGGGGCCAAGGTTATACGAGTCTGTGGTATTTTCCACGGTGAGGTAGCTTCGCACAAAGTAGTTAGCACCTTTGAGTTCGAGTTTGTGTTGCTGGATCTGGTAGTTATCGAGGCGAATGCGGTTACCTCGTTGGTATATGGCATCGGACTGGCCAATGCGGTATGCATAGGATGCTTCGAGGTTCTGTGAGAGGCGGTAGTGCAGCGCGATGTCGGCCTTGGGGTTGCGTACGCGGTAGTTGTTGTTTACGAGGTTTTTCTCGGCGTAGCCGGTGCGGCTTACGATATAGCTTTTGCCATCGGCCAGACTAAGCGTTTTGCGGTATGATGAGCCCTCGTTACCGTAGGAGTTGATGGGGTCTTTGCCGGGGTTGTCATCGCCCAGAAGGCCGGTAGATTCGTTGATCTTTGGACTGAGGTCGGTCAGATCGTTTGCTACCCAGTCTGTTCCACGGAGGTAGCCTACGTTTATTTTAAAGGCGAATGTGTTGTTGAATGCTTTGGCGTAGCGGATGGCTGTTTCGGTAAACGCCCGCGGGCTATAATCCGGGTCGTTGCCGATGTGGTTAACGCCAACCTTCTGGTATACGCTTAGGCCCTGGTAGGTGAAGGGGCTTTTGGTTATGAGGTTCGATATGCCGTTGAGCGCGTTGAGGCCATAGAGTGCGGATGATGCGCCTGGCGTTACTTCTATGCTTTCGATATCCAGTTCTGTTGGGCCGACGGTGTTGGCTATGGATACGCCGAGACCGGGTGCCTGGGTATCGGCACCGTCTACCATTTGCAGGAAGCGGGCGTTTGTTGTGTTCACGAAGCCACGCGTGTTAGGCACTTTAAAGCCAAGGCTCAGGGTTGTCATTTGTACACCTTTGACAGCTTCGAGGGCATCGTAGAAGGATGCGGCAGGTGTTTCTTTGAGTGCACGCAGGTCGAGTTTCTCTACGGCTACCGGTGACTTGAGAATGGATTCTTCAACACGCGATGCGGTTACGACGACTTCTTCGCCCAGCAGGGCTCCGGGTACGAGCTGAATGCCGGCGGTCTCCCCTGCCGAAGATATCGTTATCTCCTGTGCTTTATAACCTACGAACGATGCTATAAGCGTTACGGGATACTGCACTTTTGCTTTAAGGGTAAATGTTCCGTCAGGGCTGCTTATGGTGCCCAGTACGGTTCCTTTTATTCCGATGTTAACGCCGGGCAGGCCTTCCTGTGTTTCGCTATCGGTAATTTTCCCTGAAAGGGTTATGGTATTCTGGGCCAGCGCAGGCGCGGCTATAACCCATAGTAATGCCAGGAAAACAATCTGGTGGTAAAGTGTTTTCATAAACAATTAAACTCTATAGTAATAGTATATAATTGCAAAAGTGGCAATATTATCTACAAAACCAATAGACTTTGAATATTATTAAAATATTTTTAATACGGACCCGGATAAAGGTTATTTGGTTAACGGAGTATATGATTTTATCATCTATTCATGAATAAACGGAGTATCCCCTTTTTCCGGTCAGGCTATTATCCGGTGATAGTTTACATTATACGAAAACCGAATGTCATCCCCCATAAACAAACTTAAAGTACACGCGTTGTAAGGGCCACATGAGTATACTGACAAAGAACGCTGAGGTGAGGAAGAATACGGGGCTTTCGAATTGGTATGCCAGGTATGCGAACACGAGTAGCAGGCGCACGTTTTCGAGGTAGTAGATCCAACGGCGCTGTTCCAGCAAGGCACCACAGTTTATGAGGGTAATAAGTATAAAAAGTGTAGCGACAAGTATTTCAGGCAGCTGCACGGTGTTATACCATAAGGCTATTATAAACAATACGGAAATGACCAATCCAATCTGCGCCACCAGGTATGCTCTGTACCGGAATCCCGGATTGATGGCGGTTTTATGGGGCAGGTATACTTTTTCAAGTTCGCCTCTGATGTTCTGATCCAACAGCTCGGGCTTTCCAAAAATGATTTTGAGTTTGTTTATCCATCCTTCCGTTTTACGCACGGCATACGCGAGCTCCATGAAGTAATGGAAATGCTGCCACAGGAAACTGTAGCTATTTAGCGGATGTGTAAGACCGTATACCGGTGTTTCCTCTTCGCGCTGAAAGGTACCGAACAGTTTATCCCAGAAGACGAACAGATCGCCATAGTTTTTGTTGAGGTACTTTTCATTTGACGCGTGATGCACGCGGTGATGCGAGGGTGTAATGAGGATGTACTCGAACCAGCCCAGGCGCGTAATGACCTGCGTATGTGTGAAGAATGAATATGCTCCGTGTATCACGAGGGTTACTATTACCATAGACGGATGGAAGCCGGCCAACGGCAGTAAACACCAGAAGACGTTTCGTATAATAGACTGAAAAGTTGTGATACGTGCGGATACGGTGTAGTTGAATTCTTCGCTCTGGTGGTGCACGATGTGCGCGGCCCAGAGTACGTTGATTTCATGTCCTAACCGATGGTACCAGTACCATACGAGATCTGTTGCGAGTATGAGTACGATCCATACCCAAACGTTGTTGGGTATATTCCAGATGGCATAGTGTTGGTAAACGTATTGGAATATTCCGTAGAAACTGGCTGTTAGAAAGAGGTTCAACAACCGCTCGGCTATACCGATGCTGATGTTGGCCATGGAACTATCGAATTTAAATAATTCAGCGCGCCGCTGTCGTGCAGCCAGGTATTCGAGGCCAACAAGTATAAGGAATGCTGGTATAGCCAGTGCGGCGTAATTAAGTGCGGTGGGCAAAAAATCCTGAAACATGATTATTCGATTGATGTACGGCGTGTTTACGTACGGTTATACTTGTATATTCACTGTGTTTGTTTGGATGCCAGCCTACTATTTATACTGTTGCCCGTGTGGGCTTTTCGACTATCGTTTGCGTTTTTGCCTGCCAACCATGCTGCGCTGATGGCGAGCAAAAGGAAATACAGAATAAGAAAGAGTTTGAATTTCATAGACAATTTTTTAATCAGATTCTGAAATTGGTGGCTACGGAATGCACCCATATCTCAAGGAAGTTCCACCATTACTCTTTAAGAAGGGTGCACCCGGAAGCCATGTTATGTATCGTTTCGTTCAGTTTATCCTCCGCTTACAGTGTGTGGTATCGTGCTTGCGGAAGCCCTGTCATTGTCTACTAATCCGATAGACAAATGTTTAACAAAGAAATCAATTATGCAAGCCTTCGTAAAAAAAACATTTCTGTTTTTCTGTGGACTTATAAGGCGAGCTCCAGTTCGCGTACCTTACCGAGTCTGTATACGATATATTGCGCGATGGCATCAGACAGGCTGGTTTCTTGCTGATCTACGCCGTCAATACCTATACTATAGGAGGTTGTGTGCGGACGGATTCCCAGGAATGTTACGGCATCGGTCTTACGATCGATTGTATATTCTATAGCTCCTATATCGAGCCGTGCGGCGCGTGCGAGTGCTTCGACGGTCTGGACAATATCGGCGTTCGGCTTGAAATGTTCTACTTTTACTTCGAGTGGCCAGTTACCGAGGCTATCTCCTGCCTGGTATATTCTAACGGCGTGCTGTACGTTTCCGTTGATGGTTTCTACGCGTACGATGTGGTCGTGCTTGGATGCAACAAAAGACTGTACAAGTATACTTTCTGTTCTATCGAGGTAGATATAATCGCCGGCGAAGGCTTCGATAAGTTCTGTGATCGAGTTTATACGCAGGGGCGGCAGGTTTGTCCACGATTTGTTGGGACGAATGAGCAGCGGGAACGTCAGCTCGCTACTGGCGGCCAGTAACTGCTCCAGGCTATTGATAATGCGTGTGACCGGAAAGCGTAATCCCTGCGCGGCAAATACGGAAAGCTGATGCGATTTGTTCGCCAGTATGCCTATTGTATAGGCGCTGTTGAGCAGACGCCCCTGTATGCGCGGTATGCTGGTTTGCTCAAGGTGGCGCGTGTAATCCAGCGCGAGCGTTGTGCCTTGCACGGTACGTGATGTATACGGAGGGTTGCTCATATCGTTTACAATGAGTCGATAGGGAACATCTGTAAGTGCCGGGTTGTAATAATGGTCTGATGGATCGATAACGGTCCACGGAATACCGCGCTTACTTAATTCGGTTAATACAGGATTAAATTCGGGCGCATGCTCGTAGATGACGCCAATAGGCTTCTCTGTCTGTAACGACATAATACGTTTGGATAATGGATTAGAAAATAATTACGGTCAGGGCGTGGAGCAGCCCATACGGTGGAGCGTGATATGGATCAGCAACAACAGCTGCGATCCATTGTGATGCCTGAAGCCTTGCGTGCGGTGAGCTTTAGCGACATTGTAGAAAAGAATACTTTCATCGTCATACACTTTAATTTATAGAGCCTTTGTTTATTCAGGCCTCCTTCGCTGAGGCAGCTAAGGCGACCGAGGCAGGATTTAGCACTGATTCCTTGCGGAAAGTTGCTTGAGGATCGTTGAGCCTTGTCTCTCCCCTCATCTTTATAAATACGATTCAAAAGTATGGCAAGGAAGCGACAAAAGCAAATCTCTATAGGATTAATATAGTTTAAAGTAAAAAAAAGTCCTGCGCACGCAAGGCGGCAGGACTTTTCATGTTTTCAGGGCTTCTGGCCTATCGGGGCTTTCGCAGGTATACTTTTCCGAACTTTGATTCGAGTGCGTAACGCGGGCCGGAGCCGGTACGGGCGTGGACTTCGGTCCAGTTATCGCCGCGGGCGTCGGGTCGGGGATCGGGCATGCCGGGGCCGTCGAATTTTATATCAAGGTTTGAGAGTATTTCGCCGAAGCGAGTACGCGCGGTGAGCTCCCCTATCACGGTTGGGCTAATGGTGGCATCGACTCCGCCGTGTATTGCGTTTACGGTAAGCGGTGCCTGGAAGCCCACAACTTCAACTATACCGAATTTGGCTTCGATGTAACATTCCATGTCTTTGGGTACGAGTACTTCCAGTTTTATTTCCTGAATAATGCCATTGGACATGTATGTGTATTCGCCGCCGTTTTCTTTTAAGAATTTCTGAACTTCAGGGTCGCGTGTATCGGCGGCTTTGAAGTGGTACTCGTGATCGCCTTTTTTTATCATGAGGCGCTTGGGAATTTTGTCTTTGTCTTTCAGTCGCGAGGTTACGGTTATGACTTTGTCGGCGTTTGTTATATGCAGGTCGAAGGCGCTGTCGTGCTCGCCGTTGTTTATGCTTACGTCGCCTTTTATCACGACGTCTTTTCCGTCCCAGGTGCGGAGTTGGATGAGTTCGGGATACTCCATGTTGAGTTCAAGTTTCTGCCCTGCCCGAACGGGGATGTTCTTTTCTATTTTGGTTTGGCCGTAACCAGCCAGGCTACAGGCGATAAGGCCTGTTGCGATCCATGCTTTCATACAATCGTGGTTTAGAAGTGGGACTAAAAAAAGCACTTCGGGAATGAAGTGCTTTTCGTGTTGTTATTTCTTACGCAGGTAGATGTTGTTGTGCGTAGAGGAGAGTGTTATGTCGAGTCCGCCGCCGTTTACTTTGCCGCTGATTTTATCGGCACCGTATCGTGTCCATTCGTCTTTGCCTTCGAAGTCGATTTTGATGGCGGGGTCTACGAAAATTTCGCCATAGTTTGTGGAGAGGCTGACGTTGGCTTTTATAGTAGCGGGCACGGTGATGTCTACGAGACCGTGTACGGATACGATAGAGATGGGGCTTTTCATGGAGGTATTGAAGTTTGCTTCAATTTTGCCGTGTACAGTTTTTACGGTCATGGGGCCGGATACGTTGTCGAGGCGCACGCCGTTGTGTACGGTAGAGATCTCTATTTCGCTTTCCACGTTTTTAAGCTTTATATCGCTGCCGTGCGGAGACGTGTGGGCGTACGATACGATAACGCCTTTGGGTACCTGTATCTTTACTCTTGGGCCGTCCATTTTCTTGAGCTGGTATACTTCTATTACACCTGCTTTTTCCTGGACAGACAAGCCAATGCCGGTGTTATCTTCAAGGCCCATGCTGCTTATGGCACGCAGGCCTTCGGCGCGTTGATCTTTTTCGCGTACACCGTCGGTTCTGGTGAAGATAATTTCGTTGCCATTATATCCTTCTATTTCGACGTTGTTTACTTCGCGCATTACGAGCTTGCCTGAGCTTTTGGCGAGCTTGTATTCCTGAGCCTGTAATGTTGTTGTTATTCCCAGTGCCAGGGCCACTATCCATAGTACCTTCTTTTTCATTTCTGTTTGCGTTTATTCCTTAACTTACTTTATATCAATAATCAAATCGCGATTCTTTTATGCTGTTGTTCGGGTCTCTTACGAGATTTTGAAGATGCCTGCGTAGGCTTCGTCTTTTACGGCCGGCAGTACGTCGTGATCTTCTACGATTTCCTGTAGTGGCTTGAGCGCTTTCTTTTCTTTCAGTTCTACCATACACTGTATGAGCGCTATCTGCACAACGGGATCAGTTTGGTGATGCAGTGCGGCAATGAGCGCGCGGCGCACCTGCGGGTTGCTGTGAAATTTGCGCAGGGCGTCGATGGCTACGAGGCGCACGTTGCTGTTGGGGTCTTCGTTTAAGGTTGTGACGAGTGCGTTGACGATATCATCATCGGCGGTGCCCATGGAGTAGGCTGCTTTTACGCCGAGAATGCGCTGGCTTGGCGAGTTCTCGTTGCCCAGGCGTGCCATCATCAGTTCTTTTTCCTGTCGAAGGTGTGCTATTTCTGCTTCCTGTTGCTGATAGCGGCTTACGAGGAAGCCTATGCCTCCGCCCACTACAAGCAACGCTACGGCTGCCGCTACACGATACCACGTGGTTGCCGGGAATGCCACGGTGCGTGGCTGGGCAGCGCGTTGTTCGTTGCGCAGCATAGCATCGAATCTGGCCTGCGCTGCCGCTGAGGGCTCCAGTGCTGGAGCATGATCCATTGCCTGGATTACTTCTTTCAATTCCCGGTAGGTGTTGTACACGGCCTCGTCTTCGGCGAGCATACGTGCTACGTTTTGCCGATCGGAGTCGTTCAACTTACCATCTATGAAGTCTATTATCAGGCTTTCGAGTTTTTCTTTGTCCATACTATTCTTGTTTTCCATTCCCATCTACGCCTTCTGTCTTTTAAATTTTATCCAGTTCGAAGTAATATTCCCGAAGCCGGGCTATGGCGCGGTGTACGCGTACTTTTATGTTGGCTTCGGTGGTATTCATGATCTGTGCTACTTCTTCGTATTTCATGTGCTGGAAGCGTGTGAGTACCAGCAGCTCGCGTTGTTCGGGGTCGAGCCTGGCCATGGACTGATATAGCAGTTTTTCTTTCTCATCCATTTCCGCCGCTTCGTTATGATCTGCCATGGCATCGCTTATATTTTCTACGTCTACAAAGTCAGCATACTTGTTTTTGTGTGCCTGGTAATGATCCGAAAATATATTGCGGGCTACCTGGTAAATCCATGACTGGAACCGCATTCCTTCGCGGTAGCTTGTTCTATATTTTATAATCCGCAGAAATACGTTCTGCGTGAGGTCTTCTGCCAGTACGCGATCGATGGCCAGTCGCGCCAGGAAGTTGAATATGCGTTTGTAGTACCGCTCAAAGAGCAGGGAGGCTTGTTGCAGGTCGCCCTGCTTTACAGCTTCCATTATGGCTTCATCGGATGCCAGCTCTTTTTTTATAGTCATTGCCACGTGTGTCTGTGTATTACGCGTTTGTTGTTTTGCTGCGTTTGGCCGTTTATGCCGTCATCCGAGCTGTTCCTGTCGATTTTCGTGTTAGTTACCGGAGGGTGGTACAAAGGTTACAGTGAAGTACGGAGATTTTGGAAAAATAAGAAAAGGCTGGTTTGGGAGCCAGTTTACAGCACTGTGAAACGACAGGGTTTACGAGTCTGGTGGTTTTAGGAGCGGAATATGGTTTGCTGCTTATCTTTACAGACCGGCCTGCTTCCCACCTTCGTTGTTAGAATTTTGCGATGGGGAACCTACCGCCAGACCGGAGCTCAAGTGGAAAACCAATGGAGAATGAGTGTAGCATGGGCTATATCAACTATGGCTTTGCAACGGGTGATCTACGAGTGATCTATGGCTCTGCCATGGTATCGGGATGAGTTTGGCCGGGATGTTTATTCTGGCGTTTCGTCCGGATATACAGCTGTTTATTTCCGGATCATGCAGTTCGTCGAGAATTTTCATGCACTCCGTCGACGGTTAGAGCATGAGCCGTCGAGAAATCCCGCATGGGGTGGAGTGTGCCACGGATTTGCTGGGATGGGCTGGCGTATCTTTGAGGACACTTAAACATATAAAGTTATGGCAATTGTTAGCGGGAATCCGGTGCTTAGTGGCTTTCGGGGAATGCTGGGAGGCGATCTTGTTTTCAGACGTTGCGGCAGCAAGACGGTTGTTGCCGTGAAGGGCAGCGTGCGTAAGCGGAACAGTGCTTTGCAGCAGCGTAATTGTGACCGGTTCAAGGAGGCGTCGCGGTATGCGCGTACGGTGCTACGCGATCCGGACAAAAAAGATCATTACAGCAGGCTTGCGCGTAAGCTGGGGAAACACAGTGCTTATAATCTTATTATCTCCCAGTATATGCGGGAGGCGCATGTCGGGTTGAAGGATGGGACCTATTCCGTACCTCTGGACTCGAAACGTGCTGTGTTTTCGGTGCGGCAGGGTGGTGGCGCGGTGAAGTCTGTTACGGTGCGGGTTGTTTCGGCTGGCGGTGAGGTGGTGTGCGAGGGGCCGGCGAACCGAATCAGTGGTCAGGATTGGGTATATGCCATCCGTGGAGCGCTTTCTGTGGGCGATACGGTTGATGTATGCGCGCTGGATTCGCTTGGGCGGACAACGCGTGCCGGATTCGGGGTACGGCGTGTATGACGTTGGCTGCGGTGTTAGTCCCAGCGAACACGGATGTATTTGTCGTTCTTTTTGAAGTGCGCGGGTATGGCTTTGAGGATTGCATCGCGCAATTTGGATAGTAATGTTTCTTTGACGAACCCGTGGTGTACGGCGAGGCTTACTTCACGAACGGGTTCGGGAGAGGTGAATCGTTTTACGTGTTTGTTTTTGGCGTTGACGGCGAGTTCGGGTATGAGCGTGTAGCCGTAGTTGTTATCGACCATGGCTTTGAGGGTTTCAAAGGAGCCGCTCTGGTAGTTGAGTTGGTTATGGATCTTTTTTGTGCCGCGGGCGGTGCATAGGTTTTCCACCTGCCCTCTGAAACAGTGACCTTCTTCGAGCATGAGGAGGTTGTCGTATGTGAGTGATTTTACGCTGATACGATCCTGCTGAAAGTATTTGAGGTTTTCGGATGTATAGAGCATGATGGGTTCGTAGAAGACGGGGATCTCACGGATTTCCTTATCGTCAACGGGTGTTACGAGTATGGCCAGGTCGAGTCGGTTTGTTTTGAGGTAGCGGATGATGTCGTGGGTTTGCATCTCCATGACGGTGAACGATGTTCCCGGATGTTTCTCCAAAAATTCGTTGAGGAACTTCGGCAGCAGGTATGGGGCAAGCGTTGGGATGACGCCGATACGGAATTCACCTTCTATGGTATCTTTCTCATTTCGAATGAGTTCCTTAAGGCTCTTAATCTCTTGCAGTATTTGTCGTGCGCGGGATATGATGAGTTCGCCTGATGGTGTAGGCTTAAGCGGCTGACTTTTGTCAAATATTTTTACTTCGAGCTCTTCTTCGAGCTTCTTCACCATCATGCTGAGGGTGGGTTGCGTTACATGGCAATGTTCAGCAGCCTTCACGTGATTTCGGTGAATATCGAGGGCTACAATATATTCGAGTTGCTGTAAGTTCATCCGATTGCAAAGGTCGTTAAATCGATGTAATAAATAAAACTAATACGGTTATAAGAATTATCGATGTTGTTTATATGGAATACAAATATATTTTTGCACCCATCACAAACAAAATAACTTTTAATATCAATACTATGAGCAAAGGCGTTTTATCCGTGGGACAAGTTTTCCCCAAGTTCAAGAAGACAGCTGTTGTATCACTCGAAAAAGGAAAAGAGTTTTTTGATATCTCTTCAGAGGAGCTTGTGAACGAAGAAGGTCGTTGGACAGTGATGTTCTGGTGGCCTAAAGACTTTACATTCGTATGCCCTACTGAAATAGCCGAGTTCAATAAGGCTTACGGTGAATTCCGCGACCGCAGCGCGAACCTGATCGGTGCTTCTACCGATTCTGAGTTTGTTCACCTTGCCTGGAGAAATAACCACGCTGACCTGAAGGATCTGAAGTTCCCTATGCTTGCCGATACTTCTAAGTCACTGGCTGACGAGCTCGGCATCCTGGAAGCTAACGAGAAGGTTGCTTACCGTGCTACTTATATCATCGATCCCCAAGGTATCGTTCGTTGGGTAAGCATTTACGATCTGAACGTAGGCCGTAACGTGAAGGAAGTTATTCGCGTTCTGGATGCCCTTCAGACAGACGAGCTTTGCCCTTGCAACTGGGAAAAAGGAAAAGAAACTATCAAAGCTTAAGATCTGATGGAAGCAACGCTGACTTATTCGGAATCCACCCAGGAATTCCTAGAGTTTTTGAAACTCGACAAGGATTACCGGACGGAAGCGCTGGACCTGCTGGAAGAAGGCAAGTCACGCTACCTGGCCGATCTTAAAATTAATTTTAAGAATTCATTCGAGAGCGATTTTCTTTCGAAGAAGGAGATTGCCCTTTTGGGAGTAGCTATTGCCACCAACGGTAATAACACAACCCTTCGCGAGTTCTTCAAGGGCAATGCACAACAGGAAGGTGCGTCGCCAGAAGAGATCGCAGAAGCCATTGCCTGTACATCTTTGCTGAGCGCGAACAACGTGCTGTACCGCTTCCGTCACTTTATTGAGAAGGAGAAGTACAACGAGATTCCTGCACGCATCAAGATGAACATTATGGCCCGCCCCGTAAACGGCAAGGAGTTCTTTGAACTTATCAGCCTTGCGGTGAGTGCTGTGAATGGCTGCGAGATGTGCGTTACCTCTCACGAGGCGTCGCTTATCGAGCTGGGGAGCAAGGAGGAACGCGTGTTTGAAGCGGTTCGCCTGGCTTCAGTGATTACCAGTGTTAGTAAGGTGATTTACTAAGGGAATTCGATTGATATGGAAGCCCGCTCCGATTGCTCGGGGCGGGCTTTTTTGTTGGGGATTTGGGCATTGCTTGTTTTGAAGGGGATGCGTTAGAACTGTATACAAGGGTGGTGGTTTTTAATAGACGGTATCGTGGGACTGGTAGGCATATACTATCAGGCCCACCGTTGGACTGACGGGCATGGTTATGGAAAACAGGAGCTTTTTTTACTTTGATTGGTCGGTCAGAGGCTGACACTTGAACCATACAGTGACCAGTCATTAGATGGTATGTAAGGGCGGCGGTGATTTTAATAGATAGTATAGTGATACTACTGCAGTACACCGGAACAAGTCTGCCAAATGATTTTTATGAAATTTAATGTACTGTTGTAAAAAGCAGATTTGAGTTTTTATGTTAGTCTATTAATTTGTTTTATACTGCTATCTATGGAAGATAAAATCTCACATTATCAGATCAGCGTTCCTGAAGAACATATTGCAGCTGTTATAGAAAAGGTTAAGGCCTATGATTGGGGTAAGATACCTGACACGTGCGGCTGGAATGCAGGAGTGGGTATTGCTGATCTGAAAAGGCTCGTAGACTATTGGTTAAACCAGTATAAATGGCGCGTATTGGAGCAAAAGCTAAATGCATTACCTCAGTTTTCTGCGCGTATAGAAGGTGAAACTATTCACTTTTTCCATTTTAAAGGCAACGGTTCAAAACCACCCATTTTACTTTTACATGGCTGGCCGGGCTCCATTTTAGAATTTGGCAAGATTCCGCAGTTGCTGGCCGCAGATGGACATGACGTTGTTGTCCCATCTTTGCCCGGCTTTGCTTTTTCTAATCCTATCACCGGGGTTATAGGTCCAAGAAGAGCGGCGCAATTGATGCATCTACTGATGGAGCAACTGTTTGGTAATGCTAAATACATTGTACAAGGCGGCGACTGGGGAGCAAATATTGCCTCTTGGATTGCTTTTCAGCTACCAAATAAAATAGTTGGTATTCACATCAACATGGTTGGGATATACGCAAACGATGCTGTACCGTCTACAAAAGAGGAAATAGATTTTTTCAGTAAAAGGGAAATTATGCTTGATTGGGAAACAGGGTACGATCACCAGCAGGCAACACGTCCGCAAACATTGGGAGTTGCTCTTTCCGATAGCCCGGTTGGTGTTGCGGGGTGGATACTGGAAAAATTCGGTAAGTGGGCGGACCTGCCGAAGCATGCCGACGGCAGCCCGAATATCTGGAGCAAATTTACGGAGCAGCAGCTACTGGATAACATCATGCTATACATCGCGCCATCTGCTACCTTAACGGCAAGCTGGATCTATCATGGCAAGAAGCTGGAAGGATCTGGTCAATTTCCTGAAGGAACGTACATTCGTGTTCCTACAGGTGCGGCTGCATTTCCTGATCCTGTCTTCAAGTCTGCACCACGCTCCTTTGTTGAAAAAACTTATAACATTGTGCATTGGAGCGATATGATATCAGGGGGACATTTTGCGGCAATGGAAGAACCTGAATTGTTTTTATCGGACTTCAAAAAATTTATTGAAACAGTTACCGAAAATCGATCATGAGTGTAAACTTTCTGTAGATGAAGCCGGACGAATTTATAATGACAAACAAGAATGGAATAGTATGTTCACTGGCTTTAATCTAATCGGTATAGATTAAATGCTTAATAAATAGGAATGGCCGGACCTCAACAGAGCCGCAAAGCGGTCATTGAGCAATTGGGGCTGTTAACAACCATTTTAATATAGAGGGCAGACACTCCACCTTCGATTGCTCTAAAAGCTTTTATTAAAATTGTATGCCTTTAATTATTAGCCATTGATTAAAGCAAAGCGCCCGCCCCGATTACTCCGGGCGGGCGCTTTGCTTTTTATTACTTGTGGGGGATGTGGTGGTCCATGAAGCGTTTGCGGGTGGTTTCCCAGTGAGTGAGGGCGGTGTTGCGTTTTTTGTTGAGGTCGTCGTTTACTTTTTGGTAATCGGTAACGGCAGCGTTGTACGTGTTGACGCTTTTGTTGTAGGTGTCGATGTCGGATTGGGTGCGTTTGGCGGGGGGCTTGGCGTCGAAGGCTTTTTTGGATTTTTCGTAGTCGTCGGCTTTGACGAGGAAGTCTGACAGAGAGGTTATGCGTGATGCTTCGGCGATCTGGAATTCCATGACTTTACGAACGGCGGTAACGAGGGAGCCGTCGCCTTTGAAGTTGTTTACGGTATCGAGACGAGCGAGGCCTTCTTCGGCGTAGCGCTTCATGGCTTCGCGGCTTTGTTCCATGCCGTTGATGTCTTTTTTATTGAAGGCATCGATCATGTTACCTTCCTGTACGGTGCTTTTGAAGTGAATGAGGTAGAGCTTATGTACATAGGCGTTTACCTGGCCGGTGCGTTGGATTTTACGTGCGAGCCTGGTGTCGTGTGCTTCTGTGAGACGGACGTTGTGGGCGGCGGCGAATGCGCGGTATGCCACACCGACTTCGCTATACGCCTGATCGAGTCGTTGGCCGGCCTTTTCCTGCATGAGGAGGTAGGCCTCCATTCCATCGTATGACCGTTCGGCGATCTCTTCCATGTCTACGATTTTGTGGTAGTCTTCGTTGAAGACTGAGAGCAGGACGTTCCAGTATTGTATGTATGCTTTTTTGAGATTTGCGTCGCCTTCGAACGGTTTGAGTTTGTTACCGTCGTTGATGGCGGTGCGAACAGCAGCGAGAAGTTCCTGACGGCGCTTTTCCATTTTACGGGCGCGCTCGCCGTGGGCCACTTCGCTCATGTAGCTCATGTATTTGGTGGAGAGGTTTTCTTCGAGGTCCGACAGGAATGCCATATGCTCCACCGCCGTACCGGCGGGACAGAGCGAGAGTGTAGTGTGAGAGCGATAAGAAGACTCGTTTAAACAGCGTGAGAGTGGAGTGACGGAAAAACAGGGTGAGTGCGGAGTGCGAGAGCGATAAGAAAATTCTTTTAGAAAGGTGTGAGCGCGGTGAATACCTGCGTTTGTATAACCGGCATGTGCCGAGGTAACTGCCAGTATGATAAGTGCCAACTTAATATGTATCATTGCTTTTTAGATTGATCGATTTGATCGTTGATGATGTGGAAACTTTCTTCGATGTATATGTCTTGCAGGAGCCGGTTTGTCCAGGCGGTGTTCAGGCTTTTGGTATAATCATCTGGAGTGATGGGTACAGCTGTGGGGAGGAAGCCGACGCTGTAGGCTTTTGTGGCCGGAGGGTCGCTTACGACGCCTTGCAGTTTTTGTTGCTGTGCGGCCAGCTCCATACGATCTTTGAATACCAGTGACTGCGGCGTATTGGCGGCCTGTGCGAGCCACGTTGTGTAGAACTGGTGCTGTTTGAATGCGGGTGATGCCGCGATACGGTCGGCGCTTTTGGCGCGTATTGTTTTTAACGGCAGCATGAACAATGGATCGTAGTATGTTTTCTTTTGCACGGAATCGGATGGCAGGGTGTGCTTTGCGTCTTCTTCGCGAAGGCCAAGCGCATTGATTACATCGGGTAACTGAATATCGGGGATTACGCCTTTGCTTTGTACGGTCTTGCCGTTGATCCGGTATATTTTCTGTTCGGTTACCGCTGTGTAGCCGTAGGGGCTTTTGGTTACTCCGGCAAATTCCGTGGCGGTGCTTTTAGGATCGAGTGCATGGATGAGCTGGGAGGTGGCTTTTCCGAATGTACGGCTGCCGACGATAACAGCGCGGTGATAATCCTGTAAGGCTGCCGCCAGAAATTCTGACGCCGATGCACTCAGTGCATTTACCATGACAACCAGCGGTCCGTTGTAGATGGTGCCGCGGTTCATGTCTTTCACGGTGGTGATCTCGCCCGGTTTGTTTTTCAGTAGCCCTATCGGTCCGGCGTCGATGAAGATGCCGGCCATTGCTACGGCTTCCTGCAGGGAGCCCCCGCCGTTGAAGCGTACGTCTATTATAATTCCGTCTATGTTTTCTTTTTTAAGTTTGAGTATCGCAGCGGCTACGTCGTTCGCAGCCTGCGATCCTTCGGCGCCCCAGTCGGTATAAAATCCCGGTAGGTAGATGTAGCCGATTTTACGTTGCTGGTCTTGTAGCACGAAGCTTTTGACGATGCTGTCGTCGGCTTCCATTTTTTCTTTTTTGAGGCGTACAGTTTCGAGCTTACCAGATACGGTGCGTAGTTCGATTTCTAATGTTTGGTGGTTGGACTCATCCAGAATCAGTGCTATTTCGCGTGTATCCATGCCTGCTAGTTCTGCCCAATCGCCTCCCTCCCATCGCATGCGTACGAATACATCGCCGGTGTGGATGGCTCCGGATTTCCACGCTGGTCCGCCGGGTGTCAGCTGTTCTACGACAACATCGCCCACATCGTTATCTTTCAGCTGGAAGCCGAACAGGTAGCCTTCAGTACTTACCTGCCCCATGAAGTCTTCCATTTCTTTTGGAGAGAAGTAGTTGGTGTGGGCATCGACAGCATTAGCCTCTGCGCGCAGCAACGCTATGCCTACGTAGTTTTCGAATCCGGCCGCGTTATGAATGATACGGTTAAGACGGGCCAGGTTTATTTTCTTTACCAATGTGCGTGTAGCCTGCTCATGGTTCTTTAAGAATACAGCTTCGGTCTCTGCGGGGTTCTTGCTGCGTATGTCGGTGAGCCGTACGAGGGTTTCGTATTTCAGGAGTATACGCCAGCGTTCGGCTATGAAGGCTTCGTCTTTTGTCCAGAGTGTGTCTTCGGCATATGATTCTTTGGCTGTAAAATCGAACGCGCGTTGTGTGCCCTGGTTTATGGCCTGGACGGCACGCGCGAGTGCTTTCTGATACATTTTAGTGGCGAGTGGCAGGAAGGCCCAGGACTTTCCGTTGATCTCGTCGTCTAGCTTATCTCGGTAGGCTTTTAGTGCGTCTACTTCAACGGCGGTGAACAGAAGTCGGTCGGGGTCAAGGTCGTCAAGGAATAAGTCGAGTACGGCTGCCGAGTACGCATCGTTTATGGCTGGCGGGCCGTAATGCTGCCGTACGATCATATTCTTCAACAGCAGTACCTCAGTTTTGAAATTCATAACCGCCGGTGTTTGCGCGACTGCACTACTGCAAACGACAACAACTAGCTGATTAACAAGGATGAAGCGACGAAACCGTGGACGATACATGGGCGTGAATATACTGAAACGGCGCCTGCAAAAGGTTGCATCAATGCGTAATTATATATTTCATGCCCTCTCCCACCTTTAGGCAAGGATTTTGTGTCTAAGTACTAAATTCATTTATTATGCGCACTACTATTTTGTTTGTATCGCTCTTTATGATTGGCCTGGCCGCGTCAGCCCAACAAAACGAAATGTTTAAAGGAGAGCACTTTATCGAAGTTACCGGTACGTCCCAAACCGAAATTGAACCCAACGAGATTACCGTACAGATACGCCTGCGCGAGTTTGAAGAGAACCGCGTAAAGGTAGCCCTCGAAAAACTCGACCAGGATTTTCTGAACGCCCTTAAGAACGCAGGCATCGAACGCAAACGTCTTGAACTGGCCGATGCCGGCTCCCGTCTGGATAAGCTCGGCAAAAAGGATAAAGACGCCTTCCGCCAAAAGACTTATCAACTGAAGCTTACCAGCGGCTCTGAACTGGAGAAACTGCTTGAGAAACTGGAGCCTGTGAAAGTCGATTTGTTCGCGATCGTGAAGCTGCACCACACCGATCTCGAAAAGATCAAGCTCGACCTTAAGGTAACTGCGCTGCAAGCTGCCCGCAGCAAAGCAGAGACTCTGCTCAAAGCTATCGGCTCAACGGTAGGCAAACCGCTTATGATTCGCGAGTGGGATCAAGACCCGATTGTACAGCCTATGCTGCAAAGCGCGAACCTCTATGTGCAACGCAGCGAAGGCGCTGATATGAACGGCGGTGGTGAAGACGGCGGGGCCAGCTTCCGTAAGATTCGTATGAAGACACAGGTTACGGCGCAGTTTGAGATTAAGTAAGGAGGATAGAACCTTTTATAGTGGAATGCAGGTCTAAGTATAGCTTAGGTCTGCATTTCGCATTTTGATTCGGACAATTTAGAGGAATTATTATATTTGTTTCCCATCGAAACGTATCGATATTATTATTTCGGGGCGTAGCGCAGCCCGGTAGCGCGCCACGTTCGGGACGTGGAGGTCGTAGGTTCGAATCCTGTCGCCCCGACGTAACAGGACAAGTTTGATTTTTTCAAGCTTGTCCTGTTTTTTTTGTTACCTATTTCATTGTTCATCAGATAGATACGCGATGCCAGTTCGTTGACTCGCGTGGTTCGAACAACGTTTCCGTCAAAGCTTAATTTTTCAGGATAGATCGAACCAATTAACTCGCGTTTACCTTCGATCTTAGCCTTCTTATAAACTTCCGATAGTCCTAGCAAATTATTAATGCCCGCTGTTAACAGCTCGTCTATGTCTGGTGGCGCATCGTCCAGGCCCGCGAGTTTAGCTTCTAGGCGCATCATCTGCTCTGCGTGGTCTGCCTTCATGGCCTTGAAATCAACTGCATCAATCTTCTGAGTGGCCAGCAATTTTCGGATATGTGACATTTGACCATCAAGGGTATCCATTTGTTGCTCCAGGGACCTACGCTCGCTTTGCATGCCTCCGGTCTGGCAGTACCATTCTTCCAGCAATAGCGTCTTAAAGACCTATGATTACGATTGAATAGGTCGCTTGAAGGAAGAAGTCTATAAGAACAAAGACCCAAAAAATAACTGGGATTTTAGTCGATATCATTACTCCGGGCAATACACACGTCCGGACCAGGAAATACAAATATCACCCAACTGGTTATCGACAAAAAAATACACATATACCGCACATCAGGCACAGCCTATATCTATGAGTATGAATATGACAAGCATCTCAACTGGACAAAGAAGCAGTGGTATGAAAATGGGAAACCGTCACTTCTCGACGTGATAAAATTTTTGTAGTACTAATAGGAATTCCGCATTAACACAGGAAGGTGATCGTTGTGATTACGCTGGGAAATGGTGCGGACAGGGACATTATTAAATTATTATTATAATCACTGTGTGAATACTCAACCTAAGGTGGCTAATTTGACTTGAAAGCCGTTGGAGAATATCGCTAACGTTTTTTTAATGGTTATGGCACCGCTTTTTCTTCCAGTATCGCTGTAAAACATTCTTTATGAAATAATACCGGCCGGCGGGTATAAAGTCTCGTAATTTTCCGACCTTGTTTCAGGAAGTGGTTTGCGATTGCTGTTAGTCCATTTAAAACGCATAACTATGAAGACGATTTTAATTGTGGAAGATGATAAAGACATACAAGATGTTTTTAAAATCATTTTCAGTTCATTCGGTTATCATGTACGAACGGAGACGCACGGGGATCGTGTTGTGGAGATGAAAAACAACTTACCCGATGCGATTATTCTGGATAAACAACTTCCCGGGATGAATGGTGTTGACGTTTGCAAAATATTGAAGGCGAAAGAGGCTTTTAAGCACATTCCGGTGATCATGATCTCGGCAACATCAGGGATATCAGAAACAGCGAGGCTCGCCGGCGCCGATGATTTTCTGGAGAAGCCGTTCAATATGCATGAGATCCTGAAAAAAGTATCGGCATTACTAAACTCCAGCGAAGCGCTTATATCGGATAACGGGGCATAACTTGCCTGCCTTATATGGGTATCGTTTTTTCGAGTTATAGCGGATGGATAAACGAAACATTATTGTTATCGGCGCATCGGCGGGTGGTTTTGACGCGATACAGAAAATTGTAACAGCGCTTCCGCCAGGGTTCGATGCATCTATATTCATTGTATGGCATATATCGCCTGATATTCGTGGTATTTTACCGGAAGTATTAAACCGGTTGCAAACGCTGCCTGCGGCACACGCCATAGACATGGAGCCGCTAAAAACACAGCGTATCTACGTGGCGCCGCCGGATCATCATTTATTGTTGGAAAAAGGGCGAGTACGCATCAGCAAAGGACCAAAAGAAAACCGGTTTCGACCGGCGGTCGATCCGCTGTTCAGGTCTGCTGCCTATGTATATGGATCCCGTGTTATAGGTGTTATTCTCTCGGGTGCCCTGGACGATGGTAGTGCAGGCCTTTGGATGATCCAGCAAAACGGCGGCATAACCGTTGTGCAGGATCCCAACGATGCAGAAGTGCCTTCTATGCCCCAGAGCGCGTTGCGTGCAGTGAACGTAGATTACCAGGTGCCAGTGCTGGATATCCCTGGTCTTCTGATTAAACTTGCCACGGAGTATGCGGATCATGATCCTAAAGAAGCCAATACGAAACAAATAGAAGCCGAAGTCAGAATTGCCATGGAACAGGAGCCATTACAATATGATTTTCTCGCCTTTGGTGAATTGACGCCTTATACATGTCCGGAGTGTCATGGTGTCCTTACGTCCATTAAAGAAGGTGATAACATGCGCTTTCGCTGCCATACAGGTCATGCATTTTCGGCCAGCAGCCTGCTGGCTGCTATTGGCGAAAGCATTGAAGAAACGTTGTGGAGCGCCGTGCGCAATGTTCAGGAAAGTGTGTTATTACTAAACCACATGGGCGATCATTTCGCGGAGCGCAACCAACCGAAGCTGGCGGCCATGTATTTCAAAAAAGGTAAAGACGCTGAAACACGCGCCAACGACGTGCGGCAGGCTGTTTTAAGTCATGAACATCTCTCGCTTGGCAACATTAGCCAACAAGCTGACAGTCAATAGCTCACTTGCTTCAGAACATACGTCGGCTGAAATTGTCTGTTGATTTTGTTACAAAAGCATACCGTTAGTTGCATTTATAGGAATGTCGGGATAATTTGACCACTTGCGCAATGTTTTTTGCCTACATCCATGAATGACTTTGAAGCCCTCCCTCCCAATGCCGATAACAGGCCTGAAAACAGCGATTCAGAAAATGTACTTATCGTAGGCGTAGGCGCGGCGGCCGGTGGCATGGAAGCGATGAAGATATTCTTCGAGAATGTTTCTGAAAACAGCGGCATGGCGTATGTGGCGATCTTACATTTAAACCCAGGACTTGACTATAAGTTGCTGGAAGTTCTTCAAAAGGCGTGTAAGCTCCCGATCAGCCTGGTTGCCGACCCTGTGCAACTGGCGTCTGATCATGTTTATATCGTGCCGGCCAATCAACATGTAACGATGCTGAATGGCCTGATAAGTGTTGCTGATGGGCAGGTTGAAGACATGCGGGCGCCTGTAGATATGCTTTTCCGTACGCTGGCATTATCCGTTGGTTCCCGGGCGATCTGTGTGATCTTATCGGGCCTTGGCGCCAATGGATCTATGGGTTTAAAACGCATCAAGGAAATGGGCGGTGCTGCATTCGTTCAGAATCCACGCGAGGCAGAATACAATGAAATGCCTCGCAACGCCATCCTGACAGAAATGGTTGATGCCATTCTACCCGCAGCAGACATTGCCAACAGGCTTATTTTATACCGGCAAAGCTTAAGCATCGTACGTATTTCGGTCGAACCGGAACAGCGGCCGGAAGAACAGCAGCATGCGCTACGCGAGATCTTTACGCAACTTCGCCTCCGAACCGGACATGACTTCAGCAACTATAAGCGCCCGACGCTCCTGCGCAGAATCGAGCGAAGAATAAATGTTTGCAACCTCCGGGATGTCGGCGCTTATGCGACTTATATTCAACAACATCCTGAGGAAACGAATGCCCTGCTGAAAGAACTGTTGATTTCGGTTACCAACTTTTTCAGGGACAAGAAAGCATTCGAATCGATTCAGTCAGAATTATTACCCCAACTGATCAAAACCAAAAACGCGCAGGGCACTGTACGCATATGGGTGGCCGGATGCGCTACGGGCGAGGAGGCCTATTCACTCGCTATTTTGTGTGCCGAGCACGTCATAAGCGGCGTCGATGTACCCAAGATCCAGATCTTTGCCACCGATATAGACCAGACCGCGATCAATATTGCGCGTGAAGGTCTGTATACCATCAATGACGCCGCAGACGTTAGTCCGGATCGATTACGCCGCTTTTTTAACAAAGAGGGCAATGGCTATCGGATCAGGCGCGAGATCCGTGAGATGATTTTGTTTGCCAGTCATAATGTTCTAAAAGATCCGCCGTTCTCACACCTGGATATCGTATCGTGCCGCAATGTACTGATCTACTTAAATCAAACTGCACAGCAGCGCGTTCTTGAGACATTCCATTTTGCATTAAACCCGGGCGCATACCTGTTTCTGGGTTCTGCAGAATCTGCCGACAGCGCCAACGACCTGTTTACTACATTGAGCCGGGAAAATCACATTTTTCAGAAGCGGCATATCGGTACGGCGCGCCCGTTGCCCGTTCCGGAGGGCACACCTGTTATTTCTTTCGAGAAGGTGCACAGTCCAGCCAGCCACCTGGAAAAAATAATCGCCAAGCACGAACGCATCACTTTTGGCGATCTGCATGTAAGCCTTGTGGAGGTGTATGCGCCGCCGTCTATTGTCGTTAACGAAGAGTACGATATTGTACATGTATCTGAAAGAGCAGGGCGGTATCTGCAGATTTCGAGTGGAGAGCCATCGCACAACCTGCTTAAACTTATCAAACCCGAGCTGAGGCTGGAGCTTCGATCAGCATTATATCAGGCAGTACAAATACGAAATACAGTACAGACGACTGCGTTAGCGGTAACCATAGATGATCACACGGAAACGCTCACCCTGCAGGTACGTCCTGTAACACAGGAAGGTCACGTGGCCAGGGGGTTTATCCTGGTGCTGTTTGAGTTGGTTAACCTGGGAAATGAATCCAGTACAAAAGTTGATCATGCGGAAGAAACTGTTGCGCATCACCTGGAGGCTGAGCTTATCCGGCTAAAGTCACAGCTCAAGCTATCGAATGAGCAGCATGAGCTTCACGCAGAAGAATTAAAAGCGACCAACGAAGAATTGCAGGCGATGAATGAAGAGTTGAGGTCGTCGGCAGAAGAACTTGAAACCAGTAAGGAAGAGCTTCAATCTATCAACGAGGAGCTTCGCACCGTTAACCAGGAGTTGAAGATCAAAGTTGAAGAGACTACGATTACCAGCAACAATCTTCAGAACTTAATCAATTCGGTAGATATCGGAACTGTATTTCTGGACAGAGGTTTCAAGGTAGCGTTCTTTACGCCTGCCGCACGGGATCTTTTCAATTTATTGCCGGCCGACTATGGCAGACCATTGTCTGATATTACGACGAAGCTGGCCTATGAGCATATTATTGTCGACGCCGAATTTGTGTTGGAGAAATTACAACCGATCGAACGCGAGGTAAAGACCAAGGACGACCGTTTTTTTATGATGCGGGTTCTTCCCTACCGAACGTCGGAAGACCGTATCAACGGGGTTGTCCTTACGTTTATAAACATCAGTAATGCCAAGCAAGCGGAGACTGCGCTTCGGGCATCTGAGGAGCGGCTGCGCCTGCTGATCGAAAGCGCTACCGATTACGCCATCTTTACAACCGATGCCAACCGCACGATAAACAGTTGGAGCGCGGGAGCAGAAAAGGTTTTTGGCTACACGGAACAAGAGATCCTGGGACACCTAGGGGATATGATCTTTGTTCCGGAAGACCGCGAAAGTGGTGCTCCGGTTTTTGAAGCGCAGCGCGCGAAAGTAGAAGGTGTAGCCGGAAGCGAGCGCTGGCATATCCGTAAAGACGGCAGCCGGTTCTATGGCTCCGGTGCGGTTAGACCGCTTTTTGATACGAATAATGTACTGCTCGGATTTGTCAAGATCATTCGCGATTTAACGGAGACGAAAAAGATCGACGATGCCTTACGACAATCGGAGGAGCGCTTACGCATTACGCTGGAGTCGGCAGAGATGGGGGTTTGGGATTACGCCGTAAATGAGGATAAGATCCTGTGGAACCAGCAGCATTACTTAATGCTCGGCCTGGCACCCGACCACGATTTAAAAACGGTGTCGTATTTTTTGCAGTTTGTACATGCCGACGATGCGGCATACTTAACCAACAAGCTTGAGGAATCAGCCAAAAGCGAGGGTATTTTTGAGGCAGAGTTTCGCATTATCCGCGCTGACAATAAGAAAGTCCGGTGGATGCATGGCTATGGCAGAACGATTCAACGTGACAGCGGCGGCTATGCCATACGCATTGTTGGTGTGATGTATGATGTTACCGAACGAAAGAAGCTCGAACAGCAGAAGGATGAATTTATCGGTATTGCGAGCCATGAATTAAAGACGCCGGTTACCAGCATCAAAGGATATACTCAAATTCTTCAACATCGGTTCAAACAGGTTAACGACCTGTCCAGCATGGAACTGATGCAAAAGCTGGATGGGCAACTCGATCGGCTGAACAACCTGATCAACGACCTTCTGGACACAACCCGGATCGTCGAGGGTAAACTGCCGCTTAATCTTTCGGTTTTAAACCTGAATGATCTTATCGCCGAGCGCCTGGAAGATCTTCAAAAAACATCGGATAATCATGTATTGATTTTTAACGCCGCCGCGCTGCCCATGATCCGGGCGGACCGAGAACGAATTGAGCAGGTATTGAATAATCTGATTTCGAATGCCGTCAAGTATTCGCCGGATGGGGGAGACGTATTGATCAAAACGACGGCAACAGAAACGGGGGCGGAGGTCAGTATTACAGACCACGGCATTGGTATACCTGAAGAAGCGTTAAAACAAGTTTTTGAACGCTTCTACAGGATCACCACGCCCGAGCGCGAATCGTTTGCCGGGATGGGGCTTGGCCTGTATATCAGCGCGGGAATCATTCAGCGTCATGGCGGAACCATCGCGGCGGAAAGCATACCGTTCCAGGGATCGACCTTTCGCTTCAACATACCGTATATTATCAACGAACGCTGATACGCAACTTATCGAACCACCAATGCTTCGGGAAAGTAACAATAGAAACTGGCGCCCTGCCCGGGGTAACTTTCGGTTGTTATAAAACCTTTATGATTTTCTGCGATCCTTTTGCTGATGGCGAGCCCAATGCCGTTACCGGAATATTCGTCTTTACCATTCAGGCGCTGGAACATCTGAAAGATCTTTTGCTCATATTTTTGTTCGAAGCCTATACCATTATCTTTTACTTCGATACATATGTATTCTCTTTCAGGCACCACCATCGTGTGCCTGATCTGGTCCGCAGGAACCTGAAACGCCGTAATGCTGATGACCGGCCGCTGACCGGGTATCCGGAATTTAAAGCTATTGGAAACGAGGTTATGAAATAATTGAAGTATCTGCTCAGGATTTACTCTCAAGACCGGCAGTTTTTGATACGCTATCTCGGCATTTGTATCCCGTAATTCATCACCAAAAATTGTTTTTAATTGATCAAAGACCTTATTGAGGTTTACATGGCTTACCTGCTCCCGGACATCCACGAGGTTTGTATAGATGCGTACGTCATCAATGAGTAAACGCATATATTCGGCCGAAGCGTAAATCCTGTTAAAGGCGTATCGCCCATCCTGAGAAAGGTTCAGAATATCGTGTAATTTTATACACCGGGCATACAACTGTATCTTACGCAACGGTTCTGTGAGATGATGGCTTGCCACAAAGGTAAGGGTATTCATGTCGGCATTCAGGTTATGCAATTCAAGATCTTTCTCGACGAGGGCGGTGGTTACACGATGTACCTCATCATTCTGATCAGCCATCTGTCGGGTTAGTTTTTCGTTGAGTTCCTGTAAAGCGTGTTGCTTTACTTTTTGTTCCCGGGCTATCTGTATCCGGGCGTAAATCCTGGCCATCATTTCTTTGGCGGAAAAAGGCTTTACGATATAGTCATCTACGCCTGTCCTCATGCCCTCGATGGTTGAATCATCGCCGGCTCTGGCAGTCAGGAAGATAATGGGTATATCTTTGGTTCGTTCATTGCTTTTCATAGCCTGTAAAAGCCCGTACCCGTCTACTTCGGGCATCATGATATCGCTTAGTATGAGATCGGGCACTCTACCCGACTCTATGGCTTCTATCGCAAACCTGCCATTGGCGGCTACTGTCACGTCGTATTCATCATCAAGCAGCCGCTTCAGGTAAACCCTCATATCGGCATTATCGTCTGTTACCATTATAAGTGGTCTTGGACTCGAACCGCCCATATTCCCGTCGCGCCGCTTTTTGCTATACTCAAAACCTTTTGGGGTTGCAACCCAACTTTTAAGTTCTTCGATATAGGTTTCGGTAAGTATTCTGCTTTCGCCGTGGTTTTTAGATTCAAAGAGGTTTTTCTGGGGCAGATGCGACTTGCCTTTATACAGTATTACGGTAAATTCGGCGCCTTTGTCCGGCTGGCTTTCTACTGCAATACTCCCGCGATGATACTGTACAAGTTCACGAACGAAGGACAGGCCGATTCCGGTTCCTTCGTATGTTCTTGATCTTTTTGTTTCAATGCGGGCGAAGCGTTCGAATATTTTTTCGTGATATTTTTCGGCAATTCCCGAGCCGGTATCGCGTACTTTAAGCTTCACATGCGTTTTATTGTCTTTAATAATCACTTCGATCTTTCCCGCTGAAGTGTATTTGAACGCATTCGACAACAGATTAAACACTATTTTTTCATACATATCGCGGTTGATATAAACCGGTTCGTCTACCGGGGCACATCTCACTTTAAATTTGATTCCGGTTTGCTCGATTATGGGTCTGAAATTGCTTGCCAGCTCGGCTGTAAATGTGGAGATATCTGTGGGCTGAAATATCGCATCCAGACGACCTGATTCTATCCGGGCAAAATCCAGCAGCGTGTTTACGAGCTTTTGAAGCCTCAACGCATTGCGGTAGGCCATCTGCACCTTTTCCATATCATTCCTGGCGAATGTTTGCATGGCCACTATTTGCTGTAAGGGCGCGAGCAATAATGTTAATGGTGTCCGGAATTCATGACTGACATTATTAAAAAATTCAGTCCGCGCCTTCTCCACTTCACGTAGTGTTTGATTGATCCGCTTTTCTTCTTCCGCCAGCTTTTGGGGTGTTACATCCTGTAAGAACGCGAGAAACTTTAGCGGCATGCGCAAGGCATCGCGTTCGAATACTTTCGCCCGCATGTTGTACCATTTCCAACTGCGGTCATACGCACGAAAGCGAATTTCAGCCTCAATGGTATCGGTATTGGAAGCCGCCCGGATCCCGTTTAAAAAGTTCTCGTAAATGGACAGGTCATCGGGATGTATGAGCGCGGGGACGCCGCGCCCCGCTTCAATTTTTTTTATATCCTCAAAAGGGTAATTCAGCTGATCCAGTAACATTTTATTGATATAGGTCGACTTTCCTGAAGTAAAGCTGACGATCTCAATAACGTCCGGACTTGATTCGATAATCTTGGTAAACAGTAGGGTTTGATGTCTGATCTGCTCTTCGGTCCGCGCGCTGTTGGTTATATCTTCGGTAACGATCATGATACCATCCTCGAATTTCTGCACATCGATATTCAGCCAGCGAAAGCCATTGTGTTCAGAAAAGGCAACATCCTTATGAAGTATCCTGCCCTCGTTAACAACACCGATGAAATCGTCGATCGAAGGTGCAGGCGCCATCAGCGGCAACAGCTCGCTTAGTTTACGATCTACCAGAGAAATAAAGCCCATTTGTTGCTGCAGCATCGCATTGGCAAGCTTACATTCAAAGTCAATAATAACGTTCTCTTCATTCCTCACCGCTTTCATCGTACCGATTCCCGCAGGCGACATGGCGATGATACTTTTTAAAAAGGCCTTACTTTGCTCTGGCTCAAAATTAGAAATCTGATCATCGAGGAATGCCTTGTCGTCTTGCATCAGGCTATTATATAATATTTGATTCGGAGTCATTTTTGTTTTGTTTAAGGTTGAACACGTCTACCGTGTGTACTGTATTGATGGAACGACACAAACAATGTATATCGTATGCTATATGTTTTACCTGATCAGGTGAGTCGAAAAATGGCCCGGTTTTTTTGGTGTTTACTCCGGGATGATGCATGGGCTGGCGATTTTACGATAACAGACAAATGATTATACAATCATTATATATACCTTTAATATAACCCTGTAGCGCTTAAACACCAAATGGCACACCCGTATGTTTAACCATATACGGGCCAGAGACGCCAAATGCACCATGCTTTTTGTACTTTGGCATAACTTTTTGCAGGCTGTTTTCGATAAAAAAGGAGCTTCTGGCGTTTATTTAAACATGCTATTTCTTTTTTATTCTGGGTTCTCTGGAATATACGGTTCATTTCATCCGTCAAAGCTGGCAATGCCGTTTACAGGATTTGAATGGCCGTCACATGATGACAAATTCTTATTTTTAGACTATAAAAGTTCGGCAACTACTGTACATTGATGACGATGATCAGGAAATTTTCCAGATGGCAGTTACCGAAATCAATAATACCATCGACTGCATTGCCGCTTATGATTGTTCAATCGCTTATAGCAATGGGTGTGCATGACGTTATTACCAAACCCGATAGTTATCCTAAAGTCGTTAAGGCACTAGAATTATTCTTAAGATAATTGATTATGCAGTTTGAACAACTGACCGAGAATATGGATGCGATGGTTGCCGTTAGCGATCATACCAGTAATGCGACTTATTTCAATAAAGCCTGGTAGGCCTTCACCGGTCGATCCTGTGTGGACTGCTCAATTACGTTTGGGCAGACCTCATTCATGAGGACGATAGGGGAGGTTTTGTAGAAAATTACCAAGAGGCATTTGGATGCTTATGCACTCAAACGGATAACAATACGCGCCTGCTATGCGGTTCGAAATTTGTCCTGTCAGGTTCCGTTAGGATTCGAGTGAAAGGCATAAAAAGCTCGTGTGACGGCTCTGAAAACGTATTGCTTTGGTTTGTTAATCTTTATATGTTTGGCCCGGCAAATCCGGGGCACTGCCAAGACGCTTTTTACGAACTATTCAATGCCTATCGACACCTCGTGAAGAGTAAGGTTAAGTTCGATCAAAGGCTTGCCACCCCCAGCCAACGAGAGGCGGCTGAATCCGAGGAGCGAATGCACATCAATATTCAGCTATTGATCTGTTTGAAGTTTTGGGAGTCCGATATGATTTTGCGGTAACTGTACAACCTTGCGCAACTATGTGCTGGCGAATACTATAAGTGGGAATTTAATCTTTCTCATCAGCGTAGTGTTTTTATAAACAATCATATTTTGACTCCTTTGCGAAATTCATGCCTGGCGTTCGCTAGTTTAATAGATGAACTGTATTCCTCCCGAATACGCAACTCCATAGCGCATTCTCAATATTTTTTTATGGGTAGGAATATACAGATGGTAAACAAGGATAACGTTTTACATATACCTATTCCTGATTGGCAAATCCGGTTTCACAAGACCATTCTTTTGTATAATCATATTATCGGTAATTTCAATCGATATGACGCATTGTACCAGGAAGAAGTACGTAACAAGTTTTATGACTTACCTATTTCGATCCCCTCACCAACACCGTCTGATCGTCGAGGTGTCTCATGGGTGAAATATGATACAGAATGGAATCGCTGGTTATGGGCCAGTCAAATGGAGAAATAAGTGCAGGAACCTAAACGATCAAATAATGAGGAATCCATTTATTAACACAGACGTCATACATAACCTTGAGGATGCCTATGTCTCTTACGACGAGCAAGCAGTATGGATTGAAGCAGCCTTCCAGCTTCCCGAGATGCGGGGGTGGTTTCTGAGAAATGATTTTCCTGAAAACGCAAAGCAACTTGCTAGGTGGGAATATGAAGTATCCTTATTTGATTTCAAAGGTGAAACTATATTCGGACATGCTGACACCTCCAGTGTTGAAGGAGTAAGCGCGACAACTTTTCCGGATATAAATAAATTTACGAAGGATTCCTGGGAATATTTTCGTGGTCGCGCCGTTACAAACATTATGAAAAACTAGAACTTTTTGAGTTTGTGAATCTTTTCCACCAAAAAAGAGCTTCATATTGCCCCCGAGAATCGTTTCCGTAATAATTTCAGATCTATTGTTTCTTCCATCGCTGAGCTATCAATTGGTTTTGTAGATTCTTTAATACATACAACTTATCGAAGTTAAAAATACCTCTAACGATAATCAATTGGCTATTAATTATTGACGAAAACATAGTCCTAAACAGAATTCTCATCAATAATGGATTGATTTTAAGTATTCTGAACGTTAAAGTACGATACAATAATCTCAATCCTCCACCAAAAGGTTCGAGATTTTGCTACTTACCCCGACTTCGCCCGCTAGATTGTAGGTTTAGCGGGTGATTTGTTTTTTATAGGTTTGGGGGTGCGGCTTTGTGAGGTGGTGATGGGGCTACGTCGGGCGAGGCCCGACTTCTGTTCTAATGGGCTACACTGCTCGGTAGAGGGGGGAGGATCGACTTCTGTTCTGATTGTGGTATCTGCTCGATAGCGGGGAAGGATCGGCTTCTGTTGTGATTGGGTATACTGCTCGGTAGCGGGGTGAGGATCGGCTTTGCTGAAATGAAGCTGGTCATCGAGTCCAATAGGCTTGTGGTTGGGTAGCCTTGTAAAGTACATAAAGCGAAGTGTAGTGCACCTAACGTTATTATTTATAAGCCACCAGGAGACGTTTATGGGGAGGCATTTTCTTTAGTTTCGAAGCGATTCGATTTATTTTTGACGGCTACTGTTTTTGGGACAGACCAAATGTTTTGCGATAGGCCAGGGGAGTGAGCTTGAACTCTCGTTTGAATAAACGAATAAACGCGCTGTCGTTTTGAAATCCACATTGTAATACGATGTCGCCTACGGGCGTGTTTGTTCGTTTCAGGAGTAGGGAGGCTTTCTTGAGGCGAAGGTGGGTGAGGTATTGGAGCGGCGTGAGCTCATAGGCGCTTTTGAAACAACGCAGGAAGTGATACGATGACAAATGAGCACGTTCTGCCAGCTGGGCTACGGTAATCTGTTCGTCTGAATGTTTTTTCATATAGGCCAGTACGCGTTTAAGCCTGGCGTGCAAGTCTTTCTGAGTAGCCTTGCGTGCGGCGTTAATCTGGTTCGCGGTTTGATATGCCGGCAGTTCAAACCAGGGCTTCGTTGGGCGGTCTTCAGGGTAGCCGTGTTTCGTACGGTAGGCCTTTCGCTCGGCTGTAAAATCCCACCAGCTCAGTTTACTGTCCGGATGTTGGGCGTAATGCACTGCCAGACGAAACGAGTCTTCTACGCATGGATCTGCCCACGCACCGATCAGTTTCTCGTATTGAAGTGTCAGGCCTGCACCATCCCTGCCTTTTAAATCGTTTAATGAATAACAGCCTATCGATATGAGATCATGCGCAAAGCGAATACCCAGAGAGGGTATGCTTTGAAATTCCGAAAGTGCGTATAACTCTTTGGCCCGCTCTTCGGAGATGTTCATCCATTCCTGAAGCTCGGAGACAGAATGATAATGGATCGCATCTTTCCGGATTTTGAGCGCACGAAGTTTGCGCATTTCATCGGGCGTGATGGCGAGCGGGTTGAGATCGGGCTTATTCATGGTCGGTGAAAGTTAGCATGTAAATGTTATTGTCGCATAAGAAATTCAACGGCCCCGTAAAAGATACCGTGGCCTCTTATGACCGCTTAGGGTAGGTCAAAATTAGCCTATCAAGGCGGGCTAAAATGTGCCAAAATTGCTAAGTTACTTTTTGCTCTTCGATCGCCCAGGCCTGATTACGTGTGATCGATATAGATCGCTTTTTGTGTATCTTTCGATACATCGCATCGGTGTTATGGGAGGCAGGCTAATGCGAACTAATAATCGCAGGAAGTAGCTATCGATTTCCCCAAAAGAATCAGTTCACGATACTCCTTGCTAACGCAGAAAACCTTGATCTTTCCGGCCTTGAGAATAGCATTGCAAAAAATCTTAAGGCTGCGAACTGATTTAAACATTGAATATGATTTCAGAGATATTACGTACAACCGGTAATTACACGCAAGACGAGGTGAGACTATTTGAAAGCACTGTAACGCTCCGTACAATTGGAAAAAATGAGGTTCTCCTTAAAAAAGGAGAAATTTCGAAATCCATTTACTACCTTATTCGTGGGGCTGTATACCAATATGATTTTATTCGGGATTCCCATATTTCTGTGAACGACCTGCATGTCGAAAATGAATGGTTTACTAATTATCAAAGCCTTATTCCGCAAACGCCATCCGAGTCATACATCCAGGCTTTCTCTGATGGACAGATCCTCGAAATCAGTCTCGATGCCGTACATTACCTGATCAGCAAATCAATTACGTTCTTACACCTGAACAAAATTTTAGCAGGATCAGTGGAAAGGAAAAGGTTATTTGATCTGGCGAATAGCCCTTCCGAGAAATACGAATATATCCTCAACAACCGCCCCCGACTTCTTCAGGATTTCCCCTTGAAAATGGTTTCGTCGTATCTCAAGCTGACTCCCGAAACATTGAGCAGAGTAAGGAAGTCGATCGGCAGAGGTCGCATTTCTTGATTTCAATCAATAGGGTGGATCGGACCAATGCCCTATTTTTGGCCGAATCATTATTGACTATGGGGCAAAAAGCATTATCCATTCGTCCATTTATTGGAAGCAGCGATTTTAACTTATCCAGAAATTTTTATCGCGATCTGGGTTTTGAAGAAGTTGTGCTGTCTCTTAAGATGTCGCTTTTCAAAAAAGATGGCCTTGCTTTCTATTTGCAAGATGCCTTTGTGCAGGACTGGGTTAACAATACGATGATATTCATGGAAGTGGACGATGTGGTGTTATTCTGGGAAGAGCTTATCCGGCTCAATCTCACAGCGCGGTACAAAGACGCGCGCCTCGTACCGCCGCGTGTAGAATCCTGGGGCCGCGAATGTTTCTTACACGATCCTTCCGGGATATTGTGGCATTTTGGCGAGTTCTTCAAGGAACGCTAATTTGTTGCACTGAAATCGTCTATCGGGTTTAGCTGGCCGCCAGCTTACGCCTTGAATTTAATGTACGTACAAATTGCGCAGCTAAAGCGCCACCGCATTTAAAGCCGTGGTGGCGCCTTGATATAAAACCGTTAACGATAAATTAATTAGGGCAGACTGTGTAGAATTTTTTAGAGATTATAACAGGACTCTGTAAGTGCGAATCCATACCTCCTAAAAATTTATTCTGTTATGATCTTATAAACCAGTTCTCTATACGTTGGTTTATGGCTGAAGGTTATTATTTTTTATTTCCAGGTATGCGGAGCTGCCTGGCGCCGGGGGAATACATTAATCAATCTTTTGAATACAGAATTTTGATGGTTCTGATTTCCCTGATCCAACGGGCGGGCTTCTTGTCTGCCGGGTTAACAATTCTGAAGGGGCCCTCTCCTTTCGGCAGTGGTTTTCCATCGACGTGGGTTGTCAATAGTACGGTGTTGGTGGTGAATTCCGGATCGATCTCCGGGAGGGCGTAGATTACCTGGTAATTATCCCGGGCCGTGATGAGAACGTACTTTGCCAGGTTTTCGCCACGTAGTTCTTTGCCCAATGTTACGCCTGCAGAATCGAGCACAACGGATAGCAGTGTGCCTTTAAAGGTATGCTGCTTCCCGTCTCTATCTTTGGCTTTGATTTCGGAGGCAGGGTATCTCGCCAAATCTGCTACGGTAAGTTTAAGGGGGCGCTGTACTTCGCCTTCGATGGTTATTGTTTGGATGTCGGTAGTCTGGGCAACTATAGACGATGTGAAGCCTAGCAATATGACGAATAGGGTTGAGTGCAATTTCATGATTGGTTGTTTAGTTTTCCGGAGTTGATCGGGGATCTGAAAATTCGGGATTGTTGATAAATTCTGTATCGGTTAATGCATGCAGGAAGGTGATGATATCGTCTTTTTCGTTTTCGGTTAGATTCAGACCGATGCTTCCGTGCGCGTTTTGTGTTTTAGCAATGAACGGGCTCAGGGTCTCGCTTTGCTTTATGTTATCGCTATAGTGCTCTATAACTTCTTCTAAGGTTTTGAACCGGCCATCGTGCATATACGGAGCCGTTAACGCTATGTTGCGTAGCGTGGGAACTCTAAATGTTGCTTTGTCGGATGAGGCCATTGTTATTTGTTCTCTGCCGGAGTCGGTTGAGACGGCATCAAGTCCGTTGTTATGGAACAAATCGGCAAACGTTTTTGGCATACCGTGGCAGTGTGAGCATCCTGCCGCGCTCATGTTACCGGCCGACCGGGGACCGGTAGAGAACAGGTTAAAGCCTCGTAGCTCTGCGTCGGTAAACGTGTCTCTAAGGATTGCCCCATTTCATGTGGATCTGTGAGGGGGACGACTGCCTGGGCTTCAAGGCTGGCCGCGCGTCCATCCCAGAACAGACTACGAACCCAAAGCAGGTTTGTTAGTGACATGGCGTTTCTTTTTGTGAGGCTCCCGTCTACGCCGACGCTGAATTGACGCCCGTCGGTAAAGGCCCGCGTTTGCTGATGACAGGAGGCACACGATATTTTGTTGTTTGCCGATAGAAGCTCTTCATAAAACAGCATCCGTCCTAAGGCAACGCCCTGCCTGGTGGTTGGGTTGTCGGCCGGAATTATAAAACGGCCTCCGAAGTTTGGCGGATACTTTAATTGGTAGGGTTCGGTGGCATGGTCGCTGTTATGAAACGCGAACGCGCAGGCCAGAAGAAAAAGGCAAGCAAGCATTGATAGCACAAGGCTCTTCTCTATCCAACGTTTTTTTGCTTGCCTTCCTTTCATGGGTTTAACGAATATCCAGATTTTCCTTAAATATAGGGATTTACGTACTGGTGTTACGTGCCTGTCCTACTTTAAGGAGACTGTCGGAAGGTTGTCTTTTACCCACCAGCGTGTGCCGTCGTATACGGTGACGATGTAGGATGTGAAGCGTAGCTTTTCGCTTTCCAGG
>Ga0065165_1000606_pt1 | contig 52303 bp, 44 predicted proteins | sample AraplaMF_Cvi_mMF_FD_63813 | JGI IMG/M metagenome (GOLD analysis project Ga0065165, IMG submission 63813) | Arabidopsis root microbial communities from the University of North Carolina, USA - plate scrape MF_Cvi_mMF (version 2) (version 3) | ecosystem: Host-associated > Plants > Roots >...
TGCCAACTGGTCAAAATCCGGGCCGGTGCCGCCGATCATGGCGTAGATGCGCGCGCTCAGCTTGCCGTGGTCGGCGTAGTCGCGGTAGAGCTTGTCCTCGCCGACGGTGATGCCGGCATCGTGCACGCTGGTCAGGCCGACGCTGGCCATGTTTTCCAGGGCGCGATCCAGCATCACGCGGCCTTCCTGCTCGCTCTGCTGCGGCAGCACTTTCGTGACCAGCTGCTGGGCGGCGTCGACCAGCACGCCGGTGGCGACGCCGTTCTCGTCGCGCACGATCTTGCCGCCGACCGGGTCCGGGGTCGCATTCGTGATGCCGGCCAGCGCCAGCACGCGGCTGTTGGCCCAGCCGGCGTGGCCATCGACGCGCTCGAGCCAGACCGGGCGGTCGCTGACTGCGCCATCGAGTTCCTTCGCGGTCGGGAAGCGGCCCAGCTTCCAGATCTCTTGGTTCCAGCCGCGCCCGCGCAGCCAGGCCTGCTGCGGATTGGCGCGCGCATAATCGCCGATTGCCTTGAGGGCGCCGTCCAGCGAGGTCGAGGTGGAGAGGTCGAGCTGGGTCAGCATCGCGCCCAGGCCGAACACGTGGCCGTGCGCATCGATCAGGCCCGGCAGCACGGTGCGGCCTTGCAGGTCGACGTGCTTCGCGTTCGGCGCCTTGGCCGCCACGTCCTTTGCGCTACCCACTGCGAGGATCCTGCCCTGGTCGTCAAAGGCCATCGAGGCGAACTGGACGACGGCCCCTTTTGCGTTGAGCGTGTAGCCGTTGGCGTTGTCGATCACGGTGTCGGCGTGGGCGGCCAGGGCGCCGCAGGACGCCAGGACAAAAAGGGAACAGTGCAGGGGTAGCTGACGCAGGCGCATCGAAGATCTCTCCATTCTTGGGGTGGCGAACCGCCGGATGCGATTCGAAAGCAAGAAGCAGAGTGTATAGAAATTCGTGCAATGGTCAAATTCGGGGTCAGAGCACTTTTTGGTTGAAATTCGGGGTCAGAGCACTTTTTGTGGCAAGGACTCGCGCGCAATTGAGGTTCGTCCACTGTCATCTGTTCCTGCTTCGATATGGTCATGCTTTTTCCATGATCGCTCGATCCCATGGCACGACGTCCACGACTGGTACTGCCCGCGGTGCCGCTACACATCATCCAGCGCGGGAACAATCGGCATCCCTGTTTTGCATGCGAGGCCGATTACCTTGTCTATCTGACCCTCGCCCGTCAGTACGCGCTCGAGGCCGCGTGCCAGGTGCATGCCTACGTCCTGATGACCAACCACGTGCACTTGTTGCTGTCATCGGGAAACGCGACCGGACCAAGCGTGCTGATGCGCCGTCTCGGCCAGCACTATGTCCAGTACTTCAACCGGCGCCATGCGCGCACCGGGACATTGTGGGAGGGAAGATTCCGTTCCTGCCTGGTGGAGGATGAACGCTATCTGCTGATCTGCCAGCGCTACATTGAATTGAACCCGGTACGCGCAGGCATGGTCGGCGATCCTGGACACTACAGATGGTCGAGCTACCCGGCCAATGCATTCGGCGCCGATGATCCCCTCATCACGCCGCACTTGATCTACACAGGGCTCGGCAGACACGAAGGCGAACGGCGCGCCACCTACCGCGACCTGTTCAGGGAGGCGTTTTCCGACCAGCTCCTTGCGCAGATCCGGCAGGCAGGGAACAGCAATGCAGCGCTCGGTCCCAAGGCCTTCGTCGACGCGATATCCAAAAAACACGGACGGCCGGATGGCCTGGGCCGGCGCGGCCGCCCGAGAATAGCGGCCAAGAACTTGCCCGAAAATGTGCTCTGACCCCGAATTTCGACAGAAAAGTGCTCTGACCCCGAATTTTCAGGCCGCGTCGTGAAAGATGATCCCCAGCGTGTGCCGATGCCCGCTGCGCACCCGGCTGACGCCGTGGCGCATGTTGACGCGGTAGATGCCGCGGGTGCCGTTCACCGGGCGCGTGTGGACCGGGAAGACGACCGCGTCGCCCTGGTACAGCGGCACCACCTCGGCACGCGACTGCATGCGCGGGCGCTGTTCGGTGAGGACGAATTCGCCGCCGCTGAAATCGTCCCAGGGACGCGACAGCAGCACCGCCACCTGCAGCGGGAACACGTGTTCGCCGTACAGGTCCTGGTGCAGGCAGTTGTAGTCGCCGGCGCCGTATTGCAGCAGCAGCGGGGTCGGCCTGGCCTGTCCGGCCGCGTGGCAGCGCGCCAGGTAGGCCGCGTGCTCGGCCGGATAGCGCTCATCGAGCCCGAGCGCCGCCTGCCAGCGGTTGGCGATGCGCGCCAGCGGCGGGTACAAGGCTTCACGGAGCACCGCCAGCCCGGGCGGCAGCGGATACGAGAAGTACTTATATTCCCCGCGCCCAAAGCCGTGGCGCTCCATCACGACGCGGCTGCGGAACAGGGCGTCGTTGCCGTAGCCGGCGGCCAGGGCCGCGCACTGGCCGGGGTCGAGCAAGGCAGGCAGCACCGCGCAACCGTAGTCGTCCAGTTCGGCCCCGACGCGGTCCCAGTCGATACCGTTCACTCGCTGCTCTCCCGTTCGAGCAGCGCCCGCTTGCGCTCCACGCCCCAGCGATAACCCGATATCGAACCGTCGTTGCGCACCACACGGTGGCAAGGAACGGCAATCGCCACCGGATTCGCGGCACAGGCCCCCGCCACGGCACGCGCGCCCTGCGGCATGCCCAGTTGCGCGGCCAGCTCGGCATACCCCACCGTGCGGCCGGCCGGGATCGCGCGCAGCGCCTGCCAGACGCGCTGCTGGAAAGTGGTGCCGCGCAGATCCAGCGGCAGGTCCAAGCCAATGCGCGGCGCTTCGACGAAGGCGACCACCTGCGCCACGGTCGCCTCGAATGCGGGCTCGGCGCCGATCAGTTCGGCCTTCGGGAAACGGTCCTGCAGGTCGCGTACCAGCAGGTCCGGGTCGTCGCCGAGCAGAATCGAGCAGATGCCCTTGTCTGTGGCGGCAACCAGCAAAGCGCCGAGTGAGCAGGCAGCCACGGCGAAGCGGATCTGCTCCCCGCCCCCGCCCGCGCGCCAGCGGCCCGGAGTCATGCCCAGCACGCCGGGTGTGGCGGCGTAGAAGCGGCCGCTGGAATTGAAGCCGGCGTCATACGCCGCCTCGGTTGCGGTGGCCGCTTGCGCCAGGCCCTGCTTCAAGCGCTCGGCGCGGCGCGCGGCCGCATAAGCCTTCGGCGTGATCCCGGTATGCGCCTTGAACACGCGGTGAAAGTGGAAGCGGCTCATGCCGCAGGCTTGCGCCAGGGTCTCCAGATCCGGCTCCTCGACGGCGGCGTCGATCAGCCGGCAGGCCTGCGCGACGGCAGCGGCCTGGCGCTCGGCCAGCGGCGGCTGGTCCGGCTTGCAGCGCAGGCAGGGCCGGAAGCCAGCCGCCTCGGCATCCTCACGCGAGGCATGAAAGGCGACGTTGACGCGCCGCGCGCCGCGCGAGGGGCAGGACGGCTGGCAGTACACGCCCGTGGTGCGCACCGAGTAATAGAAGATGCCGTCGGCATCAAGGCTGCGTGCCTGCACGGCGCCCCAGCGCTCGTCGTCGGTCCTGAAAGCTGGCTTGTCCATGATAGAGTCTCCTCGAATCCAATAAGGCCATGCTACCGGCCACGCCGCCATGCGTCACCCCGGCTCTTGCTTTCGAATTGGCTGTACCGGACAATCCCTCCGGACCGCCATCCGCAGTCAGCCATCCGCAGTCAGCCATCGTAACGCAGGAGATCAGCTTGGAACACAGCGAACAGGACGCCACCCCGATTTTTCAGCGCATCAAGGATTACCTGACGGGCGAGATCGCCTCCGGGCGCTGGAAGGAAGGCGACCTGGTGCCGTCCGAGCAGGCGCTGGTGCGGCAGTTCGGGGTCTCGCGCATGACCGTCAACCGCGCCGTGCGCGAACTGACGGCCGAGCAGGTGCTGACGCGCCGCCAGGGTGCCGGCACCTTCGTCGCGCCGCAGAAGTACCAGGCCACGCTGGTCGAGATCCGCAATATCGCCGACGAGGTACGCGCACGCGGCCACGCCCACACCAGCCGCCCGCTGCTGCTGGAACAGGCGCCGGCCGGCGAGGCGCTGGCCCCGCAGTTCGACCTGGCGCCGGGCGCGCCGCTGTTCCATTCCGTGATCGTGCACCACGAGAACGGCCAGCCGATCCAGGTCGAGGACCGCTGGGTCAACCCGGCCTGCGCGCCCGCTTACCTGGAACAGGATTACACCCGCATCACCCCGAACGAGCACCTGATGGCGGCCGCGCCGCTGCAGGACGCCACCTATAGCATCGAGGCGCTGCCGGCGCCGCGCGAGGTCGCGGAGATGCTGTCCATCGCTCCAGGTGCCGCCTGCCTGGTGCTGCGCCGGCGTACCACCTCGCAGGGCCGGGTGGCGACGGTGGCGACCATGTGGCATCCGGGGCAGTTGTACAAGTTTACGGGCAGCGTCGGCTGAAGCAGCGGGCTTGCTGCTTGTACCTCGCAGCGAAATAAATCCCGCCAAGCATGTGCGCACGGCACAGACGTCGGCAATAATGGAAGCAGCTCAAACCCACCCTGCATCCCGGCCCTGGTTGCACTGCGCGCCGACGTGTTAAGATTTTGTACAAAGCTTGCGAACACGTTTCAGGAAAATCGGTTATTATTTCAGCTAACCCCCGCCTGACACCCTCTTGCAGCTCTTCCACTATTGAATATTGCACACAGTGTCTCCACCATTGTGCGTTCAGGCGTTAATTGACCACCTCTGATTGAGGAAAACATGAGCGAAAACATCAAACACATTAGCGATGCATCTTTCGAAACCGACGTGCTGAAGTCCGAGCGCCCGGTCCTGGTCGACTTCTGGGCCGAGTGGTGCGGCCCCTGCAAGATGATCGCCCCGATCCTGGAAGAAGTCGCTAAGGAATATGACGGCAAGCTCCTGATCGCAAAGATGGACGTCGATGCGAACCAGGCAGTACCGGCCAAGTTCGGCATCCGCGGCATCCCGACCCTGATCCTGTTCAAGAACGGTGTCGCAGCTGCGCAGAAGGTCGGCGCGATGGCAAAAGGCCAACTGACTGCTTTCATCGATAGCAACATCTGATACCATAGCCGGCGGCAGCGCGCCCGCGTTGCCGCCATCCCGGGAAGCTTATCGACTCCGATGCTTCTCTTTATTAAACCCACGTAGTTCCCTCCCCTACCTTTACTTTCCCGTCACGGGACACCCGACACATGCACTTATCTGAACTGAAGGCAATGCACGTCTCCGCCCTTCTGGAGATGGCGATCAGCCTGGACATCGACAACGCAGCCCGCCTGCGCAAACAAGAACTGATGTTCGCGATCCTCAAGAAGCGCGCGAAACAAGGCGAACAGATTTTCGGCGACGGCGCCCTCGAGGTGCTGCCGGACGGCTTCGGCTTCCTGCGTTCGCCGGATGCGAGCTACATGGCGTCGACCGACGACATCTACATCTCGCCCTCGCAGATCCGCCGCTTCAACCTGCATACGGGTGACTCGATCGAAGGCGAAGTGCGTACGCCGAAGGACGGCGAGCGTTATTTCGCGCTGGTGAAGGTGGACAAGGTGAACGGCGAATCGCCGGAAGCGTCCAAGCACCGCATCCTGTTCGAGAACCTGACGCCGCTGCACCCGCAAGTGCCGCTGCGCCTCGAGCGCGACATGAACGGCGCCGAGAACATCACCGGCCGCATCGTCGACCTGATCTCGCCGATCGGCAAGGGCCAGCGCGGCCTGCTGGTGGCCTCGCCGAAATCCGGCAAGTCAGTCATGCTGCAGCACATCGCCCACGCGATCACCGCGAACCACCCGGACTGCACCCTGATCGTCCTGCTGATCGACGAACGTCCGGAAGAAGTGACCGAGATGCAGCGTTCGGTGCGCGGCGAAGTGGTCGCCTCGACCTTCGACGAACCGGCCACCCGCCACGTGCAGGTCGCCGAGATGGTGCTCGAGAAAGCCAAGCGCCTGGTCGAAATGAAGAAGGACGTCGTGATCCTGCTGGACTCGATCACCCGCCTGGCACGCGCCTACAACACCGTGATCCCGGCTTCGGGCAAGGTGCTGACCGGCGGTGTCGACGCCAACGCGCTGCAGCGTCCGAAGCGTTTCTTCGGCGCCGCCCGTAACGTCGAGGAAGGCGGTTCGCTGACCATCGTCGCCACCGCGCTGATCGAAACCGGTTCGCGCATGGACGACGTGATCTACGAAGAATTCAAGGGTACCGGCAACATGGAAGTGCACCTCGAGCGCCGCCTGGCCGAGAAGCGCGTCTACCCGGCGATCAACCTGAACAAGTCGGGCACCCGCCGCGAAGAGCTGCTGATCAAGCCGGACCAGCTGCAGAAGATCTGGATCCTGCGCAAGCTGCTGTACTCGATGGACGAGATCGAGGCGATGGAGTTCATCCTCGACAAGATGCGCGCGACCAAGAACAACGTCGAGTTCTTCGACATGATGCGCCGCGGCGGTTAAGCGCCGACGCTGCAATCGCACGCACAAGGCGGCCGGAAGGCCGCCTTTTTGCTTTCTGCGCCACGTTCCTGCGGCCGCAAAGTTGCCTTGCAGCCCTGCGTGGCCTATAATCTCCGGTTCATTACCACCCATGGCAAGTGATCGGCAATCGGGTCAAGAAGCAGGAAGACCGACGAAGTGCCTTTTGGCTACCAACTTAACCGAGGCAAAACCATGAAAATCGATACCCATCCGGATTACCGCGAAGTCGTCTTCCACGATCTGTCCTGCGACTTCAAATTCATCACCCGTTCGACCATCGCTACCCGCGAAACCATCGATTTCGAAGGTAAGCAATACCCGCTGGTCAAGATCGAGGTGTCCGCTGAATCGCACCCGTTCTTCACCGGTAAGCACAAGATCGTCGACACCGCTGGCCGCGTTGAGAAATTCCGCCAGAAGTTCGGTTCGGTCGGTTCGAAGACCAGCGTCGCCAACGGCTAATCCCAGGCGAGCGAACACTCGGAAGCCTTTTGGCTTTCAGGAAAGGAAGCCCTGGGGCTTCCTTTTTTTTTGCCGCTATACTAGCCGGCATTATTACACTGCATCACGCAACACTATCGATGAAACCAGTCCGCCTCCCTGCCGCCGCCACCCTCGCGCTGCCACGATGGGCCCTGTACGCACTTGGCCTGCTGTACATCCTGCCGGGCCTGATCGGGCGCGATCCGTGGAAGGACGATGCCGCCAGCTTCGGCATCATGTGGACCATGGCGCATGGAAGCTTCAGCGACTGGCTGCTGCCGAATATCGCCGGCCTGCCCTCGCCCGAGGAAGGGCCGCTGGCCTTCTGGCTGGGCGCGCTGTGCATCAAGCTGTTCGGCTGGCTGGTGGGCGACGTGCTGGCGGCGCGCTTCTCCACCATCGGCATCTTCGTGCTGGGCACCGTGTCGCTGTGGCAGACCGCGTTCCGCCTGGGCCGGCGCACGGAAGCCCAGCCGCTGCGCCTGGCCTTCGGCGGCCAGCCCGAACCCGACGACTACGGCCGCACCCTGGCCGACACCGCGGTCCTGATCTACCTGGGCTGCCTGGGCCTGCTGCTGCAGAGCCATGAAACCCTGGCCGTCACCCTGCAGGGTTCCCTGCTGGCCTGGTTCCTGTACCGCTCGGTGCGCTATATCGAGGAACCGTCGCGGCGCAACGCGGCGCTGACCGGCCTGGTGCTGGGTGCGCTGGCGCTGACCCGCGGCATCGCCTCGCCCGTCGTGCTGCTGGTGGCGCTGCTGCTGTGCACCCGCTTCCTGAAGCTGCCCGCCCGCCCGGTGCTGCGCAACGTCGGCCTGGCCGCCGGCACGGCGCTGCTGGTGATGCTGGTCTGGATCCTGCCCGCGCTGCTCGCGCACCCCTACAACCAGTCGCCGGTGGGCGAGTGGCTGGCCTGGAATGCCAGCCAGCTGAGCATGCCAAGCTGGTTCTCGATCAAGGCCTTCTTCCGCGTCGGCATCTGGTTCTGCTGGCCGGCCTGGCCGTTCGCCGCCTGGGCCGCCTGGGCCTGGCGCCGCCAGCACGGCATGCTGCACATCATCCTGCCGACCTGCTTCGTCGGCCTGCTGGTGCTGCTGGTGCTGTGCGACCCGGTGCCGGAAAACGGCGACCTGCTCAAGCTGCTGCCGCCGATGGCGCTGATGGCCGCCTTCGGCCTGCCGACCATGAAGCGCGGCACGATCAATGCGATCGACTGGTTCTCGGTGATGGTGCTGACCCTGCTGGGCGGCGTCGTCTGGCTGTTCTGGATCGCCAAGCTGACCGGCTGGCCGGCGCAGTTCGCCAAGAACGCACTCAAGCTGGTGCCCGGCTTCAAGCCCGAAGTCGGCATCGTCGCCTTCGTCGTCGCGGCCGCGGCCACGGCCGGCTGGTTCGTGCTGGTGCACTGGCGCCTGTCGCGCCAGCCTTCGGTGCTGTGGCGCGCCGTGGTGCTGTCGTCCGGTGGCCTGATCCTGTTGTGGGTGCTGCTGATGACCCTGTTCCTGCCGGACCTGAACTACGCCCGCAGCTATGCGTCGGTGGCCCAGCAGATCGCGGCGCGCCTACCGGCGAATGCCGACTGCATCGAGACCAATGTCGGCCCGGCCCAGCGCGCATCCTTCGCCTACTTCGGCCACCTGCCCTTCGCCGGCGTCGAAGGCGGCAAGTGCGGCTACCTGCTGCTGCAGGACAGCCTGAAAAAGACGCTTGAAGACGGCCACGGCGACGGCACCCGCCAGAACGTGATCCAGACCGGCGAGGGACCGCGCGGCGGCGAAGTGGTGCTGGAGGACTTCCGTCCGCGCGACTGGACCCTGCTGTGGGAAGGCCGCCGTCCTTCCGACCGCGACGAGCGCTTCCGCCTCTACCAGCGCCGGTAACAGCGCGAGATCCAAAAAGAAAGCCACCCGAGCGGGTGGCTTTTTTACTTCTCCAACTCTCAGATCCTGCGCGGCGCCAGCTTGACCCTGCGGCGCGCCGTCATGCCGACCATTCCCAGGCCGGCCAGCAGCATGGCCCAGGTCTGCGGTTCCGGCACCGGCGAGATCGTCAGGTCGCCGCCGAAGGCGCCGCCGCCCTCCCCCAGCACCCGGCCGTTCACCTGCAGCGCGTAGTAGCCGCTGCTCAGGCCAAAGGCGGACAGCGACCACGAATCCGTCGGATGGGAGCCGAAGCCGGTCTCGTTGATTCCGGCGATCGCGGTGCCGAGGATGGCCATGGTGGCGGGATCGTAGCGGTACAGGCTGAAGCCGGTGATCAGGAGATCCTTGGTCTGCGGGGTGTTCAGGTAGGACGAGGTCACCGAGGAGGCGGTGTCGAAAGGCGTGCCGATGTTGAAGGTGAAGACGTCGGAAAAGGTGCTGCCGACGGTCGAGGCGGTGAAGGTGTCGCCGAAATGCGCGTTGAAGCCGCCCACGCCATCGCCCACTGTCACTAGCGGAACGCTGCGGTCGATCGCCTGGGCGGCGGCGCCTTGCGAGGCGAACGCCGCGCCCGCGATCAGGGCGCTTAAAACGAGAGGTTTCAGTTTCATGATAGTTCCTGAGGTAAGTTGTCGGGACTTACTAACCGGGGACCCGGCGTATTGACACCGATCCTTGATAACAGCTTAAGTTCGGACTTACCCATCAACTGTTAGATTGCGCACAAATCTCAGCCGTTTTTGGCCAGGCGTGGCATTTTTGGACTATTTATTTTCTAAAAGAAAATATTTCATTTCCCGTAGGGATGCGTTTGAGGAGGATCAATTCCTACACGGCCTGATTTATCAGAATGATGGATGTGCCCGCCACTCGCCGTATCCGCCAGCCAAGGAGCCCCATCATGAAAAGCGTGACGTTTTCCGATATCGAGCGCGCCCCGGAACAGGCGCACAGCCCCGCAGCGCTGGCGTCGCCGCAGCGCACGGCGTGGCTGGCACTGACGCTGGCTTTGGGACTGCCCATGCTGATGGTCAGCTTCCACATGTTCGATCCGGGCGCGCCGCTGGCCTACATCGTGCTGCCGATCCTGGCCGGCGGCCTGCTGCCGATGGCGGCGCACGTGATGACCGGCCGCTTCGAAGTCACCACCCGCTTCGACGCCTGCCACCTGGTCGTCACCATGGACGAGGCATTGGGCCGGCTGGGCTATGCACCGGCCGAACGCCTTCCCGGCGCCGTGCGCTACCGTGCGCGCGGCGGCAAGGAAATCGCCGTCACCGTGCGCGCGCATGCGCTCGAGGTGACCGGCCCGGTGCGTGCGTTGCGTGCCCTGCGCGAGCAGATGGCGCGCTGAAGTTTTCCCGTCCGGTCAAACTTTCATCGGCAGGATCACCATCTGCAAGCCTTCCAGATGCAGGCGGCGCTGAACGGCAAGCGCCGCCTGGTTGTGCAGCAGCCGCGTGAACCAGTTGTCCGATGCGAAGATCAGCTTGCTGGTGAAGAAGATCGAATTCGGATACTCGTGGTTGATCTGTTCGCACATGCGGGTCACCTCCTCCACCGCATCGGTGCCGAAGCCGATATAGGACGCCGATGCCATCCCGTGGCTCTGGCAGAAGTCGACGAAGTATTCCAGCGTCTCCGCCGCATCCTCCCGCATCTTTTCCATCGCGCCCTCGCCGCCGTAGACGTTGGAATCCACCGTGCGCGCGTTCACGAACAGGAAGTTCTTGAAGTGGCCCGGGAACATGCGCAGCACCCACAGCAGCGCATGCAGGCCGCCGCCGCGCGAAGTGCCGACGATGAACACCGCGGTCTGCGCCTCCGGATCGGGCTCGCTCGGCACCGTCACCGGGCCGAAGGGCTGGTCTTCGAACACCTGGTCGACCGACTGGATGGCGCGCTTGGTTTCGCGGTAGTGGTTGCGGATGAAGATACACAGGCCGGCGATGGCCGCGATGATCAGGGCCGTGGCCCAGCCCCCTTGCGTGAAGCGCTCGACCAGCAGGATCGCCAGGATGCCGGCGCAGATCACGAAGCCGGCCAGCGACAGCAGGAAGCGCCGCACCCAGCGTTCGTCCTTGCGGTGGCGCCACCAGTACAGGCACAGGCCGAACAGGGAAACCGCGAAGGTCAGGAACACCGAGAGCGAATACAGCACCACCAGCAGGGTGACCTGGCCGCCGGTCCAGAACAGGATCGCCAGCGCGGCGACGCCCATCACCAGGATGCCGTTCTGCTTCACCAGGCGGGTCGACAGGTAGCGGAACTGGTGCGGCACCCAGGAGTCGGACGCCATATTCGACAGCACCGAGGGCCCGCCCAGGAAGCCGGTATTCGCGGCCACGAACAGCAGGCCAGCCTCGAAGGCCAGCACGACGGCCAGCAGCACCTGGTTCAGCATCGCGCCCTGGAAGCCCATGCTGGCGATGATGCTGCGGAAGGCGGTGGCGTTGAGGGTCTCGCCGGCCACCGGCCGGGCATCCCACAGCAGGTAGAGCAGGATGATGCCGCCGGCGGTGATTGCCAGCGACAGCGCCATGTAGAACATCGTCATCTTCCCGGTGCGCACGCGCGGCTCGGCCAGCAGGTTGACGTTGTTCGACACCGCCTCCAGCCCGGTATAGGTGCCGCCGCCCTGCGAATACGCGAGCAGCAGCATGCCGGCCACGCCGGCCCAGCCGATGTGCTGCGCCAGCTCGCGCGTTTCCAGCACGGTGCTCGGCACCAGCTGCGGCAAGTGGGACGCATGCGCGACGATGCCGTACACGATCAGCACCAGGTGGGTGGCGACGAAGCCGAGGAAGATCGGCAGCAGGATCTGGATCGCTTCCTTCAGGCCGCGCAGGTTCATCACGATCAGCAGTGCGATGAAAAAGGCCTCGGCCCACAATTTGTAAGGCTGGAAGCCGAGCGGCAGGAAGGACGCCAGCGCATCGACGCCGGACGCGATCGAGATCGCGATGGTCAGCACATAGTCGAGGATCAGGGCGCAGCCCGATACCAGGCCAAGATAGGGGCCGACCAGCTTGGTGGCCACGCGGTAGCCGCCGCCCCCGGTCGGGAACAGCTCGATCACCTGGTTATAGGCGAGCGCGATGATGAAGACGGTGACGGCGGTGGCGACCGCCATGTACAGGCCGAGGTGGGTATGCCCGCCCAGCGCGCGGAAGGTCTCTTCGGGACCGTAGGCGGACGAGGACAGGCCGTCCGCCCCCAGCCCGACCCAGGCCAGGAAGGCCACCAGCGCCATCGAGTGGCGGGTCTCGCTCTGCATCGGGTCGAGCGCTTTGCCAAGGATAATCTCGCGAATCTTCTTGTTCTTCATCGTGCGCGCCGCACCGGAGGCGGCTGTTTCTCAGGGTAGGCGAGATCATACGCTTAACCAGCGGCAGCTTGCGTGCCTACTGGCCATTTTTATATCCGATGTGCTAAGATGCGCGCCTGCGCTTGCAGCCTCTGTGGCGGAATTGGTAGACGCACTTGACTCAAAATCAAGCGCCGAAAGGCGTGCCGGTTCGATTCCGGCCGGAGGCACCAATACCTTGTAGCAAACCGTACCATCGCATACCGAAACCCGCGTGTCTCACCGAGAACGCGGGTTTTTTGTTGTGCTGCGCCGCTCCCACCGGCCGCCCGCAGCCGTGGGCCAAGGTCCAATAGCGGCGCCCACCCGGGCTTTCTACAATTGTTGGCCCGGTCGCGGAATTCATGGTCGCGGCCATCGAACGGTGCCGCCCCGCCGGCGCCCGAGGAGCCGCTCATGAATGCGCCCTACCAGCCAGATCCCGAGTTCGAACAGCGCCTGTTTCGCAAGCTGCTCGACGTCTTCATCCGGGCCGGCCTGATCTTCGCGATGACAGCGCTGTGCTACCGCATCTTTTCTCCGTTCGTGTCGCTGATGGTGTGGGCGCTGATCCTGGCGGTGACGCTGTACCCGGCGCACCAGAAGCTGGCGCGGCGGATAGGCGGCAGGCAGGGCTGGGCCGCCACCCTGATGGTGCTGCTCGGGATCGTGCTGATCGGCGCGCCCACCGCCCTGCTGACGTCCTCGGTGGCCGAATCGGTCCAGGGGCTCATCGCCAACGCGCGCGGCGGTGCCCTGGCGATTCCGGCCCCCATGCCAAGCCTGGCGCAGTGGCCGCTCGTCGGGCCGAAACTGTTCGGGCTGTGGTCGCAGGCGCATGGTGACCTGCCGGGCATGCTGCGCAGCATGCAGCCGCAGATCGCCGAGCTGGCCAGGACCGCGTTGGGCGTGGTTGCCGGCATGGCCAGCGGCCTGCTGCTGTTCCTCGCCTCGTTCATCGTGGCCGGGATCATCATGGCCTTCGGGCAGGCGGGCGCCAGGAGCATCCGCGCCATTTTCGTACGCATCGTCGGCCCCGAGCGCGGCGAAGGGTTTGCCCGCCTGTCCACCGGAACCATCCGCGCGGTGGCGCTGGGCGTACTCGGGGTCGCGTTCATCCAGGCCATGGTGGTGGGCCTGGTGATGATCGTCGCCAAGGTCCCGTTTGCCGGCGTGCTGGCGCTGGTGGTGCTGGTGCTGGGCATCGCGCAAGTGCCGGCGCTGGTGGTGACCCTGCCGGTCATCGTCTACCTCTGGGCCAGCGGGGACTACGGCACCGGCGCCGCCATCACCTACACCGTTTTGCTGGGCATCGGCGGCATGCTCGACAACGTGCTCAAACCCTTGCTGCTGGGCCGCGGCGTCGAGGCGCCGATGCCGGTCATCCTGCTCGGCGCGCTGGGCGGGCTGGCCAGCACCGGGATCATGGGGATGTTCGTCGGCGCGGTGCTGCTGGCCCTGGGCTACCAGATCTTCATGGGCTGGGTGGCGACCGATCCCGACCTGCCGAGGGTGGCCCCGGAACCGAGCACCCGGAGCTGACGGGTGCGCCATGCCCGCGAACCGACTGGAGCGTGGCGCGGCCGTCATGGCCTGCTCCATGCTGCTGGGCGCCTGCCGCACCGTGGGCCCGGATTTCGAACGGCCCCGCGTGCCCTGGCTGGAGCAGTGGAACGGCGGTTCGCTCGCTTCACTCGCACAGGGGCCCGGCGCACGGCGCGGGCACATCCAGCTGTGGTGGCGGCAGTTCCACGACCCCGTGCTCGACCGGCTGGTGAGCCTGGCGCAAGGCGCGAACCCGAACGTGCGCACGGCGGGCCTGCGCATCATGGAAGCGCGCGCCCAGCTCGGGATCGCCGCCAGCGGCATGCTTCCGCAAGTGCAGCAGGTGAACGGCCAGCTGCTGCATGCGGGCGAGGAGCGCTCGGGCGGGCGCGTGCCGGACACCCGTGCAAGCGCCTTCAACGCTTCCTTCAACATCGCCTGGGAGCTCGATTTCTGGGGCAGGTTCAGCCGCGGCATCGAGGCGGCGGACGCCAACTACCTGGCCAGCATCGCCCAGTACGACGACATGCAGGTGCTGATGGCGGCCCAGGTGGCGGGCCTGTACTGTTCGATCCGCACCGTGGAGGCGCGCCTGCTGATCGCCGACGAAAACGCGGTCCTGCAGCGGCGCAGCCTGGACATCACCGAGCGCCTGTTCAAGAGCGGCCACGAGTCCGAGCTGGATGTCGAGCAGGCCCGCTCGCTGTACCTGGGCACGCTGGCCACCATCCCGCTGCTGCAGGCCAGCCTGCGCCAGAACCAGAATGCGCTGGGCATCCTGCTGGGGCGTGCGCCGGGTCCGCTGCCGGAAATGGACGCGGGCAGGAACCTGATCCCGCAGGCCGGGCTCGAGACCATCGTCGACCTGCCGGCCGACCTGCTGCGGCGGCGCCCGGACGTGCGCGCGGCGGAAATGCAGCTGGCCGCGCAGTCGGCATTGATTGGCGTGAGCAAGGCCGACCTCTACCCGTCGATCTCGCTGCTGGGCTCGCTGGGCCTGGCGGCCACGACGGCGAGCGGCTCGCCCCAGGTGCTCAGCTGGGCCGTGGGGCCGGGGCTGACCTGGAACGTGTTCGACCATGGCCGGCTCAGCAACAGCGTGCTGGTCGAGGATGCCCGTTTCCAGCAGCTCCACGAGCAGTATCAGGACACGGTGCTGCGCGCCGCGCGCGAGGTCGATGACGCCGCGGTGGGCTTTGCCCGCATCGGCGAGCAGATCGCCCTGCTGGCGGAAGCGGTGAAAGCCGCCCACCGCTCGCTCGACATTGCCACCTTGCAGTACCGCGAAGGCTTGACCGACTTCCAGCGCGTGATCGACTCGCAGCGCAATCTGTTCAGCCAGCAGGACTTGCTCGTGACCAGCCGCGGCAACCTGACCCAGAGCCTGATCGCGCTCTACAAGGCGATGGGCGGCGGCTGGGAACAGGCCCGCGCGCGTCCCGTGGTCGATGACGCGACGCGCCGCACCATGGACCGGCGCAGCGACTGGAACGGCATCCTGTCGGCGCCGCTGCCCGCGCCCGGCGCCGAGCGGCACCAGACGCCACCCCGAACGGAAACGCCATGAACGACCAAAGCTCCGCGCCACCGCTTGAAGACGAGGCACCGGCAAGCGCCCAGGCGCCGCCCGGCAAGGCCACGCGTACCGGCTCGATCGCCGTGCTGGTGCTGCTCGTGGCCAGCCTGGCGTGGTATTTCATCTCCGACCGCCTGGCCCCGTACACCTCGCAGGCACGGGTGCAGGCCTTCGTGGTGCCGGTGGCGGCGGAGGTCGCGGGCGCCGTGCTCAAGGTGTATGTGAAGAACAACGACGAGGTGCAGCCGGGGCAGCGCCTGTTCGACATCGACCCCACGCCCTACCGCATCGCCTTGCAGCGCAGCCGCTCGGACTACGAATCGGTGCAGCGCTCGGTGAATGCCTCGCAGATGGCGGTAGAGGCGGCCCGGGCCGGATTGCAGGCCGCCGCGGCGGACCGCATGAATACCGAGCAGGACTCGCAGCGCCTGGAGCAGATCTTTGCGGAAGATCCGGGCGCGATCTCGCTGCGCCGCGTGCAGAGCGCGCAAGCGGCGCGGATCAAGGCCCGCAGCCAGGAAAAGGCGGCCGAGGCCGAGCTGCGGCGCGCCCAGGAGGCGGCCGGCGAAGGCGGCGACAACAACGCCCAACTGATCAGTGCCCGCTCGGCCATCGAAAAAGCGGCGCTGGACTTGCAACGCACCACCGTGCTGGCGCCCGGCCGCGGACTGGTGACCGACCTGCGCACCGACGTCGGCCAGTTTGCCCAGGCCGGCGCCCCGCTGATGACGCTGATCGCGGTACACGACCTGTGGATCAGTGCCGACATGACCGAGAACAACCTGGGCAACATCACACCCGGCGACGAGGTGGCCATCGTGCTCGACGTCATGCCGGGCCGGGTCTGGAAGGGCCGCGTACGCAGCGTCGGCAGCGGGGTCAGCGGCGGGGGCGAGGCCAAGCCCGGCGCCCTGCCCGCCATCGAAAACAGCCGTGACTGGCTGCGGCGGGCGCAGCGTTTTCCGGTCGCGGTGGAGTTCGATCCGGCCTCGCGTGCGCAGCTGCGCGGGGTGCGGATCGGCGGCCAGGCCGAAGTGCTGGTCTATACGGGCGACCATACAGTGATGAACTGGCTGGGCGCGGTCTTCATCAGGCTGATGAGTTACCTGTCCTATGTCTACTGATCCGCTCGATAAAGCCGTGCTGCGGCTGGCCGCCGGCCTTGGGCTGGCCGTGCTGCTGGCCTATGGCCTGGCGCTGCCGCTGCCGTACGCCCTGTGTGTGATGGCCGTGCTGGTGCTGTGCAAACCGGGGCCGCCGATCCCGTTCATGAAGGGCGCGCTCATGGCGCTGGCGATCGCGGCCGTGGTGGCGGGGGGCGTGCTCATGGTCCCGCTGCTTGAACACTATGCCTGGGCCGGCGTGGTGCTCACCGGCATGCTGCTGGTCGCCGTGTTCCGGTCCGGCGGCGCGGGTGCGCAGACCATGATACTGGCGATGTCGGTCACCCTGATCCCGGTGGCGGGCGTGGCCGAGCAGGCCTTGGCGCCGGCGCTCGGCCTGACCCTGGCGCTGGGCATCGTCACCGGGGTCGTGGTCAGCAACATCTCGCACGCGCTGTTCCCGGATGCGCCCGCGCGCCAGGCCCCGCCACGCCCGCTTCCCGCACAGGACACCGTCAACTGGATGGCGCTGCGCGCGACCGTCGTCGTCATGCCGGTGTTCGTACTGGCCCTGGGCAACCCATCGCTCTATCTCGCGGCGATCATGAAGGCGGTCGCGCTGGGGCAACAGGCCTGTTCGACGCGCGCGCGCTCGGCCGGACGCGAGCTGGTCGGGTCGACGCTGGCGGGCGCGTGCATGGCGGGCCTGTTGTTTTTCGTCCTGTCGCTGCGGCCGACCCTGTGGATCCTGATGCTGTGCATGATGGGGGCGGCCTTGTGGGCGGGCGCCAGGATGTTCCGCGTGAAGGCGAGCGCCGCGCCACCTTCGTTCTGGCGGAATGCGCTGGTGACCATGCTGATCCTGCTCGGGCCCGCCATCGAAGACAGCGCGGCCGGCAAGGATGTCTTTACCGCCTCGGCCATGCGCGTGGCCTTGTTCGTCGGTGTGGCGCTGTACGCATGGGCAACGGTATGGGTGCTGGAACGCTGGCGTGCGTCGCGGCCAGTCGCGCCGCCCCTGCACCGCAACTGAAGGGGGGATGCTGCCATGCTGGTCAACCTGCTCGTCGGACTGCCGTTCATGCTGCTGTGCCTGTTCTTGCAGGCAGCGGTCACCTTCTGGAGCATCCGCTATTTCGCCGGCCAGTCGGTCCGGCTACCGGCGCACGCCGGCATGCTTGCACAGATGCGTCCGCTGATGGTCGTGATGGTCGCCACCACCCTGGCCAACTTTGCGCAGATCGCGATCTGGGGAGCGCTGTTTGTCGGCCTGGGCGAATTCAAGACCTTGTTCGACGCGCTCTACCATTCTGCGGTGAACTTTACATCGCTGGGCTACGGCGATGTGGTGATGAGCATGCGCTGGAAGCTGATGGGGCCGCTGGAGGCTGTCAACGGCATCCTGATGCTGGGCATGACCAGCGCCGCGCTGGTGGCGATCATGCAGCATTTGATCAAGCTGCGCTTCCCTGCCCCTTGACCCTAGCCCGTGACGTACCCGCGCTTCTTCAGCGTCCGGACCAGGATGTAGGCGGCGAGCCAAAGGCACAGGCACACGGCCAGGGTGCGGATCGACGGCAGCACCGCCTGCCCGCGCACCTCGTAGTCCGACCACAGCTTCACGGCAGCCAGCGCCAGCAGCACGACAAAGATCGTGTTGTACTCCTTGACCAGCACACGTCCCCAGTTGAAACGCATGCCGGCGATCGATGCGCGCCAGCCGCGCCAATCCGGCACCCAGCGATTGACGCGGCGGCAATACTGCTCGAACTCCGCGCCAAAGGTTTTTCGCAGGAATACTTCCTCGGCAGCGACGATGGCGACGTAGGCGTAAACGATGAGCGGCAGTACGATCAGGTAAAGCGCCGTCGAATGGACGATCAGGCAAAGCCCGAGCGCCAGCAGGATGTTGCCCAGATACAGGGGGTTGCGGCAGTGCGCGAACACGCCGCCCTGGACCAGCCGGCTGGCGTAGGCCTGGCGGTCGCGGCCGCCCCGTTCGATGTACTCGTAGCCGATGGTGACGATGCGCAGCGCCTCGCCGAGCAAGGCGGTGAGGATGCCCAGCACGTCGAGAAACAGGTTCAGGCTGTCGCGGCCCAGCGGGTAGGATGGATGGGTCGTCAGCAAGGCGACCCCGAACACGACCGGGCCGATCGCATTGCGGTAGCGGAACAGGAAGGTGCCGAGACGTGCATGCATACATCTATTTGATGGCAAGAAAACCTTCGAAGCACACGTATTTCTGCACCGTGACGATGTCGACGAAGCCCGCCCGCCTGAGCATGTCGATATTGCCCTGCGTGGAAAACGGCTCCATGACACCCTTGATGCTGCGCGCCTTGCTCAGGATTTCGGCTTCGGTAAATCCGCTGTCCAGCTTGAACTCGACATAGACCTGGCTCGCGTAATCCTGGAAGCGGCCGTCCGGTGCGCGCACCTTTTCGAACATGAAGAAGGCGCCGCCCCAGTTCAGGACCCGGTAGACGGTGTCGATCAGCGTCTGGCGCACGCGCGGCGGCAGGAACTGGACCGTGTAGTTGGCGATGACCATGTCGCAGGACACGTAGCCGAACTCGAGGGCGTCCGCCAGGAGGAACAACAGGCGCGCATCCTCCTGGGCAAACCGCTGGGCCTGCTCGACCATGTCGGCGACGTTATCGATGCCGATCAGGCGCAGGTCGCGCTTGTGGGGATGACGCTGGGCCAGCTGCGCCAGCATCTGGCCGGTCGAGCAGCCGATGTCGTACACGATGCTGTCCGGCTTCAGGAAGAAATCGCTGTAATACGCGATCAGCTGATGCCCTTGCCGATACAAGGGGATCGATTTGACGATGTGCTCGTCGAAGTCGGCACTGAGGTTTTCGAAAGTCCAGCCAGCATTGTGCTGGAGGATATTTCTATCGACACCTATCTTGTCCAGGTCGGTCATGGTCAGGCCCATCCCGAAGAAAAGGACAGGCTAAGCCAGGACCATTCATATGGCATATGCGCTCCATCAAGAGCGCGCAAATGCGCTAGGCAGATTCAACGAAAGCCAGGCACACCCCGGACGGATCGATGATCGAGAACTCGCGCGTGCCCCAGGGCCGCGCGCCGAGCGTGCCGTTCGGATGCACGCAGCCGGCCTCGCCGCAGCGCGCGTACAAGGCGTCGATGCCGTCGACCTCGATTCGCAGGCTGGTCCAGTCGGCCAGGTGCTTGTCCTGGCTGGCGAACAGGTGCAGGCGGGCGCTGTCGCTGCCGATGATCGCGAACTGGGCCGGCTCGGCGTCGCGGTAGAACAATTCAAAGCCAAGCGCACGCTGGTAGAAGGCGATGCCCTCTTCGACGTCGCGGGCGGGGATCGAAGGCGTAACGCCCAGGAAGCGGGTGGAATCAGGGATCGTAGTCATGGCGCCTACGATACCCCTGAGTTATCTATCGGTCAACAAACCCGCCCGGCTGAGCTCAGCGGCCACGTGCAGGCTGGTACCCATCATAGCGATGCACGATCTGCTGCAAGCTGCCATCCTGCTCCATCGAAGCGAGCGCGCTGCTCATGCGCGCTGCCAGCTCGTCCGGCAAGGCGCGGTTGCAGGCCAGGTAGACGCGGATGTGGTTGAAGACCAGCACCGGCACGATCTTGTCGGCATAGCCCATGCGCTCCAGCGTGGCGCTGCCGCGGCGGATGCTGGCGGCCCAGAGGTCGATCCGGTTGGCCATCAGCTTGCGCAGATTGAGCAGGTCATTCGGCGCCGGGTCGACGTTGAAGCCGAGCTTGCGCAGATATTGGTCGCGCGCGTCGCCATTGTAGGTGCCGATGCGGTAGCGGCGCGCATCGTCCAGGCTGTCCAGCTGCAGCTTGCGGTCGGCACGTCCCATGAGCACCCAGTCGGCCTCGCCGATCGGACCGATCCATTTGAACAGGGGTTCGCGCTCGGGAGTGCGGGTGGTGGAAAACACGCAACTGTCCTGGCGCTCGAGCGCCGCGGTGTAGGCGCGCTTCCATGGCAGCAGCTCGATCTTGTGGTCGATGCGCGCTCGCACCATGATTTCACGTACGGTGTCGGCGCCGATGCCGACCACCTGCTCGCCTTCACGTACGCTATACGGCGGTGCAAGCTCGGTGGCAAGGAACAGGCGCGGCACCGTCTGCGCCTGCAACGCGGCACAGCCAAGGGCAAGCATTGCGGCAACAATGATGGATTTCGTTCGCATAGCGCACCCATTGCCAATGCTGCCCGCAGGCAGCGAACTGTGCACCTAGCATACCAGCAACATCAAAGACGCCGCAATCCATGCAAGTTCGATAATTTTCGTCAAATTGGTGGCGTCGGCGCGACAGCATTGTTCATGCGCAACGCACTATCTACTTGTGCGACAACATTTTCCTGTGAGAAAGTGACATACTTGCGTGCCCGCCGACAAAGACTCTCGTCAAATTCATCAAATTTATGCTGTTTTCCTTATTTAACGTGCCCGACGATCCATCCCTGCTCAGTTACGGGGTGTATACGCCTGGCCTGGTGATCCTGTCCGTACTGGTCGCGATTTTCGCGTCCTGGATGGCGCTGCTGATCGCCGGCCAGGCCGCCGTCAACCGCAGCCAGCGCTCGATTGTGCTCGGCAGCGGCAGCCTGGCGCTGGGCACCGGCGTGTGGGCCATGCACTTCATCGGCATGCTGGCCTTCGACCTGTGCACCGACGTCGACTACGACCCGGTCGCCACCATCATTTCGGGCGTACCAAGCGTCTTGGCCTCGTTTGCCGCGCTGTGGCTGATCGCGCGCGAGCGCCTGGGCGGCTGGGGGCTGCTGGCGGGCGGCGTGGTGGTGGGCGCCGGCATCGGCGTGATGCACTACGCCGGCATGGCGGGCATGCGCATGGGCCTCGTACTGCATTACGACATCGGGATGTTCCTGCTGTCGATCGTGGTCGCGGTGGTGCTGGCGACGCTGGCGCTGTGGGTCCGTTTTGGCCTGTCCAGCCTGTCGCACCGCCTGAGCGAAGGACGCCGCATCTTCGTGGCGGCCGTCGTGATGGGCTGCGCCATCGCCGGCATGCACTACACCGGCATGGAAGCCGCCCGTTTCGTTGGCCATGCCACGGTGATGACTGCGCAAAAGGCGCGATCGGATACCTTCCTGGCGCTGGCGATCACCCTGATCACGGTCGCTTTCGCCATCTTCGTGCTGGGCGCGAACGGCCTGCTGCGCTACCGCCAGCTGTTCCGCGAACTGTCGCGCAGCGAAGCCTGGATGCGCGCCTTGCTCACCACCACCGTGGACGGCGTGGTGACCGTCGACGCCAATGGCACCATCCTCGAATTCAACGTCTCGGCCGAGCGCATCTACGGCTGGCGGCGCGACGAGATCGTCGGCCAGCATATCCGCGTCCTGATCGGCAACGAAGAACAGTCGGCGCAGGCAGGCCTGCTGCGCGCGCTGGAAACCGGCGAGATCACGGCCAGCGCCCAGAGCGCCGACGTCACCGGCCGCCGCAAGGACGGCAGCATCATCCCGATCCGCCGCGCGGTCGGCCATGCGCGCCTGGACGACCAGGACCTGTTCGTCTGCTTCATCACCGACATCAGCGAGCGCCGCGCCATGGAACAGGCGCTGCGCGCCAGCGAGCAGCAGTTCCGTTCCCTGATCGGCAACATCCCCGGCATCTCCTACCGCAGCCTGCTGGAAGGGAACCGCCCGCTGGTCTTCATCAGCGATGCGGTCGAACGCATCACCGGCTATCCCGGCAGCGACTTCATCGCTCAGCTCGACGGCATCAAGGCGCGCCGCAGCTTCGACGCCCTGATCCACGCCGCCGACCGCGTACGTGTGGTGGAAGCGATCGAGACGGCCTTGCGCGAAGACCGCCCCTACCTGGTCGAATACCGCCTGCTGAACGCCGACGGCAGCGTGCGCTGGCTGTGGGAAAACGGCACCGGCGTGCGCAACGACGCCGGCGAGCTGCAGTGGCTGGACGGCGTGATCCTCGACATCACCGAGCGCCGCGAGATGGAAGACGCGCTGCGCGAAGCGAAGGAAACCGCCGAGCAGGCCGCCGCCGCGCGCGCCAGCTTCGTGGCCAACATGAGCCACGAGATCCGCACGCCGATGAACTCGATCCTCGGCTTCACCGACGTGCTGCTGGACGGCGAGCTGCCGGCCGAGCAGCGGCGTCACCTGGACACGATCCGCAGCTCGGGCCGCTCACTGCTGCGCCTGCTGAACGAAATCCTCGACACCGCCAAGCTGGAAAAGGGCGCGGTCGAACTCGAGCAGAACGATTACAACCTGCTGTCGCTGATCGACGAGCTGTCGTCGACGCTGGCCGCGAACGCCCGCGCCAAGGGCCTGCACGTCGACATCCATTACGACCCGGCCTTGCCGACCTGCCTGCGCGGCGACGAACTGCGGGTGCGCCAGGTGCTCACCAACCTGCTCGACAACGCCATCAAGTTCACCGAGAAAGGCAGCGTCACGCTGCGCGCCGAGCTGCGCGACGAGCAGCTGCACTTTGCCGTGAAGGACACCGGCATCGGCATCGCGCCGGAGCGCCTGCACGCGATCTTCGATCCCTTCACCCAGGCCGACGCCTCGATGACGCGCCGCTTTGGCGGCACCGGACTGGGGACCACGATCAGCAAGCAGCTGGTCGAGCTCATGGGCGGCAAGATCTGGGCCGAGAGCGAGCCGGGCAAAGGCACGACCTTCCACGTGATGCTGCCGCTGGTGCTGGCGCGCTTTGCGCCGCAGCAGCCGCGCGTGCGCACCCCGGCCGCGCTGCCGCCGCTGCGCGTGCTGGTGGCCGACGACGTGCCGCAGAACCAGGAACTGCTGCAGCTGCTGCTGGCGCGCCGCGGCCACACCATGACCGCCGCCGGCGACGGCGCCCAGGTGGTCGAGCTGGCCGCGCGCGAGGAATTCGATGTGATCCTGATGGACTTCCAGATGCCGACCATCGACGGCCTCTCGGCCACGCGCCTGATCCGCCAGCAGGCGGAAAGCGCCGGCCGTGTGCGCGTGCCGATCATCGCGATGACGGCCAGCGTGCTGGCCGAGCACCGCCGCGCCAGCGCCGAAGCCGGCATGGACGGCTTTGCCAGCAAGCCGGTCGACTGGTTCGCGCTGTCGCACGAGATCGCCCGCGTGCTGGGCCTGGGCAGCGCCCAGACGGATCCGGAGCTGCAGCCGGCCTCGGCCCGCCAGGCGCTGAACCGCCAGGCCGGCCTGCGCCGCTGGAGCGGCAAGGAAGACGCGTATCTGGAAGCGCTGGCGCATTTCGAGACCCAGCACGCCGGCGTCGCGCAGGCCCTGGCTGCGCAGGCAGCCCACGCCGATTACCGCGCCATGCGCATGCTGGCCCACAAAATCCGTGGCGTCGCCGCCAACCTCGGCCTGGAACTGCTGGCCGATGCTCTCGGCAAGCTCGAAGCACTGGTGGACGGCGACAGCGGCAAGCTGTATCCGGGCGCCGAAGAAGCGCTGCAGGACCTGCTGGCGCAAATGTGTCCGCTGCTCGACGGCGCCCTGGAAGCGATCCGCGCCGCGCAGCCCGCGCCCGCCGCCAAGACGGCGCATGCGGCGCGCCCGACGGCCGACCTGGAACGCGCCAAGCGCGCCGGCAAGGTGCTGCGCGACGCCCTGCGCCGCGGTGGCCTGGACGACGCCGCATCGGCCGGCCTGGCAGCCGCGCTGACCGGCCATCCGCTGGCCGCGCGCGCGGCCCAGGTGCACGCGGCGATTGCCGACTTTGACTTTGATTTGGCCCTGCAGCAGCTCGACGGCGTGCTAGGCGCCCTCGACGATCTGGCACAGGAAACCATCGAATGACCATCCCGAACCAACCCCTGATCCTGGCAGTCGACGACGAAGCCAGCAACCTGCAGCTGCTGCGCCAGATCCTGCAGGATCACTACCGCCTGCGCTTTGCCAAGGACGGCCCGCGCGCGCTCGAACTGGTGCGCGAAGAAGCGCCCGACCTGATCCTGCTGGACGTCATGATGCCGGGCATGAGCGGCTACGAAGTCTGCGCCGCCCTGAAGGCCGATCCGCGCACCGCATCGATCCCGGTGATCTTCGTGACCGCGCTGACCGATACCGACGACGAGCTGGAAGGCTTCGAAGCCGGCGCGGTCGACTACATCACCAAGCCGGTCAGCCCGCCGATCGTGCGCGCACGCGTGCGCACCCACCTGTCGCTGGTGCGCATGGAAGAACTGCGCGCCACCCGCCTGGAAATCGTCCAGCGCCTGGGCCTCGCGGCCGAGTACAAGGACAACGAGACCGGCCTGCACGTGATCCGCATGAGCCACTTCTCGCGCGTCCTCGGCCTGGCGGCCGGCATGACGGAAAACGACGCCGACGACCTGCTGCACGCCGCGCCGATGCACGACGTCGGCAAGATCGGCATCCCCGACCGCATCCTGCAGAAGCCCGGACCGCTCGATCCGGACGAGTGGAAGATCATGCAGAGCCACGCCACCATCGGCGCCGAGATCATCGGCGAACACCCGGGCGGCATGCTGGCGCTGGCGCGCAACATCGCCCTGACCCACCACGAGAAGTGGGATGGCAGCGGCTATCCGAAAGGTTTGAAGGGGGAAGACATTCCGCTGGAAGGCCGGATCACGGCCATCGCCGACGTGTTCGACGCCCTGACCTCGGTGCGCCCGTACAAGAAAGCGTGGACCGAAGAAGAAGCGCTCGACTTCCTGGTCCAGCAGAAGGGCAAGCATTTCGACCCGAACCTGGTCGACCTGTTCATCGCCCAGATGCCGGCGATCCGCGCGATCCGGCAGCGCTGGGCGGAGGGTGTGCAGGAATTGAAGGCCGCGTAATTTCCGCCGTCGCTCCCGGCAATGCCGGGAACGACGATCACCCCAGCCGCGTAGCCGGCGTCAACCCCACCTGCTCCCGCCGCGCCACCACTTCCTGGTACAGGCTCGCATAGTTGTCGGCCATCTGCTCGGCAGTGAACTGCTGCCAGTAGCGCGCCTCGGCGCGGCGGCCCATTTCCTGCGCCAGTACCGGATTGTCCCACAGGGTGCGCATCGCTTCGCGCAGGGCCTCGTGGTCCGACGGCGGCACCACCAGGCCGGTCTGCTGGTGGATGTTGATGTAGGTGGTGCCGGTGCCGATCTCGCTCGAGATCATCGGCTTGCCGAACATCGCCCCTTCCAGCAGCGAGATGCCGAAAGCTTCCGAGCGCAGGTGCGAGGGGAAGGCCACGGCGTAGCACAGCTTCAGCAGCGCGACCTTGTCCAGGTCGTCCACCCTGCCGACGAACATCACGTTCTTCAGGCCCAGGCGCTCGGCGTGGTCCTTCAGCTCCTGCTCGATCGGGCCGGCGCCGACGATCACCACCGGGTAATTGGTGCCTGCCACCGCATCCAGCAGGATGTGCAGGCCCTTGTAGTAGCGCAGCACGCCGACGAACAGGAAGAACTTCGGTCCCACCTTGGCGCGCCAATGGTCGAGGCGCGCCTGGTCGGGCTCGGGATAGCTGGATTTGTCCAGGCCGAAGGTGATCACGCGGGTCTTGTCGCGGTAGCGGTCCAGCACCGCGGACGAGCCGAGGTAGTTGGGCGAGGTCGCCACGATCGTGTCGACGCTCTGCAGGAAGCGGTGCTGCAGCGGCTCATAGAGGCGCAACAGGGCCTTCTGGCGCACGATGTCGGAGTGGTAGGTGACCACGCTGGGCTTGTTCACGCGCGCCAGGAAGTGGGCCAGGTCCATGAAGGGCCAGGGGAAGTGGTAGTGCACGACGTCGGCATCACGGGCCATGCGCGCCAGCTGGGCAATGGCCTGCACCGAGACCGCATTCGAGGCCAGCTCGAAATTGAGCGGCACGCGGTGCACCGTGTGCCCTTCGAACTCGAACGGACGCAGATCGGCCTGGCGCGACAGTGCCAGCACCTCGTTGGTCACCCCCAGCCGCCCGGTCCCGACGCACATCTGGCGGATGACCTGTTCGATCCCGCCCACCGAATCGGGATAATAGGTCTTGTAGAAGTGAAGAATACGCATGACTTGATCAAATAAGTGAGCGGTAGACGGCGGCGGTCCGGCGCGCCGTCGCGTTCCAGGTCAGCTGGGCCGCGCGTGCGCGTCCGGCGGTAATGCAGCGAGCCCGCAGCGCCGGCTCGCGCACCAGGGCCAGCATGGCCTCGCCAATCGCGCCGGTGTCGAGCGGATCGACTTCCAGCGCCGCGCCGCCCGACACTTCGGGCAGCGAGGTCAGGTTCGAGGTCACTACCGGCACGCCCGATGCGAAGGCCTCGAGCACCGGAATACCGAAGCCTTCGTACAGCGAAGCGAACACGAACACGCCGGCGCCGGCATACACGTGGCGCAGCTGGCCGCTATCGGTCAGGCGGTTCAGCCAGATCACGCCGGCCCCTTCCGCCACCATGGCGGCGATGCGGCGCAGCAGCTCGTCGGAGCGCGCGCCGGCATTGCCGACGATGACCAGCTGGCGCTCGTCGCGCACGGCCTGCGGCAGCGCCAGATACGCATCCAGCAGGCGCTCGACGTTCTTGCGCGGCTGCAGGGTGCCGACGAACAGGAAGTAGCCCGGCCGCAGCCCGTATGCCTCCAGCGTCGCCGCCACTTCGCCCGCCGCCGGCGGTTCCAGCCACGCCTCGTCGACGCCGTTCGGCACCACTGAGATGCGGCGCTCGTCGATGCCGAAGCAGTCGACCAGCTCGGCGATCGCGTAGTGCGACACGGCGATCACGTGATCGGCCTTCTGCGCCGCCTTGCGCTGCAGCCAGTTCTTCATTCCGCGCAGGCGCGGGTTGCACCACTCGGGGTGCTTGATCGTCAGCGCGTCGTGCAGGGTCGCCACCACCGGGCAATCCATCCGTGTCACGCGGTAATCGGTCGCATGGAACACATCGACCGGCATGTGGATCCGGTGCGCGCTCGGGGTCAGCAGGTCGACCAGGCTGGCGCGCCCGAACGATTGCGGCAGCGCCTGCCCCACGCTCGGCGTGCTGCCGTCAGGCCACGAGTACGGCCTCACCTCGCAGCCGGCATCCGGCAGGTGGCGCAACAGCGCCTGGGTGTAGACCCCGATGCCGTCCAGGCGTCCTTCGTTGAAACCCGGTTCGATCATGGTCGTTCCCAGGCCGACACGCACATCATTCACGCCACGTACACCCTGGATGCAGTTCTTTTTATTGTTCGCATGTTCTAGCTGATTCAAGGTGCTGGTCGAGGATGCCGCCGCAGCAGGCGCCGGCGTCAGGAGGGGTCATATTGTAGCAGAGCCAATACTTGACGCTTTGCATGGAAGAAACTATGCAAAAGGCGCAATAGACACTTAACTATTATCTCCTGAAAAGATTGGAGCACGGCGCGTGATTACGCATTGTTACTTTTCCCTCAAGGATCATTACAAGTTCGCCAAATGTAGGGAACTTCTACACCTGCTTACAGTCAGAGCGAGCGCCCATGAAAAAAGGCCGCGAACGGCCTTTTTCCCGCGTTCAAAATGTTAAATCTCAGCGCGCGCCAACCGCATCCACGACGCACAAGGCCGTCATGTTGACGATCCGGCGCACCGTCGCCGACGGCGTCAGGATGTGCACCGGGCGGGCGCATCCCAGCAGGACCGGACCGACCGCGATGCCGTTGCCGGCCGCCGTCTTGAGCAGGTTGTAGGCGATGTTGGCGGCGTCGATGTTCGGCATGACCACCAGGTTGGCGTCGCCTTTCAGGGTCGACTGCGGCATGATTTTGGCGCGCAGCTTCGAATCCAGCGCGGCATCGCCGTGCATCTCGCCGTCCACTTCCAGGTTCGGCGCCTTTTCCTGCACCAGGGCCAGCGCGGCGCGCATCTTCTGCGCCGATTCGCTGTTCGAGGTGCCGAAGTTCGAGTGCGACAGCAGCGCCGCGCGCGGGGTGATGCCGAAGCGCTCCAGCTCCTCGGCCGCCATGATGGTGATCTCGGCCAGTTCTTCCGCGGTCGGGTTCTCGTTGACGTGGGTGTCGACCATCGCCAGCTGGCGTTCCTCGGTGATCACGAAGTTCATCGCCGCATACACGTTGGCGCCCGCACGCAGGCCCAGCACCTTGTCGATGAATTCCAGGTGCATCTGGGTGGTGCCGTAGGTGCCGCAGATCATGCCGTCGGCGTCGCCCTTGTGGATCATCATCGCGCCGATCAGGGTATGGCGGCGGCGCATCGCCAGCTTGGCCATGTCCTGGGTGACGCCCTTGCGCATCACCATCTGGTGGTAGGTCTGCCAGTAGTCGCGGTAGCGCTCGTCGAAGTCGGGGTTGATGACGTCGAAGTGCACGCCCTGCTTCAGGCGCAGGCCGAACTTCTCGATGCGTTTTTCCAGCACCGCCGGGCGGCCGACCAGGATCGGGCGCGCCAGCTTCTCGTCGACCACCACCTGCACGGCGCGCAGCACGCGCTCTTCCTCGCCCTCGGCGTAGACGATGCGCTTGAGTTCCGGCGGGGTGCTCTTGGCGATCTGGAACAGCGGCTTCATGAAGGAGCCGCTGCGGTACACGAACTGCTCCAGGCTCTCGGCGTAGGCCGCCAGGTCCGCGATCGGACGGGTGGCCACGCCGCCATCCATCGCAGCCTTCGCCACCGCCGGTGCGATGTGCGTCAGCAGGCGCGGATCGAAAGGCATCGGGATCAGGTATTCCGGCCCGAAGGACAGATTGGCGATGCCATAGGCCGAGGCCACGATGTCCGACTGCTCGGCGTGGGCCAGGTCAGCGATCGCGTGCACCACCGCGATTTCCATCTCGCGCGTGATGGTGCTCGCGCCGCAGTCCAGCGCGCCGCGGAACATGTAGGGGAAGCACAGGACGTTGTTGACCTGGTTCGGGTAGTCCGACCGGCCGGTTGCGATGATCACGTCGCTGCGCACGGCCTTCGCGTCTTCCGGCAGGATCTCCGGGTTCGGGTTGGCCAGCGCCAGGATCAGCGGGTTCGGCGCCATCGTCGCCACCATCTCCGGCTTGAGCACGCCGCCGGCGGACAGGCCGAGGAAGATGTCGGCGCCCGGGATCACCTCGGACAGCGAGCGGTGCGGCGTGTCCTGGGCAAAGCGTTCCTTGTCCGGGTCCATCAGCTCGGTGCGGCCCTTGTAGACCACGCCGGCCAGGTCGGTCACGTAGATATTCTCGATCGGGAAGCCAAGGTCGACCAGCAGGTCGAGGCAGGCCAGCGCCGCCGCGCCCGCGCCCGAGACCACCAGCTTGCAGTTCCTGAGATCCTTGCCGACCACCTTCAGGCCGTTCAGGATGGCGGCGCCGACGATGATCGCGGTGCCGTGCTGGTCGTCGTGGAAGACCGGGATCTTCATCCGCTCGCGGAGTTTACGCTCGATGTAGAAGCACTCCGGTGCCTTGATGTCCTCGAGGTTCACGCCGCCGAAAGTCGGCTCCAGCGCGGCGATCACGTCGATCAGCTTGTCCGGGTCGGTTTCGTTGATTTCGATGTCGAAGACGTCGATGCCGGCGAACTTCTTGAACAGCACGCCCTTGCCTTCCATGACCGGCTTCGATGCCAGCGGGCCGATATTGCCCAGGCCGAGGACGGCGGTGCCGTTCGAGATGACGGCGACCAGGTTGCCGCGCGCAGTGTATTTATAGGCCGTGGACGGGTCCTTGACGATCTCTTCGCAAGGCGCGGCCACGCCCGGCGAGTACGCCAGCGCCAGGTCGCGCTGGTTGATCAACTGCTTGGTCGCGGTGACGGAAATCTTGCCGGGACGGGGAATCTGGTGGTATTCGAGCGCTGCTGCACGCAGTTGTTGGCGTAGTTCTTCTTTTTTATCGATTGACGAATCCATGCTATGCAGGCCTTCCTGTACTGTACTGTCTGGGGGGCCTATGATTTTATCAGAGTGAATACTCTAATCGTGTACGTATTTTTACCAACAGCCGCGCGAACAGGCCGGCGCCCGTTGCCGGGGCCGGCCTTTTTTGTGCCGCGGAAGCCTGTTCAGCGGGGCGCCGCCGGGAAATCGACGACCGTGTCGTTCACCCGATTGACCAGGTTGGTGAAGGTGATGCTGCTGATCGCGAACAGCGTGTCGACGAGCTGCGCGTCGCTGAAACCGGCGCCGCGGAACGCGTCCACCACTTCCTGCGCCACCGTGCCGCGGGTGGTGCTGACGCTGCGGACGAAGGCGGCCAGGGCATCCAGGCGCGCATCGGCGGTCGCGCCGCCCTTGCGTGCCGCCAGCATCGCGTCGGGCGACAAGCCCGCCATTTTCCCCATCAGGGTGTGCGCGGCCAGGCAGTAATCGCAGCCGGCGGCTTCGCTGACGGCCAGCTTGATCACCTCGATTTCCTGCTTCGACAGGCTGGATGCGGCCAGCGCGGCGTCGAACTTCAGGATCGCTTCCAGCGCGACCGGGCTGTTGCTGCCGATCGCATCATAGGCGTTCGGCACCTTGCCCAGCTTGGCCTTGAGGCCGGCAAAGAGTTCGGCGGCGCGGCCGGTGGCGCTGGCGCCCAGGGTGTGCAGACGGGACATGATGTGCTCCTTTCGTGGTTGGTGTGGAACACAGTCTAGGCCGCGCCGCCTGGACAATGAATGCGCAAATGCTGCAATAATATGCCCGATCGTCTCATTCGAAAGCCCGCATGGACACCCTCAGTCAATTGCTCTCCCTGTACGCGGTAAGCACCGCGCTCGACATCCGCTGCGAACTGGCCGCACCCTGGGTGCTGGACGAGCCGGCATCCGTCCCCGGCGAAGCCAGCTTCCACCTCATCGCCGAAGGCCGGGCGCTGGTCGAAGCATCCGGCATCGAGACGATCGCGCTGGAAGCCGGCGACGCGGTCGTTTTCCCTGGCGGGAGCGCGCACCGCCTGCTGGCCGGCGCCCCAGAGCAGGCCATTCCCGTGACCGAGCTGCCGGCGGCCGGGCCGCTGCGCCTGAAGGCCAACCAGGGCGAAGGCGAAGGCGCCGCCATCCTGTGCGGCCGCTTCGTGTTCGACGACGCCGCGCGCCGCGCCTTGCTGGGCGCGCTGCCGCCGGTGATGATCGTACGTGGACAGGAGGAAGCCACGGCGGGACTGCCTGCCCTGGTGCGCATCCTGCAGGCCGAGACAGCGGATGCGCGCCCCGGCGCAGGGGCCGTCGTGGCCCAGCTTTCCGGCGCCCTGTTCGCCTTGCTGATGCGGTCCTGGCTCGCGCAAAGCGCGACCACGCCCGGCCTGTTCGCCGTGCTGGCCGACCGCCGCCTGGGCAAGGCCATGCAGCGCATGCTCGAGGCGCCGGAACAGGCCTGGCGCGTCGAAGACCTGGCGCGCGAATGCCATATGTCGCGCGCCACCTTCGCGCGCCTGTTTTCAAGGCTGTGCGGGATGGCGCCGCTGGATGCGCTCACCCGGCTGCGCATGGCCGGCGCCGCGCGCGCACTGGCACGGGGCGGACGTGCGGTCGGCGACATCGCCCAGGAAGCCGGCTACCAGTCGGAGGCCGCGTTCCAGCGCATCTTCAAGCGCCATTACGGCATCGGCCCCGGCGCCTGGCGGCGCGCGCATGGTCAGCGGGCGGTTTAGAATCGCGGCATGCTCTCCGAATTCGACCTCATCAAGCAATACTTCACGCGCCGCGATCGCACCGACGCTTCCGGGCGCACCGTGCTCGGCGTCGGCGACGACTGCGCCCTGCTGGCGCCCACGCCCGGCATGCAGCTGGCCGTGTCCTCCGACATGCTGGTCGAGGGCCGGCATTTCTTTGCCGGCGCCGATCCTTTCGACCTCGGCCACAAATGCCTGGCCGTGAACCTGTCGGACCTGGCCGCGATGGGTGCGGCGCCGCTCGGCTTCACGCTGGCGCTGGCCCTGCCCGCCGCCGATTCCGCCTGGCTGGACGGCTTTTCGCGCGGCCTGTTCGCGCTGGCCGATGCGCACGGCTGCGAGCTGGTGGGCGGCGACACCACCAAGGGCCCGCTGAACATCTGCATCACCATCTTCGGGGAAGTGGCGCCCGCCACCGCGCTGCGGCGCGATGCGGCCCTGCCCGGCGACGACATCTGGATTTCCGGCACCCTGGGCGACGCCCGCCTGGCCTTGGCCGGCTACCTGAACGAGATCGCCCTGGACCCGGCCGACCTCGCACTGGCGGCACCTCGCATGCACGCGCCGGCGCCGCGCGTGACCCTGGGGCGGCGGCTGGCCGAGCGGCGGCTGGCAAATGCGGCGCTGGATATCTCGGACGGCCTGGTCGGCGACCTTGGCCACATCCTGGCGGCGTCGAAGGTGGGCGCGGTGCTGGACATCGATGCGCTGCCGGCCGGGCCGGCGCTGGCGCGCCAGTCCCTCGAGCTGCGGCGGCGCTTCACGGCAGCCGGCGGCGACGATTACGAGTTGTGCTTCACGGCGCCGGCGGCGAACCGGGAGGCGATCCTGCGGGCGGCCGAACGCTCGGGGACGCCGGTGACGCGCGTGGGACGGATCGAGGCCGAGCCGGAATTGCGCTTCATCGATGCGGACGGTGCGCCGCTGGACTTGAACCTGCGCGGCTGGGATCACTTCGCATAATCCCCATCACGCCGCCTCTTCATCGCGCGGCGTCTTGCGGTCATCATACGGCCCATGCGTCAGCCAGTACTGCCGGAAGGCCAGCCGCACATTGTCGCGCAGCTCGGTGTCGTTCCATGGCTTGGTATAGAAGCGGTAGATGGCGCCGCGGTTGATCGAATCGAGCACCGTGTCCACACCCGTGTAGCCGGACAGGATGATGCGCATGGTGTCCGGGTACATCTCCTTCACCTTGCTCAGGAACTCGATGCCGCTCATGGACGGCATGCGCTGGTCGCACAGGATCACCTGCACGTGGTACAGCGCCAGCAGTTCGAAGCCCTCGGCCGGCGTGGCCGCCGTCAGCACGCGGTAGCTGTCGCGCCGGAACAGGCGGTGCAGGGCCGCCAGCACGTTCACATCGTCGTCGACCACCAGCATGGTCTGGACGTTGCGGTCATCGGCCGCCGGGCGGCTCGGCTGGGCGCGGTTTTCGAGCACCAGCTTGCCCAGGTCCTCGGGCGTGAGCGCGCGCGAAAAATGGAAACCCTGGATCTCGTCGCAGAAGTGGCGGCGCAGCAGCGCCATCTGGGCCCGCGATTCGACCCCTTCGGCAATCACCTGCATGTGCAGGCTGTGCGCCATGCTGATGATGGCCAGCGCAATGGCCGCATCGTCCGGGTTGGTCGTGATGTCCCGCACGAAGGCGATGTCGATCTTCAGCTTGTCGATCGGGAAGCGCTTCAGGTAGGCCAGGCTCGAATAACCGGTGCCGAAATCGTCGATCGCGATGCGGATACCGAGCGCCTTGATACTCTCCAGTACCTGGATCGTGTGCTCGAAATTCGACATCAGCGCACTTTCCGTCAGCTCCAGCTCCAGCAGGCTGGCGTCCACCTTGTGCTTGTCCAGCGCCGTGCGGATGTCGCCTTCCAGGTCGCCCTCGACGAACTGGCGGCTCGACACGTTCACCGCCACCCGCACGTCGCGCACGCCCTGTTTGTTCCAGGCGGCGATCTGGCGGCAGGCTTCGTCGATGATCCACGAACCGGCGCGCACCACCATGCCGTTTTCTTCCATGACGGGTACGAATTCGGCCGGGTAGACCAGGCCGAAGCCGGGGCGGCGCCAGCGCAGCAGGGCCTCGACCCCGCTGATCCTTCCCGTATTCAGGTCGAGCTTGGGCTGGTAATGCAGCTCGAACTGGTTGCCGTCGATGGCGTTGCGCAGCGCCAGCTCCAGGTCCAGGCGCGCCAGTACCTGCACGTTCATGCCGGACGTGAAGAAGCGGTAGCCATCGCGCCCTGCTTCCCGCGCCCGCACCATCGCCACGTCGGCGTACTTGACCAGGGTGCCGGGGTCGGTGGCATCGTCCGGATACATGGCGATGCCGATACTGGCCGTCAGCGCCGCCTGCTGGCCGTTCAGGTCGAAGGGCGCGCGCAGCGCATCGCGCACTTCGTTGGCGAGGCTGACCGCTTCCGCTTCCTTCTCCTCGGGCGTGGCGGTGAGGATCATCGCGAACTCGTCGCCGCCCAGGCGGCCGATGCTGTCGCGCATCGGCTGCAGGCGTACCAGGCGCGTGCTGAACTGGCTCAGCAGCTCGTCGCCGAACGCCGGGCCGAGCGAATCGTTGATGACCTTGAAGCGGTCCAGCGTGATGAACAGCACGGCGATGCGCCAGTTCTTGTCCTGGGCCAGCTCGATGGTGTCGCGCAGGGTCTGGAAGAAGCGCGTGCGGTTCGGCAGGCCGGTCAGGCTATCGTAGTTCGACATGTGCTTCAGGCGCTGGGCCGCGTGGATGCGTTCGCTGATGTCGCGCGCCACCGCGATCAGCATGCGCATCTGGTCCAGCTGCTGCAGCTGCCAGCTGATCTCGACCGGCACGGCGCCTTGCCCGTCGGCGCGCAGCAGTTCGGTCTCGACGATGTCGTGCTCGCGCGGCGCGGACTCGGGGTCGGCGTAGCGTTCCAACTGGGCCCGTTCGGCCAGGCCCAGCGCCATCGGATCGATGCGCAGCAGCGCTTCACGCGAAAAGCCCAGCATGCGGCAGGCGCCGTCGCTGACGTCGACCATCGACATGTTGCGCGCGTCGACCAGGAAGATGGCGTCGGCGGTGGCGTCCATCGCGCCGCGGAAGCGCTGCAGCTCGGCGGTGCGTTCCCTCACCTTGCGTTCCATGCGCGCGCCGTACTCGCGCGACTCCTTGTGGAACAGGCGGACTTCCAACAGGTTCCGGATGCGGGTCAGGACTTCCACCGTATCGAAGGGCTTGCCGATGAAGTCGCGCGCCCCGGCCTCGAGCGCGGCCAGCTTCTTGTCCGGTTCGGCCGTCACCACCAGCACCGGTAGCCAGGACTCGCGCTCCATCGGCTTCAGCGCCTCCATCACCTGGAAGCCGTCCATGTGCGGCATCTGCAGGTCGAGGATGATCAGGTCGTAGCTGTGCTGCAGGTGCAGCGTGGCCACCTGGCGCGGGTCGGTGGTGCTCGACACCTGCTCGTAGCCGCTCGTCTTGAGCAGGAATTCGAGCAGCTGCACGTTCACCGGCTCGTCGTCGACGATCAGGATGCGCGAACGCCGGATGTCCGACGGCGAAATCATGATGCTAACCTCATGGGGCAGTCCTTTCTTCTGCGGCGCGCTGGGCCAGCACGCCATCGATAGCCTCATTGAATTGTTCGATGTCGATCGGCTTGGTCAGGTAGCGCGCGAAGCCGGCCGACAGGCCGCGCTCGATATCGCGCGGCATGGCGTTGGCGGTCAGCGCGACCACCGGGATGTGCGCGGTGTCCGGCTCGCGCCGCAGCTGCGCCAGCACTTCGAAGCCGCTCATGCCGGGCAGGTTCAGGTCCATCAGGATGATGGCCGGATGGTGGGTATGCGCCAGCGCCAGCCCGACGTGGCCGTCCGGCGCCGCCAGCAGGCGCAGCTCGGTGCGGAAGGCCAGGATCTCCTGCACCAGGCGCAGGTTGGCCGGATTGTCTTCGATGTAGAGGATGGTGCGCGCCTGCGCGCCGCCCGGGGCTGCCGTGGCCTCGCCTTCTCCGGGCTGTGCCGGCGCCGCCAGCTGGGCCAGGGGCGCTGCCGCCGACAGCTCGATCCAGAAGGTCGAGCCCACGCCGGGCGTGCTGGTGACGCCAATCTCGCCCTTCATCATCCCGACCAGGCGCTTGGTGAACACCAGGCCGATGCCGGTGCCCTCCTGGGTGCCGTTCTCCTGCCCGAGCCGGTTGAAAGGCTGGAACAGCGCGGCCACCTGGTCCGGGCGCAGGCCCATGCCGGTGTCGCGCACCGACAGGCGCAGCCGGTCCGTTCCGCAGGCCGTGCACTCCACCACGACTTCGCCGCCTTCGCGGTTGTACTTGACCGCGTTCGACAGCAGATTCAATAGCACCTGCTTCAGGCGGGTACGGTCGGCCTGGACCAGGGCCGCCGCATTCTCCGGAGCGCCGGCCGCCGGAAAATGGACACGGATGCCGCGCGTGGCCGCCAGCGGCTCGATCATGGCGCGGCACTCGGTCAGTACCTCGGCCAGGCCGACCGGCTCCATCGACAGCGTCAGCGCCCCCGCCTCGACCTTGGCGAGGTCGAGGATCTCGTTGATCAGCGTGAGCAGGTGGCGCCCCGACTTCAGGATATGCCCGGCGAATTCCTTCTTCTGTTCCTGGGTGGTCGGCAGGTTGTCGGCGGCCAGGATCTGGGCGAAGCCGAGGATGGCGTTCAGCGGCGTGCGCAGCTCGTGGCTCATCGACGACAAAAACGCCGACTTGGCCTGGTTGGCGTTGCGCGCCTCCTCGATCGCCAGTTCGAGCTCGGAATTGGCCAGTTCCAGCTGCATGGTGCGTTCCTGCACGCGCTTCTCGAGCTCCTCGTTCAGGCGCATCACTTCCTGCTTCGAGCTTTCCAGCGCCAGGGTGCGCTGCTCGATCTCGGTCAGCATCGCATTGAAGGAGTCGACCAGGGCCGCGGCTTCGTCTTCGCTGATGCGCGGTGCGCGCCGCGAATAGTCGCGCTTTGCCACGACTTCCCGCGCGATATTGGTGATGGCGTCGATCGGGGTCGTGATGGTGTGGCCCAGGCGGCGCACCAGCAGCCAGGCGGTCAGCAGCGCCAGCAGGGTGGTGCCGATGCAGATCAGGAGGTAGTCGCGGACGCGCGACATCAGCAGGTTCGCCGAGCGCAGGTAGACCGTGCCGAGCATGTCGCCGTTCTCGAGGATAGGCTTGTACAGCACCAGGTCGTCGCCGTCGCGGACATAGCTCCGGGCACGCTTGCCCGGCTTGTCGGGATGGGCCGGGAAAGCGCTGCTCTCGCCCGCCGCCAGGTAGGAAGCGAACAGGGCGCCGTTCTGGTCGTAGATGGCGGCCGCGCGCACCGAAGGCCGCGAGCGCAGGATCGCCAGGTTTTCGCGCGCCAGGCGCGGATCGTCGAAAGACAGCGCGGCCGAGGTCATGTGCCCGACCAGTTCGGCCTGGGTCGAGAGGTCGTTCAACAGCGCACGCTGGTAGCCGCGCAAGTCGTAGGCGACGACAGTGCCGACCGATACCGCCAGCGCCGCCAGCGTGGTCGACATCACGATCGTCACCAGCTTGGTGCGAATCGAGCGCTGGCCGATCATGCCGCCTCCGCCCTGCGCCGCGCCAGCGTCATCAGACGTTCATGCGCCATGTGAGTCCTGCTTCAGTAAAAAAAATTGCCTGCCCGTACTAACCCGGCAGGCGAGCAGGATAGCAGCAGGTTTCAGGACAATGTCGCACGGAACGACATGCAATATTTACACTATTGTTTTATCGCACACAGTAGCGAGGCGCGCTAGAATGGTCCGACGGACGATCACTAGGGGGAGCGACATGGAGAACGATATTCTTGAACTTGCGGCCAGGGTCGGCAAGCTGCTGGAAGCCAAGGGCCTGCTGCTGGCAACCGCCGAGTCCTGTACCGGTGGCGGCGTATCCCAGGCCATCACCGAAATCCCCGGATCGACCGGCTGGTTCGATTGCGGTTTCGTGACCTACTCGAACGCGTCCAAGACCGAAATGCTGGACGTGCCGGCCGCGCTGATCGCGCAGTTCGGCTCCGTCAGCGTGGAAGTGGCCGGCGCCATGGCCGAGAGCGCGGTCGCCAACAGCAATGCCGACGTGGCCGTGTCGACCACCGGCATCGCCGGCCCCACCGGCGCCGTGCCGGGCAAGCCGGTCGGCACCGTGTGCTTCGGCTGGTCCAAGGGCGGCACCACCTATACAGAGCGCCTGGTGTTCCAGGGCGACCGCCGCGCCGTACGCGAACAGACCGTGGCCCACGCCCTGGCCGGGCTGCTGCGCTTCCTCGAGTAAGGAGGTGCCGGGTTTCGCGGCACGCGCAGGCCTGGCGGCCGGCCTACTGCTGCTGGCCGCCTCCGCATTCGCCGATACGACAGTCTACGTGGCGGGCGACATCGCCCGCTGCGCCTATCGCGACGCCGCCTATTCCGGTGCGGCCGACACCGCCCGCACGGTGGCCGCCGGCCTCGCTCTTGACCCTGGCGCCATGGTGCTGACCCTGGGCGACCATACCTACCCGCACGGCAAGGCAAAGGAATTCGCCGACTGCTATGGCCCGACCTGGGGGCGCTTCAAGGACCGCACCTGGCCCTCGCCCGGCAACCACGAGTACTACACGCAGAAAGCCGCGCCCTACTTCGCCTACTTTGGCGAGCGTGCAGGACGCGGCTACTACAGCCTGGACGTGCAGGGCTGGCACATCGTCTCGCTCGACAGCAACCTGACCCCGGCCGCTCACCAGACCCAGATGGAATGGCTGCGCGCCGACCTTGCGAGCCACCCGGCGCGCTGCACGCTGGCCTTCTGGCACCACCCGCTGTACAGCTCCGGCGGCCATGGCAGCATCCCGAAGATGCGCGAAGCATGGCGCCTGCTGCAGGAAGCCGGGGCCGAGCTGGTGCTGTCCGGCCACGACCACGATTACGAACGCTTCGCGCCGCAGGATGCCGACGGCCATCTCGACCGCGCACGCGGCATGCGCCAGTTCGTGGTCGGCACCGGCGGCGCCTACCCGACACCCTTCCTGCTCACCGTAAAAAACAGCGAGATGCGCGACAACGGCCGCACCGGCGTGCTGCGCCTGCGCCTGCTGGACGGCCGCTACGAGTGGGAATTCCTGGAGTCCGGCCGGCTTACGCCGCTCGGCCTCCCGCCACCGGACCGCGGCAGCGACGTGTGTCACTGATTGACTTTATGGAGCCTGCATGAACCCTCGCCTGTCGATGCTGCTGTCTTCCCTGGCTTTCGTGCTGGCCGTCGCCGCGCCCTCCTCGCCCGCGCAAAATGCGCCGCCCGCCACGGCCCTGCCGCAGGTGGCCTTCGAGAAGACCACGCTGCCCAACGGCCTGGAGCTGATCCTGGTCGAGGACCACCGCCTGCCCATCGTCGCGGTCAATATCTGGTACCACGTCGGCCCCGCCAACGAGGCGCCGGGACTCACCGGCTTCGCGCACCTGTTCGAGCACATGATGTTCGCCGCCACCCGGCATGTGCCGCGCGGGCTGGCCGACCGCCTGCTGGAAGGCGCTGGCGCCACCGACAGCAATGGCAGCACCGACTACGACCGCACCAATTACTACGACACCGTGCCCTCGAACCAGCTGGAACTGGCGCTGTGGGTGCATGCCGACCGCATGGGCTACCTGCTCGACGTGCTCGACCAGACCGCGCTGTCGAACCAGCAGGACGTGGTGCGCAACGAGCGCCGCCAGAGCGTCGAGAACCGCCCCTACGGCATCGTCGAGGAGGCGATGAACCACGCGCTGTTCCCGAAGAACCACCCCTACTACGCCTCGGTGATCGGCTCCCATGCCGACATCCAGAATGCGAAACTGGCCGACGTACGCGACTTCTTCACCCGCTACTACGGCCCGAACAACGCCAGCATCGTCATCGCCGGCGACATCGACAAGGTGAAAACCCGCGCCCTGGTGGCGAGGTATTTCGGCAGCTTCAAGCGCAGCGCGCCGGTGGCCAAGCCTGCCGTGGCAACGCCGCCGATCGCGCGCGAGCGCCGCCTGACGGTGGCCGACCGGATCGAACTGCCACGCGTCTACATGGCCTGGCTAACGCCGCCCGCCTACCAGCCGGGCGATGCCGAACTGGCCGTCACGGCCCAGATCCTGGCCGGCGGCAAGGCCGGGCGCCTGTACAAATCCCTGGTGTATGAACGCCAGATCGCGCAGGACACGGCGGCGGCGCAGAACTCGAACGCCCTGACGTCCACCTTCGTGATCGACGTCACCGCCCGTCCCGGCACCGACGCCATCGCCCTGGAAGCGGGCATCGACACGGAACTGAAAGCCTTGCGCGACAAGGGCCCGACTGACGCCGAGGTCGAGCGCGCCCGCAACACCATCGAGACCGCGATGCTGACCTCGATCGAAAAGCTGGGCGGCGCCGGCCTCGCCAACCAGATGAACCAGTACAACCAGTACACCGGCGACCCGGGCTATCTGCCGAAGGACATCGCGCGCCTGCGCCGCGTGACGGCCGCCGACGTCCAGCGCGTGGCGCGCAGCTACCTGCAGCCGAATGCGCGCGTGCTGGTGGCGGGCGTGCCGGGCAAGCCGGAGCTGGGTCCCGACCCGGCCGCGCAGCCGGTCAAAGCTGCCATAAAAACCGCCGCCGCCGGCATCAACCGCGACGAAGCCTGGCGCCGCCATGCGCCCAAAGCGGGGCCGGCGCCCAAGTTCACGCTGCCGCAGGGCGAGAGCTTCCGGCTGGCGAATGGCCTGCGCGTGATCCACCATCACAACCCGGCGCTGCCGCTGGTGGCGGCCGAACTGGTGGTGAAGAGCGGCTCCGACGCCAACCCCGACGACCAGCCCGGCCTGGCCGGCTTCACGGCGCAAATGCTGCAGGAAGGAACGGCCAGCCGCAGCGCGCCGCGCATCGCCGACGAGATCGCGCAGCTGGGCGCCTTCCTCGGCAGCGCCAGCAGCACGGATTCGTCGACGGTATCACTGCTGTCGCTGCGCTCGACCTTCGCGCAGGCGCTGGACATCGTCGCCGACGTCGTTCAGCACCCGGCCTTCCCCACCGCCGAAGTCGAGCGCCAGCGCGCTGCACGCATCGGCGCCCTGGCCCAGCAGCGCGACAACCCGGAAGCGGTGGCCGCGGTGGCCGGCGCCGGCGCGCTGTACGGCGCCAGGCACCCCTACGGCTACGGCCAGCTCGGCACCGAGCAGGCGATCCGCGCCGTCACCCGCGACGACCTGTACCAGTACTGGCGCCGCCACTATGTGCCGGCCAACGCGGCGCTGATCGTCTCCGGCGACATCACGCTGGACGAGCTGCGCGGCATCGCGGAAGCACGCTTCGGCGGCTGGCCGCGCGCCTTGCCGACGCCCAGCCTGCCGGGCGACGCGGAAGGAACGAAAGCGCGCCTGGTCATGGTCGACAAGCCGGGCGCTCCGCAGACCGCGCTGCGCGTGACCCTGCTGGGCACCAACCGCAAGACGCCGGATTACCCGGCCCTGCAGGTGATGAACGCGGCGCTCGGCGGCCTGTTCTCGAGCCGCATCAACCTCAACCTGCGCGAAGACAAGGGCTACAGCTACGGCATGTTCTCGGGCTTCCGCTACGACCGCACGCCAGGCCCCTTCGTCATCGCCGGCAGCGTGCGCACCGACGTGACCGGGGCTTCCGTGTCCGAGATTTTCAAGGAGGTGCGCGGGATCCGTACTCAGCCACTGCCGGCGGCCGAACTGGCGGGCGCGCGCGATTCGCAGGTGTACTCGCTGCCGGGGCAGTTCGAGACCAACAGCACGATCGGCGCCAGCCTGGCCGAGACTTATGTGTTCGACCTGCCGCCGGATTACTGGCGCACGCTGCCGGACCAGTTCCGGCGCGTGACGGCGGCGCAGGTGCAGGCGGTGGCGAACAAGTATCTGGTGCCCGAGCGGATGAAGGTCATTGCTGTCGGCGACCAGGCGAAGGTGCTGCCGCAGCTGAAGAATCTTGGGCTGGGGCAGGCGGAGATACGGGATGCGGATGGGCAGGTGCCGTAAGGAGTGAATATTTAATCAAATTTAACTTTTTTGAATTCATATAATATTAACCACCATATAAAGTCGACCCAAGAGAGCGATCAGCTCTCGAATTTTAAATACCTAAAATTTCAACTTCGCTCAGGGGATATTGTGGCAACTAGTACAAAGACTAAAGCAGTCGTTAAGAAACCTCGCTCAAGAGTCGTATCCAAAGGCATATCAAGTCCTCGAGCGCGTGATCTCAATTCCGCTGGAGCGAAATTCCCACGGCATCCTGTTGGGAAATGCATTAGAGTTGCGAGAGCGATACTTGATCAGAACGCTGGACGAGCCTGCACTCCTGCTGAAGCTGCGTCATTTTTAGGTTTTGGCCTAAGTGGCGAGTTTAGCGTTGAGGTAAGCTCAGCTTCTAAGTATGGGTTACTAGAACGCCCTACTACTGGTCAGATTCAGCCAACTGGTCTTGCAAAACGAATCCTTCGGCCACAATCCGTTAGTGATGAGGTAGACGGCTACCGCGAGGCTATTCTTCAAGCACCAATTATTGCTGACGTCTATGCTCACTACAGGGGAGAAAATCTACCTGACGATCAATTTTTTAAAAATACTGTGGTTGAGACATTTGGTGTCCCACCAGAAAGTTTCATTGAATTCAAGAAGATTCTTCTAGAGTGCCTTGAGACTGCACAGCTATTAGAACACCATGGTGAAAAAATACGTGTTCTTGACGTTGCAAACGACATTCCTGCCAACAGTGCACCGTCTGATAGGATTAAAAAACTCGGCAAGGCGGCAAATATAAGCGGAACAGATACTTGTTTTGTGATGCAGCCTTTCGCAGCACCTTTAGGCGAATACTATGAAAAAATTTACAAACCAGCTATCGAGAAGACAGGACTAAAGGCTGTACGAGCTGATGCTGACATATTTGGAACTGGAAAAATCATGGACCAAGTCTGGGATGGCATTACATCGGCTAAAGTTCTGGTTGCAGAGCTAACAACTCGAAATCCAAATGTATTCTATGAACTCGGCCTCGCTCATGCATTAGAAAAACCGGTAGTCTTGGTTTCTTCGCGAGAGGACGATGTGCCATTTGACCTACAACATATAAGGGTGATTTATTATGATATGTCTGATCCATTTTGGGGCACTAAGCTAATTGAAAAAGTCGCAGAGAATATCCTTTCAGCGATCCAAAATCCTGAAGAGGCAGTTTTCAGAAAGCAAACGCCGAAATCATAATTTTGAACCGCTGGTGGTTACACATCTATTAGTTATAGGTCGGCACCATCATTCTTTTTCCACCGTTTAATGGCTTCCATTTGACAGGACCGCAAGATACCTTGCCTTCTTAGGTAATATTGCTTAACATGTGAACAGTTCTTCACATGTTAAAGATGAGCACTCCACACGACTTCGACTACCTGGTCGACGAACTGGCCGACCTCTTCCACCTGCTGGGCGACCCGACCCGGCTGCGCATCGTGCTCGCCTGCCTGGCGCAGCCGATCGCGGTGGGCGACATCGCCGCCAGCCTGGAACTGTCGAGCTCCCTGGTCAGCCACCACCTGCGCCTGCTACGCGCGGCGCGCATCGTCAAGGCGGAGCGCCAGGGCAAGCAGGTGTTCTACACGGCCGCCGATGCCCACATCAGCGGGTTGCTTGCCAACATGTTCGAACACCTCGCAGAACCCGATTCACAACATGCCAACGGAATAGACGCATGAGCCTTCACCATCATCACGACCATGGCCACGGGCACGGTCACCACCACCCTGCCCCGGCCGACGCCGGCCGCGCCTTCGTGCTGGCGATCGGCCTGAACATTGTCTTCGTCGCCATCGAATTCTTCTACGGCTTCATCGCGAATTCGACCGCGCTGATGGCCGACGCCGGCCACAACCTGTCCGACGTCCTGGGCCTGGCACTGGCCTGGGGCGCGGCCCTGCTGGCGAAAGCCGCGCCGACGCGCCGCTTCACCTACGGCCTGCGCGGGTCGTCGATCCTGGCAGCGCTGTTCAACGCCCTGCTGCTGATGGTGGCCTGCGGCGCCATCGCCTGGGAAGCGGTCCACCGCTTCGCGCATCCGGAGCCGGTGGCTGGCACCACCGTGTCGATCGTCGCGGCTATTGGGGTTCTGATCAACGGTTTCTCGGCCTGGCTGTTCATGGCCGGCAGCAAGGACGACATCAACGTGCGCGGCGCCTACCTGCACATGGCGGCCGACGCCGGGCTGTCGCTGGGCGTGGTGATCGCCGGTCTGGTGGTGATGTACACGGGCTGGACCTGGCTCGACCCGGCGGTCAGCCTGGTGATCGTGGTGATCATCGTGGCAGGCACCTGGTCCTTGCTGAAGGAATCGCTGCAGATGGTGCTGGCGGGCGTGCCGGCCAGCGTGGATGCGACCCAGGTCACGGCCTTCCTGGCGGCCCAGACCGGCGTCACCGAAGTGCACGACGTCCACATCTGGGCAATGAGTACCACCGAGACGGCGCTGACTGCACACCTGGTGATGCCGGAAGGGTATCCGGGCGATGAAACGATCGACCACATTGTCGAGCACCTGCGCGAGGATTTCGCGATCCACCACTGCACGCTGCAGGTGGAGCAAGGAACGACGAAGCACAGCAGCTGCGCGCTGCATGATGCGCACGAGCACGAGCACGACCACGATCATGACCATGAGCACGGCCATGATCATGGCGTTCACGGACACGCGCATCAGCACTGATGCCGCTGTCGTCCTGTTGTCGTAGGTTTGCCGGGTGACTGCCGCAGCCGAGCCGTGGCGTTTCCCGGCGTTTCAATGAATGATGGGCAGGCCTCCAACACACAATGGTCCCTGGACAGCACAACGAATGAATATCAACGCCGCGTTAGTCAAACAACTCAGGTCCGACAAATTCTGGTCGCAGGAAGAACTGGCGATTGCGTCGGGGCTGAATCTGCGAACGGTGCAGCGAATCGAAAACGAGGCAACGGCTTCGCTGCAATCGAAGAAGGCGCTGGCTGCGGCATTCGGCATTGCTGTCAAAGACCTGGAATATGTGGAATCCCCTGCCATGCAAACGCACGAGTACAAAACTCTCGACATCGAGTGGAAGCAAGGATTTTTGGCCGGCCTCAAGGCAGCGCCTTTGCCGGACCTGCAAACCATCCTCAACCGGGAAGGTCAGGAAGGCTGGCGCCTGGTGCAGATCCTGACGCCCGATCTGATGATGTCGGCGAAGTCGACCGAGAAACTGGTCGCGATCTTCGAGCGGCCGGTCTCAACCCGCCAAATTGGCGTATAGCGCGGTACTCAGGTAACGCTCACCAAACGAGGGAATGATGGTCACGATCATCTTCCCTGCATTCTCCGGCCGCTTGGCCACCTGCATCGCCGCCCACAGCGCCGCGCCCGACGAGATACCGACCAGCAATCCCTCTTCGCGGGCGGCCGCGCGCGCGGTCTCGAAGGCATCCTCGTTCTTGACGGTGATGACTTCGTCGTAGATATGGGTGTTCAGCACCTGTGGCACGAAGCCGGCGCCGATACCCTGGATCGGGTGCGGACCCTTGGTACCTTTCGACAGCATCGGCGAGGCTTCCGGTTCCACGGCGATCGCGCGGAAGTCCGGCTTGCGTTCCTTGATGACTTCGGCGACGCCGGTGATGGTGCCGCCGGTGCCGACGCCGGCCACGAGAATATCCACCTTGCCGCCGGTGTCGCGCCAGATTTCCTCGGCCGTGGTGCGGCGGTGGACTTCGGGGTTGGCGGGATTGTTGAACTGCTGCGGCATGAAGCACTGCGGATCGCTTGCCACGATTTCCTCGGCACGGCGGATCGCGCCCAGCATACCCTCCGGACCCGGAGTAAGGACTAACTCAGCACCGTAGGCGCGCAGCAGCATGCGGCGCTCGTTGCTCATGGTTTCCGGCATGACGAGGCGGCAGCGGTAGCCGCGCGCCGCGCACACCATCGCCAGCGCGATGCCGGTATTGCCGGAGGTCGGTTCGACGATGATGGTGGCGGGGCCGATCTTGCCGGCCTGCTCGGCGGCTTCGATCATGGCCAGGCCGATCCGGTCCTTGACGCTGTGGGCCGGGCTGTAGAACTCCAGCTTGGCGAGGAGGTCCGCGCCAGAACCCTGGTTCATGCGCCGGATGCGCACCAGAGGGGTATTACCGATCAGTTCAGTAACGTCATTCGCGATGCGCATGTCACCCTCCGCAGCAGATTAAGTTTTTGACTTACTTAACGTCCAGCAGTTCCACGTCGAAAATCAGGTCGGAATCCGGCGGAATGCCACCCGGGCCGGGCGAGCCACGCTTGCCGTAGGCCAGGTCGCTCGGGATGATCAGGGTGCGCTTGCCGCCCACTTTCATGCCGGCCACACCCTGCTCCCAACCCTTGATCACCATGCCGGCGCCGAGACGGAAATCGAGCGGCGCACGGCCGGGATTCAGCGAGGAGTCGAACTTGCGGCCGCGCTGCTTGGCGGCCAGCGGCTTGTAGAACCAGCCGGTGTAATTGACGGTCACGGTGCTGCCGATCACGGCTTCCTTGCCCTTGCCGACGACGGTGTCGATGATCTGGATCTGCGGCGCGGTGGACTGCTCGGTCGGCTGGGCCGGCGTGTCGGTGGCCTGCTGGGCGCTGCCGGGATTGGCCGCGGTGGTCTGGGCCTGGGTCTGGGTGGAATCCTGGGCGCCGGCGGCAGCGGCCGCCAGCAGCAGGCTTACAAAGGCGATACGACGGATCATGGAGCCTCTTTCATGGTTCAGTAATTTAACTGAACCTATGATAACAAGGCCTCTTCCGCTTGCACAGCATCGTTGGCGGCCGGCATCCCAAAAGGAAGCGCATTCGCCGGCTCGGCCAACTTGCGCAGCATATGGCCCGCCGCGACCATGCCGAAGGTGGCGGTCACGACCATGCTGGAGCCGAAGCCTGCGCAATTCAGGCCGGTAATGCTGTTGGCATCGATCGCGCAGGCATCGCCGGCTTCCGGGTAGCGCAGCGGTTCCATCGAGAACACGGCGTCGATGTGGTACTTGTTCTTCTCGCCCTTGGCAAAGCCGTACTGGGCGCGCAGGATCTTGCGCACTTTCTTCAGCAGCGGTTCCTGCTCGGTACGGGCGAGGTCGCGCACCTCGATCTTCGTCGGATCGAGCTGGCCGCCGGCGCCGCCGATCACGACCAGCGGAATCGCGTGGTCGCGGCAGTGGGCGATCAATGCCGCCTTGGCCTTGACGCTGTCGATGGCGTCGAACACGTAGTCGAATTTACCTGGAGCAACCATCTGCGGGATGTTGTCCAGGTCGATGAAGTCCTCGACCAGCTCGACTTCGCAGTACGGGTTGATCAGCGCGATGCGCTGTTTCAGGGCCTCGATCTTCGGCATGCCGACCGTGGTCGACAGGGCCTGGATCTGGCGGTTGATGTTCGATTCGGCCACGTTGTCGAGGTCGATCAGGGTCAGGCGGCCGACGGCGCTGCGGGCCAGCGCCTCGACGATCCAGGAGCCGACGCCGCCGACGCCGATGACGCAAACGTGCGCCTTGCGGAAGCGTTCCAGTGCACGCTCGCCGTAGAGACGGGCGATGCCGCCGAAGCGGCGTTCGAAGTCGACTTCATCGCCGAACTGGTCGACGTGACTTTCAGCCGGCGCAAGGAGGGAAGTGGAATTAGTCGTCATGATGAGCCTATTCTACCGGACAGGATCTCTCACCTTGCTCTAAAATAACTTTCAGTCAATCATTTTTGTGGGAGCTTTTACGCTACCGCAACAGTCATCCGAATCACTCATCATGACCGAACTTCTTCCAGACACCGCCCCCGATTTCGACCAGCCGGTTGCCGTCCTCAAACATTGCCACGGACGCATCCGCAAACAGCTGGCGACGCTGGAAAAGCTGCTGGCCCATCTTCCCGAACACGGTGCCGACCAGCAGGCGCGCCAGGCCGCGAGCGCGGTGCTGAAGTATTTCGAGAAAGCCGCCCACCTGCACCACGAGGACGAGGAACAGGACCTGATTCCGATGCTGCGCGCGGTGGCGCAGGGCGAGGACGCCGCCACCCTGCAGGCGCTGGCGCCGGTGATCCTGCAGGACCACAAGGATATGGATGCAATGTGGCAAGACCTGCACGAGCAGCTCAGCGCCATTGCGGATGGCAGCGGCACCCAGCTCTCGAGCTCCACCGTGCAGCGCTTCAGCCAGCGTTACCTGAACCACATGGAGCGCGAGGAAAGCACGATGGCGCCGATGGCCCTGCGCCTGTTCAGCCCGCAGCAGATGGCCCAGCTGGGCCAGGCGATGCAGCGCCGCCGCGGCATCGAACCGGCGGCCACGGCGCCGGATGTCGCCATGCCGGGCGGCAGCGTGGCCGCACCAGGCACCAGCATCTCGGTCGGCGAGCGCGTGGCCGACCTGCGCAAGGATTACGGCCAGGCCAGCCTGGACGAGAAAGACGTCGCCGACGATCCGATCCAGCAGTTCGCCCGCTGGTTCGAAGAAGCCCTGAAGGCCGAGGTCAACGAGCCGAACGCGATGGGCGTGTCGACCGTGGACGAGCGCGGCCGGCCGAGCTCGCGCATCGTGCTGATCAAGCAGTTCGACGAACGGGGTTTCACCTGGTACACGAACTACGACAGCCAGAAAGGCAAACAACTGAACGGCAACCCATTTGCATCTCTGCTATTCTTTTGGAGCGAACTTGAACGGCAGGTGCGGATCGAAGGAAAGGTCGAGCGTACCTCTGCCGAAGAAAGCGATAAATACTTCAACAGCCGGCCACTGAAGAGCCGGCTGTCGGCGATTGCGTCTAAACAAAGCGCGCCGATCGCCAGCCGCGCAGACCTCGAACACAATTACGAGGACGTCGCGCGACAGGTTGGAGAGACGCCCCAGCGGCCAGACAACTGGGGCGGTTTTCGACTGGTGCCGGAACGGATCGAGTTCTGGCAGGGGCGGCGTTCACGCTTCCACGACCGTGTCGTGTACACGCGTCAGGAAGATGGCAGCTGGACGCGGCAGCGTTTGCAACCGTAAGAGGCTTCAAGGGCCGCGCGGGTTCGGCGAAGCTTCGTGAGACGTAGGAGTGTCGCGTGTTCGACCAGATGAAGTTATCCGCCTGGACCACAGGCCTTCGCAATAAGTACAACCTGCCGCTGCGCGTCGAGCTGTGGAACGGCGAGCAGGTCGACCTGTCATCCGAACAGCCGCGCGTGAAGATCCGCGTGCCCGGCCCGGCCAGCCTGCGCTACCTGTTGTCGCCGACGCTCGGCAACCTGGGCGAGGCCTATGTCGAAGGGGCGCTCGAGATCGAAGGCCGGGCTGCGGACATGATCCAGATCGGTAACTCGCTGGCCGAATCGACGGGCAAGCCGGCGCGCACCAGCAAGGTCGCCAGCGCGCTGCGCCTGGTCTCGCCGCACACGCGGGAGAAGGATGCCGAGGCGATCCGCTACCACTACGACGTATCGAACGATTTCTACAAGGAGTTCCTCGATCCGGGCATGGTGTATTCCTGCGCCTACTTCGAACACGGCAACGAAGACCTGGCCACCGCGCAGACCAGGAAAATCGACCACATCCTCACCAAGATCGGCGTGCAGCCGGGCCATACCCTGCTCGACATCGGCTGCGGCTGGGGCGCGCTGGTGCTGCGCGCGGCGCAAAAATTCGGCGCCCGTTGCGTGGGTGTCACGCTGTCGCGGAACCAGTTCGAACTGGCGCGTGAGCGGGTCGCCCGGGCCGGGCTGCAGGACCGCATCGAGATCCGCTTGCAGGACTACCGCGACGTGGCCGGCGAATTCGACCGCATCACCAGCGTCGGCATGTTCGAGCATGTGGGCGTGCAGCACCTGCCGGAATATTTTGGCCGCATCAACCAGCTGCTGGCGCCGGGCGGCGTGGTGATGAACCACGGCATCACGACCACCGACGTCGAACAGCGCGCCAGCCCCTGGGGCGGCGGCGAGTTCATCGACCGCTACGTGTTCCCGCATGGCGAACTGGCCCACCTCTCCACCGTGATCCGCACCATGCAGGAAGGCGGGCTCGAAGTGCGCGACGTGGAAAACCTGCGCCGCCACTATGCCCGCACCTGCGCGCTCTGGACCGAGAACTTCGAGAACAATGCCGCGCGCATCCGCCAGCTGGCCGATCCCAAGACCTTCCGTATCTGGCACGTCTACCTGGCAGGCTGCGCCTATGCCTTCGCGCACGACTGGATCAGCCTGTACCAGATCGTGGGCGGCAAGGCGGGCCAGGATCCGGCGCAGATTCCGTGGTCGCGGGGGTATATGTACGATGGCAGCGGCGCGGTCGACCTGACCTCAACCCGGCATTGATTACTTCATCCGGTCCGAAAACGTCTTGCGGAACTTGGCCACCTTGGGCGCCACCACGAAAGCGCAGTAACCCTGCAGCGGGTGCTGCGCGAAATAGTTCTGGTGATAGTCCTCGGCCTTGTACCAGGTCTCCGCCGGCAGCACCTGGGTGACGATGGGCGCGTCCCACACCGCTGCCATTTCCGCCATCACCTGGCGCGCCATCGCTTCCTGTTCGGGCGAGGTGGTAAAGATGACCGAGCGGTACTGGGGGCCGACGTCATTGCCCTGGCGGTCCGGGGTCGTCGGGTCGTGAATGGTGAAGAAGATCTCCAGGATATCGCGGTAGGCGATCACGCCCGGATCGAACTCCAGGCGCACCACTTCGGCATGACCGGTGGTGCCGGCGCACACCTGTTCGTAGGTCGGGTTGGCGGCGGTGCCGCCCATGTAGCCGGATTCGACGCGGGTTACGCCGCGCACTTCCAGATACACAGCCTCGGTGCACCAGAAACAGCCGCCGCCCAGGATCGCCACTTCGGTTGCTGATTGCTGGCTCATACGTCTTCCTCGGCAGGATGGTAGATTGTCATGGCTTCACTGTAACCGAAAGCGCATGCCCGCGCATGTCCGTCGTGGCGGCTCCAGGCGGTGCTGCCGTTGATGGCATAATGGCGTCAATGAACACCAGCTCTCCCCGCTCCAACGAGCGCGGTTTCGATTCCGCGCATTTCCGCCAGGCCCTGTCCCAGTTTGCGACGGGCGTCACCGTCATTACCACCCGCCTGGCAGATGGCAGCTTCCGCGGGTTGACCGCCAGTTCCTTCAACTCCGTGTCGCTGGAGCCGCCGCTGGTGCTGTGGAGCCTGTCCGACAAGGCCAACAGCCTGCCCATCTTCAGCGGCAACTCGCATTACGTGATCAACGTCCTCTCAAGCGGCCAGGAAGATGTCGCGCGGCGCTTTTCCCGGCGCGGCGAAGACCCCTTCGCCAGCACCGACTACGAACTCTCGCGCACCGGCCAGCCCATCCTGAAGGGCGTGACCGCCTGGTTCGAATGCCACAACCGCAGCCGCTACCCGGAAGGCGACCACGTGATCTTCGTCGGCGAAGTCGAGGAATGCGCCGTGCATCCGCAGCCGGCCCTGATCTTCCACGGCGGCCAGTTTGGTTCGACGTAAGAAAATGAAAATAACTGTCGCCATTTGAAAAGCCGTCAAGGATCGGGATTCCTATAATGCTTAGACTCGGGCGGCGCAGACCGCCCACGTCCAACAAGATTCTTCTGAGACAGGAGTCCCATGAGCCGTTCCGATTCGCCCCGCAAAGCCCAATTCCACTGGGATGACCCGCTGCTGCTGAACGAGCAGCTGAACGACGAAGAGCGCATGGTGCGCGACGCCGCAGCCGCGTATTGCCAGGACAAGCTGAAGCCGCGCGTCCTCGAAGCCTTCCGGCACGAGACGATGGACGTGTCCATCTTCCGCGAGATGGGCGAACTCGGCCTGCTGGGCCCGACCATCCCGGAACAGTACGGCGGCCCGGGCCTGAACTACGTCAGCTACGGCCTGATCGCGCGCGAAGTCGAGCGCGTCGATTCCGGCTACCGCTCGATGATGAGCGTGCAATCCTCGCTGGTGATGGTGCCGATCTACGAGTTCGGCAATGAGGCGACCAAACAGAAATACCTGCCCAAGCTGGCCACCGGCGAATGGATCGGCTGCTTCGGCCTGACCGAGCCGAACCACGGCTCCGACCCGGCCTCGATGGTGACGCGCGCGCGCAAGGTCGACGGCGGCTATTCGCTGTCCGGTTCGAAGATGTGGATCACCAACTCGCCGGTCGCCGACGTGTTCGTGGTCTGGGCCAAGGACGACGAAGGTGCGATCCGCGGTTTCGTTCTGGAAAAAGGCTGGAAAGGCCTGTCGGCCCCGGCCATCCACGGCAAGTTCGGCCTGCGCGCTTCG